>Ga0302325_10012992_pt1 | contig 17810 bp, 13 predicted proteins | sample Palsa_T0_2_FD_201948 | JGI IMG/M metagenome (GOLD analysis project Ga0302325, IMG submission 201948) | Peat permafrost microbial communities from Stordalen Mire near Abisko, Sweden - Palsa_T0_2 | ecosystem: Environmental > Terrestrial > Soil > Palsa > Peat permafrost | place: Sweden: Abisko...
GTCGAAACCATCACCCAATCAAGCGTCATCACCCCCCTCACGAACATAGCCCAAAGCACGCCCGCTTAGCGGCCGACCGCCACTCCCAGACGATACGGCGACTCGCTCAGCCATCGGGTGAGCGCCTCTGCCGGACATGGTCGGCCGAGGAAGTACCCCTGGGCACTGTCGCATCCGTACGCGATCAGGAGGTCCATCGCGGCCTGGTTCTCGACGCCTTCGGCGACGACGGTCAGGCCGAGGCTGTGGGCGAGGTCGATCATCGATTGGACGATGATGGCGATGTCGCTGTCGGCGCTGAGGTTGGTAACGAAGGACGTGTCGATCTTGATTTCGTCGACCGGCAGCGGTTGCATGTAGGCCAGCGATGAATGTCCGGTACCGAAGTCGTCGATCGAGATCCTCTCACCCATCTTGTCCAGCCGGTCCAGGATCTCAGGCGCGGGGGCCTCGATCAATGCGCCTTCAGTGAGCTCGAGGGTCAGGCGTTCGGGCGCAGTGCCCCAGGTCTGGGTCAGCTCCGCCACCAGGTCAGGGAGGTTGCTGCTGTGACGCAGGCTGTGCGCGGAAATATTGACTGCGAGCGTGAGATCGAATCCCGCTTCGCGCCAGCTGCGCTGCTGGCGGAGCGCCTCGCCCAGCACCCATCGGGTGACCGGCTCGATCAACGCCGTGCGCTCCACCTCCGGCATGAAGCTGTCTGGAGCTAACAGGCCCAGTTCGGGGTGCTGCCAGCGAACGAGCGCCTCGACACCGGAGATCTCACGGGTCGCGAGGTCGATCTTGGGTTGGTAGTGCAGGACCAGTTGGCCTCGCGCCGCGCACTCACGCAGGTCAACCAGCAGGGCGAGCTGACGTGCGACAGCCGTTTCTTGGGCGGCGTCAAACACGGCGTGACCGGTGCCTGAGCGTTTGGCAAGATGCATCGCCGCGCCGGCCCGGCGCAGCAGCGCAGCCGGGGTGCCGCCGTGCTCGGGAAACATGGCAATCCCGACGCTCGCGGAGAGGTGAACGACCTGGTCGGTGATCACGAAGCCCGGTTTGCACGCGTGCTGGATCTTCCACGCGAGCTCCGCCGCCGCCGTCAGGTCGGTCGTGCCTCCGGGGAGGATCGCGAACTCGTCACCACCCAGCCGAGCGACCACGTCAGCTTCGCGCAGGACGGCCACCAGACGCTTGGCGACCTGCTTGAGCACCAGGTCACCCTGATCATGTCCCAGCGCGTCATTGACGTGCTTGAAGCCGTCCAGATCCATCACGACGACTGCTCGCGGCTCGTCATTGCGTTTGCCAGCCGCCAACGCCGTCACCCCGTGCTCGCACAAGAGCGTGCGGTTGGCTAATCCGGTCAGACCGTCGTGCAGCGCGTGGCGCTCGAGGCTCTCGGTGTAGGCCTTGCGCTCGGAGACGTCACGCACGAATGCCAGCGTCAAATTCCGGCCGCCGAGCGAGATCATGCGCTGCTCCACGTCCATCGCGAACGTCGAGCCATCGCGACGGCAACCCAGCGTCTCGATCGCCCGGTTTTCCACGCGTGCGCCAACCCGCACCCCAAGCGAGGCGCTGGCCAGGTCGGGGAACTCATCCCGACGTCCGGGCGCGATCATCAGCGTCAGAGGCTGCCCGATCACGTCCTCCTCGCGATAGCCGAACAGGACCCGCGCCGAGGGGTTAAGCGCCTCGATCCGGCCTGCCTCGCCAACGGTGACGATTCCGTCGGCCACGCTGTCCAGCACCGCCTCAGTGCTGGCTTGGCTGTCGCGCAACGCCGCATTCAGCCTCGTGATCGAATCCAGCGAGCGCTGCAACTCCTGGGTCGTGTTGAACAACTGGACGAAGCCAGTGACTTTGGCCCGCAGCACATCGGGCAGCACAGGGCTGACAATGAAGTCGATTGCGCCACTCTCGTATGCAGCCTGCGACGCGCGATCGTCCTCCCGGCCGAACGCGGTGATGAAGATGATCGGCGTCTGACTCGAGTCGCTGCGCTGTCGGATCAGGCCGGCCGTCTCGTATCCGTCCATGCTGGGCATCCGGACGTCCATCAGGATCACCGCGAACCTCTGGCGCAGAACGGCGCGCAGCGCGGCGCGCCCCGACTCGGCCTCCACCACGACCACGTCCAACGGTGCGAGCATGGCGCGGATCGCCACCCGCTGACTCATGCGGTCGTTGACCACCAACACCGACGGGCCTAAAGCCTCCTGCAGGCCGTCCTGAGGCATCAACCACGCACGCCGGATGTCGGTCGGGCAGGCGCCGGGGCTGCGCAGCACTCGGCGAGGTTCATACGGCGGTATCGGCACCGGCGAACCCACGCTTGAGTTCGCCGGCCCGATTGCCGCTAGCGCCTACGGGAGCGTCACCGGCCCACTCGCCGTGATGATGCCCTGAACAGCGACCGGATTGCCCTTCATCGAGCACTTGCCGGCCACGACCGGGCCGACCTCGGTGAAACTGGCCGTGTACTTTCCCGATCCAGTGATGCCCGCGTAGACGCCCGTGCCGCTGACGATCTTGAAGGTCCCGGGCTGAACGCTGATGCCCAGACAGGTCTTCGCGCTGAACTTGCTCTTGGCGCGCCCCGCCTTGGCCGTCACCTTGATCGTGCCGCCGGGGAACTTCAGCGTGCCCTTGCCTGACGGCAGGTTGGCTGTTCCGCCCGCCGTGAACGCACCCGTGGCGATCGCACTGTAGGTATTTCCAGTGATCGCGGTGCTCACGAATGAGAAATGCTCTGTCTTGGTGGTCGGCGCTGCCGCCGCGGCACCGCTGATCGCGAGCGACGCCGCCACGGTCGCGGCCGCTCCTACCAGAATGATTCTGCGCACACCTACTCCCTCTGTTGGTGATTGTTGGAATGGCACTGCCGCCGCGAGGATCGAAACCCTCGTGCGGCCTCGGTCTCCTAACCGTCAGCGACGGGCAGCGTTCCGCCAAACCTATTGTTTGTTCGTTAACGGTTGCAAGCGGTCAGAGCGTTGAGATGCCTCTGAGCGCGGCAACCATGCCCACAGCCACGAACGCCAACGCCGCCAGCGCGATTGCCCAACGCAGCCTGTCGGCGCGGCCGGACTCGGCGCCGTCGGACTCGGCGCCGTCGGACTCGGCGCCGTCAGACGTGGGCGCCCCAGGCGCGACAACGAGCGCCTCCCCCGTCCGCGCGCGCGCAACTGGAGCCGCCTCGCCGGTGGCGACGATGGACCAGGCACGCGCGCGCCGCAGACCGCCGGCGGCCACCAGAGCCGCTTGCCCAAGGTCGCCCGCCGACGGATAGCGCTCGCTGGGATCCTTCGCCATCGCTCGGCGCACCACATCGTCGAACTCGCGAGGTAGGTCGGGGCACAACTCGACTGGGGAGGGAGGCGGCGCGTTGAGGTGGGCCATCGCTCCCGGGCCCTCCACCCACCCGGCGAACGGCGGCTCTCCGGTGAGGGTCTCGAACAACAGGCATCCCAGCGCGTACACGTCGACGCGGGCATCGATGCGCTGGTTCAAGATCTGCTCGGGGGCCACGTACTCGGCTCGCGCGACGATCGACCCGTGCCGCGTCGGTTCGCCGACTGAAGCGGCCAGCTTGGCCAGCCCGAAGTCGCTGAGGTACACGTGGTCTCGCCGGGCCAGCAGGACATTGGAAGGCTTGACATCACGGTGCAGCATCCCGCGAGCGTGGGCCGCGTCGAGCGCAGCCCCGACCTGGCGGACGATGCGAGCGGCGCGGAGCGGCTCGATGCGGCCCTCCGCCGCGATCAGCGCCCGCAAGTCGGTGCCGTCGACCAGACGCATGGTGATGTAGAGCACGCCGTCCTCGTCGCCGGCATCGAAGATGGGAATGACGTTTGGGTGGTCGATCGCAGCCGCGATCCGCGACTCGCGCCGAAACCGTTCCCGGAACCGATCGTCCCGGGAATGCTCGGGCAGGATGAGCTTGAGCGCCACCGGACGCTGGAGCGCGAGCTCCTGCGCCCCGTAGACGACGCCCATGTCTCCGTGGCCGATGACCCCCTCCACACGGCACCCGGCAAACACGGAGCCCGGCGCAAGCTCGGAGATCTGCCATTCTCGGTCTGCGGCCGAGGGTGGCGGCGACGGGGCTACCCGGGCGGGGGGCGCAGGCGGCACTACCCGGGCGGGGGGCGCAGGCGGCACTACCCGGGCGGGGGGCGCAGGCGGCACTACCCGCGCCGGGCGCGGGGTCACCGGCACTGCCGAGTCGGGCGCTGGCCCGACGTCGGTCAACTCCAGCGTCGTCAAGCCAATCCGTATCGTGTCGCCGACCGAGAGCGGCAGACGGCCGCGGACGCGAATACCGTTCACGAAGGTCCCGTTCGCCGACCCGAGATCCTCGATCGTCAATTGTCCGCCGGCGTCGCGGGTTACGCGTGCGTGGCGGCGAGAAAGCTCGTGATCGTCGCTCAGCCTCCCGTCTCCGCTCACCTCTCGTCCGATGACCAGCTCGTCGCTCAGGGCGAGCCGCCGGCCCCGTGCCGTCCCTGCGGTGACCACCAGTCCCTCACCCGCCTCGGCGGCCACGCGAGAAGGCTCGCCCGCTGGAGCTCCGGGTGGGGGCGGCGATTTCTCCGGAACAGCGCCCGAGCGGTCAGTCACCTGTAGAAGCGTCTTGCCCACCTTGATGACGTCACCGACGTCGAGCTCTCGCGGGAGGTCGATGCGCTCGCCGTTGACGAACGTCCCGTTCGCCGACCCGAGATCCTCGATCGTGAGCTGTCCGTCGCCCGCGCGCGAGACGCGCGCGTGGCGGCGCGAGATCTCGGGATCCTCGCCGAGCCGTCCGTCGCCCTCGGGCGCACCTCGGCCGATCAGCAGATCAGTGTCCACGATCACGCGCTTGCCGCGTTCCGTGCCCTCGGTCACCCGCAGCTGCTCGCCGGCCATACGGGCGCGAACCCTACGCCTCTCCTGCCGCATCCGCCAGAGCACCGCCACCCCCGCTCATTCCTGAGTGCGGCAGAAGCCCGGCCGTAGACTTTTGGCGTGCTCGATTGTCCACACCCCGGCCAGGAGCGGCCCCCGAGCCCACGATTCCGCGGGCACTGGGGCCCCCGGAGATAATGGACGGCGTGTCCGCGAACCCCCCCACCGGCGCTGTACCCGTGTCCGATGGGACCTCTCGCGCGCAGGCCGAACGGGCTGGTCAGCCGTTCCTCGTCTACCAAGACGGGGGTAATCGGCAGCAGTTCTTCTTCTTCGCGCCCGGCTCGACGGGCGCCACGGTCGGTCGCCAGGCGCCGGCAGATCTCCTGCTTGACTGGGACAATCAGGTTTCCCGCCTCCACGCCCGGTTCGAGTGGGGGCCGGACGGCTGGGAGCTCGTCGACGCTGGCCTCTCGAGCAACGGCTCGTTCATCAACGAGCAGCGGGTGAGCGGCCGGGGTCGCCTCAGCGATGGCGACACCCTGCGCTTCGGGGCCACGACGATCGTCTTCCGCTCGCCCGCGCGCAATCAATCGGGCGCTGCGGATCCAGCCAAGACCCCGGCCTCAGCCGCGGTGAGCCTCTCGACCACTCAGCGCCGCGTCCTGGTGGCGTTGTGCCGTCCGTACAAGGGTGCAGGCGGATTCGCCAGCCCAGCCTCCGACCAGCAGATCGCCGATGAGCTGTTTCTGTCCGTCGGCGCAGTGAAGACCCATCTCAGGGTGCTGTACGCGAAGCTCGACATCGAGGAGTTGCGACAGAACGAGATGCGAGTCCATTTGGTCGAGCGGGCCTTCTCCGCCGGTCTGATCTCCGAGCGCGACCTCTAGACAGGGTGCTCGCCCCCGGCTCCACCTTCGCCGGATACGAGGTCGAAGGCGTCGTCGGCGCCGGCGGGATCGGAATTCTCTACCGCGCCCGCCAGGTTCGACTCGACCGGCCCGTCGCATTGAAGTTGGTCGAGCCCGACGTGGCGCGCGACCCCCTGGTCAGAGAGCGTCTGCGCCGCGAGGCCAGAATGGTGGCCGCGCTGGACCACCCCAATGTCGTTCCCCTGTATGCCGCCGGCGAGGAGGACGGGACCGTCTACATCGTGACGCGGTGGGTGGAGGGCACCGAGCTCGGCACTCTCATCCAGGGCGACGGCCCGTTGGAGGCCGGGCGAGCGGCGCGGACCGCCGCCCAAATCGCGGCGGCGCTCGAGGTGGCACACGAGAAGGGCCTCGTTCACCGCGACGTGAAGCCGTCCAACGTGATCCTGACCTCCGAGGACCACGTCTACCTCACAGACTTCGGACTGGCCAAGCGAGCCGAGACGGCCGCAGGGCTCACAGCCGTGGATCAGATGTTGGGAACCGTCGACTACGTGGCGCCAGAGCAGATCGAGGGCAGCCAGCCCGACGCCCGAGGCGACGTCTATGCCCTCGGTTGTGTGCTGTACGAGATGCTGATGGGCGAACCCCCCTTTGCGGGTCAGAAGGGCGGTATGGCCAAGATGTGGGCGCACGTCAACGCCGAGCCGGCCTCGGTGCGCGAACGGCGGCCCGACGTGTCCCCGGCGCTCGAGGACGTGATCGCGCGCGCAATGGCCAAGGCGCCTGAGGCCCGTCCCACGGCCGCGGCCTTCCGAGTCGCGGTGCTCACAGCGGTGGGCGAGGCACCATGACCGGCAGTGAATGGCGACCGCTGGCGTCTACGAGCAGGTGGGGTCCAGGAGCTTCGTGGTGAGCATCATCCGACCGAGTGCCACCCACGCGGCGCCATAGTAGGTCGGAAACCGCAGGTCGAGGGCCTGCGCCTCGTCGAGCAGGCCATCTCGAGCCGCCGCGTGTCCGGCGGCATCGGCCGCCCCCGCCGCGGCCACAAGCACGACGGGATTCCGGACGTCACCGATCGGCTGCCCGGAAAGATCGTGCTGGACGGGCAGATTGGCGGGGTTTGCCCCCTCGAAGACTGGCCATGCCCTGGCCGCGATCCGCCGGCCAGCCGGGTTCGGATCCTCGGCCATGCGGACGAGCGTACGCACTGCGTCGAAGCTGAACTCCGGACGCGCCTGCGGGTCGCTGGGCGTGCCGATTGGCACGGGCTTGTCACCCTCAAGCAATGCCCAATCCGGCGGCAGCCTCGACGGAGGGCTCATCAACTCGCTGGTGATGGAGCGTGAGCTCGCCGCCAAGGCGCCCCAGCGAGGATTGCCCGACGCGGCCTGCAGCGCGACGAATGTAGCGGGCGAGAAGTAGCTGGGATCGATCGTGATGGGCGGGGTGACTGCCCAGGGACCAGCCGTCAGCACCGGGGCGCCCTGGAACGACGCGACCTCGACCCGCAAGATCGAGTTCCCCAACTGCACCGCCTGCAGTCGCAGAGCCGGACGGTGGAAGCGGCAGGCCGCGAGCAGCAGCGCACGGCTGGCGTCCAGGTCGGCGTCGGAGGCCGCCTGGGAGCTCTGCACGCGACCGTCGCTCCACCGGAACTCGAGCAGCCCGTCAGGTCGGCGGAGATTGTTCTGCGTCCAATCCCAGATCGCGTTGAAGCGCTGCGAGTCGCCGATGGCAGCCGCCAGCAACATGCCATAGGCCTGTCCCTCGCCAACGGTATCGCCCCCTTGGTCAAGCCGCACGACCCGTCCGTCGGAGGTGACGTAGCGGTTGAGGAAGTGTCGGGCGGCGGCAATCGCTTGCACCTGGGGCTGGGCCTGGAGCTGCGCGGTCGAGCTCTGCGTGGAGCCTGTCCCACCGCAACCGGCCAGGAACAACCCCAGCGCGAGGACTCCCAGCACGACAGCGGCGATGACCACGTCTCGCACGGGCCGGCTCACGCCGCGACCTCGGCCGGCTCAAGCGATCCGGAGGCTGGAGCCCGGGGTTTCTGGAGCGCCGCCCAGCACCCGGTCATGAGGATCGTGGCGTGAACGAGGGCGAACGAGACATTGTTGATCGTGGCGGCGTCCGGATTGCGGGCCAGGCCGTAGATGCTGGCCGAGACCAATACCCCGACGGCCACCAGCGCGGGCATGACCGCCGCCGGCTGACGAGCCTCGGCGCCCTTCTTCGGGGTCACGACGAACGAGCCCTTCTTGCGCAGCACCGTGTAGATCGTGGAGAGCACGTGGATCCAGAAGTTGGCGGCTGAGAGTGCAAACGCGGCAAACGTGTAGGAGCCCGCGCCGGCCACCGCTGCCATCGTCAGCGCGACGGCGTAATAGGGGACGAAGTGCAGCAGGAAAATCGGAGCGTTGATGCCGCCGATGGGCTGGCCGCCGCCGAGGAGGCGCACCACGGGAAAGCTCATGTAGATGAGGACGGTCCAGCCCGACAGGAAGTACAGACCGGAGAGCAGATACTGCGCCTTCAGTCGCAGGGGCAGCCGGGCGCGCAACGCGCGCGGGATGCCGGACAGACAGCCCCTGGCCCAGCGCTGTTGCTGGGAGACATAGGCCGCAGTGTCCTCAGGGCCGAGGCCACGCGCCAGCACATCCGGCACGTAGGCTGAGCTCCAGCCCCGCTCGTGGAGGTGGATCGAGAGCTCGAAGTCCTCGGTGAGCGAGTTCGTCGGGAACCCGCCCACGCTTTCGAACGCCTCGCGCCGGAACAACACGTTGGTGCCGCAGCAGAAGACGGCGTCGAGCCCGTCCTTGCCCCGAGCGATGGCGCCGAAGAACAATGCCTGCTGGGCCCAGGACGCCGCCGCGATGCGATTGTGCTCCGTGTTGGCGTAGTACTGAGGTGTCTGAACAAACGCGATCTTGGGGTCGTCCATCCACCCGAGGGTGGCCTCGAGGAAGCCCGGGTCCGCGACATGGTCCGAGTCGAAGACAGCGATGAACTGGGCGTCTGTCTTGGTCAGGGCATGGTTGATGTTGCCCGCCTTCGCGCCGGTGTGCTGCGGGCGCCGGATGTAGCCCACGCCGTACCGGGCGGCCAGGTCGCGCATGGCGTCGTCGTTGCCGTCGTCCAGCACGTGCACCCTCACCTCCGCGCCTCGCAGGCCGACGGCGGCGGCCACGGTCAGGTCGACGATGTCCGGCGGCTCCTTGTAGACAGGGATGAAGACATCGACGGTCACCCAGTGGGTGGGCGCCCGCTTCTCCCGCACCCGTTCATTGGCGACGGTCCACCAGAATCCAAGCGCCTGCATGAGGTTGAACAGCTCGGCCGCGATCAGGATGCCATAGAGGTACGGGGTGCCGACACGGTCCGGGTTGAGCAGCCAGCCGAAGTACCACACGGCGCAGGGCACCCCGAGGAGGATCAGGATGCGCACTCGCCGGCGCACGCTGTACGTGCTCGGCACGGGCTGCCAGGTCACCCGACGCAGACGGACGTCCCAGGGGCTAGCGCTCACTGAAACTCCCACACGAGGGTTTGCGGCGTCTTGAACCGGCGCACGAGAGTCCGGAAGAAGGTGAGTTGTCCGACCGCCTGGTTCGTTTCATTGAAGAAGCGCCGATTGCTCTGGAAGGATGCGAGGACGAACACGGGGCTGGCTTCCTCGCCCGCGGTCACGGCTTGGGTGAGGGGCTGACTGCGCAGGTCCGGAGCGTAATACTCGAGTACGTATCGCATATCGGACGGCTCAACCAGCACGAGACTGTCCGGCCCGGCGTGCGCCTTGATGTCTTGGATCGCGCCGCGGAAGCCGAACAGTCGGGGATTGTCCTGGTTCAGCTGCTGATCGGCCAGACCGGCGAGCAGGGTCAGGATGACGGCGCCGGCGACGATCAACTGTGTCCTCGGTTTGCGCAGCCAACCGGTGACGAGCCGGGCGATGAGGAGGAGCACCAGAGGGACGAGGACGAGGAAGTTGCGCACCTCGAACAGCGAGCGGTCGAACAGGGAGGCCACGAGCAGCAGCGCGACGAGGGCGAGAGAGGTGGCGGCCAGGGCCATCGTCTGGCGCGATCCGCCCCGGCCCAGCAGGACCAACGACCCGAGTAGGAACAATGGCCACATCGCCGCCAGGAGCACGCTCGTCGCATTCGGCTGGTAGCCCCACAGCGACCAGGCCAGGTTCGCGAGGACGTCGTAGAAGGACAGGAGGTCGTAGGTACCGCTCGGCGAGCCCGCCGCACCGGTCGTGACCTGATACTGGTGAACGGCGAACACGAGCAGGGGCACCAGCTGCATCGCGAGCACTGCGGCCGAGTAGGCAAAACCCAACGCCAATCGCTTGACGGGCTCGCCGTTTCGGTGCCGGTGGACGATGACCGCGACGAAGACAACCTGCTGCACCGCGATCAAGACCAGGCCGAAGTAGTGCGACCACAGCAGCGCGGCGGTGGCGAGGATGTAGCCCGCCCAGTTGAGCATCGCGGGGTTGCGAAGCACTCGCAACTGCAGCAACAGAGCCAGCAGGCCGAAGAGGGCCACGAACTCGTACATCCGCACCTCTTGCGAGTACCAGATGAGCACCGGCGAGACCGCCGCGAAGGCGGCGGCGACCAGGCCGGTACGGCGGTCGTAGAGTTCCCGGCCCAGCTCGTAGAGCACGGGAACCACGAGCGTCCCCGCGATCAGCGAGGGGAGACGGACGGCAAACTCGCCGTGGCCGAAGGCGCGGATGGTCAGCCACAGCACGAGGTCGTGCAGGGGCGGCTGGCGGTCGCCGTTGTACAGGGTGAGGAACATGTCGTGCAGCGACAGGCGGGCCTGATGGATGCTGAGTGCCTCGGCGAGCCAGATCCCGCGCGGCACGGCCAAGCGGACGACCAGTCCCACGAGGATGAGCCCGCCGAGGACGAGGCGCGCGGTCTGGCGGCTCGCGTCCGGCTCGCCCCGGCGGGGCAGGCGGCCGCGGGGGCCGAAGAGTTCAGCCTCGTGAGCGCCCCCCAAGCGCCGAAAGAGCGTTCGCGGTGAGTTCCCTTGAAGCGGCTTGACCGTCTGCACAGGAGCGGGTGCCCTCTCGTCGCGACAGAGTGCTCGCGCCACTCTAACCGAGGTCGGCGATCCTGGGCAGCGCTGAGGCCGGTGGGGACGGGCGGCTTCTCAGCTCGCCTGCGTCCGACCAGCGAAAATCCCTCCTGCAAAGGCAGGAAACCTACCGAACTTATGAGGGCTGACCCACGGCCTCGAGGTGTCGATCAGCCCTGATCACGTGCATCACCGCATTGATCAATGCCAGGTGAGTGAACGCTTGGGGAAAGTTACCGAGGTGACGTCCGGTCTCAGGATCAATCTCCTCGGCGTAGAGCTGGAGCGGACTTGCGTATGACAGAAGCTTCTCGCACAGTCGTCGGGCCCGCTTGACCTCACCGATCTCACATAGCGCTGACACCAACCAGAAGGAGCAGATGGTGAACGTGCCTTCGTCGGCCGCGAAGCCGTCGTCGGTCTCCTCAACGCGGTAGCGATGGACGAGCCCCTCTTGCGTGAGCTCGTCCGCGATCGCCAGCACCGTGTTGCGGATGCGCTCGTCTGACGCGGGGAGGAAGCGCACGAGTGGCATCAGCAACAGCGATGCGTCCAGCGCGGTCGTGTCGTAGTGCTGGACAAACACCCCCCGGTCGTCCAGCGCGTGCTCGCAAATATCCGCGTGTATTTCCGCCGCGGCCTGGCCCCAGCGCTCCTCCATCCGCTGGTCGTGGCGGAGCTGCGCCAAGCGCAACCCGCGGTCGAGCGCCACCCAGCACATCAACTTGGAGGACGTGAAGTGCTGGGGTTCTCCCCGGACTTCCCAAATCCCGCTGTCGGGCTCGCGCCAGCGGTCCAGCGCGGCCTCGACCTGATCCTTGATGATGGGCCACAGACGGTCGGGCAGCTGGTCGCGGGACTTGGTGTGGAGGTAGATCGAGTCCAGGATCGCCCCCCACACGTCGTGCTGGTTCTGGTTATAGGCGCCGTTGCCGATCCGCACCGGCTTGGCGTACTCATAGCCGGAGAGGTGGTCGAGCTCCTGCTCCTCGAGTTTGCTCTCCCCGCCGATGCCGTACATGATCTGGAGCTGACCCTCCTCCGCCTCCGCGACGTCAGCCATGAAGTAGAAGAAGTCATTGGCCTCGTCATCGAACCCGAGCGTGTACAGGGCCCACAGCATGAACGTCGAGTCGCGAATCCAGCTGTAGCGATAGTCCCAGTTGCGATCGCCGCCAGGGCTCTCTGGCAACGATGCGCTGGCGGCCGCGATCATCGCGCCCGTCGGCCGGAAGGTCAGGCCCTTCAGGGTCAGCGCGCTGCGCTGGAGGTAGGAGCGCCACGGATGATCGGGAAACGTTCCATGCTTGAGCCACTCCTGCCAGTGCCTGGCCGTGCGCGTTAGCCAGCGTTCGGCCTCCTCATAGCTGCGCGGGACTGGATGACTTGACCAGGCCAGCGCGGCATAGGCGCATTCCCCCTCGTGCAAGATGGTCCGAGCTCGAGCCCGCGGCCCTTCGATGCCGAGCCGCAGATCGGTCACCAGGCGCAAGCGCAGATCGATGCCCTCCGACCCGGCGATCGCCTCGTGGTAGCCGGGACTCGAATAGCTCCAATCCGCGGACAAGCCGCCGTAGTCGAAGGCCGGCTCGCATTCGAGGTTGATCTCCGCCGAGCCCTCCACGCAGTTGATCAGCCGCAGTAGGACATGATCCGCGTCGTAGTCGGTGGGGGAGCGTCGATGGCTTTGGGATCGCTCCTCCTCGTGATGCCAGGGGCCGATCGAGAGCACGTCGCGCACGATGACCCAGCCCGTGCGGGTCTCCCAGCTGGTTTCGAGCACCATCGTCCCCGGGATGTAACGGCGTCCGGCGGGCACGTTGACGTCAGCCGGGCCGAGCCGGAAGCTGCCGGCGTCTCGATCCAGGATCGAACCGAACGTGCTGGGCGAGTCCATCCGCGGCAAGCACATCCACTCGACGTTTCCGTTGGGCGCCACGAGCGCCGTGGACTCGCAATCCGACAGGAACGCGTATTCCGCGATCGGCGGGAACGCGCTGATTCCCGTCCCCTGGTCCCGGTCCCCGGATGCCCCCTTCATGGTGCGATTCTGGTCGGGCCGCCGATTGGTGTCAAGATATCCTCGGCGGGCGGGTGGCAGACAGGGATCACGTGGACCATCAGACACAGCCCAGCTCGATTGACCGCATTGCTCTGGCGCACGAGCCGATCGCGCGACTGCGCGGGCCGACCTCGCCCGACGGTGCGGTCACGCTCATGTTGAGCGATATCGCTGATGCCGGATCGGTGGCGCACAGGCTTGGCTCGGCGCGCTGGGAACAGTTGCTGAGCGATCACCACATGCTCGTCGAGCAACTGGTCACGGGCTACGCCGGTGAGGTCGCGAAGTTTGATAACGACGGGTTCCTCGCCTCCTTCCAGAGCGCTCACGCCGGCCTCCACGCCGCCGTCGAGCTGCAACGCGCGTTCACCGAGATCGCGACCGCCGTCAACGACGGCGCTGTCGCCCTGCGTATCGGTCTGCACTCGGGGTTTGTAATCCCCAATCCAGAGCAGCCGCAGGGACGCAACGCTGTTCTGGCGGCCCGAATCGCCGGTCAGGCCAAGGCTGGCGAGATCCTCGTCTCATCCTCGCTCAAGCATTACACACAGGGCGATCGGAGAATCCGCTTCGAGCCCCGTGGCGAGTACCACTTCAAAGGCCTGGTCGGCGAGCACGCCGTTTATTCAGTCAGCTCGCACTGACGTGCAGCGTTTGCGAAAGATCCGTGATGGGCGGCCGGAAAAAGATTTCTGGAACGCTGCGCTCGGCTCGGCCCGGCTTGACAGCCTCGCCTCGGTAGTTATCCTCCGGGGGCGAAGCGCTACCGGAGGTCAAAGGGACTAGGCGGCAACGCTGCCGTCCGTCGGGGCGGGTTTACGAATGCAATTCAGAAGTGGTCAGCTCGAGCGCGGCTTCGTCATTGGCGGTTACCGCATCGACGAGTTGATCAGCCGTGGCGGAATGGGCGCCGTATACCGCGCGACGAACGTCGCCCTTAATCGGATCTACGCGTTGAAGGTGATCGCTCCCGAGCTGACGGGCGACGATCAGTTCCGGGAACGGTTCAAGCGCGAGATGCGGCTCGCCGCGTCGCTGCAGCATCCGAACGTCGTCGGGATCCACTACGCCGGGGAGCAGGACGGCTTGCTCTTTCTGGTCATGGACTACGTCTACGGGACCGACCTGCGCCAGTTGCTGCTCAAGACCGGCGCCCTGGAGCCCGAACGCGCTGTCGATCTGTTGACCCAGGTCGCTTCGGCACTTGACGCCGCGCACGCCAAGGGCCTCGTCCACAGGGACGTCAAGCCGGCGAACATCCTGATCACCGTCCGAGACGGTGAGGAGCACGCTTACCTCACCGATTTCGGGTTGGCGAAACGCTCCGACACCGTGGGTGGGCTGACCCAGAAGGGGGTGGCGGTCGGAACTGTTGACTACATGGCCCCCGAGCAGGTGACCGGCGGCCCCACCGATGCGCGCACGGATATCTACGCCCTCGGATGCGTCTTCTTCCAACTGCTCACGGCAAACGTCCCGTATAAGCGCGAGAACTCGGTCGCCACGCTGTTTGCCCACGTCCACGAGCCTCCGCCGCCGCTCGATGTGCAGGTCACCGACACCTACCCCGCGTTCAACGCCGTGGTGGAAAGAGCCATCGCCAAGGCCCCGGCCGATCGATACGCCTCAGCGGGAGACTTCGCCCGTGACGCCGCGGCGGCGCTGAGAGGGATGAGGTACATGGGGCCACCTTCGGTCGTCGCGACGGGCGAGGCGAGGCCAGTTGACGTGCCCGCGCCCTCCGGATCGATCGCCGCCGAGACCAAGATCGGCCGCAGCGCCGAACCCGAGCCGCCACCGTCGCCGAGCTCCGAATCCGACGAGTCGCCGGGCCTGGACCCGCACACCAGGCCCAGCCGAGAGCCCGAAGCGTGGCCCAGCCCCGCGGCCCCCACGAGGCCCGCCCCAGAGCCCGAAGCGTGGCCCAGTCCCGCGGGGCAGACCCGGCCCACCCCAGAGCCGGCGGCGTGGGTGGGCCCAGCGGCGCAGACCAGGGCCAGTCCGGAGCCAGAAGCGCGGCCCAGCAGCGGGCTGGAGCCAACGGCGCTGCCGGTACCTGCGGGCGCGGGAGAGGTCGGCCCAGCAGCGAGCGTCGCCGCAGCCAGCGGTTCCGCTCGCACTGCGGCGTCGGTTCCGGCAGCCCAGAGCGCCACGGACCCCGCGTCAGCGCCACCCCCAGCACCGCCAGGGAGCCCGCCCACGCGAGGCGGGGCTCACCCCCCGGAGGCAGGCGGCAGGAGGTACGGCTGGCCGGCGCTCGCGGGTCTGCTCGCCGTCGCAGCCGCAGTGGCGGTCGGGGTCGTGGCAATCATCACGAGCTCGTCAGGTTCTTCCTCCACGTCCTCCACGTCCGCCACGTCCTCCACGTCCGCCAAGACGCTGCCTGGGCTACATCTGTCGGCGGCCACCAATCCCGTACCGACCAACCGGGTCACGGGAAGCGGAACGGCGTCGCTCGTGCTGAACGGTGATGTCGCCACGGTGAAGGTCACCACCGTGGGGCTGCTCGATGGCTCGCCGCACCTCATGCACATCCACGCCGGTGGTTTGGGTCTTTGCCCGCCCGCGTCCGCCGCTCGGCTCCACAACGGGCACCTCGCCATCAGCACGGGTAATGGGATCAGGTTCTACGGCCCACCTCTGGTGTCGCTGACGCTGCGGGGGGACACGAGCGCCAGGAGCAACCTCGCCTTTTCACGCTTCCCCGCGGTCGGAGCGATCAACTATGAGCGCGTGGTGACGATCTCTCCCGCAGTCGCCACCCTCATCCGCGATAACAACGCCGTGGTCGTCATCCACGGGATCGACTACGACGGCTCAGGGACCTACGACAACGTCCTCGGGCCAAGCGATCTCGCCCCGCAGTTCACCGGCGACTCGACCGCGCCCGCGCTCTGCGGGCATCTCGCGGCCCCACAAACTGCCGCCAGCATCAAGGGTTCGCAGCCCACGGTGTACACCGCCTCGTTGACACGCACGAGCCTGGCTGGGAGTGACCTGGCCGGCGGTTCCGCGCTCCAATGTCACGTGCCCGCGTCCGGGACGAACAGCGGGGACCGGTCACCGGTCGGCGATGACGCCTGACGGGTCCCGGTAAGGTCGAGCTCTAGGGGTGCGCACCCTTTAGGCGATTTGTGCGCACCCCGCGAGCTCAATCCCATCGGTTCCTGCTTGCCCCTGGTCTGCTCTTCGTTGCCCCATCTGTAATAACGATCGAGGAGCCGGAAGGTTGGTCGAGGGCCACAAAGTTCGGCAAGGCTCGCGCTTCCTCCTGGATGCTGCTCCTGATTGGCCGGCGCAAGGACTTCGCGTGTCGGGAGCGGGCCCTGGTCCTGTGGGTGACGCCTGGAACGCCTAGGCGTTGGTGCTTCCACCGCGTTCGCGCGCCCGCTCGTTGCTCGTGCCCCCGCGTTCGCGCTTTCAGCTAGCCCGATCCCTCGAGCTTGCGTTCTTGCCACAGGTCCAGTAGAGCGACCCTACTCCCGGGACCGCCGGATCAGTGGTGTTCTAGCCGAAGGTTCTAGCCGCTTGCGAGGGACCTTTGAGTCCGGCCAATGCTCTCGGCTGCGCTCGAGCACAGGACGCACCTCGATCGCCGCTGCTGCTGCGAACAGAGCAGAGCGTCGTGTCCGACCTTGTATCTGAGGGAGTTGTGCGCGAGGATCGTGGATCTCGATCCGAAGGAGGCAGGTGTGTACGCCGTCGTAGTGAACGTCTCGATCACCGATGTCGAAGAGGCGCAGCGTGAACTGCGTGAACAGGTCGTCCCCATGGTTACGCAGGTGCCTGGGTTCGTCTCGGGCGTCTGGATGGAGGATGGCGAAGGAAAGGGGCATTCGGTCGTGGTGCTCGAAAGCAAAGACGCAGCCGATGCGATGGCACAGCAAGTGCGGAGCTCTTCAATGTCCGTCGCCGTTGCTGACGTCAGTGTGCACGAGGTTTTCGCGCACGCGTAACCGAGTGACGACGCCAGAACCGCGGCGCCGCCGTCACGGCGACGTCTGCTTTGCGGGCGAGGTCGATGCAGCGATCGCAGACGAAGACACCCGGTCCCGCGATCAGTTTGCGCACCTCTGTCCCGGCGGCGCCGCGGAACGCGCAGGTCAGGTTCGCGTTCCGGCGCACCGATGCAAAACGTGTAACCGTTCAGTCGTCGGGGCCTGGGCAAGGGATTCCTTGTTGGTGCAGCGAATCTTGCACGCATGGACCGCGCGGAGGCCGAGGCGATCTATGACTCAGGGCGTGAGGCGTGTCGAGTTCATTCTTGATCTTGCGGGGGGGTTTGAGCAGCACGAGGATCGACTGAAGCGGCTCGAGGAGCAGGTACGGCGCGACTCGCGCACGAGTTCTACGCCGCCGTCGATGGATCCACCGAAGTCGCGGGCGCAACGGCGGGCGGAGGCGCGGGCGAAGGCGAAGGAATTGATGCGCCGAGAAGGCGCTCAGCGTGAGGCTGGTGGGCAGTCCGGGCATCGGGGCTCGTCCACGAGCTGATTCACGCTCTCGGCGTTGGCTACGGCGAATATGGTCGTGAGGTCGCAGAAGTCTTTACAGAGACCGCGGCGTTCGTTGCCTGCCGATCAGTCGGCTTGGACACGGCAGGAATGAGCGGTCCCTACATTGCGAGCTGGGGCGAATCAGACGATCTCGACGCGATCAAGACGTATGCGGACATCGTCGACAAGACGGCGCGTCAGATCGAAGAGGCATGCGGATGAAGTCTCAGCCGCGGAACCGCAAGATCGCTTGTCCGGACTGCGACTACACAGCTCGCGTGTCGCGATGTGGATGCTCGTGGGAATGCCAGTCTGTCCGTGTGGCGCGACGATGCGTCCATGCTCACCGGCGGATCTCGCGTTCTGCGGTCTGATCGATCAAGACGATATGCCGGCTATCCAGTGGAC
>Ga0302325_10012993_pt1 | contig 17810 bp, 15 predicted proteins | sample Palsa_T0_2_FD_201948 | JGI IMG/M metagenome (GOLD analysis project Ga0302325, IMG submission 201948) | Peat permafrost microbial communities from Stordalen Mire near Abisko, Sweden - Palsa_T0_2 | ecosystem: Environmental > Terrestrial > Soil > Palsa > Peat permafrost | place: Sweden: Abisko...
CACAATCGCGATCGAAGATGATGCCCCGCCATCGGTATCCGAGATGATCGAGAGCTTCGGCCTTCGCGTGCAGCAGGCAATGAACCAGGTCGTAGTCGCGACCGTCATGGGCGGCGCGCAGCCAGTGGCCGCATCCCTCGACTATGAGGAATGGCCGGAGGTCGTCGGCACAGTGGCCGGCGATGACACGGTCCTCGTGATCTGCCCCGACCAGCGCAAAGCCTCAGAAGTCGAGTCCCGCCTTAGGACGATGTTGGAGTCATGACCGAGAAAGTTCAAACCGCGGTTGTTGGCGTTACCGGCTACGCAGGCGCCGAACTGGCCCGCCTCCTGCTTCACCATCCCCGCCTCAAAGGCACTCCGCCGGTCTTTGCCGGACGCGTCGAGTCCGCCGATGCGGCGCGCGGCGGAATCCCGCTCGCCGAAATTCACCCTCAACTCGGTGACAACAATGGTGCCGGCTCGCTTAAACTCCAGCCCTTTTCGTGGGAGTTGCTCGCTGATCGCGGTGTCAAAGTTTTGTTTCTTGCCACTCCGCACGAGCAATCCCGCGCATGGGTGCCCGAAGCTCTCGCACGCGGCCTGCGCGTAATTGACCTCAGCGGGGCATGGCGCTTGAACGAAGCGGCCAACCGCGCCGTCTATGCCTTCGAAGACGACAGCTCTCCGGTTGCAACTGCGATTCAGGCGCAGGCCATCTACGGATTGCCCGAACTCCATCGCGATCAAATCGCTGAGGCGCATCTCGTCGCCAATCCCGGCTGCTACGCCACTTCGGTGATCCTCGCTCTCCGGCCGCTCGTCGCCGCCGGACTCGTCGATCGGTCGCGCGGAATCGTCGCCGATTCCAAAAGCGGCGTGAGCGGCGCGGGCAAAGCGCCCTCCGCGAAAACGCACTACATGTATGCGGCCGACAATCTTTCCGCCTACAGTGTCTTCTCCCATCGCCACACCGGCGAGCTTCTGGAGCAGATTGGAATAGGCACTGATGAAATCGTGTTTACCCCGCATCTGCTGCCCATTCCACGCGGAATCCTGTCGACCATCTACGTTCAGTTTCGCGAGCCGCAGTCGCGGGAAACCGTTGCGCAGACCTATCGCCAATTCTTTGCCGGCAGTCCTATGGTGCGGATCTACGACGCAGCACTGCCGCAGATTCAATATTCCGTGCGAACGAATTACGCCGACATCGGATTTCAATTATCCGCCGACGGTCGCCGCGCGGTCATCGTAAGTTGTCTCGACAATCTGCTGAAAGGCGCTTCCGGACAGGCCGTACAGAATCTGAACGTAATGCTGGGCTACGGCGAAGCTGAGGGTCTCGAATGAAGTACGTGGTCAAACTTGGCGGTGCAGGCCTGGAAAATCCTTCGCTCTACGACGCCTGTGTCCACGCCATTGCAGAACTGGTGCGCGATGGTAATCAGGTCGTTGTGGTGCACGGCGGCGGCGTGCAGCTAACGCGCGTTCTGAAGCAACTCGGCAAGCAAAGCGAGTTCATCGCGGGCCTGCGTGTCACAGACGCAGAGACGCGCGACGTGGCTTTGATGGTCCTAGCCGGAAAAGTGAACAAGGGTCTCGTAGCCGCGTTGGGGGCGCTGGGTCAGCCAGCAGTCGGCATGTCCGGCGGCGACGGCCTGTTGTTCCGTGCACGAAAGAAACGCACCGCGCCCGATCTCGGATATGTCGGCGAAATCGTCGCAAGCGATTCCCGCTGGATTGAAGCAATCTGGCAACTCAATGGCGTACCCGTAATTTCGTCCATGGCACTCGGCTTCGACGGCGAGTACTACAACATCAACGCGGACGAGATGGCCGCGGCCTGCGCCACAGCCTGCCATGCCGATGCGCTCGTCTTCCTTACTGACGTTCCCGGCGTCAAAGGTTCTGACGGCGAAGTACTGCGCTGGCTGTCCATCGATCAAATCGCCGAAATGACCAAAAGCGCCATCATTACCGGCGGCATGTTGCCAAAGCTCAATGCGTGCCGCGAAGCTCTATTGAATGGCGTGAAGCGCGTAAGAATTCTGCCTGCGGAGGCTGCAGCTTCCCTGCCCGATCTGTGCAGTTCCCGCGTAGCCCACGGCACTGAAGTGATGGTGGCCTAGCGGTCCACAGGACAAGGGGACAGCGGTCCGCAGGACAAATGGACCAGGAGGAATGAAGTGACTAAGCTCGATCAAATTCGCGCCGCGGAAGAACGGCTGCTGCTCCCCACCTATGAGCGCAACCCAATTCTCTTTGTCCGCGGCGAAGGCGTTCATCTCATCGACGAGAGCGGTGACCGGTATCTCGACTTGCTCAGCGGCATCGGCGTCAATGGCCTCGGCTACGCGCATCCCGCCATCGAGAATGCAATCGCTCGTCAGAGCCGCGCTCTGATTCATACATCGAACCTCTTTTATCACGAGGGCCAGGCTGAACTCGCATTACGCTTGACCGAGCGCACCGGTCTCGACCGCGTCTTCTTCGCCAACACCGGCACCGAGGCATGGGAGGGTGCGTTGAAACTGGCTCGCGCCCATGCAGGCTTGCTGCGCAGCGAAGGCAAGCAAATCGGCACAAAGTTTCTCGCGCTTGAGCAGAGCTTCCACGGCCGCACCTTTGGGTCGGTTTCGACGACATACAAGGCGAAATATCGTGAGCCCTTCGGTCCCGTCGTTCCTGGCGTCGAATTCGTTCGCTTCAATGACGTCGCCGATCTGCGCGCGAAGTTTTCCAACGAAGTCTGCGCTATCCTCGTCGAGTCGATTCAGGGCGAAGGCGGCATTCGTCCGCTGTCACCAGAGTTCTTCGCCGAAGCGCGCGTCCTCGCGAGTTCCACCGGCGCATTGCTCATTGTCGATGAAATTCAGGCGGGCATGGGTCGCACGGGCAAATGGTGTGCCTATCAGCATTACGGAATTCAACCCGACGTGACGACGCTGGCCAAACCGCTTGCCGGCGGCATTCCTCTCGGTGCAATCCTGTGCACTGAAGAGGCTGCACGCGCCATTCACGCCGGCATGCACGGCACCACCTTCGGTGGAGGACCGCTTGCCTGCGCGGTAGCGATCGCCGTGATCGACGCGATCGAAAAAGAGGACCTGCTGCAAAATGCCGCCGACGTCGGGGATTACTTTCAGGCACAGCTTCGCGCGCTCGCTTTGCGGCATGACGCCATCAAGGATGTGCGCGGCAAGGGTCTCATGATCGCAGCCGAGCTTGATTCGGCCGATCTCGCCAAGCTGACCGTGGCCGAAATGCTCAAGAGGCGCATCTTGATTAACTGCACCAGCGACACCGTGCTCCGCTTCTTGCCTCCATTCATCCTCAAACGCGAGCATGTCGATCATGCCATCGCCGCACTCGACGAAATCTTCACCGAACACGCAGCGCAAGCCGCAACCCAATCCGCAGCCCCACACGCAGGAGGACACGCCCGTGGCTAGCAGAGCAATCATTGAACATCGCGAGCCAGCGATTCCAGTTGAAAAAGACCCAGATATTCTCGCCGCCGCCGCGCGCATGTCTGGCGAGGACATGTGCTCCATTTCGGACCTTTCCAGTGGTGAGGTGCGGGCGATCCTCAAGCTGGGCCACGATGTGAAGCACAATCCACGCGAATATCGCCACGCTCTCGATGCCAAGCAAATGGTACTGATGTTCGAGAAGGCGAGCCTGCGCACGCGCATGAGCTTCGAGGCCGGCATCAACACCATGGGCGGCAACGCGATCTTTGTCGATCACACCAATTCACCGCTTGGCGAGCGGGAGTCGATCTCCGATGTCGCTCGCAATGTGGAGCGTTGGGTCGACGTAATTGTGTTGCGCACCTATGCTCACGACACCATTACAGAGATGGCCGCCAACGCGCGCGTGCCGGTGGTGAATGCTCTGTCGGACTTTGAGCATCCGTGTCAGGCACTCGCCGATTTCATGACGCTCGAAGAGCACTTCGGTTCTCTTTCTGGACTGAACTTTACGTATCTCGGCGACGGCAACAATGTGTGCCATTCTCTGATGCTGACCGGCGCGCAGCTTGGCGCAAATGTCACCATCGCTACGCCCCGTGGCTATTCGCCCGACATCGAAATTGTCACCATTGCGCGCGACATTGCTCAGGCGAACAACTGCGAACTGCGCCTATTGCAGGATCCGCAAGCCGCAGCCGAGAATGCCGACGCGATCTATACCGATGTATGCGTCAGCATGGGCTTCGAACATGAATCGACAAAGCGCGCTCCGATTTTCCGGCCGTTCCAGGTGAACGACGCATTGATGCAAAAGGCCGCATCGCACGCTGTCTTTATGCATTGCCTGCCCGCGCGGCGCAACGACGAAGTCACCGACGCCGTTATCGACGGCCCGCAGTCAATCGTCTTCGATCAGGCTGAAAACCGGCTCCACGTGCAGAAGGCGCTGCTGCTTTTGCTTCTGGGTGGGTTGGCGAATGTGCCGGCGTTCAGTGAACAGTGAACAGACGGCAGTGAACAGCGGCTGAGCGCACTGGTGTGCATCTAATCGAGGTTCACTACTCAAAAGATGAGATTGGCATTGAAAGTCAGCAGCGAGCAGAGCATGGACAAACTGATCACTGTCCACTGTTCACTGATCACTGCTTTGAGGTTTCGCAAGCATGTCTGTAATTCTCGAATCCCTGCCCGTCGGCCAAAAGGTTGGCATTGCCTTCTCCGGCGGGCTCGACACATCCGCCGCCCTGCACTGGATGAAGCAGAAGGGCGCCATCCCGTACGCCTATACCGCCAACCTGGGCCAGCCTGACGAGACCGACTACGATGCCATCCCGCGCGCAGCCCTCGAGTATGGCGCCGCCAAGGCCCGCCTCATCGACTGCCGCGGCCCGCTCGTCCGCGAAGGCATCGCCGCGTTGCAGGCCGGCGCCTTCCACATCACCACTGCCGGCGTCCCCTACTTCAACACCACGCCCATCGGCCGCGCCGTCACCGGCACCATGCTGGTCGCTGCCATGCAGGAAGACGACGTCCATATCTGGGGCGATGGTTCTACTTTCAAAGGCAACGACATCGAGCGCTTCTACCGCTACGGCCTGCTCGTCAATCCTGGCCTCAAAATTTATAAACCCTGGCTCGACACCGCATTCATCGACGAACTCGGCGGGCGCGCCGAAATGTCCGCGTTCATGCAAAGCTCCGGCTTCGCCTACAAGATGTCCGCCGAGAAGGCCTACTCCACCGACTCCAACATCCTTGGCGCAACCCACGAAGCAAAAGACCTGGAGCACCTTTCCTCGTCGATCAAGATCGTCGTTCCCATCATGGGTTCGGCTTTCTGGCGCGACGATGTCAAAATCCAGCGCGAACAGATCTCCGTCCGATTTGAAGAGGGCGTTCCCGTCGCCCTCAATGGCCGCCGTTTCGACGACCTCGTCGAACTTCTTCTCGAAGCCAATCGCATCGGTGGCCGCCACGGACTCGGCATGTCCGACCAGATTGAGAACAGGATCATTGAGGCCAAAAGCCGCGGCATCTACGAGGCCCCCGGCCTCGCTTTGCTCTTCATCGCTTACGAGCGCCTCATCACAGGCATTCACAACGAGGACACCATCGAGCAGTATCGCGACAATGGCCGCAAACTCGGCCGCCTGCTCTATCAGGGCCGCTGGTTCGACTCCCAATCCATCATGCTCCGCGAATCCGCCCAGCGCTGGGTCGCCAAACCCATTACTGGCGAAGTCACCCTGGAACTGCGCCGCGGCAACGACTACTCGATCCTCAACACCGAGTCGCCCAACCTCACCTTCCATCCCGAGCGCCTCAGCATGGAGAAGACTGAATCCACCTTCTCCCCGCGCGATCGCATCGGCCAGCTCACCATGCGAAATCTCGACATCACCGACACCCGCGATAAGCTCCTCACCTACGCCAAAACCGGCCTCCTCACGCTCAGCAACGGCAGCGAAATGCCCCAGCTCAACAGCGGCAAGGAGAAGAATTAGCATGAGGTGCACTTAGCAATGTCCAACGAACAACAATCCGTCAAGATGTGGTCGGGGCGGTTCCGCGAGCCGCTTGATCCACAATTCGAAAGCTGGCAGCGCTCCATCGTCTTTGACTTTCGACTTCTTGAGCAAGAGGTCGCCGCCAGCAAGGCGCATGCGTCCGCCCTTCACAAGGCCGGTATTCTTACGGCCGAAGAGACGGACCTCCTGCGCAAATCGCTGGACGCAATAGCTGCTGCTCATGGAACGGACGCTGGCAAAGAACAGGTGCGCACGCATCCGATAGCTGAAGACATTCATCACTTCGTCGAACTGTCGTTGGTCGAACGCGTTGGATCACTGGGACTCAAGCTCCACACGGGCCGCAGTCGCAATGAGCAAATTGCCACGGACCTGCGCTTATACGTGAGGCAGCAAATCGAAGATGTTGTCGAATCGCTCGCCGCATGGGCCGAATCGCTGATCGAGCAAGCTCGCGCCGCAAACGATGCAGTGATGCCGAGCTACACGCATCTGCAGCGTGCCGAGCCGGTGCTTGTTGCTCACTGGCTTCTCGCTTACGTTGAGATGATTCTGCGCGATGCTACTCGTCTGCGCGATTGCTCGACGCGGTTAAATTATTGCCCGCTCGGGTCGGGAGCTGTTGCCGGTGCAACGCTTGCACTTGATCGAAACATCGCCGCGCGAGAGCTTGGATTCACTGCGCCGACCGCGAACAGCATGGACGCAACCGGCGATCGCGATTTCATTCTTGAGTATCTGCAGGCTCTGACTTTCGTTGGATTGCATCTGAGCCGCTTCGCCGAAGAAATCACGCTCTTTGCAACTGCGGAGTTTGGATTCGTTGCTCTGCCCGAGGCATTTTCGACGGGATCGAGCGCCATGCCGCAGAAGAAAAACCCTGATCTTACGGAGCTGATTCGCGCCAAGGTGGGACGTATCAACGGGGCTGCACAAGCTGTCACATTGCAGCTGAAAGGCCTGCCGCTGGCCTACAATAAGGACATGCAGGAGACGCAGGAGCCGGCATTTTCAGTGGATTTCGTGCCGCAGATGCTCGCGCTTGTGGCGCGCTTTACCGCCGCGCTCAACTTCAATTTCAGTCGCATGCGCGAAGCATCGGGATCTGGCTATCTGAACGCGATGGCCGCTGCGACTTACCTTGTCCACAAGGGAGTTCCCTTCCGCACCGCGCACGAAAAAATCGGCAATGCGGTTCGATTTGCCATCGAAAAACGCGTTGAGCTCGGCGATCTCACACTGGATGAATTGCGGCAGTTTGGTGCCGAATTCGACGAGGACTTTTATGCTGCAGTCACGCTGCAAGCAACGCTCGATTGCCACGATGTAATTGGCGGAACGGCGCAGAGACGTGTGAAACAAGCGCTCGATGAGGCGTTGGCACGCGTTCATTCCATTACGCAGGAGGCTGTTCATGCTGGTGCGTAAGGCCCTGTTGCACGATGCGTCGAACGTCTACGACCTCGTGAATTCGCTCTCCGGGGACGGCACTTTGCTGAAGCGGCCGTTTGCGGAGATATGCGAAAACATTCGCGACTTCACGGTTGCCGAATCCGATGGTGGCGTTTTCCTGGGCTGCGGCGCGCTGCATCTTTACGGTCCGCATCTGTCTGAAGTGCGCTCGATTGTCGTAAAGCCGGAAGCCAAAGGCCAGGGGGCGGGCGGACGGATTCTTGGCACGTTGATTGAAGAAGCCGAAGAGCACGGCATTCAATCCGTATGCCTTTTTACGCGGATTCCGGACTTTTTCTTTAAGTTTGGATTTCGCATTGTTGAAGATAAATCGGAATTGCCGGATAAGATTTTCAAAGACTGCCAGAGTTGCCCTCGGCTGCATCGTTGCGACGAAGTCGCGATGGTCCGCGGCCGGCTTCCGCGCATTTCGATTCTTGGACCGCGCCATGAGGCACAGGAACTTGTGCGCTTGTCGGGCTAAGGACTTGCTGACGACGCATGTTTCGTTCTGATGGCGGCACCTTTTCGGTGCGGTGACCTTCAAAGTTTCGCTTTTTTCCCTGCCCTCATTATGCAACGACGACGAATAATCTTCTGCAAACTCTAGAACCACACTGGCGCATTTTTGTCTCCCGCATTTATGCAAGGGCGCGCGATGAGGACCTCGACTGCCGCTTCTAGTGGCGACCTCAATCGTCGTTGCCGAAATTGTTCCACGTGGAACAATTGTGCAGTTTGGCACACTTCATTTCCACATTTTGCGGATTATTTCGAGGAAGTGTGATTTGCGGATTGGATGCGGTGGGCGTCTACGAAGGATGCGGCAAAGCTGAAGACGATCACTCCAAACGCAGCGAGAACGGGCTTGATTTTGAGCGTCGCGAAAACCGTGGATGCGATGGACCCGCAGTAACCGAGTTCCGCGCAGGTTCTCCAATTGAGAATCGAAAAGGTGCTAAGATAGCTGATTGCAACAATGGCGTGCAGAGACAATTCGCGCTTCGGGGCTTTAACGAAAAGAAAGATGAAGAAGCTCGCGATGGGGAGCACGACATAAGTGGTCGATACCAGCGTGTCGACGCGGAAATCCAATCCGTATATCTGATAGATGCCGTGCAGCGAGACAAACAGGCTGCAGACGCCTGAGGCGGTTCTCAGGCCTACCCAGAGCGCTTCATTCATTTTCATTGTCTCTTCCCCTCCACATCGTTATCGTTCGCGACGATGATTCTTCCTGGGCTAAAGCCCTTCGATGTCTCTTGCCGTTTTTAGGGGTCTGAAGACCCCTGCTCCCTCCGATTCTTGAGGATTGCAGCCGCGACCACGGCCTGTCCGTAGCTGAGTCCGCCGTCGCCGGGGCTCACTTGTCGGTGTTGGAACACATCGAATCCTTCGGCCTCCAGACCCGTGCGCAGCAATCGCGACAAGCGACGGTTGTGCATGCAGCCGCCAGAAAGGGCTACCTGCGCAATTCGTGTCGTTTCGCGTGCCAGAACTGCAGCGCGTATGAATCCCGCTGCGACGCCTGCGTGGAACCGAGCCGCAACAACGGTCCTCGCGGGTCCTTGAAGCAAATCGTGCACCAGCACTCCCCACATCGCTTTCGTTGTGATAATTGCGGGCTCACGCTTTGACCAATCCCCGCCCATGAGCTTGAGCCGATAGTGTTCCGGCGCTGGCAATTCCGGCTCATCCTCGGCCAGTCCTTCCAATTCGATTGCCGCCTGTGCCTCGTAATCCACAATTCTCCGTCCGAACACAACTGCAGCCACAGCATCAAACAGCCTGCCAAGGCTAGAAGTCATCGGAGAATTGACCCTTCGCTGCAGCATACGCCGAACGATGCGACCCTCCTGCTCCGTTATCCCGGTGCCTGCGAGAAAGCTTTGCCCCTCGTTATCGAAGCCCGCCGCGTGCAATGCCCCCAGCGCCATGCGCCACGGCTCGCGAATCGCGGCTTCGCCGCCGGGCATAGCTACGTATTCCAAATGAGCGAAGCGTTCGAATTTGTCGAGACTGCAGATTAGGACTTCCCCGCCCCAGATTCTGCCGTCGGTGCCATAGCCGGTGCCGTCGAGGCTGAGGCCGATAACTGGACCGTCCAGTCCATGCTCCGCCATGCATCCGGCAATATGCGCGTGATGGTGTTGGACCGCGATTACCGGGAGCCCTCGCGCGGCTGCCCAGTCATTCGCCCACGAGGAGGAGAGATAGCCGGGATGCAGATCGCGCACGACCACTTCGGGTTCGATCTCGAAAGTGCGCATCATGTGTTCGAGCGACTCCTGAAAGAAATCGAGACCGGCTGGATTCTCCAAGTCGCCCAGGTGCTGGCTCTGATAGGCAAATCGGCCACGGGCGAGAGTGAAGACACTTTTGAGATGGCCGCCGACGGCGAGCAAGGGTGGTGCCTCAAATGGAAGCTCGATGCCCAGAGGAACATAGCCACGGGCACGGCGAATGAGCTGGGGGGCACCATCGACGAGGGCGACGACGGAATCGTCGCAGCGTTGCAAGATTTCGCGATCGTGCATCAGAAACGCGTCGGCGATTTTGCCCAGGCGCGTGCGCGCTTCGATGTTGTCGATAGCGATGGGTTCCTCGCTGAGGTTGGCGGAGGTCATGACCAGTGCTTTGACTCGGGCGTCGGCAAAGAGGAGATATTGTAGCGGAGCGTAGGGCAGGAAAATGCCGAGCCATGGAATGCCGGGCGCTGTTTCTGGAGCGATCCCATTGCTTTCGCGGGCGCGGGCCAAGACGACGGGACGTGCCGGGGTTTGAAGCATTGCTTCTTCTTCAGGTGTCAGCTCGCAGAGCATGCGGGCTGCATCGATATTCCGGACCATGACGGCGAGAGGCTTGCCGTAACGGTGTTTTCGCTGGCGCAGGCGCCTTACTGCTTCTGCATTCGTCGCGTCGACGCTCAGGTGAAATCCCCCGATTCCTTTGATAGCCACGATTTCTCCTGCGAGGAGGCGTTCGATGGTTTCTACGATCGGCGCGCAGCCCTCAGGGGCTAAAGCCCCCGCTCCTTGAGGATCGTTTTCGGCACGGCTAAAGCCGTGCCCCTTCAAAAGAGGTGTAGGCACATCCTCCAGCCACACATGCGGGCCGCAATCCCAGCAGGCGTTGGGTTGGGCGTGAAAGCGGCGGTTGAGGGGATCGTCGTATTCCGCCTGACAGGCAGCGCATATCGTGAATCTCGCCATCGAAGTCTGCGGGCGATCGTAGGGGATACGACGGGTGATGGTGAAACGTGGGCCGCAGTTGGTGCAGTTGAGGAATGGGTAGCGATAGCGGCGGTCTGTGGGGTCGAAAAGCTCACGCAGGCAATCCGCGCATGTGGCGGCGTCGGCGGGAATACCCGTACTTGCCTGGCCTCTTACGTGGCTTGAGAGAATGCGGAAGTTCGTTTCGCCGGTAGGAGGCAAGTCGTGCACGACCACTGAATCTATTCGAGCGAGAGGCGGAGTTCCCACGCGCAGGCGTGACAGGAAGGCTTCGACACGCTGGGGCTCGCCTTCAATCTCGATCGTGACACCGTCCGTGTCGTTGCTGATGGAACCTGCGAGTCCTTCCTCGGTGGCGAGGCGGTAGACGAACGGGCGGAAGCCGACTCCCTGGACAATGCCCCGCACCAGAATTTCGTGCCGCTCCACTTCGCGCCTTTCTGGTTCTGGACAGGTATTCTCAATCACGGAGAGGGCCTCGCACCGCAGACAAGGATAGCGTATGCGGTCTTGTAGGAGCTGGCATCCAATGACTGTGGGGCTGAGGGTATCGAGTGAGCTCACTCCGGTGATAGCGGTCCCATTAGGTTTCTTGCTTTCCCAGGTCTGAAAATCCAGACCTGGGGCACCCATGGTCGTGCGGATTGCAGCGTCGCAAACCGCAGGTCCTTCGACTACGGTCGCCGCGGCGACCTTCGCTCAGGATGACATCACTTGTGAAGTGAACTTTGAAGATAGGACATTCGAGTGATTTTGTTGAAACGACGATTTGCGGCGGGAGGCTGTGCAGCAGCTTTTTTAGTGGCATCGCTTGGGGATGCACCATTGACTGCTGCGCAACAGCTCGATCAGGCATCCGTGATTCACCAGATCGATGCTGCGGTGTTTTCGCGAGTGAATCGAATTGCCGGGTACACCGTGACGGAACATTATGCCGTGTACAAAGGGCAGGACGAGACGCATTCTGTCGCAGACATGACAGTGAAGACGACCTACCGCAAGGAGACGGGGAAGAGCTACGAGGTGCTGTCTTCCAGCGGCTCGGCGTTGGTGCGGCGGCTTGGTCTCGACTCGATTTTGGAAAACGAAAGAACCATCAACCTGCCGGCCAATGTGCCGCAATCGTGGATTACTTCGGCGAACTACGAGATGACGCTAAAGCCGGGGACGCAGGTGATCGATGGGCGGGAGTGCCTGGCGGTTGCGATCAATCCGAAGAGAAAGGCTCCGAACCTGATTGTTGGCACGCTCTGGGTAGATGCGAAGGACTATACGATTGTGCGGCTGGAGGGATTGGCCTCGAAGGCGCCTTCTGTGTTCGCAGGCGTTACGCACATGATGCGCCAATATGCCTTGGTGCAGGGCTTCTCCATGGCCACGCACGCGCACGCCGAGTCGAGTACTTTTCTTTATGGGAGGACCGTGGTGGCCATCGATTACAGTGGCTATGAAATTGAGGTTCGCCCGGGTTCGTGATCCGCGGGAGACAGCTTTGTGTTCGTGCCTTCCCACCCTTGCGCAAGAGACGCGCAAAGCCGCCCCACGGACAAAGACCTGTCTGTGGGGACCCCTAGATGGGGCACCCTGGCTGCGATTGGCTGTCGGATTGGAGTGATGGATGACCCTCCAACCGGGTCTCACCTGCTCTATACTGGGCAGCGTGACACCAATTTTTGGTGACTGGAAACTCGATGCCGCGCTTGGCTCCTGCCTGCTGCTGGGGCTGCGGCATGGCTTCGACTACGACCACCTAGCCGCCATTTCCGATATCACGGCTGTACAGAAGAATTGGTGGAGCGGTCTACGTCTCGGGATGACCTACGCGCTTGGACATGCGTTTACGGTTGCCGCGCTGGGCGTTGCCGTGCTTGAAATGCACATGGGGCTGCCAGAAGGGCTGGATCACTGGACCGAGCGGCTTATCGGGCTGACGCTGATCGTGCTGGGAATCGGTGTGGTGGCGGGGATTTTGCGCAGGGATGCGCATGGGCACGCGCACAGCCGGATCGAGAGCCGACTCGCGATCGCGATCAACGGACTGCTCTGGCTGGCATGGCGCGTGCGACGGATGTGGAATCCGACCGTAGCCCGGCCGGAGCGCTTCCAGTGGATGTACAACGGCAAATCGGTGTTTCTCATTGGTGCATTGCACGGGGTGGGCGCCGAGACGCCGAGCCAGCTGGCGCTTTTCTTTCTGACTGCAAATCTTGGCGGGACGTCGCGGGGCATGTTGGGTCTGGCTGCGTTTGCGGTTGGGCTAATTACGATGAATGCGCTGATGACGGCTTCGATGGGCGGGGCTTTTCGAGTAAGCGGGCAGCATCCCGGCTTTTACGATGCGATTGCCTGGACCGGGGCGATTTACAGCTGCGTGATTGGGCTAATCTTCTTGTTTGGCATTTCGGACAAGCTGCCTGCGTTGGGTTAAGGACTCCGACGTCATTCCGACGATTGTCGTGCTTAGTCTGCGGCAACTTCGGGCGTACTTTCGGCGTGAGCGGCTCGATTACGTTCCGCATCTATCGCTTTGAATATCGCCTCTTCTTCTATGAAATGGAATGAATTAGGTGTCGTAAGTGGCCCTTCGCGCTCTTCTGCTCGCGCCAGCTGCGCCAGGTCCTGCTTATCCACAATGCGCAGACCGTTGGCAGTGAGGCGGGCTCGGATTTCGGATTCGATGAAAGTGTTTGGGTCGGGAGCGTCTTTCAGAAATTCGATCGCCTTACTTGCTCCCAATTCACCGTCATGGCGCGCCAGGCCTGCGAGTCCTGTACTGGCTTTGCGCGCCCATCCGACGACGAACTGGCCGGGACGAACATCGCCGCCGGCTGGGTCCCACACTTCAAAAGAAGGGGCGATGGGGCTGGTTGATGCCACGTCGGTCGGGTTGGCATCAGGCCGGGTGGCGTAGCCATCGGGGCCCATGGGCAGGCCGATTTGCGGATCGTGCGTGTCGCCGATGGCGAAGAGGACGGTATCGACGTCGATGGCCGAGGTGGCGTCGGTGGTGCGGGCCGATGTGCTGCCGTCGCTTTTCAGGACCAGCTCATTTTCGGCAACGATCATCTCCGTGACGCGTCCTTCGTCATTGGCCACGAAGGCTTTTGGCGAAGAGAGAAAACGGAACGAGAGGCGCGGGGGAATGGTCGCGAAGGCCGGGTCGTTCATGTGGGGAAAGTGGGTAGCGATGACCTTTTCCGGCGACACATCCTGATTGGCTTTGGCACAGCGGTCCTTCACACGTTCGAGTTCGGCGGCCAACTCGTCGCGGGAGATGTGGGGTTCGACGTGCTCGATTTCCTTCTTGTCGAATTTGACTTCGAGAGGGCCGCGGCGGGCGACGATGACGACGCTCTCGGTGTATTTTGCGGGCTTGTCGAGGAGGAGCCAGCGGGCTACATCGATGGCCACGTTGCCGACTCCTATGACAGCAATGCGCTTATGCGCAGAAAAGTCACGTGGAACATGAGATTCAAGCTGGTTGTAGTTGTAAACAAAGTCTTTGGATGCGTAGACGCCATGGGCGTTCTCTCCAGGGAGGCCGAGGCTCTTGGCGCCTTGGGCACCGGACGCAAAGACAATCGCGGCGGGGCGAAATGCTTCGAGATCGGCGAGAGACAGGTCGTAGGCTGCGCCAATTTGTACGTGGCCAAAGTAGTGGACGTTGGGTAGCGCCAGCGTCTGATCGAATTGCTTGCGGAGCCCCGACTTCATTTTGGTTTTGAGGGGGTAGATGCCGTATTGAGCCAGACCGCCGGGCCGTATATCTCGATTGAAGATGTAGGTTTCATAACCTGCGAGAGCGATCTGCCGGGCGGCAAACATGCCGGCCGGTCCAGCGCCCACGACGAAGACTCCCTTCATTCCTGCCCCCTGTAACTTAGACCATGGCCGCGCGACTGCGCCTCGCCGACTTTCCACAATACCGATAGCCGCGGCGGCGCGATTTTGACCTGGTGCAATTATCGCAGCCGGAGAACTAAGGCAGTGTGAGCTGCGACACTAAAACCCGCAATGCGAGAAGAATCGGGTGAGCTTGGCTCCCCGTTTCGGTCAACGGGACTGGGTAAGGCTGCCGACGAATGAGGACCGCAGTGCCACAGCGTGGGATGCGATTTCGTCCCGCGTGATGAATGTCACCATGTGTTCGTAGATCCTTCTTTTAGAACTAGACTAGACGCACCGCGAAAGCGCAGACAGTCTGGCTCCCATCGATTGCCTGCCTATGGAGGAACCGTGCAAGCCTTTATCCCTCCGCCGCTTCCGAGCGACGACAAACGATGGAAGATCGTGAACGGCACCATGCGCAAGAATGGGTTCGCTCGCCATGCACTGATCGAGACGCTGCACACAGTGCAGTCTTCATTCGGATATCTCGACGACGATTCGATCCGTTTTGTGGCGAAGTCGCTGCGCGTGCCGCTCAGCCAGGCCTATGGCGTGGTGACGTTCTACCACCACTTCAGCCTCAAGCCGCCGGGCAAGCACACGATGACCATCTGCACCGGAACGGCCTGCTACATCAAGGGCACGGACAAGCTGGTGGCGGCGGCAGAAAAGAGGCTTGGCATTCCCCAGGGGCAGACTACGAAGGACGGAAACATCAGCCTGATGACGGCTCGTTGCGTAGGCGCGTGCGGCCGTGCGCCGGTAGCGCTGACCGATGGTGAACTGCAGGGCCAGATGACCAGCGAGCAGATGCTGGCGCAACTGGAAAGGTGGGCGGTTGAATGACCATCGAAGAGCTTGAACAAATCGCCGAATCCGTGCGTGCGGAAAATGCGAAGTTCGACCACGAGATCAATGTCTGTATGGGCACCGGGTGCCTGAGCCAGCACTCGGACAAGCTGAGGGACGAACTGGTGAAAGCGGTCGATGCGTCGGGCAAGAAGGCATTCGTTCGGCGCACCGGCTGCATGGGATTGTGCGCCGCCGGGCCGCTAGTACTCGTGGACCCCGAAGAGATCCTGTACCAGCACGTAAAAGCGAGCGACGCAGAAGCGGTTGCAGCAAGCCTGGGTGGCGAACCAGTGGCGGCGCTGCAGTGCGACCTGCGCGAACACTTCGATCAGCAGGTGCACGTGGTGCTGGAAAACTCCGGCAAGATTGATCCGGAGAAGATCGACGATTACATTGCCCGCGACGGCTACCAAGCCCTGCTGACGGCCTTGACTGACATGACTCCCGCCGGAGTAATTCATCAGATCACTGCCAGCGGGCTGCGTGGACGCGGCGGCGGCGGTTATCCAACAGGATTGAAATGGGGCACAGTCGCCAAGGCTACAGGCGACATCAAGTACGTGGTCTGCAACGGCGATGAGGGCGACCCCGGCGCCTTTATGGACCGCAGCGTTCTGGAGAGCGACCCACAGCGCGTGCTGGAGGGCATGGCCATCGCGGCATACGCAGTGGGCGCGAGCAAAGGCTACGTCTATGTGCGAGCCGAATATCCGCTGGCGGTGGCGCGCCTGACAAACTGCCTGCGCGAAGCACGCCGGCGCGGACTGCTGGGCAACGATATTTGCGGCACGCCGTTCAGTTTCGATGTTGAGATTCGGCTGGGCGCCGGAGCTTTTGTGTGCGGCGAAGAGACTGCATTGATCGCATCGATTGAAGGCAAGCGCGGCACGCCGAAACCTCGGCCGCCTTATCCGGCCGTCAGCGGCCTTTGGGGTAAGCCAACCCTGATCAACAACGTCGAGACCTTCGCAAACATCGCGCCTATTATTCGCAAGGGCGGCAAGTGGTTCGCCAGCATAGGCTCGGAGAGAAGCAAAGGCACCAAGGTCTTCGCACTGACCGGCAAGATCACCAATACCGGCCTGGTTGAAGTGCCGATGGGGATCAGCCTGCGAAAGATCATCGAGGGCATCGGCGGCGGGGTGCCGGACGGACACACCTTTAAAGCTGTGCAAACCGGCGGTCCTTCCGGCGGTTGCCTTCCCGCCGAGATGCTCGACATTGGAGTCAGCTACGATGCCCTGCTGAAGGTGGGCGCCATGATGGGCTCGGGCGGCATGATCGTGATGGACGATACCTCCTGCATGGTCAACGTCGCGCGCTTCTTTATTGAGTTCTGCATGACAGAGTCCTGCGGCAAGTGCATCCCGTGCCGCGCGGGTACGGCCCAGATGCACACGCTTCTTAGTCGAATCTGTGCCGGCCACGGAACCATGGACGACCTCGACCTGCTTGTGGAACTGTGCGCCACCGTGAAAGAAACCAGCTTATGCGGCCTGGGGCAGACGGCGCCCAACCCGGTCCTGAGCACGCTGAAATATTTCAAGCACGAGTACATCGACCACATCGTGCATAAGCGCTGTCCGGCAGGCGTATGCAACATGGAAGCACCGGTGGCTGCCGAATCCCCCGTGGAGGTGTTGGCATGAGCACCAGTGTGGACGTAAAAACGCTGCTCATAGACGGCCAGGAAGTCAGCGCGCGCTCCGGCCAGACCATCCTGGAAGTGGCGAAGGAAAACGACATTTACATTCCCACCCTCTGTCATCTCGATGGGCTCAGCGACGTCGGCGCATGCCGGCTGTGCGTAGTCGAGATCAAAGGCAACAACAAGCTTTTCCCCGCCTGCGTGACCAGCGTCTTTGAAGGGATGGAGGTCACGACCGTGACCGAGCGGCTGCAGAAGCACCGCCGCACCATTCTTGAAATGCTGTTCGCAGAGCGGAATCACATCTGCTCAGTCTGCGTGGCCAACGGCCATTGCGAGTTACAGACGCTCGGCCAGGAGCAGGGTTTGACCCATGTTCGGCTGCCCTACCGCAACCCCGAACTGCCCGTCGATGCATCGCACGAGCGGTTCACTCTCGACCACAATCGCTGCATCATGTGTACGCGCTGCGTGCGGGTGTGCGCGGAGGTTGAGGGCGCGCATGTTTGGGATGTGATGGGCCGCGGCATTAACTCGATGATCATCTCCGATCTTCACGAGGAGTGGGGGAAATCCAGTTGCACGCGGTGCGGTAAATGCGTGCAGGTGTGCCCAACCGGAGCTCTGTTCGACAAGAGCAAGATCGGCTCCGATCATCCTAAATACCCTGACTTTCTGCCGAACCTGAACCTGATGAGGGAAGCGCAATGAGCAAACTGAAACTGGCAACGGTGTGGCTTGACGGCTGTTCAGG
>Ga0302325_10012994_pt1 | contig 17808 bp, 13 predicted proteins | sample Palsa_T0_2_FD_201948 | JGI IMG/M metagenome (GOLD analysis project Ga0302325, IMG submission 201948) | Peat permafrost microbial communities from Stordalen Mire near Abisko, Sweden - Palsa_T0_2 | ecosystem: Environmental > Terrestrial > Soil > Palsa > Peat permafrost | place: Sweden: Abisko...
TGATGTCCAGTCCGGCGCAGCATGGCCCCTCCGGGCCTGCTGGGCCCTGGTATCGGCACCACCCGTACGCCCTGCTGGGTTCGGGCGCACTCGTGGCCGGCGCACTCGGCTACATCGGACTGGTCGACCCGCATAAACCGGGCTCGTTCTTTCCGCAATGCCCGTTCCGGCTGCTTACCGGGTTGAACTGCCCCGGCTGTGGCGCGCTGCGCATGACCCACGACGTCCTGCACGGTGACCTGGTCGCGGCGATCAACGACAACGTCCTTCTCCTGGTCGCCATCCCGCTGCTGGCCGGGTGGGTTCTGCTGCGCCGACGCAGCGGAAAGTCACCGATGACACTCCCGGTGGCCGCGACCGTCGTGATCACACTTCTGGCCTGGACAATCGTGCGCAACCTGCCGGGATTCCCCTTGGTTCCGACGGTGCTCACCCAATAGCCCGCTACTCGATCCGGAACTGACGCGAGATGCTCAGCTAGCGCGACTATGCTGATTGGTCGTGGCAAGACGCGGAAAGATCGTCTGTACTCTCGGTCCGGCCACCAGCTCTGACGAGGCGGTCCTGGCGCTGGTCGAAGCCGGAATGGACGTCGCCAGAATGAACTTCAGCCACGGCGATTACAGCGACCACAAAGCGTCCTACGACCGGGTGCGGGCGGCCTCTAACGCCACTGGGCGCGCCGTCGGCGTGCTCGCCGACCTTCAGGGCCCGAAGATCAGGATCGGCCGTTTCGCTGACGGCCCGACGTACTGGGCTGACGGCGAAATCGTGCGGATCACGGTCGCGGACTGCGCAGGCAACCACGACCGGGTTTCGACCACCTACAAGCAGCTGGTCCAAGACGCGCTGCCCGGTGACCGTGTTCTGGTCGACGACGGCAACGTCGGTTTGCTGGTCGATCACATCGATGGCGACGATGTCGTATGCCGGGTTACCGAGGGCGGCCCGGTCAGCAACAACAAAGGAATGTCGCTACCCGGGATGAGTGTGTCGGCGCCCCCGTTGTCCGAAAAGGATATCGACGATCTCGAGTTCGCCATGCACTTGGGCGTCGACATGGTGGCGCTGTCGTTCGTCCGTTCCCCGTCGGATGTCGAGCTGGTTCACGAGGTGATGGATCGGGTCGGCCGGCGGGTGCCGGTCATCGCCAAACTCGAGAAGCCAGAGGCCATCGACAACCTCGAAGCGGTCGTGCTGGCTTTCGATGCGGTGATGGTCGCCCGGGGTGACCTGGGTGTCGAGCTGCCGCTGGAAGAGGTACCGCTGGTTCAGAAGCGCGCCATCCAAATGGCAAGGGAGAACGCCAAACCCGTGATCGTGGCGACCCAGATGCTCGAATCGATGATCGAGCACTCGCGTCCGACCCGGGCTGAGGCTTCCGACGTCGCGAACGCGGTGCTCGACGGCGCCGACGCGGTCATGCTGTCCGGCGAAACCTCGGTCGGTAAGTACCCGTTGGCCGCGGTCCAGACGATGGCCCGGATCATCTGCGCCGTCGAAGAGAATTCGACGGCCGCCCCGCCGCTGACGCACGTCCCGCGCACCAAGCGCGGAGTGATCAGCTACGCCGCCCGCGATATCGGCGAAAGGCTCGACGCCAAGGCGCTGGTCGCGTTCACCCAGTCCGGCGACACCGTTCGGCGACTGGCCCGCCTGCACACGCCGCTGCCGCTGCTGGCGTTCACCCCGCTGCCCGAGGTGCGCAGCCAACTGGCCATGACCTGGGGCACCGAGACGTTCATCGTCCCGATCATGCAAACCACCGACGGCATGATCCGCCAGGTGGACAAGTCGCTGTTGTCGCTCGGCCGCTACCGGCGCGGCGACCTGGTGGTCATCGTCGCCGGCGCGCCCCCGGGCACCGTGGGCTCGACCAACCTGATTCATGTGCACCGCATCGGTGAAGAGGACGTGTAGCGCAGCTGACTAGGCCGCCCGCCGACGACGCTCCGCGCAGCCGGAGGGTTGTGGGGGTACCCCCAGCCGCGCAGCGGCTGGTGGGCCAGGCGGGCCACTAGGCTGGGCCGGTGTCTGACTTCGACGAGCTGATGGCGGTGCTGGACCTGCACCAGAAGGGCGACGACGTCTTCGTCGGAACCCACCCCAGCAAGAACCCGCCTCGCACGTTCGGCGGGCTGATGATGGCGCAATCCTTTGTAGCCGCGGCCCGCACCCGCACCCGCGATCTGCCGCCCAACTCGCTGTCCGCGCACTTCATCAACGGTGGAGATATCGATCAGGACATCGAATTCCAGGTCGTCCGGCTGCGCGATGAACGGCGCTTTGCCAACCGCCGCGTCGAGGTAACGCAGGACGGCACCTTGCTGGCGACGGTGATGATCTCCTACCTGGCCGGCGGCCGCGGTCTCGAGCACAATGTCGAGCCTCCCGATGTCGCCGACCCGGAGGCGTTGCCGTCGGTCAAGGAGCAGTTGCGTGGCTACGAGGAGACCGTCCCGCACTTCGTCAACGCACTACAGCCGATCGAATGGCGTTACACCAACGACCCCTCCTGGGTGATGCGCGAAAAAGGCGATCAGCTGAAGTTCAATCGGGTCTGGGTCAGGGCTGACGGCACGCTGCCCGACGACCCCGTATTGCACACCGCCACAATGCTTTACTGCTCCGATACCACTGTGCTGGACTCGATCATCACGACTCATGGACTGTCGTGGGGATTCGACCGCATCTTTGCCGCGACCGTCAATCATTCGGTCTGGTTTCACCGCCAGGTCGATTTCAACGATTGGGTGTTGTACGCCACTTCCTCGCCAGTGGCGACCGATTCGCGCGGGCTGGGGAGCGGCTACTTCTTCGATCGATCCAGGCGGCCGGTAGCAACCGTGGTGCAAGAAGGCCTAGTCAAATACTTTCCGGATAAAAGCTGACAGGACGGGCGGAAACCGCCTGGCAGTATTCGATTTCGTGTACTGCGCTGTGGCTAGCGGGCGGGCGCCGGAGTCAACGTCACGTTCAACCGGTCTTGCACGCTTTGGCGAAACTGGTCGGCGCACTGCTGCTGCAAGACGTGGTTGGAGCCAGCCTTCTGCGTGCAGTCGATGTAATCTCCGCCGCGGACGTCCTTCCAGACTGTCGTCCAAATCGCGATGAACGCCAATCCGACAACGATTGCCAAGCCGCCCAGCACGATCCCGGCGATCGCGACCCCGCCGTTGTCGGCGGTGCCACGCTTGGCGCGTGCATGCGCGAGGAAACCGAAGACGACCGCGACAATTCCCAAAGCGATGGGCGCGAAGACCGTTGCGACGCTGAGAAGCCCGACGACGGCCAGCACCAGTGAGGCGATACCGAGCCCATTCTTGGGCGCGGCAGCCTGCGGCGGATAACCACCGTAGGGCGGTGGCAGCGGCGAGCCACCGGGGAATGCGGCGGGCTGATTTGAGTAGGGGTCGGGATAGGGGTATGGCTGCCCGGTTTGCGATGTTCCCGGGGAGTTTTCGCGTCTGTCCGGAGTATCCGAATATCCGGTCATGACTCGCTCTCTAATGGGGCTGCGTTGGACGACTGCCAGTCAGACTACTCGCCGGCGCAGATGCGCAATTCGGAATATCGAGTGCGGTCGGGCAAGTGATGGGTAGCGACTACAACAGTCCGCTCCGCCGCAATCAGGCCACCCTGCGGATCCAGTAGACGGCGCAAGATGGGCTCGGCGTCGGCGGCGTCGAGATGTTCGGTGGGCTCATCGAGCAGCAGAATCCGCGCAGGCGAGATTATTGCCCGTGCCAGTAGCAGTCTTCGGCGCTGGCCCGCCGAGAGCGCATCAGGCCCGGCCACCAAGACGGTACCCAGACCGTCCGGTAGGCCGGCCAGCCACGCGCTCAAGCCAACCTGTTTCAGCGCGACGGCCAACTCGCGGTCCGGGCAATTACCACGGGCGACCAGCAGGTTATCCCGGACGGACGTCGTGAACACGTGTGCGTCCTCTGCGAAAAAGCTGACCGCACAGCGCAGCTCTGGTTCGTCGATCAGCCGCAGCGGTGTAGCACGCAGCGTTACCTCGCCGCGCTTGGGTGTCAACAAGCCGGCAAGTGTCATCAATAGGGTCGTTTTGCCCGACCCACTAGGCCCGGTGACAGCCAGTCTTGCGCCCGGCTCCAACTCAACCGTCACCGAGGTGCCTGTGTCCCGCACACCGCAGCGGGCAATGGACACGTCGTGGGCGCACAGCGTGGCGGTCGCTGCCGGACGAGGTAAAGCTGTCGCGGTGGCGCACCGCGGATGCGGGGCGACCACTGCGTTTTCCGCCGGCGTCAGGTCGAGCAGATGTCGTGCCGCTATCCGCGAGCGCGTCAACTGAACAGCAGCGGCGGCCAACGGCGTTGTCGCCTCGAATGCGGACAGCGGCAACAGCATCAAGATGGCCAACGTCGTGGGTGCACTACCGCCCGCCAGCCCAATTGCGGCCACCACGGCGCCCAGCACGCTGGCTCCGATCGCCGCGGTGGGCACGGCGGTCGCCAACGCTGCGGGTCGGACGGCGGCGTCGACGGCGTCACTCCAAGCCCGTTGCCGGCGTTGGGAATCCAGGACGATGCTCGGCAGCCGACCGGCGACTCGTAATTCGGGCGCGTGCTCCAGTGCCAGCATCGCCGCTACATCGCGCGCGGAATGATGTTGACGTGCAACCGCTTCCTGCGCGGTCGCGGCCTTCGCCGCCAGCCACGGTGCAACGATGGCGGCGACCAGGAGACAGATCGCCAACACCGCCGCCGCCGGCGGTGAGATCACCCCGACCGCCACGGTCGCAGCCAGCGCCAGCACGGCAGCGACACCGAACGGCAGCACGGAACGGACCAGCACATCGGCCAATTGATCGACGTCGGCGCCCACCCGCGCGACCAAGTTCCCGCTGTGTAGTCGAGTCGCAACCTCGGCGGGTCCGTGGGCCAGGCGGGAGTAGATCTGGGAACGAGCGCTGCCCGCGGCCCGTAACGCGGTGTCATGGGAGACGAGGCGTTCGCAATAGTGCAGCACGCCGCGAGAAATCGCGAATGTTCGTACGCCCACAACTGCGATTGACAGATCCAGCACGGGCGGCATCTGCCAGGCGCGGGTGATGAGCCACGCCGACAGTCCCGCCAGTGCCAGTGCACTGCCGAGCGATAACGCCCCCAGTGCGATGCCGAGCAGCAACCGTGGCAGACGCGGGTGCAGCAGCAGCGCCGCGGCGAGCAAGGGGTCAGACGTTGGCACGATCGACCTCATCTGCCGCGCTCACATCGATGACGTCATCACCGATCCCGACGACCCGCTCGCGGTGACCGACTACCACCACCGTGTCACCGGAGCGCGCTCGCTCAACGATCGCGTGCAGCACGCGGGTTTCCGTCGCAGCATCCAGATGCGCGGTGGGCTCGTCGAGAAGCAGTATCGGCGAAGGTGATCCCAGCGTTCGGGTCAAAGCGAGGCGCTGTCGCTGCCCCAGCGACAGCCCGACACCGCCGTGCCCGATCACTGTTCGCGTTCCATCCGGCAGGGTTGCCAATACCTCATCGAAACCAGCAGCCGCACAAGCAGTTTCAACATCCGCAAGAGCGCCGAGGAGTGAGAGGTTGTCACCGACCGTTCCGGGGACCAGTACCGGGCGCTGCGGCAGCCAGCACACCTGCTGCCACCAAGCATTCGGATCGAGATCGGCGACATCGATTCCGGCCACGGTTACTCCACCGCTGGTGGCCGCGGTGAGCCCGGCGATGGCCTGCAGCACGGTGCTTTTCCCGGCACCGTTGCCACCGGTGAGCACCGTCACCCGGCCCGGCCGGACGACCGCGCTGAGAGCGTTCGGGCAGCACCCGTCGCGGCCGGCGACGCTCATCCGGTCAAGGACAATCTCGGCGCCACGTGCCGACACCATGCGTGAACCCCGCACGGTATTCGGGCATGCCTCGATCAGCTCGAAGGCTTTGTCGGCGGCGGCCCGGCCGTCTTGCGCGGCATGGAATTCCACGCCAATGCGGCGCAGCGGCCAGTAAACATCGGGTGCCAACAAGAGAACGGTCAAGCCGGTGGTCAAACTGATCTCGCCGAAGACCAGGCGAAGCCCGACACTGACCGCGACCAGAGCGACGCTGAGGGTGGCTAGAAGCTCTAATACCAACGCCGAGAGGAACGCGATGCGCAGCGTCGCCATCGCCGAGCGCCGGTGGGCGGCGGCCAGCTCGATAATTCGATGCTGGGGACCGTCGGCGCGGCCCAGCGCTCGCAGCGTCGGAATACCGGCGATCAAGTCCAACAACCGAGCCTGCAGGGTCGCCATGGCTGCCAGTGCCGCCGCGGAGCGCTCTGCGGTCGCGAGACCGATCAGCACCATGAAGAGGGGAATCAACGGCAGCGTGATCGCCACGATCACAGCCGATCTCAGATCGTAAAGGCCAAGCACCATTGCGCTGATCGGAGTGAGAATGGCAGCGAGTAGCAAGGCCGGCAGGTACGCGGTGAAATATGGCCGCAGCGCGTCGAGTCCGCGAGTCACGACCACGGCCGCGTCGTCGCGCAGTGCCGCCAACTCTCTGGGTTGCCGGGCCGTGACTGCCGCCAGAACCCGCGTGCTGAGGTCGGCGATGGCCGCGCTGGCGCCGCGCTGGCCCAGGCGTGTCTGAAGCCAGTGCGCGACGGCACGTACGACCCACACCGCCAGCAAAGTCGCCAGCGTCGGAGTCCACTGCGCGAGTGTGCGTGCCGCAGGGTCGGTGATGACGTGAGAAGCAATGTGCGCCAGCAGGATCGCGGACGCGATTGCGCAACCGGAGATCACGACCCCGCACGCGACCGTTGCAACCAAGAAACGTCGCAGTGCCGTGGATGTCCAGACCAATCGTGGATCTAACGGGCCTCGACTGCTCAGGGTGTTCGCCTCGTCAGGCCGATCGACGGTGGTATCCGGTCAGCCGAAATGCGCTGACGGAAAACCCAATAGGTCCAACCTTGGTATGCCACCACCAGCGGCGCGAAAATGGCAGCCGCCCACGTCATGATCTTCAAGGTGTAGGGGCTCGAGGATGCGTTGCTGACCGTCAAGCTCCATTGCGGATCGAGCGTCGAGGGCACCAGATACGGATACATTGCCCCGAACAGCAACACGACGACGGCGGTGACCACCGAGGCGCTGCACAGGAACGCCCAACCTTCGTGCCTGCGAGTGAACACCAATGCGACGGTGGCCAATTGCGCAACAACAGCGACGGCCAACACCAGCCAGGTCCATGCCTTGCCGTGGGCGAGCTGTGTCCATATCCCGAAACCGGCCACGAGTGCACTCACCGGCAGCGACAGCCGAACAGCGACCCGCAACGCATCGTCGTGCACTGAGCCAGATGTCTTGAGCACAATGAAGATCGCGCCGTAGAGCAGGAACAGTCCGCAGGTGGCCAGGCCGCCCAGCAGCGTGTACGCGCTCAGCACGTCGGTGACCGACAGGTTGACTTGGTGCTCGGCGTCGACCGGAAGGCCCCGGACCAGGATGGCGAACGCCACCCCCCACAGCACCGCAGGCAACCAGGACCCAGCCGCAATACCGAAATCGGCCCAGCTCCGCCACTTTAGGTCGTCGACCTTGCCGCGCCATTCAATGGATACCGCGCGAACGATCATGCCGAACAAAATCGCCAGCAACGGCAGGTAGAGCGACGAGAACACCGTTGCATACATGCCCGGGAAGGCGGCAAACATTGCGCCGCCGGCGGTGAGCAGCCATACCTCGTTGCCGTCCCACACCGGACCGATGGTGTTGAGTACCGCTCGGCGGCGCGGCTCCCTGTCGCCGCTACCCATCCGGGCTATCGGCTCCATCAGCATGCCCACCCCGAAATCGAAGCCCTCGAGGATGAGAAACCCGAGGAACAACACCGCAAGGAGGCCGAACCATACGTCGTGAAGTGCCACGGAAGGCTCCTCTCTGCCGAACAGGCAGCTGTCAATAGGCGAATGACAACGGGGCGACCTCGTCGCCACCCGGCGGTGCCGGCGGAGCGGGCTCCGCGTCGTGTTCCAGTGGTCCTTCCACGACATAGCGTTTCAGCAGCCAGAACCAGATGACCGCCAACACCGCGTAGATCAGGGTGAATGTCGCGAGGGAGACGACCACCATCGCGGGCGCATGGTGGGACACGCCGTCGGAGACGACCAAGTGGACCTTCGGGTCGCCAGTTGGGTTGGGCACGACGATCCATGGCTGGCGACCCATCTCGGTGAAGACCCAGCCGGCACTACAGGCCAGAATTGGGGTGGGCAGCGTCAGCAGAGCCAGGCGGGAGAACCACCGCCCGTTGGGGATACGCCCCCCACGCGTCAGCCATAGCGCGGTAAGCGCAAACAACACCGGGAATAGCAGGAAGCCGATCATTGCGCGGAAGGACCAGTAGGTGACGAAAAGGTTCGGGCGGTAGTCTCCGGGGCCGAAACGCTGTTGATCGTCGCGCTGAATGTCGCGCACGCCTTGCAGCGTGACGTCATGGAATCTGCCCTTCGCCAAAAACGCCAGGACGTAAGGGACTTCGATGACGCGGGTGAGGCTGTCGCAGTTGTTCTGCCTGCCAACGGTCAAGATGGAGAACTCGGGATCTGTCTGGGTGTCGCACAACGATTCGGCAGAAGCCATCTTCATCGGCTGCTGATGGAACATCAGCTTGCCCTGGGCGTCGCCGCTGAAGAACAGCGCGACGGTTGCGGCAAGCGCGACCCAGCATCCCAGGATGGTGGCCGGACGGTACATGCTGCGGGCATCACCGTTCTCGGTCTGGCTGTGCGAGCGAACCATCCACCAGGCGCTCACCGCCGCGATGAATGTGCCACCGGTCAGCAACGAGGCGGTCACCGTGTGCCCGAACGCTGCGAGGCCGGTGTTGTTGGTGAACAGCGTCGAGATACTCTCCAGCTCAGCGCGTTTGGTCGTCGGGTTGTAGTGAGCGCCAACTGGGTGCTGCATGAAGGAGTTGGCCGCGATGATGAAGAACGCCGACAAGTTCACCGCGACGGCGACGATCCAGATGCATGCGAGGTGGACCAGCCGGGGGAGTCGACTCCAACCGAAGATCCACAAGCCGAGGAAGGTGGATTCGAAGAAGAACGCGGCCAGGCCTTCCATGGCCAGTGGAGCGCCGAACACGTCGCCGACGAAGCGCGAGTACTCGCTCCAGTTCATCCCGAACTGGAACTCCTGCACGATCCCGGTCGCGACACCGATCGCGAAGTTGATCAGGAAGAGCTTTCCGAAGAACTTGGTAAGCCGGTACCAGGCAACGTTATCGGTGGCCACCCAGATGGTTTGCAAGACGGCGATCAGCGGCGCCAGACCAATCGTGAGTGGTACGAAGATGAAGTGGTAGACGGTGGTGATACCAAACTGCCAACGTGACACGTCGACGACGTTCACTCAAGCACCTCCCGACAACGGGAAATCGATACTACGACGCAGTGTAGTAAAAAGTCGCGATCGTGGCGATGGGGTTGTTTCTCCGGCGGACTGTCATACCACTTAGGCCGCGTTCGGTGGTCCGCCCGCCAGGGACCTCTCCATCCTCCTGGAGGCATTGCGGATGCCGAACGAGGACACGATCTCGAAGGCGCCGATGACGATCAGCCAGATGGCGACGACCAATGTCAGGATCTCAATCGATTCCAGGGGAGATCCAAGCATCACGATGCCGGCCAGCAGGCTGACCAAACCGAGGAAGATCTGCCAGCCACGGCCGGGCAGGTGAGGATCGCTGATGGCCGAGATCGACGTTGCCACACCGCGAAAGATGAAGGCCACACCGATCCAGATGGCCAGCAGGAGAATCGCATAGCCTTGGCCGAAGTGCCGAAAACAGAGCACCGCCAATACCAGCGAAGCGGCGCCGCTGATGAACGACAGCACTCGGCCGCCGGCGGTGACGTGCAGGCTGAACGCGAAGAAGACTTGCGCAGCACCGGTGACCAGTAGGTAGATACCGAAGAGGGCAGCCGCGATGACGATGGAATGTTCCGGCAGAACGTACACCAGGATGCCAAGGGTGAGCGACAAAATCCCGGACAGCAGGGTCGACTTCCACAGATGCGGCATCAACTTTGGAACAGCGGTGGTTTCCATGCCTGGATTTTCCCACAAACGGCCATCGTGGTGGGAGGTTTGAGCCGTCAGGCACCAACCGTCTGGGGTGCCTCGGCGGCGACGTCGCCGTATCCGGTGTCTGGTTTACGTCCGATGAGATACCAGGTACGCATCCGGCCTTTGCCCTTGACTTCAACGACGCCCCGCTCCTGGAGCACGAAGTCGTCTTTCAGCCGTCGATAGACTTCCTCGGGCACCTGGATCCGGCCGATTGAGTCCGTGGTTTCCATCCGGGATGCGACGTTGACCGCATCGCCCCACACGTCATAGAAGAACCGGCGCGAACCCACCACGCCCGCGACGACGGGTCCGCTGGCCAGCCCGATCCGCAGCGGCAGCGCATCTCCGCGCGAATCCTTGAATAGGCCTGCGGCTTCGGCCATGTCGAGCGCAAGGGCTGCCAGCGCCTCGATGTGATCAGCTCGCGGCTGAGGCACGCCGCTGACCACCATGTAAGAGTCGCCGCTGACCTTGATTTTTTCCAGACCATGCTTGTCGACCAACGCGTCGAAGTCGCCGTAAAGCCGGTCGAGGAAAAGGATTAGCTGATCCGGTTCCATGTCACTGGCCCGCTCGGTGAAGCCGGCGATGTCGGCGAACAGCACTGAGGCGTCGTCGTACTTATCGGCAATGATGTTGCGCGCCGGGTCTTTTAGCCGGTCAGCGATGCTGGCCGGCAAGATGTTGGCCAGCAGTGCCTCGGATCGTTCGTACTCCAATTCCATAGCCGCTTCGGCGCGAACGATTTCGCGTACCGAATACCAAACGGTCGTTACGACCATCACACAGGCCGAGATCGTGGTGACGACGAAGTACAACGACAAGGCCCAGACCGGTTGCGCGCCAGTGTCGCGGGGGACCAAGAACTGCAACGTGATCACCATGCCGGCGGCGATGGCCGCCAAAATCGCGGCGAGAAAAATGCGATCGACCCCCAGCTGCAGCACGATGAGGCAGGCCGCGACCAGGAAATAGAATTGCAGACCCGAGCCGGTCCCGACGAACCAGCAGATGGTGAAGATCGATACGTAGGCCGTGCCGATGAAGGTCAGGGGCGGGAGCAGCTCACCGAAGCGGTGCAGCAACGGGACGATGGCGTAGATCGCGGCGCCGACGATGTTGATGATGCCGGTCCACCACAGTTGGGGTTCAGCGAAGATTTGGACGAACCCGAAGCCGGCGCTGACGAACACCGCCATCGACGCGGTGAGGTTCAGGATGCGGCGGCGACGCGCGAAGCGATCGGAATACACCTGACTACGGGCATGCGGCTGTGCCCGCACTGCCTCTACGCAGTCTGGTGATCGCCGCGAACCTGCAGGTTGTTGGGCGGCGCACCGCTTAGCCACCACGGTTAAAGCCTAATAGGTGAACTCGAGATTCCCGAACGAAGTTAGCCAGTTCCGCAAGGAGCTTGACGAGATGCGGGTCGCTAGCTGGCAAGACCCATAACTAACGGCACCCGGCACCCGGGTGCCGTTGCCGCCACATTCATGACGCCAACTTGTTTCGTTGCACGCGGCCAGCCCACGCATGAACCTCGACGTCACTGCCGACGACTCGTGTCTTGACCCGCATGTCTCGTGTGTAAAGACTTCCCACCCAGCTACCAAGCTCGATGTCAACCCTGAGCAGCGATCCGTCTGCCAGTCGATGATGTCCGGTCCTCATCACGGAGATAGTGCCCATACTCATACGACGTTTGGGACACCGGGCAAGTTCATCCGGGCCTCGTTGTCCACAGGTCAGGCGTCGCTTAGTGCCATCAGGCACCGCCCTTCTCGGTCCGCGCCCGCACCACTGCCAGCCAGCCGCGACGACCCTGCGCCGACGCCAAACGCAGCTTATCGAGCAACGCGCTCAACACCTTCGCCGCTGCCGGTGCTGATGGGCCTGCGGTGGGGTGAGGCGGCAGCGCTGCGGGTCGCCGATATTGATTTCCTACGGCGTCGGATTGCTTTGCATGGAACGCGGTCGCTGTCGGCGGGCGCACTCACGTTGGCGCTCTCAAGAGTGGCCGCAGCCGTTCGGTGGCGTGACCGGCGTTCGTGGTCGACGAGCTCGCAGCGACATGTACCGGCAAGGATCGCGACGAATTGATCTGGCCTGCGCAGCACGGCGGCTACTTGGTGCCACCCACCAAACCCGAAAACCCGTCTAACTGCTCTAATGCTTCTGCAGTGTTCGTGGTGCCCTCGGTGAGATTCGAACTCACACTGGACGGGTTTTGAATCCGTTTCCTCTGCCAGTTGGGATACGAGGGCCTGCTGACTACGGCCTCCCACCATAGAGGATGGGTCCATGCGAGCCGACTCACAGCCCCGCGGTCGAGGATCGGCGCGGTTCACGGGAGAATGTTCGTCATGACCGACGACGACGCGCGCACGCCGCACCGGGTTCTGATCGCCGAGGACGAGGCGCTCATCCGGCTCGACTTGGCCGAGATGCTGCGCGAAGAGGGCTACGAGATCGTCGGCGAGGCCGGCGACGGCCAAGAGGCCGTCGAACTGGCCGAGCAGCTGAAGCCCGATCTGGTGATCATGGACGTCAAGATGCCGCGCCGCGACGGCATCGACGCCGCGTCGGAGATCGCCAGCAAGCGGATCGCGCCGATCGTGGTGCTGACCGCGTTCAGCCAGCGCGACTTGGTCGAGCGCGCACGCGACGCCGGCGCGATGGCCTATCTGGTGAAGCCGTTCACGATTTCCGACTTGATCCCCGCAATTGAGTTGGCGCTGAGCCGATTCAGCGAAGTCAGAGCGCTGGAGCGCGAGGTCGAAACGTTGTCCGATCGGCTGGAGACCCGCAAGCTCGTCGAACGGGCCAAAGGCATCTTGCAGGCTAACCAGGGCATGACCGAGCCCGAGGCGTTCAAGTGGATCCAGCGTGCGGCGATGGATCGCCGCACCACGATGAAGCACGTCGCGGAAGTGGTGTTGGAGACTCTGGACACCACTAAGGATGCGTCGAGCTAGCGCGCGACGATCACCGACGAGCCGTGGCCGAACAGGCCTTGGTTTGCGGTGACGCCGACTGTGGCGCCCACCACCTGGCGACCGGTGGCCTGACCGCGGAGCTGCCAGGTCAATTCGCAGACCTGGGCGATCGCCTGGGCGGGGATCGCCTCACCGAAGCACGCCAGCCCGCCCGAAGCGTTCACCGGGACCTTCCCGCCGATGGCGGTGGCGCCGCTGCGCAGTAGCGCCTCGGCTTCGCCCTTGGGGCACAGTCCGAGGTGCTCATACCAGTCCAGCTCCAGGGCGGTAGAGAGGTCGTAAACCTCGGCCAGGCTGACGTCTTCGGGCCCGATACCTGCCTCGGCGTAGGCGGCGTCCAGGATCTGGTCCTTGAACACCCGATCCGGTGCGGGTACCACGGCGGTGGAATCTGTTGCAATGTCTGGCAATTCGGGCAGATGCTGCGGGTAGCGCGGGGTCACGGTGCTCACTGCGCGCACCGACGGCACGCCGTCCAGGGAGCCGAGATGTTTACGGGCGAAGTCGGCGCTGGCCACGATCAGTGCGGCTGCGCCATCGGAAGTGGCGCAGATGTCGAGCTGCCGCAACGGGTCACTGACCACCGGGCTGGCCAACACGTCCTCGACCGAGGATTCCTTGCGGTAGCGGGCATTTGGGTTCTGCAGACCGTGCTGGGAGTTCTTGACCTTCACCTGAGCGAAGTCCTCAGACGTCGCTCCGTACAGGTCCATCCGGCGCCGAGCCAGCAGCGCGAAGTACACCGGGTTCATCGCGCCGATCAGGTGGAAGCGCTGCCAGTCCGGGTCGTTCTTGCGTTCGCCACCGACCGGCGCGAACGCCCCCTTCGGAGTGGTATCGGCCCCGATGACAAGCGCGACGTCGCAGAACCCGGCCAGAATATGGGCGCGGGCGCTCTGCAGGGCCTGCGAGCCGCTGGCACACGCGGCGTAGCTGGAGCTGACCGGCACCCCGTTCCAGCCGAGCTTCTGCGCGAACGTCGACCCCGCGATGAAGCCCGGGTAGCCATTGCGGATGGTGTCGGCGCCGGCGACCAGTTGGATCTGCCGCCAGTCCAGGCCGGCCTCCGCGAGCGCGGCGCGCGCGGCGACCACGCCGTATTCAGTGAAATCCCGGCCCCATTTGCCCCACGGGTGCATTCCGGCGCCGAGGATGTAGAGCGGTTCGGGAGTACTCATCGTCATCAGCGCCGCTCCTCCTGCCCTTTTCCGATCGCACTGCTCTGTCTATCGTCGCCGGCGGCGGCGATCCTCCACGCGTGCACGAGGCGTTGGACGCCGTCGGCGTCGGTGAACAAAGTCATCGTGGCCAACTCCATCTGCATGCCGACCTTCAGATCGGCCGCCAACGTTCCCTCGACCACTTTGCCCAGCACGATGATTCCCTCGTCGGCGAGTTCGACCGCGGCGATGGCGAACGGCTCGAACGGATCCGCGGCGGGGTAGGGCGCCGGCGGCGGATACCGGTTCTCGGTATAGCTCCACAGCGTCCCGCAGGTCGACAAAGCGACGGACTGTAGTGCGTCGGAATCGCACCCCGGATTGGGGCAGTTGTTCTCCCGAGGCGGGAAGACGTAGGTGCCACATTTGGGGCACTTACTGCCGATCAGATGCGGATTGCCGGCCTCGTCGGCGGCGAACCACCCGTCGATTGCCGGTTCTGGAATGGTGACCTCTGGCACCGGGCCAGCCTACCCAGGCCGACGGCAAAACTGAAACGTGTTGCAGTTTGTCGCCATCAGCGATGAGTTCCGCCGGCCTCCGCGGTCACATTGTCGAAGCGTGACTCAACCTAAGGAGCAGCCAATGTTGATCGTCGCGGGTCACCTCGTCGTCGACCCGTTGCAGCGGGACAGCTACCTCGAAGACTGCCGGGCGGTCGTGCGGCAAGCCCGAAAGTCGCCGGGCTGTCTCGACTTCGCGATCAGCGCCGACTTGATCGAACCGGATCGCATTGACATCTTCGAACGCTGGGAATCGCGTGTCGCGCTCGATGAGTTCCGCGGTAGCGGGCCCAGTGACGAGCAGCAAGGCTCGATTGTCTCGGCGTCGGTGTGCGAGTACGACGTGAGCAGCGAGCAGCGGCTGACTTGATGTCATGACGTGTGCATAGAGTTGAGGCCGTGAGCCCAGCGAGGACCGCGAGCAAGAAGACCGAAGCCGGTAAGGCCGGTGACGACAAGCCGACGTTGATGCTGCTGGACGGCAATTCACTGGCGTACCGGGCGTTCTATGCGCTGCCCGCCGAGAACTTCAAAACCCAGGGCGGGATGACCACCAACGCGGTCTACGGGTTCACCGCGATGCTGATCAACCTCCTGCGCGACGAATCGCCCACCCATGTCGCCGCCGCGTTCGATGTGTCGCGGCAGACGTTCCGCTCAGAGCGGTACCCGGAATACAAGGCAAACCGGTCGTCCACGCCGGACGAGTTCCGCGGACAGATCGATGTCACCAAGGACGTCCTTGCAGCGCTGGGTATTACGGTGCTCGCCGAACCCGGGTTCGAAGCCGACGACCTGATCGCCACGCTGACCACGCAGGCCGAAAAAGAGGGCTACCAAGTGCTGGTGGTCACCGGTGACCGCGATTCGCTGCAGCTGGTCAGCGACGACGTCACCGTGCTCTATCCGCGTAAAGGCGTGAGCGAGCTGACCCGGTTCACACCGGCCGCCGTGGTCGAGAAATACGGCCTGACCCCTGAGCAATATCCAGACTTCGCTGCGTTGCGTGGGGACCCGAGCGACAACCTGCCCGGCATCCCGGGAGTGGGCGAGAAGACGGCCTCGAAGTGGATCACCGAGTACGGGTCGCTGCAGGCGCTGGTCGATAACGTGGACTCGGTGCGCGGCAAGGTCGGTGACGCGTTGCGCGCGAATCTGGCCAGCGTGGTGCTGAACCGCGAGCTCACCGACCTGGTTCGCGACGTGCCGCTGGCGCAGACGCCGGACACGCTGCGGATGCAGCCGTGGGACCGTGAGCAGATCCACCAGTTGTTCGACCAACTGGAGTTTCGGGTCCTACGCGACCGGCTGTTCGACACGCTGGCCGCTGTCGAACCCGAGGTCGACGAGGGATTCGACATCCGCGGGGGAGCGCTGGAGCCCGGCACGATCGGGCAATGGCTGGCCGACCACCTCGCCGACGGCCGCCGGGCCGGCCTCGCGGTGGTAGGTACGCATCTGCCGTACGGCGGCGATGCGACCGCGCTGGCGATCGCTGCCGCCGACGGCGAGGGCGCCTTCATCGACACCACGACCCTGACGCCCGAGGACGATTCGGCGCTGGCGGCGTGGCTTGCCGACCCCAAACGGCCAAAAGCCTTGCACGAGGCCAAGTTGGCGATCCATGATCTTGCCGGGCGCGGCTGGACGCTGAATGGTGTCAGCTCCGATACCGCGCTGGCGGCTTACCTGGTCCGCCCCGGGCAGCGCAGCTTCACGCTCGACGACCTGTCGCTGCGCTACCTGCGCCGCGAGCTACGCGCGGAAACATCAGAGCAGCAGCAACTTTCACTCCTCGATGACGACGAGGGCGTCGACGAGCAGGCCGTGCAGACCGCGGTGCTGCGCGCTCGCGCCGTCGTCGACCTCGCCGACGCGCTAGACACCGAATTGGCCCGCATCGACTCCACGTCTTTACTGGCCGAAATGGAGCTGCCGGTGCAACGGGTACTGGCGGGCCTGGAGGCCGTCGGCATCGCCGTGAACTTGGACCAGTTGAGTTCGCTGCAAAGCCAATTCGGCGACCAGATCCGCGATGCCGCCGAAGCGGCGTACGCCGTGATTGGCAAGCAGATCAACCTGGGCTCGCCAAAACAGCTCCAGGTAGTGCTGTTTGACGAGCTGGAGATGCCGAAGACCAAACGGACCAAGACCGGATACACCACCGACGCGGACGCGCTCCAAACGCTGTTCGACAAGACGGGGCATCCGTTCCTGCAGCACCTGCTCGCACATCGCGACGTCACCCGGTTGAAGGTGACCGTCGACGGACTGCTGAATTCCGTTGCCGGCGATGGGCGTATCCACACCACCTTCAACCAGACGATCGCTGCGACCGGCCGGTTGTCATCCACCGAGCCCAACCTGCAGAACATCCCGATCCGCACCGACGCCGGCCGCCAGATCCGCGATGCTTTTGTTGTCGATAGCGGAGCCGGTGCCAAATACACCGAGCTGATGACCGCCGACTACAGCCAGATTGAGATGCGGATCATGGCGCATTTGTCCGGCGACGAAGGCCTGATCGAAGCCTTCAACACCGGCGAGGATCTGCACTCGTTCGTGGCGTCGCGGGCATTCGGCGTGCCGATCGAGGAGGTGACCGGCGAGCTGCGGCGCCGGGTCAAGGCGATGTCGTACGGGCTGGCCTACGGCTTGAGCGCATACGGCCTCGCGGCTCAGCTGAAGATTTCCACCGAAGACGCCAAGGTCCAAATGGATCAGTACTTCGCCCGGTTCGGCGGTGTACGCGATTACCTGATGGCCGTTGTCGAGCAGGCTCGCAAAGACGGCTACACCTCGACGGTCCTGGGTCGACGCCGCTATCTGCCCGAATTGGACAGCACCAATCGGCAGGTGCGCGAGGCCGCCGAGCGGGCAGCGCTCAACGCGCCGATCCAGGGCAGTGCGGCCGACATCATCAAGGTCGCGATGATCGGGGTCGATACAGCGCTCACCGCTGCGGGGCTGACATC
>Ga0302325_10012995_pt1 | contig 17806 bp, 11 predicted proteins | sample Palsa_T0_2_FD_201948 | JGI IMG/M metagenome (GOLD analysis project Ga0302325, IMG submission 201948) | Peat permafrost microbial communities from Stordalen Mire near Abisko, Sweden - Palsa_T0_2 | ecosystem: Environmental > Terrestrial > Soil > Palsa > Peat permafrost | place: Sweden: Abisko...
GCGTAGAGATTATTGGAATTCTCGGGGTCGATGGCGAAGCTGAGGACGCCGTTTGAGCCCCCGCTTCCGTTGCCGACCCAATTGAGCAATTGGGTCCAGGTAGTTCCATCGTTGACGGTTTTATAGAGTCCGCCAACGTCGCTGCGGGCGTAGATGACGTTTTGATTGCGCGGATCGTAGAAGATGCCATCGACGAATCCTCCCGCGCCGATGTTGATGTTCTGCCAGGTGTAGGCGGCGGTCAGGTAAAGTCGGCTCTCGAGGGATTCGAGACAACAGGCGCGCTGCAGACGAGCAGGTCGATGAATCGCACCGCGTTTGGATTTTCGGGAAGAAGACCACTTTTCGCCGGTGATCGGCATGGCACGCATCGGCTCTCCGCCAAGACCCCGTGATATCCAGATGGCACCGGCCCGCCGGCATTCCGCCCCTCTCTCCTTGGGATAAATATAGCACGAAGTCCGTTTGCAGCAAGGGTTTTCTGATGCTAAGGTCGTAAATTTGGAGCCGGTGATCGTTCTTTCTCCAATTTAACACATGGTTGGGAACAAGCATGTTCCCAGGGAATTGAAAACGTTCTCCCGGAATCGTTTGCGTCCCATTTGGCCGGAACAAGATAAGGCCTTTCAATCACCACGACCATGCAAATTGATAATGCGTATTTCCATCGAGCGGGCCGTATCTTTCAGGAAAGAGTTTGCATGAACATCGCCAAATCGTTTTCCTTAGTCAGTATTCTTCTTCAATTCATCCTCCTCTCGGCCGCGCAGGCGGCTGTCTCCGGCTCCTCGAATCTCGATCAGGGATGGCGATTGTGGTTGGATCCAAAGGCGGCCTGGCGGGATGACACGATCTACCTGCCGGAAGATGTCGATCTGCAGAGAATGCTGGTGAATCTGCCGACGGGCGGGTGGTCGGTGCTGAATGACAGCGCGGGTATCGGTGTATCGCTCCCGGCGACGGTGGAGGAATTTTACTTTGGGAAGGCGCCCGCACGCACGGCGAGTTCGACCAAGCCGGCGGACGTCGTCGCAGCTGAGGGGAATTATCTGGGCGTGTCATGGTGGTATCGGTCATTCACGCCGCCGGCGCTCGGAACGGGAGAGCGGTTGATTTTTTATTTTCCCGCCGGGCGGCTGCGCAGCGAGGTGTACGTCAATGGGAAGCTCGTGGGGTACAGCATAATCTCAGAGGCGCCGTTTATTGCGGACGCCACGGATGCCATCAATCCAGCCGGGACCAATCTGCTGGCCGTGCGCATAACGAATCCCGGCGGCAGACTGGATTGGATGGATTTTATTCCTTTCCAGTGGGGAAAATACACGCTTCCTGCCACGCACGCATTCGGGGGGCTTGCGGGCGGCGTCGAGATGCAGGTACGTGGGCGAGTGAGCGTGAGCGATTTGGCGGTCTTCAACAAGCCCGATTCACGATCGGTTCACCTGCAGGCAGAAATTGTTTCGAGCGGCCCGGCATATGATGGGCCGATCGCGTTTACGATATCGCGCGACGGGAAACTTTATTATCAAAGCAGCGAGGTTGTTCACGTTCCAGCGGGCGGAATAGTAACTGCCGCGACCGACGCAACCGTCAGCGACTGCCAGTTGTGGGATATCAACCAGCCGAATCTTTATGAGGCGTCGGCAGGTCTGCCGTCGGTCGCGCATTCGGATCGCGGCACGACATTTGGTTTTCGGTGGCTGGAGGCGAAGGGCCTGGGCACCGACGCAAAACTTTATCTCAACAGCCGACGCATCGTGCCGCGCTCGTCGATTTCCTGGGGTTTCTGGGCGCCCAACGGGATATTTCCAGACGGGGCGGCGGCGCAGCGGGAAGTGGCGGCGGTGAGGGCGCTGGGCCTGGATTCGATTCAAAACCACCGGCACATGCCTAAAGCCGTCGTGCTGGACGCCTTTGATCGCGCGGAACTGCTGCGTTATTGCGAGGCTGGGGGCGGCCTTTTCACCTTCCAGGATGGGGGGCCAGACGCACCCGGGCCCACCGTCCCGACCGACACCTCCGGCAAAGGCGCGCAGCTCGATTTCCTCAATCGCTACCAGCTCGACAAGGAACTGGCCATGATCCGGGCCTTCCGCTCTCACCCGTGCGTCAGTGTCTGGACGTTACAGAATGAAACCAGCCCCGATCTGAACAACCCGCGCGTTTTTTACGCCCTGAACAAAATGCGCCAGGCAGATCCTTCGAGGATGATCCTTCTCAAATCCGGTGTCAGTGCGGATAACCAGGTATGGACGCTGCCATATAGCGACCAATGGATGCACGACGATGGAACGGGCCACACCGGTTGGTGGGATCAGCACACGGCGATCGATTCGCCAGGGGTATGGCTGGATTCAATGTACAAATCGCCTGCCGATTTCAAGTATCGCACGGAAAACCAGAAGGAAATCGTGGTGTGGGGCGAGCTGGCGACAGGCGCTTCGCCGGACGATCACACGGCGATTGTGAACTGGTACAAGGCCAACCGGCGGAGCGGCTATGATCTGGCGGCGCACGAGACGATCGTGGCGGCCTACGAGAAATTTCTCGACGACTACCGATTTCGCCCCGCGTTTCCCAGCGCCGAGAAGCTCTTTCGGGAGGCAGCGGCGAAGCATTATTTCTCTGCCGCGCATCTGCTGGAAAACGCGCGTATCTGCGACACCGTCGATTACATCGTGCTGTCCGGTTGGGAGTCCACGACGATCGACGATCACAGCGGGATGGTCGACTCATTGCGCGAGCTCAAGGCTGATCCGGCGCTGATCCGTCAGGCATCGGAGCCGGAAGTCCTGGTCGTGCGGCCGCGCCACTATGTGATCGCCAAAGGCGATACGGCGGTGGTGGATGTTCATCAGATCAATGAGCGGAATCTGACGGGCTTGTGGCGGCTTGCTGTTTCGGCCTCGATAGCGGGACATGAACCACTCTTTGAAGCGGAGTATCCGGTTGAACTTAGTGGTGGGGAGACTTTTGGCCAACTGCTCAAACAGGACATTCAATTCCCGGTGAATGAACCTGGGCTGGTGACTATCCATGCTGCGCTGAGCCGCATGGCCGGTGGCACGCCGCTGCTTCAGCGGGACGAGCCGATGCTGGTGATTGACCCGCAGCCGGCGGCGCTGAAGGGAACAATTGCCTGCGGCGGCGACAGCGACGAGTCGATCGCTGCGATCAAGCGGCAATTCAATGCGGACGCGGTCGGGCTTTCTTCCAAGCTTGGAAAAGTGGCCACGATTCTGGTCGTGACAGACGGCGGTGGCCCCGAGAACTGGAGTATCGGGAACAGCGACGCGGACATTTCCAATACAGCCGATCCGGGCCTCTTTAAGCAGCAGATGTGGGGACAGCCGGGTCCGATCGGGACCTGGCGGGGGCTGGCGCCTGGGAAGATCACGGTCAGGCTTTATCTGGCGGATTCTTACCAGAACGCGGCAAGGGGGCGCCTTTTCGACATTGCGATCAACGGCGAAACGGTTGCCAGGGAATTGGACATTTTCGCCGGGGCAGGTGGCAAGAATCGGGCGCTGGTCGAAACCTTCATCGTCGATGCGCTAGACGGAAAGATCCGGCTTGCGGTGCCGCGCGTGGAGGCCGACAACGCGACGCTGGCGGCGGTGGAGTTGAGCGATTCTTCGGGCAAGGTGGTGCGGGAGGTTTTCCGAGACAAGGCATATATCGATCCAGTGGGTCACCTGTGGACGCCGATCGGGCGGGAAAGCGGCAACTACTGGGCAGCGGATCTGGGCGCGGCGGTCGAGCGGGCGCGGCGGGATGGTACGCGGGTGGTGTTGCTCACCAGTGGAGGCAAGGACTCAGACGAGATCGCCAGGTATCTTGCCGGCGAAGGGCTTTTGAATTTTGGCGGCGCGGTCGGCGCATCGGGTCCCTCCTGGATGGGGTTCTGGTTCTTTGGGCGCAGGCACTGGCTGCTCGACGGTCTGCCCAGCGATTGCGTGCTGGATTGGCCGTATCAGATCGGAGAAGGAAATGGGTTGATGCTTTCCGGCCGGGGCATGGAGGCGGTCATAGGCTATGGGAAGGACCACGATCCAAATATAGGCGTCGCCGCCGCGACGATCGAATGTGGGCGAGGCGAAATCGTGTTGCTGGCGATTCCAGGATTGATGAATTCATTCCTGAGCGGAAATGCCGATGGTTTTCATCCGGTCACCGCCAAACGGCTGATGTTCAATGCGCTGGCGGGTGGTCCGAGTTTGAGCAAGTGAAGGTCAAGCGGTGCTGTGGGGCAGCAGCTGGGTGCGGACTGTCATTGGCGTTTCGATCTTCATGTTCCAATCCATTCAAATCCATTCGCCATTGAACAGTGAATTCGTACGCGAGATAATCCCCCGCCTTACTGGGGGATACGCTCGCCGAATTGGAAAAGAGAATGGATTTTCGTCGTTTGACCGGCTTAGCAATGATCGCTGGCTTGGCGATTACCATGTGGGAATCAGTGTTGGAGGCAGCACCGTCGCAGCCTATTGAGACGCGGATCATCGACAGCTTTGATCAACTCGGCATCGATACTACCGCTCCGCGTTTTGCGTGGGTAATCAGCGATCCGGCTCGCGGCGCTCTGCAGTCCGCATATCAAATCATCGTCGCGCCGAGCCAGGCGGCATTGGCGAGCGGAACTAATTCGGTATGGGATAGTGGCAAGGTTGCCTCATCACAACAATATGGCGTGGTGTACGCGGGAGCCGCGCTTGAAAAGACGACAGAGTATTGGTGGAAAGTGCGCATGTGGGATGCGCAGGGTCAGGTTTCACCCTGGAGCGACGGCCGCCGCTTCGTCACATCGTTCTTTGCGCCCGGAGACTGGAACTCGGGAACAATTTGGATCAGCAATCCGCAGGCCGCTTCAACCAATCCCTTGTCACAATTTCGCAGGGAATTCCAAATAAGCAAACCGATCAGCGGAGCTTATCTTTACATCTCCGGGCTGGGGCAATTCGTGGCGTTCATCAATGGTGCGAAGGTCGGTGATCACGTCATGGACCCGGCTTGGACCGATTACGACCAAACGGTCGACTATGTGACCTTTGACGTCACATCGCTGCTGCGGCAAGGACGCAACGCAATCGGAGTCATGCTGGCAAACGGATGGCTGGCGGACAACAAGGATAAACTGACAACACGCAATTTCGGCCCCATGAGATTGATCGCTCAACTCCACTTGGTGTTCACGGACGGGACGAGCGAGGACGTGGTCAGTGATCCGTCATGGAGAACCAGCACCAGTCCCCTGACGCACTCGGAAATCCACGGATCAGAGAATTACGATGCGCGGCTTGAACAATCAGGTTGGAATAGGCCGGGATTCGACGACTCGAAATGGCTGACCGTTGCCGCTGCACAGCCGCCAGCTGGGCTACTTGTCTCGCAGAGTTGTCCTCCGATGAAAGTTCGCCAGATATTCGCATCGCAAAAGGTCACAAATCCTGCGTCGAACATTTACGTTTACGACTTTGGACAGAATATGAACGGACAATATGAAATCACCGTCAAAGGAAAAGCGGGCGCAACCGTAACGATGCGGGCCGGAGAGTATTTGACAAGCAACGGGCGAGTCAATCCGGGTCGAGCGGGACCATCGAGCTATACGCTCAAGGGAAGCGATTTGGAAACCTGGCGGCTTATGTTCGATGCGACCGGATTTCGCTATCTGGAAGTCCAGGATGTGACGACCGACCCGCGGAACACCGCTTTACCGTTCATTCAGAAAGCCACCGCGTATTTTGTATGCAGCGCCGCGCGCGATGTGGGATCTTTTACCGCGTCAGATCCTCGATATATACAAATCCATGATCTTGCGGCCCGGACACTGAGAAGCAATTTAGAATCGATTCACACCGATGGCCCGAATTTCGAGCGACTGGGATGGCAGGAAGTGGTATGGACCACTCAGCCGTCGACGGCCTATTGCAATGACGTGCAGACACTGTTCGCAAAAATCATGCGAGATGTCCGCGATGCGCAGCGTGTCAGCGGGCTCTGCGCGGACATCGCGCCCAACTGGTTCCATACGAAGGATTCCCCCCCAGGCGACAAATACGACGATGCACCGGACTGGGGTTCATCCGTGATCATCTGTCCTTGGATCATGTTTCAAACTTACGGTGATAACAAAATTCTGTCTGACAACTACGACACGATGAGAAAATATCTTGCCTACCTCAAAGGTAAAGAAATTAATGGCCTGATCACCTATGGATTAGGCGATTGGATGGCGCCGGCGGGTGATGATGTGCCGAATATGGAGGGTGCTTGTTACGTTTATGATACGGGTTTGATGCGCGACATCGCGTTGGCACTCGGTAAGATAGACGACTCATCTGCATACTCACAGGACTACGCGCGCGTGCGCGACGCATACAACCGAGCTTATTTCGATCCCAGATTAAAATCATATCAGCCGGTGAAACAGGCCAACGAGGCGATTCCGCTTGTATTCGGGATCGTTCCGGACCGCGATGTTGAATCTGTGCGGCAAGCCCTCGTCGATGATATCGCGCATCCACAGGAGAACGGCTTGCCGGTCAGCTACGGTCGTGTCGGCGAGTTCGGACCCGTTGTACCAAATCACATTTCGGCCGGTGATATCGCCACGGGTGCGGTCTGGCAGGCGCTGGGTGATGCCGGACAAGACACTCTCGTGCAAACCATGGTGATGCAGGATACACCCCCGAGTTACATGTACCTGATCAAAAACGGCGCGACGACGATTTCAGAAAACTGGGACTACGAGAAGTCCCGCAGCCACAATCATGACATGTATGCGGGCATTCTGGCTTACCTGTATCGCAATGTTGGCGGCATTTCGGCGATAAAGCCGGGATACGAACTGATCCAGATCAAACCGTCGCCACCGCAGGGTTTGAAAAACGCTTCGGTCACTTACAACTCAGTCCGCGGCTTGATTGAGTCCTCATGGTCAGTCGACGGCAAGAAATTCACGCTGAAAATTCGCATTCCCGCGAATGCGACGGCCATGGTGACGGTTCCCACCCTCGACGCCAATTCCGTTCGCGAAGGCGACGAGCCGGCCAAAGACGCGCCGGGCGTCAAGTTCCTACGATCTGAATCGTCGGCAGCCGTATTTGCCGTTGGTTCGGGCGTATACGCATTTCAGTCGGACATTGCAACGCCCACATTGGCTCCGACCCGTTGAAGTCTTGGAGGTCGTCACCAACGTTTTCACCGTGAAATCACTGAGGTTACTGGCTGGATCAAGCGGCAGGTAAAAAGTTCAATCCCCATCGCTTGGTCACAGTAAATCCAGGTTTTCCAAAGAATTCGCACGAAGTCGCATGCAATTAATTGGTAATGATGCAATCGCAATGTCCATTTCGCCAATTCTGCACTAAACTACCTAGGTGGAGACTTGGCCGAACTTGCCGTCAGATGTGCGGAAGATGATTTCCACGGTCGCGGCGGCGACTGTGAACGGGCCGCGAAAATGATCTGCAAGGCCTCCCGCGGGATGACGGTCATTATTGAGGCCCATGTACTCCTGCTCGAAGCGGTTCATGCCCTCCGAAATGGCGTCTTCGATTTCCCCCTGCGGCTTCACAATGATCCTCAATTCCATCAATGAAAGGCGCCCGTTTTACAGGTTACAAAAATTGTCGCAATGATCTTGACACCGCCAGCCGCGCAAATGTAAAAGAGTATGCTTCGTGAAGCCAGAATTAGGCTGGCTTTCGACAGGAATGTTAAAGTTATCGGATGATTAATAAGAAGCACTCGGACGACTAAATAAAGGGTAGTTCGGCTAATGGCCGGAAGACCCGTTAATGAGTAGGCCGACGCAATTGAATCCCGAAACCCGGGATTCGGTCGCGTCGGCGTTTTTGTTTTTGGAGCCGTGTTTCGCAAGAGCGCATCCCATTTTAATGGGCACAAAATGACCGCCGACAACCACGACGCTCAATATAATCGCGCAAAGGATGGATCAGAGAAGTCCCCTATATCCAACGGCGAGATTATACCGATTGGGGAACCGGCGTTTGTTCTGATATGCGCCGCCCCGCGAACAATTCACAATCCGGACAGTAAAAGGCGAGCCGCAATTTCGCGGGGTTCTCTCCCCTGGTGCGGCATCGAATGGTAAAGGCCCCCGCTACGGGAAAGGAGCTTCTATGCCACGGTTCATGCGTCATATTTGCTATCTGGCGGGATTTTCTCTCGCCATGTTCGCATATACGGGAGGGGCGTTTGCAGCACCCCCGACAAGCCAACCCTCGCCAGCAAGCGCCCAGCCCGCTGGCGGCGCGACACCGCTCAGTTTGACGACCGGCAGTATGGGGACCACCATCAAATCCCTGTTCGGTCCCAAAACGGAAGAGGATTATTTTTCTCCCTTCGACATCATGAATCCGGAACACATGCGGGCCGATATGCCACTGCAGATTGGCGGCGTCGAAGACCTGAACCTGTACATGGGCCTGCAAACCGTCGGCCGATTTCAGACTCTTCAGCAGCAAAATGTATCCATCGCCGGGGTCAAGCAGGCGGGGCTGGACCCCGGATTTCAAGACCCATTTGCCAATCTTTCGTTCCTGGCGTCGATCCCGGACAAGCTGGATGTCTATTTCGATCTATACGTCGCGAGCCGGCCGCACCCAAACACGATGTACGCCCATGAAGGTTATCTCTTGTTCAAGCAATTGCCTTCGCCGTTCGATGCCGGTCCGTTCGGGCAGGTGTTTAACTATGTGAACCTCAAGGTGGGAGCGTATGACCTGGATTTTGGCGACGACAACTATCGCCGGTCGAACAATGCCCGCGTTCAGCGTAATCCACTGATCGGGAATCCGCTGATCGATCCTAACGTCGAAGAGATCGGCGGGGAGCTTTACAGCATCAAGGGCCCGATTTACTGGCTGGTCGGCATCGGCAGCGGCACCACCACCGAGTATTTCGATTACGGCAGTTCGCCGAGTGTCCACGGCAAGATTTGGGCGTATCCGTTGCCCGATGTGCGTACCAGCGTGTCGGCATACCATGTGAGTCTCGGCGGCACGGGCGCCGGATTCCAGAATTCTGATCTCTATGCCGCCGGCCGCAGCGGCGAACCGTTTGCCGCTGTTTTCGGAGGCGGCGACGACCCCGGATCGATTCTGCCTCAAGGCGGGAAAGATGTCACGGCGGTGGAAGGCGATGTTACCTGGAATCATTGGCCGTTCGAAGTTTATTCGAACATAGGCTACACCCAGGATTCCGATGTCAACGGCTCCGCCCCCGGTACGCCCGCGGAGCGGTGGCTCTACGGGACCGTCGAGCCGGTCTACCACTTTACACCGGCGCTCTATGCCGCCGCGCGCTACAGCTTCGGGGTCGCCAATGCGGTGGATGGAGTCGAGACGGACGGATGGGTGGATCGAATTGAAGTGGGCGCCGGTTACTGGGTAACCCGGGACCTGCTCGGAAAGATCGAATACGTTTACCAGCAATACCACGGTTTCGGCGCCGGCACCGGCGTGGTCAGCGGGGTCGATGCCAGCCCCAGCCCGCGGTTCAACGGCGTCGTTCTTGAAGTGTCGTGGTCCCTGTAACGAACCGGAGGTTCGCGATGACTCGCCTGTTGCGACAAATCCTATTCGCGCGATCGGCTTCGCGGGCCATCGGCGCACTGATCTTAGTTGTGATTTTAATTAGCGATCGGGTCACACTGGCAAAGACCGACCCGGCCGCTCCACCCACTACTGGTCCCGCGACCCTTGAGTATTTGAGCGGGGCTGATTCGGGCAGCGCCAGCGTTTCGGGGACTTCAACCCTTCACGCCTGGACGGTCTCGGGCACGGCAATCTGGGGCGGGATGCGGATTTCGGGGCCGTGGACATCGGCCCCGCCGACGATTCGAGCCATCTGGGTGACCATACCCGTGAATTCCCTCAAGAGCACGGAGGGAAGCGGGATGGATGACACGATGTATGATGCCTTGAAAATGAAGGCGAATGCGTCGATCACCTACGTCCTGACGCGCGCCGATCTGAAGTCGGCGCCGTCGAAGGACGATTCTAAATACCATTACGATGCGGTTGGCCAGCTTACTATTGCCGGAAGCGCTCGCACCGTGAATCTGACGCTTGACATAGAGCCGGGCGAAAAAGGCGCGCTAACGATCACGACGCAAATCCCGCTGAAAATGACCGATTTTGGCATGACGCCTCCGACCGCCATGTTAGGGACGATCCGATCCGGGGACCAGGTGACGGTGAAAGTCGCTTGGAAACTTGCAACGAAAGTGCAGTAGGATGCTGGCTGATGTTTCGCGGCATTCTCAAACGTGCGAGCCATTGGGTACGTTACATGCCGCGGCGCGTCGTGCTGCTGACCGGCGTGTCGGCGCTGGCGTTGCTGACCTATTGCGGCGTTCAGAAGGGCGAGAACCTGAATTCCGCGGTTGAATTGCCACCACCGACGACAATCCCTTGGGACGAACCGGCTGGAAAGATGACAGTGTATGATCTGGCGGCCGACAGCCAGGTGGCTCTCGAAGGGGCGACTAACATTTCCGACTGGTCAAGCTCCAGTTCACAGGCGCGCGCCCGGGTGATTCTGGATGTGGATGATTCGGCCATGCGGACAATATTGGACAAGCTGCAAACCGGAAAACCCGCATCGGACCCGATGCGGCTTCCGCTTGGCCGTCCCGCGATCGCGGAACTATCGGTGCCGGTGATGTCCATGCGCGGAAACAGCCAGGGCATGGATCGGGACATGCATTTGGCCCTTAAGGCGTCGCAATTCCCCTTCATCCAGTATCGCCTTGAAAAAGTACAAGATGCGCAGGTGCGGCAAGACACGAGCAGCGGAAAACCGGAGATCCTTCTGCACGTTATCGGCGTTCTGACCGTTGCCGGTGTCCAGCGAACGCTCGCAACCGAACTGACGATTCAGCGGGATGCGGGCCAACATTATCTTGTCCACGCACGGACGCCTATTAAGATGACTGATTTTGGGGTCACTCCTCCTGACGCTCTCTTTGGTCTCATCCACGCGCGGGATTCACTTTCCGTGATCTTCAATCTGGATTTCACCTCGTCTGGTGCGAACAAATGACGGGTGAACAAATGAAAGATGACCTGTTCATCGAATAACTTTCCTAGTTTACTAAGATTTCCGAAATGAGCTTGAGACCAAGCATTGACCAGATGTACACCGTTATCCCGGCAGGAATAGGCAACGAAAATACCGATCCGGCAGGGATATAATAAAAAAGCCGAAGAAGGGATTTGAACCCTTAACCCCCGCTTTACGAAAGCGGTGCTCTGCCGTTGAGCTACTTCGGCGGATGCGGCACGTCGCAGGATATACGACATGGACGCGGGGTATCAAGGGTGAGGCCGGGCCGTCGGCGCGGGAACGAGTGGAACCATCGGGCAAAACGCGCCGGCGGTGGTTTGCTCTTCGGTATCAGCGGGAAGCCAGCCGGGTAACAGCCGGGGACCTTGAATCTCGGGATAGCGGCCGATCAGCCAGAGAAGATGGCGCGGTTGAAGTTTTTGCAGCAGGTCGGGGTTGGCGGGTGCGGTCAGGATGAGCCAGGGGCGATGGGAATCCGGGATAAAGTATTTGAAATTCATGTACCAGGTGCCGGGGGAAGTCCAGGGATCATTGTTGTAGAAGACCAGCAGGTCATCGGGGCCGGCGGAAGCGTTCAGATCGTGAGCGAGCGTTCGCCAATCCTCTTTTGGCGGCACGCCGTCGATGTTCCGCTGAATCGCGACGATGGTGAGCAGACTGATGGCTGAGATGGCGACGGCGTCGCGGATGAATGGGCGTTTCGGCCAATCGAAGGCGGCGATCACTGCATAGACTGCGGGGCTGGCGAGGATCGTGTAACGCACATAGCCGACCAAGGTGGTTTGATGGGCCAGATCCAGCGCGGCGACGAAGCCGATGGTTCCCCATCCCCATAAGACCCACAGCAGCAAAACGCGCTGGCGAATGAGACGGATTGCCGGCAGCACGAGGGTGAACAGAAAAATCGCCAGGACCAATCTGGAGGTCAGGGCGTCGCCGCGCGATTCGCCCAGGAGATATTGGGCGGGCAATCCGATGATTCGATAGAGCGTCATCCTGGTATGGTCGGCAACGCGGGCTTCACGAAGAAACGTCGGGGCGAGCGAGGGGAGCGTATGCTTTTGTTCTATGAACAACGGAATCCAGACGGTGAGAATAAGGATTGCGGCGGATGTGAAGGCAACGGCGGTTTGGATTCTGGCACGTCCGCGGAGACGGAGAGCGGCATAAATCGCCAGGGCCATTAATGCGCCAGCCGAGAGGTAGTGGGTAAGCGCGGTGGCGATGAGGAAGATCATCAGCGCAATCAACCGGCATTTGGTCGGTCCCTGGAATTCGATGCGGATGACCATGTCGGCGCAGCACAATCCAAAAAAAATCAGCATTGGATAGCCGCGGGCTTCCTGGGCGAAATCGAGCTGGGCAATGGCCAGGGCGGAAATAGCGGCCGCGAACAGGGCGATCCTCGGTCCGTGAAGGAATCGGCAGACGTCAAAAAAAACGATGATGCCGGTCAGCGAAAAAATGGCTGAAAGCGATCGCGTTGCGGTAGCGCCGGTGCCAAAGAGGTCCATCCACCAGCGCAGGATGAGGAAATAAAGCGGCGGATGGGTGACGCCGCCGAGATGGGTGAGAATGCTCCACGAAGGAGCGGCGTGGGCGAGGCCGGTCGGGTCGGGCTGATCGTTGTGGATCGCATTGGCCGGGAGACGGTCATGCAGCGAGCCGTGTCCCATGGCCATTTCGCTGGACCAGATTTCGTCCATCCAGAGGCTGGGCGCGGCGATTTGATCGAATCGAAAATAAGCGGCGACCAGAAGAATGACGGCAAGGATGGCCAGATGGGGGCGCGAGGGAACGTTGGAGGGTTGAGTCATCACCAATCCAGCGTGTGCATGATAGCGGGGCCCATAATATTCATGTAGGGATCAACGGACGGAATCGCCTTGAGCGGTATTTCGCATCAGGCAGACGCCGCCGGCGGTCGTGTGCCAAACGACTTCGGGCTGCCAGCCCGGGAAAAGAGCAGCGCCATAAAGCTCCGGCGCGCGGCCGACGAGCCAGAACTGCCGTGGTGGAAGCCGGCGGAGCAGCGTTGAATCCGGGGCATGACGAAGGGTTGCCCACGGATGCTGAGAGTGAGGCGAATAATATTTGTATCCGATGTACCAGACTCCGGGAGAGACCCAGGTGCTGTCGTTATAAAAGACCAGCAATTCGTCTGGGGCGGCGTAGGTGTCGATGATCTGGGCAAGCCGTTGAAAATCTTCTTTGGCGGGAACGCCGCGTTCGGCGCGGATGCCGGCCAGCAACGCCAGTGATGTGATGACGCCCACCGGGAACAGATCACAAAAATATTTGAGCCGGGGCAGATGAACGCCGGCAAGGATTGCGTAGAGCGCGGGGCTGGCCAGCACGGTGTAACGGGTGAACTGCAAGAGCTGGGAATGATGCAGGAGGTCCGCGGCGGCAACGGAAAGAATGATTCCCCCGCTCCGGAGAATCCATAGAAGCAGATCGGGCCGGCGGCGCAGCTGGAGCATGAGAGCAACGACAACCGTCGCGGCGGCGATATGAGCAGCCAATGGCAGACGCTCCGCGACAAGTTCGCCGCAGCAGTATTTCAGCGGCAATTCGGCCATGCGGAGCAGCACATGAATCGCATGGTTGGGGCTGGATTCACGAATATAGCTGGGATCAAAATTGGGAAGCGAGCGCGTTTGGCAATAGAACTCGCGACCCCAGGCGGTGATGGTAATCGCCGCGGCGGCGAAGAAAGCGGCGAGCGTCCGCCGGCGATCGCGCCCGTCAAGCCGAATCATCGCGTAAACACCCAGCGCCGCAAATGCGCCTGCGGCGAAATAATGAGTCAGAAGCATCGCGGCCAACAGGAAAGCCAGGAACACCAATCGCGGAAGCGCCGCTCCGAAAAAACTGATCCGCACCACCAGATCGCAGCAAGCTACGCCCTGAAGGATCAGAAGAGGATAACTGCGCGCTTCCTGCGCGATATCCAACTGGCCGATGGCCAGGGTCATGATGGCGGCGGCGAACAAAGCGACGCGCGGGCCGTGCAGGAGTCTGCACACATCGAAGAAAACCACAATCCCCGCGAGGGAGAGGATCGCCGACAAGGATCGCGCCGCAGCGGCGCTGGCGCCGAAGAGGTCCATCCACCAGCGAGGACAATGAAATAAATCGGTGGATGGATGACGCCGCTGACATGGGTGAGGATGCTCCACCACGGAGCGGCGTGGGACAGGCCGGTCAGATCGGGCTGATCATCACGGATGACATTGGGTGGGAGGTAGTCATGCAGCGAGCCGTTTCCCATGGCCATCTCGATGGACCAGATTTCATCCACCCAGAGGCTGGGCTCGGCGATGCGATCAAAACGGAGGAACCCCGCAACGGCGAGAATCAGAATCAATACGGTGAACTGACGACGGGTCGGAGAAGGCGGTGGATCGGTCATCGGCGATGGCGTAAGACGCGATCAACGATGATAGTCCAAGCCGGCGGGGGCACAAATTGTGCCATCACGCGGACAGACGATGCAGCATGAGATCGTGCAGATGGGCTGTCAACATTCGGATGAGGTTCCTGGAGGCATCACGCCAATCCGATTGACGGGATCGGAAGGTGGTGATGCCGTTGCTATCGGCGACATCCGCGCGAACTTCCGTAAGCCGGCCCATCCGATGCATATTGATGGAAATGGATAGATTGCCCATCCGCTGCACAAACCGCATCGCCCGCTTGAGCCAAGACATTAACTGGCGGCGATTTGATGGTTTGAGCAGCACATTCCCCGAATCGAGCTTAAGCATTGTGCAACCTCGCTGAAAAACTGCGTTGGTTTCGAGCACTTGCTGGTATTCAGCAAGAGATGTGCCGCACAGTACAATTGCGAGGAAATGTCAAGTTATCGGCGACTTTCAGACAGGCAACTGATGGCGGCTTGCCGGGTTGAGGCATTTCGCGGCCCCGGTCCCGGGGGGCAGAAACGCAATAAAACCAGCTCGGCAATCCGAATCACCCATGAGCCGACTGGGATTTCGGCGATCTCGACTGAATCGCGGTCCCAGGAGCGCAACCGTCAACTGGCGCTCGCCCGACTGCGGCATAAAATCGCGCTGCTCGTGCGGGAGGAGATTCATTTGGCGGAGTTTCCGAAACCGGACATTCTGGAAGTTTCTCGCCGGTCCGCCGATTATCCGGCGGCGATGGGGAAGATGCTGGATGTGCTGAATCATGCCGGCTGGAGTGTCTCGGAGGCCGCGAAAATATTGGGAGTCTCAACCGGACGCCTGGTTGGCTTCATGCGAGCGGATGGGCCGCTGTTTGCAGAGATGAATTGCCATCGACGGGAGGCGGGGTTGCGAGGATTGAATTCATGAAGATTGCCTCGTCGGAAGATTCGCTGGGTATTCTGGCCTCCGAGGTGATCGGATGCCGGCGCTGTCCCCGGTTGCGTGAGTATTGCGGTCAGATCGCGCGTGAAAAACGCCGGGCGTTCGTGGATTGGGAATATTGGGGGAAGCCGGTTGCCGGTTTTGGGGATGTCGGGGCTGGAATATGGATCGTTGGACTGGCGCCGGGCGCGCACGGCGCGAACCGAACTGGCCGGGTTTTCACGGGCGACCGGAGCGGCGATTTTCTTTTCGCGGGTCTGCATCGGGCGGGGCTGGCGAATCAACCGAAGTCCATTCATCGGGATGATGGGCTGATGCTCCGCGGGGTTTATATCAGTGCGGCCGCCCGATGCGCGCCGCCGGGGAACAAACCGTTGCCGGAGGAACTGGCCAACTGCTCGGAATATCTGGATCGGGAATGGGACATGCTGAAACGGGTGCGGGTCATGCTGGCTCTGGGCAAAATCGGCTGGGACGCGACGGCGGGGCTGGCCCGGCGACGGGGATGCGATTTCCCCGAGGGGAAGCGGGCGTTCGGACACGGCGCGCTGATGCGGCTGACGAAAGATCGGTGGATGCTGGGGTCGTATCATGTGAGCCAGCAAAATACGTTTACGGGGAAGCTGACGGGGAAAATGTTCGATGCCATTGTGAAACGGAGCGGGGAACTGTCACTTCCCTGAGCCGCCGAAGGATGGCCGCCACCGGGCGGATGAAGGCGTCTTACGGCTGCAAATCATCATTGGGAACAAGGGTGTAGAATTTTTCGCCCCATTGGAACGGAGCCAGCGTTTCGTAGATAGTTTTGCATTCCACATGTCCGTCGAGATAGAGGAAATTGGTGCGGCGCTGGTCGGGATATCCGTTGGGATGGCCGTGGTTGCGTCCGACCCAGTCCAGACGGGTGACGGAACTGCTGGCGCTGGTGGGGTCCGGATCGAGGTCAGCCGCGGTGACCCGGCGATAGCCGATGCCGGGGCTTAATTGAAACATGTCCAGCGTTCCATCAAGGCCCACGAACGCATGGACCGGACGATGACTGTACACATAAAAATTTGAATTGCCGGCGGTAAATTGAGCGCCCGTTGGAGCCCATTCCGTCGCCAGAATCGTGCCGCTGGCGTCGGGGACAGACGATGCCTGAACGAACTGGTAGATGCGCACGGCTCCCTGGAATCCAAGGGCGAATTTGTTGCGCGGCGACAGAGCTTCGTTGAGCGTGTACGCGACACGGGGAGCTTGCTGGTCGATCACGCCGGGCGTGTCGTCGATTTGGCCGGGCAGGCGATTGCCGTCGGTCGTGTTGGTCGGCGGCAGTCCCCCCTGGTCCAGCTCGGGACAGAGAAATGCGCTAGTGGGGACAGACCCATTGCTGTATAGAAAATAGCTCCAGTGCAGATATCCGGGGCTGGTGTACTGCTGAACGCCCTTGATGATGATCTGTCCGCCGTAGCTGTACGAGGCGGGGATCATATCGTTGTTTTCGTCTTCATAAATCGCCAGGCCCTGGCCGATGCTGCGGAGGTTGGCGGCGCAGGCGATCTGGTTGGCATCGTGCCGCGCCCCCGCCAGCGTGGGCAACAGCAGAGCGATTAACACCCCCAGGATGCCGATCACGATGAGCAATTCCACCAGCGTGAATCCATTGGATTTGCCCGGCTTGGCCACTGGATAGAACTCCCCGCGATAGTCTTTCTGTTCTTCCGGACGACGTTCGACCGCCTCGAGCGGTCCGCCTTTAAGAATGGCGGGAGCGGGGGAGGACGGAACCGGCGTCTGGATGGCTTCGCGCGGTTTTGAGGGAGACAGTGAGTTTTCCAGCGCGGCATCCAGCGCCCGCACCTTATCCAGATCAGCGGCAGTAATCTGCGGCTGGGGAACCGCCGCCTTCGCGGCTGTCGCGGTGGATTTCGCCTGCGTCAACAGACGGAAAAATCCCGTGAACAGCGGCAGGATCAGCAAGAACGCCGCGACGCCCAAACTGATCCACGGACCCTCGCGCATCACGTTCGTATCCCACGAGGGCGTACGAAAGGGCATATTCATTGCCTGAAGCCGCGCTTCAACAGTCGGATCCCCGGGCTGGATTTTCACGAACAGGTATTTGTCCGCGGACGGCCCGGTCGGGGGATGAGCCGTGCAGGTCACGAGCTGAACGCCGAGGTGCGCGGGGTACACCAGGATGTTGGAGGGCCTCTGCGCGACGTTCGTCCGGGCGACGGCGCGCCAGAAGGCGTCGGGCTTTACGCGGCTATCGCGGTCATGCGGGACGCGATCGGTCTGAGCGTCAATCAAAAACGCCACCGACGTCAGCAGCGCCAGCGCCGCCAGGATAAGCCGGAGATTGATTCGAA
>Ga0302325_10012996_pt1 | contig 17805 bp, 15 predicted proteins | sample Palsa_T0_2_FD_201948 | JGI IMG/M metagenome (GOLD analysis project Ga0302325, IMG submission 201948) | Peat permafrost microbial communities from Stordalen Mire near Abisko, Sweden - Palsa_T0_2 | ecosystem: Environmental > Terrestrial > Soil > Palsa > Peat permafrost | place: Sweden: Abisko...
GTGGCGAGGTCCATCACCGCGACATTGTCCATCGGCTCGGAATTGAGCTTGCGGTTGAACGCCAGCATCCGGCCGTCGGGCGAGAACGCGGGTCCGGTCTCGGAGATGTCCGACGTGTTGGTGAGGTCGGTCGGCGCGCCGCCGTCGATCGAGACCGCGAACAGGTCGTAGCGCTCGTTGCCGCCGAAATCAGACTGGAAGACGATGGTCTTGCCGTCGGGCGAGGCGACCTGGGCGAGTTGCCGATCGTCGGATTTGGTGAGTTGCGCCGGCGCGCCGCCCGCAACGGAGTAGCTCCAGAGGTTAAAGCGGCCGGAGACGTTGGTGGAGACGATCACGCGCTGGCCATCGGCGCTCCAGGCCGCGCCGAACGCGCCGTGGGCGTCGAACAGCGCCGCGATCGGCGGCGGCGGCGCGGGCGGCGCCTTGGCCGCGGTGACGCTGGCGGGATTCGTGAGCGGGCGGTCAGGCGCGGCCGCCGCGCTGGTCGCCAATCCAAGCGCGATCGTGATCGCTAGAAGCCGCCGCATCGTCCCGTCCCCGTCTTCGCCCAGGCTCTCCGCGACTCTTGCCGCGCCAGGCGGATCAGTCTACAGGCAAGCGCATGCGCAATCGCCGCGACAGCCTGCTTCTTGCCGCTCTGGGGCTTAGCCGCCCCTGGGCGAACTGCTAGGCGCGCGTACTTCGCGGGCCGGGCGCCCAGGGGACAATCCACCCGCAGCCCGACCTGAACCCAGCGAAGAGACTTAAATTCCAATGACTTCCGAGACCACATCGTCGGCCGAGGCCGACAAGAACCGCGTCATCATCTTCGACACCACCATGCGCGACGGCGAGCAATCGCCCGGCGCCTCGATGTCGTTCGACGAGAAGATGGAGCTCGCCAAGATCCTCGAGGACATGGGGGTCGACGTGATCGAGGCCGGCTTCCCGATCGCCTCCAACGGCGATTTCGAGGCCGTCCGCGAGATCGCCAAGATCGTCACCGAGAGCACCGTCTGCGGCCTCGCCCGCGCCGGCGTCGGCGACATCGACCGCTGCGCCGAGGCGATCCGGCCCGCAAAGCGCGGCCGCATCCATACTTTCCTCTCCACCAGCCCGCAGCACCGCGACTACATCCTGCGCATGAGCCAGGAGGACGTGCTGAACGCCGTCACCGGCTCGGTCAGCCACGCGCGCAACCTCACGGACGACGTCGAGTGGTCGGCGCAGGACGCCACCCGCACCGAGCGCGATTTCCTCGCCCGCTGCGTCGAGGCGGCGATCAAGGCCGGCGCCGGCACCATCAACCTGCCGGACACGGTGGGCTACAGCTATCCGTCCGAATACGGCGAGATGTTCGCCGACCTGATCGCGCGGGTGCCGGGCGCCGATGCGGTGATCTTCTCGGCCCACTGCCACAACGACCTCGGCCTGGCCGTCGCCAACAGTCTCTCGGCGGTGCAGGCCGGCGCGCGGCAGGTGGAGCTGGCGGTCAACGGCATCGGCGAGCGGGCCGGCAACGCGGCGCTCGAAGAAGTGGTGATGGCGCTCCGGGTGCGCGGCGACAAGCTGCCGTTCCCGACCCGAGTCGTAACCCAGCACATCACCCGCGCCAGCCGCTACGTCTCGGCCATCACCGGCTTCCCGGTGCAGTTCAACAAGGCCATCGTCGGCAAGAACGCGTTCGCCCACGAGAGCGGCATCCACCAGGACGGGATGCTGAAGAACTCCGAGACCTACGAGATCATGCGGCCCGAGGACGTCGGCCAGGGCGGCACCAACCTGATCATGGGCAAGCACTCGGGCCGTCACGCCTTCCGCGAGAAGCTGAAGGCGCTGGGCTACGACCTCGGCCAGAACGCGCTCAACGAAGCCTTCGGCCGCTTCAAGGATCTGGCGGACAAGAAAAAGCACGTCTTCGATGACGATCTCATCGCCCTCGTCGACGACGCCCTGGCGCGCGGCGCCGACCGCATCCAGGTCAAGACCCTGCGCGTCATCGCCGGCACCGAGGGACCGCAGGAGGCGCACCTGACCCTGGTGGTCGACGGCGTCGAGAAGTCGGCTGCCGCGACCGGCGACGGCCCGGTGGACGCGGTGTTCAACGCCATCCAGGTGGTGGCGCCGCACGCCGCCGTGCTGCGCCTGTTCCAGGTGCACGCGGTGACCGAGGGCACCGACGCCCAGGCCCAGGTTTCGGTGCGGCTGGAGGAAGACGGCCGCATCGCCACCGGCCAGGCCGCCGACACCGACACCCTCACCGCCAGCGCCATGGCCTACGTCAACGCGCTCAACAACCTCTCGGCGCGGAAGCAGAAGTCCGCGCCGGAGCCGATCGTGGCCAGCGGATTCTAAATCCACTTCCTTCTCCCCTTGCGGAGAAGGTGTCGCCGTAGGCGACGGATGAGGGGTGTCGGCTCGGTCTCGGCGGTTCGCCACCGACCGGCCGGCCGCGCGAACACCCCTCATCCGACCGCTTTGCGGCCACCTTCTCCCGCAAGGGGAGAAGGGAGATTCAGCCATGCTCTGGATCCCCATCACCATCGCCGCGGCGGCCTTTCAGGTGGCGCGCAACGCCTTGCAGCGGGGCCTGCTGGGCGATGCGGGGCCGTGGGGCGCGACCCTGGTGCGGTTCCTGTTCGGCCTGCCGTTCGCGCTGTCGATCTGGGTCGGCGTCGCGCTGGTCACGCCGCAGGCGCGGCCGAACTTCAGCGCCGACTACTGGCTGGCCGCGGCCACCGGCGCGCTCGGCCAGCTCGTGGCCTCCGCAGCGCTGCTGGTCGCGATGCGGCGCGCCGGCTTCGCCATCGGCACGGCGCTGCAGCAAAGCTCGCTGCCGCTCTCGGCGATCATGGGGCTCTTGGTATTCCACGACCGCTTGAGCGCCTGGGCCTGGGTGGGCGTCGCCCTGACCACCGTCGGGCTGATCGCGCTGACCTGGCCCAAGGGCGCCACCGGCCCGCAGCCGCTCTCCGGCGCATTGTTCGGCCTGATCTCCGGGCTCTGCTTCGGCTTCTCGCTGAACGCCTTTCGCCACGCCGAGCTCTCGCTGGAGCCGGTTCACCGTCTCTATGCGGCGATCACCAGCGTGACCCTCGCCCAGGCCATGCAGGCCGGCGTCCTGACCGCCGCGCTCGCCTGGCGCCGGCCTCAGGCCTTGCGCGCCGTCCTCGCCAGTTGGCGCACGTCGCTCGGCGCCGGATTTTGCGGCGCGCTTGCCTCGCTGGGATGGTTCACGGCGCTCGCCTACGCCGCGGCGGGGCCGGTGCGGGCGGTCGGCATGGTCGAGACGCCGATCGCGGCGGTGGCGGGCCGGCGCGTCTTCCGCGAGCGGCTGGCGCTCTGGCAATGGGCCGCGGTGGCGCTGTCGAGCGTCGGCGTGGTCCTGGCCGCGCTCGGCTAGGCGGGCCCGCGGCGCCGCGCCGTTTTGCGCCCTTGCAATCGCCATTTTGTTTGGGCACACGAGGACTTGTCCGCCAAGGCCTTCAAGTGAGGATGTGGCGTCGGCGTCAGAGGGGCGTCGGCGATCGCGTCCCGAGGCTCGACCGGCGGCAGTCCTTGTGTTCCCCGCCTACTTCCCATCAGAGTCCTGAATGTTCTCGTCCCTCTTCGGCATGATCTCCAACGACATCGCCATCGATCTCGGCACCGCCAACACCCTCATCTATATGAAGGGCAAGGGCATCGTGCTGAACGAGCCCTCGGTGGTGGCGCTGCGCACCGTGGGCGGGCGCAAGCAGGTCCATGCCGTCGGCATCGAAGCCAAGATGATGCTGGGCCGCACGCCCGGCCACATGGAAGCGATTCGCCCCATGCGCGACGGCGTCATCGCCGACTTCGAAGTCGCCGAGGAGATGATCAAGCACTTCATCCGCAAGGTGCATAACCGCCGCGGCTTCACCAACCCGAAGGTGATCGTCTGCGTGCCCTCCGGCGCGACGGCGGTGGAGCGGCGGGCGATCAATGATTCGTGTCTGAACGCCGGCGCGCGCCGGGTCGGGCTGATCGACGAGCCGATGGCCGCCGCGATCGGCGCCGGCTTGCCGATCCACGAGCCCACCGGCTCGATGGTGGTCGACATCGGCGGCGGCACCACCGAGGTGGCCGTGCTGTCGCTCAGCGGCATCGTCTACACCCGCTCCGAGCGGGTCGGCGGCGACCGCATGGACGAGGCGATCATCAGCTACATGCGCCGCCACCACAACTTGCTGATCGGCGAGACCACCGCCGAGCGGATCAAGAAGGAAATCGGCACCGCGCGGACGCCCGAGGACGGCCACGGCCTCGCCATCGACGTGAAGGGCCGCGACCTGATGCAGGGCGTGCCGCGCGAGGTGCGGATCTCCGAGAAGCAGGCCGCCGACGCGGTCGCCGAGCCGGTCGCCCAGATCGTCGAGGCGGTGAAGGTGGCGCTGGAAGCGACGCCGCCGGAGCTCGCCGCCGACATCGCCGACAAGGGCATCATGCTCACCGGCGGCGGCGCCCTGCTGCGCGGTCTCGACCTTGAAATCCGCGATCACACCGGCCTGCCGGTGACCGTGGCCGACGATCCGCTCTCCTGCGTCGCGCTCGGCTGTGGAAAAGTCCTCGAGCACCCCAAGTGGACCAAAGGCGTCCTGGAATCGACGTTCGCTTAGACTTAAGGTCTTGATTCGACGGGGCGGGGGCTCCGGGAGGCGCTGATTGTCCCTCAGGGATGGTCCGTTCGGCGATATCAGGGTTCCGCTGACCTGGTCGGCCGGCGCGGCGCTGGTCATCGCCGTGATCATCGCCAGCGCCATTCTGCTCGGCCATCCGCGCGACCAGGTGAAGGCCGGCGCCTATGACATGGCCCGTCACGCGGTCGACGCGGTGGCCGGGCCGGTCGGCGGCGTGCTGGCCGCGCCGGTGCGCTGGACCCACGATGGGCTCGATTCGGTGCGCGGCTATTTCTTCGCGGTCTCGGAAAACCGCCGGCTGAAGTCCGAGCTGGGGAAGGCGCACGCGGAACACGACCAGCTTGCCGCGATGGAGGTGGAGAACGAGCGGCTGCGCGCCGTGCTCGGCATCCGCACCGACCCGCCGCTGCCGCACGTGGCCGCCGAGACCATCGCCGACACCCGCGGCCCGTTCGCCAACACGCGCCTGGCCGACGCGGGCCGGGACAAGGGCGTCACCGAGGGCAATCCGGTGCTGTCGGAGCACGGCCTGGTGGGACGCGTGGTCGGCGTCTCGGATCATGTCAGCCGCATCCTGCTGCTCACCGACGCCGAAAGCCGCACGCCGGTGATCCTGGTGCGGACCAACGGCCGGGCGATCCTGTCCGGCGACGGCGGCGGCAGCCCCAAGCTCGATTTCGTCCGCGCGTCGCTGGGCCTGAAGGAGGGCGACCGGGTGCTCACCTCCGGGGACGGCGGCGTCTTCCCGCGCGGCCTGCCGGTGGGCACGGTGATCAAGGGCTTCGACGGCGGCTGGCGCGTGGCGCTGGACAGCGACGCCGCGCCGCTCGACTACGTGCAGATCCTGCTGTTCACCGACTTCGCCCAGATCGCCGATGAGCAGGCGCTGGCGCCGAAGGAGCTGCCGACCGCGATGACCGAGGAGCCGAGCCCCTCGATCGTCGGTCCCACCGGCGGCGCGATCCCGCCCAAGCCGGCCGCCAAGCCGGCCGTGGTGAGGCCGCCGGCCAGCCCGCGCATCGCGGCCAAGGCGGATGCGAAGAAGCCTGACGCGAAGAAACCCGACGCCGCCAAGACTGATGTGGCCAAGAAACCCAAACCGGCGACCGCGCCGAAGGCGAAGGTGAAGCACGCGGCCCAGCCGCCGGCCGCGCCGGCGCAGCCGCCGGACATCCCGCTATGACCTCGGGCGGCATCGCCTCGACCCGGTCGATGAACCCGATCGGCTGGCTGGGCCTGCCGATGCTGGCCTGCGTCGCCGCGACGGTGCTGTTCGCGACGCCGATCCGCATCTTCGGCGTCAGCCTGCCGCAGCCGATCTTCCCGCTGGCCGCGGCCTTCGCCTGGGCGCTGATCCGGCCCTCGATCCTGCCGCCGTTCGCCCTGCTGCTGATGGGCCTGTTCCTCGACCTGTTCTGGGGCGGGCCGCAGGGGGTATGGCCGCTGTGCCTGCTCACCGCCTACGCCGCCGTGCTGGCCGTGCGCCGGCTGATCACCGGCCAGGACTACATCGTCGTCTGGGCCTGGTACGCGGCCGCGACGCTGCTGGCGCTGGCGCTCGCCTACGGCGTGATGACCCTGGTGGCGGGCGCGGCGCCGAACCTGATCGCGGTCGGCTGGATGTATGTCCTGCCGACGCTGCTGCTATTCCCTTTCGCGCGCCGGCTCGCCGAGCGCTATGAAGACGCGGACGTACGCTTCCGATGAACCCGCAAATCTACTTCAACGAGGTCAACGAGCGGCAGGGCGTCTTCCATCGCCGCGCCTTCCTGATGGGCGGGGTCGCGGGCTTGGGCCTCATCGCTCTGGGCGGCCGGCTCGCCTATCTGCAGCTGGTTGAGGCCGACAAGTACAAGACCCTCTCGCTCGACAACGAGTTCGAGTCGCGCCTGCAGCCGCCGCCGCGCGGGCTGATCCTCGACCGCAACGGCGTCGTGCTGGCGCTGAACCGGCCCGATTTCCGGCTCTACGTCAGCCGCGACGACGGCGCCGACATCGAGGGCCTGCTGGAGCGGCTGCAGAAGCTGGTGCCGCTCGACGACGCCCACCGCGAACGGCTGCTGCAGGACATCGGCGACGCGCCCCGCCGCGCGCCGGTGACGGTGCTCGAGGACCTGACCTGGGAGGAGTTCTCCCGCATCAACGTGCGCACGCCGGAGCTGCCCGGCGTCACCGCCGACATGGGCGACATCCGCGTCTACGCCTATCCGGCCGCCTTCGCCCACGTGATCGGCTATGTGGCCAAGGTCTCCAAGCAGGACGTGACCCATGACGGGCCGAACGCCGATCCGATCCTGCTCAATCCCGGCTTCCGGATCGGCAAGCAGGGGCTGGAGAAGACCTACGACCTGCCGATGCGTGGGCGCCCCGGCGCCAAGAAGGTCGAGGTCGACGTCAAGGGCCGGGTGGTGCGCGAGGATCCCGGCGGCGACATCCCGGCAACGCCCGGCCAGGCGCTGCAGCTCACCCTCGACGCCGACATCCAGAACCGCGCGCTCGAGGTGTTCGGCACCGACAGCGGCGCGGCGGTGATGATGGATTGCCGCACCGGCGACGTGCTCTGCATGCTCTCGGCGCCCAGCTTCGACGCCAACCGCTTCGTCAAGGGCCTCACCGCGCCCGAATACCGCGAGCTGGCCGACTACGATCACAAGCCGCTGTTCAACAAGACCGTCTCGGCCACCTATCCGCCCGGCTCGACCTTCAAGACCATGGTGGCGCTGACCGCGCTGGAGATGGGCATCCCCACCAGCCAGACCTACACCTGCAACCGGGCCTGGTCCTGGGGCGGGCGGGTCTGGCACTGCGACGAGGCGCACGGCACCCTCGACATGAAGGGCGGCATCGCCCACTCGTGCGACATCTACTTCTACCAGCTGGCGCTGAAGATCGGCGGGCCCGACGCGATCGCCTCGATGGCGCACCGCTTCGGCCTCGGCCAGCTCTACGACATCGGCGTCACCGGCCAGCACGCGGGGCTGATCCCGACCACCGAATACAAGCGCCGCAATTTCCCCAAGGATCCGGTCTGGCATCCGGGCGAGACGCCCAGCATGGGGATCGGGCAGGGCTATGTGAACGTCAACGCGCTGGGGCTCTGCGTGATGTGCTCGCGGATCGCCAACAAGCAGACGGCGCTCTATCCGCGCCTCGTCCGCTCGGTGGGCGGCGTGGAACAGCCGCCGCCCGGCGCCACGCCGCCGCTGGCCATCGACCCGGCGCACATGGATTTCCTCCATCAGGCGATGATCGCCGTGGTCACCAGCGGGACGGCCGCCGCCGGCGGCGCGGCCAACCTCGACCTCGGCCCGATCACCATGGCCGGCAAGACCGGCACGGCGCAGTCGCACGGCTACAACGGCGGCATCGGCGCGCACGGGGCGCAGGGTGCGTGGGACCAGCGCGACCACGCCTGGTTCATCGCCTTCGCCCCCGCCGACGACCCGCGCTACGCCATGGCGGTGCTCACCGAGCACGGCGGCTTCGGCGCCTCGGCCTCGGCGCCCAAGGCGCGCGAAATCATGCGCGTGGCGCTGCTGAAGGACCCCGAGGTGCGCGCCCGCATCGAGCAGCCGCTGCCGGCCGCGGCGCCCGCCCCGGCCCCGGACGCGTCCAACGCCGCGCCCGCCGCGCCGACCCCGGATTCCAGCACATGACCGCCGGGGGGGCCGCCTTCACCGCGCCCGGCGAGCGCCAGCGGCTGATCGTCCGCCTGGCGCAGATCGACTGGACCTATTGCGTCGCCATCAGCGTGATCGCCGCCGCCGGCGGGGCGATGCTCTACTCGGTGGCCGGCGGCAAATGGAGCCCCTGGGCCGCCGAGCACCTGATCCGCTACGCCTTCTGGTTCCTGGTGATGATCGCGCTCTCGATGGTCGACCTGCAGATCTGGTTCGCCATCGCCTACCCGGTCTATGTGATCAGCCTGGCGCTGCTGCTGGCGGTGGCGGTGCACGGGCACGAGTCGCTGGGGGCCAAGCGCTGGCTCTCGATCGGCCCGATCCACGACTTCCAGCCCTCGGAGCTGATGAAGATCGGCCTCGTGCTGGCGCTGGCGCGGTTCTATCACGGGCTCTCGGCGCGCAACGCCAAGCTGTCGTTCTGGCTGCTGATTCCCGCCGCCCTGATCGCCGCGCCGGCGGCGCTGGTGATGAAGCAGCCCGACCTCGGCACCGCCCTGCTGATCTGCGCCACCGGCGCGGCGATCATGATCCTGGCCGGGCTCGACCTGCGCATCGTCGGGCTGGTCGGCGCCGCCGGCGCGGCCGTCACGCCGTTCCTGCACCTGGTGCTGAAGCCCTACCAGTGGACCCGCTTGGCCGCTTTCATGAACCCGGACGCGGAGAGATCCGGCGCCGGCTACCACATCGTCCAGTCGAAGATCGCGCTCGGCTCCGGCGGGTTGCTGGGCAAGGGCTTCGGCCTCGGCACCCAGAGCCAGCTCAACTTCCTGCCCGAGAAACAGACCGACTTCATCTTCGCCTCGCTGGCGGAGGAGTTCGGCTTCGTCGGCTGCATCGCCATCCTGCTGCTCTATGCGGCGGTGATCTACATGTCGCTGCGCATCGCCGCCGTGGCCCACAGCCACTTCGGCCGGCTGGGCGCGGCGGGCGTCACCGCGACGCTCACCTTCTGCGTGCTGATGAACGGCGCCATGGTGATGGGCCTCGCCCCCGTGGTCGGCGTGCCGATGCCGCTGCTCTCCTGGGGCGGCACGGTGATGATGAGCATGATGATCGGCTTCGGCCTGATCATGGCCGTGCGGGTGCAGCGCTACGCCGAGATTTCGAGCGGCAAGGGCTCGGTGCTTTAGCCGCTTTTGCTCCTCCAACGCGAAGCGGGGGAGGGGGACCGACCGGCGCAGCCGGTTGGTGGAGGGGGCGCAAGGCCGCCGTCACAACCCGAGCCATTCGAATTCGTTGACGCGGCCAAGCGCCCCCTCCGTCTCGTCGCGCTGGTAGCGCGCCAAGCCACCTCCCCCGTTTCGCTTGCGCTACACGGTGGAGGAGGCCTTGATGGCCGCAAAACCGCGAGGCAGCGCCCATGACCGCCCATCACATCCGTTTCGAGGTCGACGACGAGGGGATCGGCGTCATCACCATCGACCGGCCCGAGAAGCGCAACGCCATGACCTACGCCATGCTGCGCGTTTTCATCGAGACGGTGCGCGAAGCCGGCGAGGACGAGCGGGTGCGGGTGCTGATCGTCACCGGCGCCGGCGGGGCCTTCTGCGCCGGCACCGACCTGGCCGACCTCGCCACCGTGCCCGGCGAGACGCGCGGGGTGCGCGGCGAAGCCGGCGAGCACGGCGTCTGGTGGCCGCTGGTGGCCTGCCCGAAGCCGGTGATCGGCGCCATCGATGGCTACGCCGTCGGCATGGGCGCCGAGTTCACCAGCCAGTGCGACGTCCGGATCGTCACCAATCGGGCGCGCTTCGCCTGGAACTTCGCCCATCGCGGCCTGGTGCCGGACACCGGCGCCGGCTCCTGGCTGCTGCCGCGGCTGATCGGGCCGTCGCGGGCGCTGCGGCTGCTCTATTCCGGCGCCTTCCTGGAGGCGGCCGAGGCGCGCGACATCGGCTACGCCAACGACCTGGTCGAGCCCGAGGCGCTGATGGACGCCGCGCGGGCCGAGGCGCGGCGCTACCTGCAGTCCTCGCCGTTCTCCATCCGCCACATGAAGCGGCTGGTCTGGCAGGGGCTGGAGCGCGACGTGGCGCGGCACATGGCGGCGCACGTCGAGGCGCTCTCGGCGGCGTTCAAGTCGGCCGATCACAAGGAGGGGGTCGCGGCCTTCCTGGAACGGCGGCCGGCGAAGTTCGTCGGCAGATAGCAGAACGCCCAGCGGAGGGCCGGAGCCGTCCGCTGGGCGCCCGTCTTCCGAAGCGATGCTTAGCGGCTGGCGAGACCGCGCATCGAGGCGAACTTCGCCTCGGCTTGGTTCACGCTGTCGGTGATGCACTCGGCGTGGGTGTAGAACTTGACCAGCGATGACTGGTCGGCCAGTTCAGCCTGGCAGGCCTTCTGAGCGGCCTGCACGATCACGGCGTGGGCGGACTTGGCGTCGAGGCCGGCGACGTTGACGGTGACGTGGGTGGCGGCGAAGGCCGGGACGGCGAATGCGGCGACGGCGGCGGCCAGAGCGAGTTTGCGAGACATGATAAATATTTTCCAGACTAGAGGTTTGCCAAACCCCTCGCCCGAACGCTTCCAAATGGTGACCCTTAGCCTGGGTCGTTGATCGGCCAATTAGGGCGCGCCGCGCCGGGTGGAAAGCGCAAATGTGCAATGCAGCAGAAGATTATTGCGATGCAGTATGCCGCTGTATGAACAGTGTTCACCTACGCTCCGAATTCGGGCGCCTATTCGCGCCGCAGGATCTTCTCGGTGAGCAGCGTGCCCCACCACTGCGCCTTGAAGTCGCGCCGGATCGCGGCGGGATCGTACTCCGGCGTGCGCGCCCAGTCCTCGAGCGAGAGCCCCTGCGGCTCGATCTCGGCCATGTAGTAGTCGAAATAGTAGTCGAGCACGCCGGTGAGGCCGGCCTTGGCGTGGCCGAACCTCGGATGCAGCTGCTTGGCCGCCTCGGCGATCGGCCGGCCCTTGCGCAGGTGCAGATAGAGCACGCTCATGATCCCGGCCCGGTCCGCGCCCGATTTGCAGTGCATCGCGACCGGATATTCGAGCCCGTCGAAGAGGGCGCGCGCGCCCAGCAGCTGCTCGCGGCTGGGAACGTCGCGCGAGGCGATCGGGTAGGTCACCAGCTTCAGCCCATAGCGCTCGCAGGCCTCGGCCTCGAGGATCTGCCGACTGTCGACGCCGCCGCGCAGGTTGAGGACGGTGCGGACGCCGCGATCGCGCCAGGCCCTGATGTGGTGCGGCCACGGCTGCGCCGCGCGCAGCATCTCGTCGCTGATCCAGTGCGCGTTGAGATAGGCCAGCCGGAAGTAGGCGTGGTCGGTCCAGACATAGTGCAGGTACGTGCCGAGCCGACCGCGCGCCGTGGAAAGATCGAAGCCGTGCGCCGTCATGTTCCCGGCGACCTAGCGGGCGGCCGGGCGGAGCGCAAGGCGCGTGGGTGCGATCCGCCTGGAAATCGCCGTCCGGGGCTCGTACGGTCGCCGCCAGTCGCCGCCGGGGGCCGCGACGTCGGAAGCCATCGCTTGGGCGAGGCGCAAAGAGGCGAATTGCGGCGATGAGTGATTGGGCGCGGTCCAGCCGACGGCACGTCAGGCGCATCGCGATTTTCGCGCTGCTGGTCGGGCCTGCGGCCTGGTTCGCGCCGATCCCGACGCTGGTGATGCTGGCGTGCGGCGCGCTCGACGTAGGACGCCACCGCAACATCACGCTCAATCTGGTCGAGGAATATTTCACCGGCCGCGGCCTGCTGACCTGGGCGCTTTCGCCGATCAACCTGCTCTCCGACCTGTTCGCGCGCCGGATCAAGCGGCCGGTCCGGCTGGAGGACCTGCCCGCCGATTGCCGGCGCGAGATCGAAGCCTGCGTCGCCGCCTTTCTCGAGAACGGCGCGCCGATCAAGGGCGCCGTCCGTCCGCACGTCGAGGGCGCCGGCCGGGTCATGCTGACGTTCAAATGGTTCAACAAGGCGCTGCCCTCGCAGGTCAGCATTCCGGCGTTCGAGCAGAAGTTCCGCTATGTGAAGACCATCGCCGTCTCGACCTTCGGGGCGCGCAAGAAGACTTCCTGGCACTTCGGCCCGCAGCGCCTCACCCTGCGCGTGCTGCGCACCCTGGAGCCGATCGACAGCGACGACGTGTTCATCGCCGTCGACGACCACATGCACCGCTGGCGCGACCAGCCGCTGTTCATCTTCGACGACACGATGTTCCACTGCTCGGAGAACAACATCGACGTCGACCGCTATTGCCTGTTCATGGACATCGTGCGTCCCAACCACTTCCAGACCGGCTTCGAGGCCGCGATCACCGCCATGAGCCTGCTCGCCGGCTCGTTCCGCAGCCTGTTCTACAGGAACTGGTCGTTCGTGCGCTGAGGGGGGAGCCGCACGGATTCGCCCAGACGCGGTCTTGCGCCCCCTCCGTCAGCCCGCTTCGCGGTCTGCCACCTCCCCGTTTCACGGGTGAGGAGCGAAGTGGCTAGATCCAGCTCCTCCACCGCGAAGCGGGGGAGGTGGCGCTCGGCCCCCGGACTTGATCCGGGGGGCGAGTGACGGAGGGGGCGCAAGGCCGCGCCCACGCGTCCGGCGCCGACCCCGCCGCGCCACATGCCGTTTAAACGGCCCTGGAGGGGCGCCAGAGGCCCTCGGCGGGGGTCCCGGCTAGGGTACTACCAGTAACAGTGCCGCGGCCGCTGGCGAGGCTCCCAGGGGCCCTGGCGTCGATCGCGGGTTTTCGGGGTCGTTCGCCGGCCTGATCGAGGGCCTAGCCCAGCGCCTGGTCGGTCGCTCGGACCAGGGCGTCGATGATGCCGGGTTCGGTGGAGGCGTGGCCGGCGTCCCAGATGATCTCGAAGCGGGAGGCGGGCCAGGCGTGCTTCAGCGCCCAGGCGCTTTCCAGCGGCGTCACCACGTCGAACCGGCCCTGCACGATCCAGCCGGGGATGTGGGCGATGCGGTCGATGTGCTTCAGGATCCAGCCGTCTTCGTCGAAGAAGCCGCGGTTGGCGAAGAAGTGGCACTCGATGCGGGCGAAGGCGATGGCGAAGTCGACCTCGTTGAACTTGGCCGGCCGCGCCTCGGGGCCGCGCAAGCTGATGGTGTCGCCCTCCCACTGGCTCCAGGCGGCCGCGGCCTCGGCCTGGACCCGGCGGTCGGCGTGGATCAGACGCTTGTGATAGGCGCTGATCATGTCGCCGCGCTCGGCCGGCGGGATCGGCGCGCAGAAGCGCTCCCAGGCGTCGGGGAACAGGAACGAGGCGCCGTCCTGGTAGAACCACTTCAGCTCGCGCTCGGTGAGCAGGAAGACCCCGCGCAGCACCAGGTTCTCCACCCGGTCGGGGTGCTTGATCGCGTAGGCGAGGGCCAGCGTGGAACCCCAGGAGCCGCCGAACACGCTCCACTTCTGCACGCCCAGGCGCTTGCGCAGCCGCTCGATGTCCTCGACCAGGGTCCAGGTGGTGTTGTCCTGCAGCGAGGCGTTCGGCCGCGACTTGCCGCAGCCGCGTTGGTCGAACAGCACCGTGCGCCAGCGGGTGGGGTCGAAGAAGCGGCGCATGGTGGTGTTGATCGCGCCGCCCGGGCCGCCGTGCAGCACCACGCAGGGCTTGCCGTTCGGGGCGCCGCATTCCTCGTAATAGATCTCGTGCAGGCCGCCCGTCGGCAGCCAGCCGCAGGAGAACGGCTCGACCTCGGGGTAGAGCCCGCGCCGACCGGCGGACGACATGGCGGCAGGCGCCGGTGTGCTGCGTTCCATCGGAACGCTTCTAGCCTGGAAAGCGCCTGCCAAGCCAGTCGAGGATCGCACGGCTGGTCTCTTCCGGCTTTTCTTGCTGCGTCCAGTGGCCGGAGCCGGCGATCAGCGCCTTTTCCAGGTCGGTGACATAGGCGCCCATGCCGTCGGCGGAGGACGGCGGCAGCACCGCGTCGAGCTCGGCCATCACCATCAGCGAGGGCTGGGTCACCTTGTCGGCGACGCCTTCGGCGAGGCGCCAGTTGCGGGTGATGTTGCGATACCAGTTGATGCCGCCGGTGAAGCCGGTGCGCTGGAAGGTCTCGACGAAGGTCGCCATCTCGTCGGGCGCGAGGAAGGTAGGACGCGTATCGAAGGCGGGATCGTAGGCCTCGAGGATCTTTACCAGCGGGAACACCGACGGATCGCCGGGCTTGCGCTCGGTGGCGAAGCCCGCGCTGCCGCCGCCCGCGCCGGGCGCCGGCCGCTTCATGAAGAAATTCATCGTCTTGGAAACGTCACTCGCCAGGACGGCGTCGGCCTCGCCGGGCTTCTGGAAGTGGACGATGTACATCTCCTCGCCCAGCCGGGCTCGCATGATCTCGATCGGATCGGCGGGGGCGCGCGGCATGAAGGGCGTGTTGACCCCGATCACGCCGGCGGTGCGCCCGGGATGGCGCAGGGCCATCTGCCAGACCACGGAGCCGCCCCAGTCGTGGCCGCAGAACACCGCCTTCTCGAGCTTCAGGTGGTCGAGCAGCCGCGCGAGGTCGTCGGTGAGGTGGGCGATGTCGTAGAACTCGACCGGGTCCGGACGTGAGGTGAGGCCGTAGCCGCGCTGGTCCGGCGCGATCGCCCAGCGGCCGGCGGCCGCGCAGGCCTTCAGCTGATGGCGCCACGAGAACGCCAGCTCCGGGAAGCCGTGACAGAACACCACCGGCATGCCTTGCCTGGGCCCGGTCTCGTAGTAGGCCATCCGCACCTCGCCGAGATCGGCGTACTGCACCGGCGGCATCATCGTCTCGAGCGCGGACATGGCGGCTTCCTTCCCGTGGCGCGCGGACCTTGGCGCCGCTGTGGCGCCTCCGGCAAGGCTGACGCCACGTCTCCCATTCCGCCCTTCCGCTCCGCCCCGGTTTCCCGCTACAGCCCGCCCATGCCGCGTCCCGTCCTGACCGAGAAAGCCCCCTGGGGGCTGGTGTTGTTGCTCGGCAGCCTGACGGCGCTGGGGCCGCTGGCGATCGACATGTACCTGCCCAGCCTGCCGGCGTTGTCGAAGAGTCTGCACGCCTCGCCGGGCGAGGTCAGCATCACGCTGGCGGCGTTCTTCGCCGGGCTGGGGATCGGCCAGCTGGTCTACGGGCCGCTGTCGGACCGGATCGGGCGGCGCGGGCCGCTGCTGTTCGGCGTCGCGCTCTATCTGGTCGGCGCGGTGCTGTGCGCGTTGGCGCCCAACGTTTGGCTGCTGGTCGCGGCCCGGTTCATCGAGGCGCTGGGCGGCAGCGCCGGGCAGGTGGTGGTCAGGGCCGCGGTGCGCGACCGTTTCGGCCACCAGATGGCCGCGCGGGTGCTGTCGCTGCTGATGCTGGTGCTGGGGCTGGCGCCGATCATCGCGCCGCTGTTCGGCGGCTATCTGCTGCTGGTGGCGAGCTGGCGGGCGATCTTCTGGACCCAGGCGATAGCGGCCGCGGTGGTGCTGACCACGACGGCGCTGTTCCTGAAGGAGAGCCGCGGCGACGCGGCGCGCGCCGACGCCCGGGGCGAGAGCCCGCTGGCGACCTTCCGCTTCCTGCTCGGCCATCCGCGGGTGATCGGGTTCACGCTCTCCGGCGCGTTCAACTCGGGCGCCTTCTTCTCCTGGATCGCGCTGTCGTCCTACCTGCTGATCGGGGTCTATGGGGTGACGCCGGCCAACTTCGGCTGGTGGTTCGGGGCCAATGCGATGGGGTTCATCGGCATGGGCCAGGTGAACGCGCACCTGCTGCGCTGGTATACGCCCGAGGAGATACTGATCCGGGCGCGGGCCGCCTCGATCGCCTTCGCCGCGGTGGTGGTGTTCGACGCCTTCACCGGCTTCGGCGGCATGCTGGGGGTGATCATCCCGCTCTATGTGACGCTGGGCTCGTTCGGCCTGGTGGGACCGAACACCATGGCCGCGGCGATGAACGTCGATCCGGGCCGCGCTGGGGCGATCTCGTCGATCACCGGCTCCGCGACCTTCGCCGTGGGCGCGGTGATCTCGGCGCTCGCCGGTTTTCTCCAGGACGGCACCGCCCGGCCGCTGGCGGGGCTGATCCTGGTGATGATCCTGGCCTCGTCAGCGGCGCTCTATGGCCTCGCCAAGCCGACGCCGGCTCACGCCGCGGTTTGAGCCGACGTCGCCGCCGCCCAGGCCAGCACCGCCCAGCCGGCCATGAACGCCAGGCCGCCGAACGGGGTGACGATGCCCACCAGCCGCGGCGCGCCGAACGCCAGGGCGTAGAGCGAGCCGGAGAACAGCAGCGCGCCGCCTAAGAACCACGCCGGGGCGAAGCGGGCGCGGGGCATGGCCGTGGCCGCGAGCGCCGCGCAGGCCAGCGTCGCCAGGGCGTGGATGAATTGGTAGGTCGAGCCGGTGCGCAGCAGCTCGCGGGCGGTCGGGTCGCTGACGCCATGGGCGGCGAACGCGCCGGCGGCCACGGCGAGGAGGCCGCTCAGCGCCGCCAGCGTGGTCCAAACTCGCCGCGTCCAGCGCATTGACTGCCGCTCCGTTATCTCGCCAAACGTGGCGAAACAGCTTTACGGCGCGAGGCCGCATCGCGAAAGCCGGCGCGGATCGGCCCCAAGGGAGACGGACATGGCGCTGACGCGCGGCGACGACTTTCCGATCCACCAGACCAGCGAGCCGATCGCCTATGCGGGCACCGACCGCAATTTCTACGATCGCTACTTCTTCAACGGCTACGGGATGGAGGGCGAGCTGTTCTTCGCCGTCGCCTTCGGCGTCTATCCGCACCTCAACATCGCCGACGCCAGCTTCTGCCTGGTCGAGGACGGGGTGCAGACCTCGCTGCACGCCAGCCGCTGGCTGGGCATGGAGCGGATGGACCTTGCGGTCGGGCCGATCTCGATCGAGGTGCTGGAGCCGCTGCACCGGCTGAAGGTGAAGGTCGACGCGCCCGACAAGGGGCTGAAGGCCGAGCTGATCTTCGAGGGCCGCGCCTTTCCGATCGAGGAGCCGCGGTTCATCCGCCGCAACGGCCCGCGCACCTTCATGGACTACACCCGCCTGACCCAGAACGGCCGCTACACCGGCTGGGTCGAGCGTGACGGCAAGCGCTCGGACGTCGCCGGCTTCATGGGCACCCGCGACCGCTCCTGGGGCATCCGGCCGGTCGGCGCCCGCGACGGCCAGGAAGCCGCGCCGCCGATCCCGCCGCAGTTCTTCTGGATCTGGTCGCCGACCAACTTCAACGAGGGCTCGTTCTTCTTCCACACCAACGACGACGGCGCCGGCGAGCCGTGGAACCGGCGCGCGGTCTGGGCCAGGGAGGGCGCCAATGCCGAGGCCCATCACGAGATCAAGGACAGCAGCATCGCCATCGAGTGGAAGAGCGGCACCCGCCACGCCAAGCGCGCGGTGGTGACGCTGAAAGAGGCGGGCGGCGTGCGCCAGATCACCTTCGAGCCGCAGTACGAGTTCTACATGCTGGGCCTCGGCTACGGCCATCCGGTCTGGAGCCACGGCGCCAACCGTGGCGAGCTGGCCGTCGAGCGCGAGGACCTGAAGCTCTCCGAGGTCGATCCGAAGCTGCCGCA
>Ga0302325_10012997_pt1 | contig 17805 bp, 18 predicted proteins | sample Palsa_T0_2_FD_201948 | JGI IMG/M metagenome (GOLD analysis project Ga0302325, IMG submission 201948) | Peat permafrost microbial communities from Stordalen Mire near Abisko, Sweden - Palsa_T0_2 | ecosystem: Environmental > Terrestrial > Soil > Palsa > Peat permafrost | place: Sweden: Abisko...
GCAGCCGGCCTCCAGCAGCCTGACCGCGGTCGTCAGCCCGACCACGCCCGCACCCAGCACCGTCACCCGCATCACACCATGATCCACCGCAGCTTCGCGTGCCGCCGACAGGGAAACTTGCAAAAGCGTGCCTTTGTCGTCGGGAGAGCTGGTGAGCAGGGCCTATCGCCTGGCTGCCGGGCGGGCTGAACAGGACCCGGGCCAGGATCTCACCGTGGATCGCGCCGAGCGGTCAACGGTCGCCAGGTGAGCGCGGCCGACGCGTTCGAGCCCATGATCGCACTGACGTGGGCTTCGCTGAGGCCCGCGCCTCGCAGGATGCTCGGGAACTCGGCGGCCAACCAGGCCAATCCGGGGGCGCCGCCGAGCGAAGCCCACAGCGTTCGCCGCGCACCGTCAGTCCCGATCACGATGCGGTCCTGATGACCCTCGGCGACCAGCGCTACGATCGACTCGGCGGTGAACGACCGCGGGCCGAGGGCGGCATCGCGCAGCGCCTGGTCGAGCTCGAGCACCGCCCCGGTCTGGGCGACGTCGCGCAGGTAGGCCAGGTCCTTGGACTTGTCGACGTGACTGAGAATGATCGACTCGGGCCGCACCCCCCACCCCACCAGCCGCTCGACCTGCGCCAGCGCCCCGGCGCCCCGCTCGCAATGGGTCAGAATCGGGGCGCCGGTCATCAGGCTCGCGCGCGCCGCCGCCTCGAGGTTTCGCTGATCGCGGGCGTCGAGCTCTTCGCCTGACGTCGCCACCTTGACGACCCCGGCGCGGTACGGCGTTCGTTCGACCAGCGGGCCGGTGTAGTCGTAGCGGTCGACCCCGTCGGTCAGATCGGCGACGAACAGCTCGACGAGAGCGTCGACGCTGACCCGATTGCTCCAGTGGTCGGGCCCGTAGTAGCGATCGTGGTGCAGTCCGGTCGCCGCCACGACGTCCACCGAACTTCGGCGAGCCACCCAGGCCAGCTTGTCGATGACCCGGCCGCAGGCGCAGGGCATGGCGTCCAGGACGAGACCGACCCCGGCGCGACGGCAGTCGGTCAGCTCGGCGACCGCGGCATCGACGTCGTAGAGGTGGATGTGCGGGAAGGCCGCGGCAATCAGCGGCGAGTCGATCACCAAGTGCTCGTGGGCATAGACGGTGCCCAGGTCGCGGGCGGGCCGATCGCCGAGAACGGTGCGCACGTATCCGCCATCGGGCACCGCGCGATCGACCGAGGACGCCGCAACTTCTGAGATTCGACTCATCCGTACACACTCCATCCGGCGTCGACGTAGATGACCTGGCCGGTGACCGAACGAGCCCGCAGCAGCCACTCGCAAGCCTGGGCGATGTCGCCCGGTTCGATGAATCCGTCGGCCGACAGAGGCTGGCGTTGCCGTACGTAGCCGGCGACGACGGGGTCCTGCTGCGCTCGCTGCGCCATCGGCGTGCGGGTGACGCCGGGCGCGACGACGTTGACCGTGAGTCCGGTCGCGGCGTAGTGCGCGGCGCTGGATCGAGCCAGCCCCTCGATCCCCGCCTTGAGCGCCGCGTAGCCGTGCGTGGCGAACAGCGGGCTCGCTGGATAGCGAGCCAGAGCGCTGCCGATCAGCACGGCGCTGCGTGGCCGGGGCGACCCGTCGCTGGGCCCGAACCAGACGAACTCCCGAAGTGAGTTGGTCGTGGTGACGAGGTTCAGGTCGACGTTGGCGTGCAGCGCCTGGGCCGTCACGTGCTCGATCGGCCCGTCGCCGAGGCCGCGGGCGCTCCCGCCGGCGACGGCGACCAGGCCGTCGAGCTCACCGAGCACGGCCCGGGCCTGCTCGAAGCCCCGGGCGGACTGCTCGTCGTCGCTGAGGTCGGCCTCGCTGGCCGACAGGCCCGATGGCGGGTCCGACAGCAGCCCGCTCTCGGCCAGGCCGCGAGTGAGGACGTGCACCCGGTACCCGCGGGAGAGCAGCAGCGCCGTCGTGGCCTGCGAGATGCCACCAGAACCGGTGACCACGATGCCCCGGGCATTGCTGGCCATCTGGTCGTAGTCCATTGCGGCTCCCCCTTGGCGTCGGGTGTCGGGTGTGTGGTTACAGGATCGCGCCATCGGAGGCCAGGGCGGCCCGCAACTCGTCGCGATCGACGTCACGCACTCGCGTGCCCTTGCGCGCGGCCATTGCCGCTGCCGTTCCGGCCGCCTGCCCCATAGCCATGCACTGGGCCATCGACCGGACCGAGGCGTGCGCGTCGTGGGTCGCCGACAGGCACCGGCCGGCTACCAGGAGCCCGTCGACCTTTTGGGGTACTAGCGTGCCGAACGGGATGCCGTAGGTGGAGCCGTCGGGCTCGCGCTGGGCACCCACGTACTCCCATCGGGTGCTCGCCCCGTGCCCGTGATCCTCGATCGGCGCTCCGCAGCGGGCGATGTCGTCGCGGTGTGACCGCGCCCCGGCGAAGTCGTCGCGATCCAGGACGTACTCACCGACCAGCCGGCGCGTCTCGCGTACGCCGATCCGCGAGGACGACCCGAGCAAGTGGCTGTGTTCATAACCCGGGACCTCGTTGATCAGGAACCGGGCGTACTCCCACACCTGGCGTCGTCCCTCCTGCTCGGCCTGGGTCAGCTGCCACGGATCGGTCAGGTCCTGACCGGCGACGCGGGTCATGTTCGCGTGTTTGATGTCGTCGACGCACGTCGCGTGGATCGAGCCTTCCTGGCGCGGAAGTGCGTAGCGGCCCTCGGCCACCGACTTCGCCATCAGCGCGTGCAGTTCGGCCGTCGTGGCCGTCGGATTCGTCACGCCGCCCATCCGGAAGGTGGCCGTGGCCGGTTGCAGCCGCGCGGTGCCGGTGGTGTTGGCCATCGTGGCGCCAGCCCGCCACGCGAGCTCGGCTTCGCCGCTCGCGTCGATGAAGACGCCGGCCCGCACCAGGCCCGGCCCCTTCTTGGTCTCCACGACTAGACCGGTGAGGGTGTCGCCATCACACACGACTCCGGTGGCCAGCGTGTAGAGCAGCACCGCGGTGCCGGCGTCGGCGGTCAACTCGTCCCAGACGAGCTTCAAGGCTTCGGGGTCGTAGGTGACGCCCGTTCCGGCCCCGTACGTGTTCGGCCGTTCGAACGCCAGGCCGCGGGCGAACAGCAGTTCGCAGACCTGCCAGCCGATCCCGGCGACCACGCGCGACCCGTGTCCGCCCGGGGCGTAGAAGCCGTAGAAGGTGTCCAGCACCCGGGTCCCGGTCCCACCGAGGAAGGCGCCCGATTCGATCAGCAAGGTACTGGCCCCGCCGCGGGCCGACGCGATCGCCGCGGCGCTGCCGGCTGACCCACCCCCGACCACGACCACGTCGCCGGTCCACAGGACGGGGACGTCCTGGACGTCGCCGGGCCCGTACCGCGTTTTTGCCACCATCACCCTCTCCTTAGCGTGACTAACTCATAGTCTTCAATATCTTGAGTATTGCCGTCAATAGTTCCGAGGCGGTACGTAGCTCTCTCACCTTGCTAAAGACTACAGACGCGCCTGATAATCAAGACCACTGTTGAGCTGTGACCCTTGACACAATCAAAATTCTGAATATAGAGTCCGGCCGTTAGCTGGCGGCGGCGGCGCTGTCGGCGCCCATCGGAGAGCTAGGAGCTGGTGACTTTGAGTCGACGTAGACGATGGCGCGGCGCGGTGTGCGCTGGGGTCCTCGCGGCGGCGAGCGTGGTGAGCGCCTGCAGTTCAAGTGCCAACCCATCGGGGAGCGGCACCAGTAGCGGCCCGTTGACCGTCATGAGCACGTTCGCGCCAGGCGACGCGCGCGGACCGGCGTTCGCGGCGGCGGTGGCCGGCTTCACCGCCCAGACCGGCATCAAGGTCAAGACCGTCTTCGCCGGCGCGACCGAGATCTTCAACGCCTACGAGACCGCGGAGCTGGCCGGGCAGGAACCCGACGTCCTCATCGTCAACCTCTACGACAAGGCCCTGACCTGGACCCAGTCCGGGGCCACGATTCCGCTGACCAGCGAGTTGACGCAGTGGGGCCTGAACAAGGTCATCAACCCCGAGGCCGTGAAGGAGTGGACCGATTCCCAGGGTCGCCTGCAGGGCCTGCCCTACCTCGGTTTCAGCTGGCCGTTCTGGTTCAACACCGCGCTGCTGAAGTCCGCGGGCATCAGCTCGATCCCGACGACGATCGACCAGCTGCTGGCTGACACCAAGCTGCTGCGCGCGAAGGGGATAACGCCGGTCGCGGTCGGCGGTGACGACTCGTCCGGCCAGAAATTCGTGCTCCAGGTCATGGAGACCACCATGACACCGAGCGAGGCGCAGACGGTACTGGCCAAGGGCGGCTACTGCTCCAACGCCGACGCCATGAAGGGGCTCAACCTGTTCGTCCAGCTCAAGAACGCCGGCGTCTTCAGCGCTGACGCGGAGGGGTTGAGCACCGAGGACATGTACGCCCAGTTCACGACGGACAAGGCGGCGATCATGCCGGCCGGCTCGTGGGCGTTCTCGTTGGAGCCGAAGTCTCAGCTGCCCGACATCAGCTTGGGTGGTTTCCCGCTGCCTTCGGGCTCGCCGCTGAGCAAGCCCATCGCCTACGAGGGATTCTCGGCGGCCGGGTTCTGGCTGACGCCTAACGGCCAGAAGCGCATCAAGGACTACGAGGCATTCGTCAAGTACATGTACTCGCCGTCGGTCGTCTCGAGGTTCGTCAGCGGAGACGGCGACGTACCGGTGATCAACCTGCCGAATTCGTCAACCGTGCTGGCCAAGCAGCCCCTGCTGCTCAAGGCGCTCACGACGCTGCCCAGCACGGTGACTTACGGGACGTTCCCCGACTTCTCGGTGCCCGGTCAGATCACCGCCGCGATGACGACAGCCACCACCGACGCGTTCGCCAAGAGCGCGACCGCACAGTCGATCTGCTCCTCACTCGACGCCACCTACAAGTAGCCGGCCAAGCAGTACCGGTGGTGCCGGCGTTGCCCGAGCGCCGGCACCACCGGCGGCCCGACCAGGCTGATCAAAACAGTGAGGTTCTCATGACAACAACCACCGAACGGTCGGTTCCGTCGGCCCCCGGCGCTGCCGTCTCACGGGTGAAGACCCCCCACCGCAAGAACGCAAGAGCACTTATCGCGCTGGCGATCCTGACCGCGCCAGCGCTGGGCTGGTACGCATTCTTCATGGCCCAGCCGGCCGTCAACATGTTCGTCGTCAGCTTCAAGAACTGGCCCGACCTGCTGTCCACGCCCTCGTTCACGGGAACGTCCAACTACCACGAGATGTTCTCCGACCCCGTATTCTGGGCCGCCTGCCGCAACACTGCCATCGAGCTGTTTGTCGTGCTGGCCGTCATGATCCCGGCATCGTTCATGTTGGGCTACTACCTCAGCCGCCGCCCGCGCGGGCATCGCCTGCTGCGGGTCCTGTTCTTCACCCCGGCGCTGCTGTCGGTGTCGGCCCGGGCGATGGTGTTCGTGGGAGTCTTCGCACCCGGGGGGCTCACGAACGGACTGCTCGGCGCGCTGGGGCTCAATTCGCACGAGGCCGTCTGGCTGGCCGATCCGTCCACGGCCCTCGGAGTGGTCATCTTCGTAGACCTGTGGGCCGGTATCGGCTTCACCGCGATCCTGTTCGCGGCCCGCATGACCTACGTGCCGCCCGACGTGTACGAGGCCGCCGAGCTCGACGGGGCCGGTCACTGGCGAAAGATGTGGGGCATCGCGTTCCCGGTGATCAAGGACTACGTCGGTGTCGTGACGATGCTGCAGTTCCTCTGGACCCTGTTCTACTCGGCGACCACCGTGCTCCTGCTGACCCAGGGCGGGCCGGGGACGAGCTCGACGACGCTGTCGTACATGGTCTACTCGGAGGCATTCATCCAGTCCAATATCGGCTACAGCCAGGCGGTGGGCGTCGTGCTGTTCCTCGTAGGCCTGGTCGGCATGCTCGTCATCCGTCGCGCCATCCGGCAGAACTTCTAGGAGGACCACGATGGCGCATGTCAAGACGGCCCGCTCCCGGGGGCTGACCATTCTCTCGCACAGCCTGGCCTGGTTCTATGGCCTGGTTCTCGCGGTGCCGATCTACTACCTGCTGGTCTCGGCGTTCAAGAACAACAACGAGATCTTCCTGTCGCCGGCCGCGCTGCCGAAGCACTTCAATTTCCACAACTTCCATATCGCCTGGAGCAACGCCAGCATCGGCCAGGGCCTGGTGAACTCGGCGATCATCACCTTCGCCGCTGAGGTGCTGACCCTGGCTCTGGCCATCCCCGCGGCCTATGGGCTGGCCCGCACCAACGGTCGTATCGCCCGGATCATCGAGGGTATCTTCGCCGCCGGCTTCCTGATCCCCGCCTTCGCCGCACTCGTGCCCACCGTCCTGCTGGCGATCGACGTGCACCTGTTCTACAACCGCCTGTTCCTGATCCTCTTCTTCCCGGCCACGCAACTTCCGCTCTCCGTTCTCTTGATCACCCAGTTCATGCGGGCGATTCCCCGCGAGCTTGAGGAGAGCGCGATGACCGACGGCGCCAGCCTGTGGTCGATCATGTGGCGCATCTACGCGCCCATGGTCGGGCCCGGCCTGGTCACGGTCGCCATTCTCAATTTCCTGACGTTCTGGAACGAATACCTCTTCTCACTCTCGATCCTGGGCACCGAAGTCGCCACCCGGACCATTCAAGTGGCCGTGCCCTCGCTGATCGGGTCCAACCTGACCCAGTACGGCGTGCTGGCCGCGGCCTGCCTGCTGTCACTCATCCCCGTGTTTGCCGTCTACATCGTGCTTCAGCGCCGCATGGAGGACGCGTTCATCGCCGGCGCAGTGAAAGGATGACCCAGTTCATGCCGCACCGCCAGCCAACCCGCGTTGCCTTCCTGGGCAGCGGAAACATCGCGAACGGGTATGCCGCCGGCATCGATCGCCACCCGGAGCTGACCCTGCTCGGCGTGTTCGACCTGGATCAGTCCAAGCGCGACGCGTTCGCGTCCGAACACGCCTGCGCCTCCTACGGGTCCCTGGCCGAACTGGCCGCCGACGCTCCGGCGATCGCCGTCAACCTGACCCCGGCCCCGTATCACTACGCCGCCACCCGGGACCTCATCGCCCACGGCCTCCATGTCTTCAGCGAGAAGCCCGTCGCACTCGATACGGCGCAGGCACGCGAGCTGGTCGCGCTCGCGTCGGCCGCGTCGGTCCGGCTGGCCTGCGCGCCATCGGTCTGGCTCGGCCGGGCGGCCCTCGCCGCGGCTCGGGCCCTCGAGGCAGGGGATGTCGGCACCGTACGCCTGGTCAATGCCGAAGTCAGTCAGGGCCGCATCGAGAGCTGGCATCCCGCACCCCGCTCGTTCTACCAGGTCGGGCCGGTGGTCGACGCCGGCATCTACCCACTGGCCTACCTGACCGCCCTGCTCGGACCGGTGCGCTCGGTCAGTGCCGTCGGGACCACCGTTCTGTCGCACCGGCGCACCATCGAAGGCGAGTCGTTCTCACCCGACGTTGCCGATGCCTGGGTCGCTGTGCTCACGTTCGCGTCGGGTCCGCTGCTACGGCTGTCGTGCAACTTCTACGTCGGTTCGGAGACAGTGGGGCGCGCCATCGACTTCCACGGCGACAGCGGCAGCTTGCGACTGGCCGACTGGATCATGCCCGGATCGCCGATCCTGCGAGCCGGGTTCGGCCAGCCTTTCACCGTGTCCGACCCGGGCGACTCGACCCTGCCGATCGACTGGTCGCTGGGCTTGGCCGACTTGGCGGCCGCCATCGCCGAGGATCGCCCCCACCGCACGGGGGCCGAGCACGCGGTGCACGTCGTCGACATCCTGGTGGCCATCGAGCGATCCGCCGGCCGGGGTGAAACGATCACGATCCACAGCGATTTCCCCGCACCGTACGGAATTCCCCAGCTGCGTAGCGACCTTCTGGTCTGACCAATCAACTCACCGCCGAACCGGCCCGAACGAAGGAACACAGATGACTGAGCTCTCCTACATGGGCGCCAACCTGGTGGCCCAGCAGATCCAGTGGAACATGACGGAGGGTTGGATGCAGGGCGAAGACGCCGCGAACGCGTGGTATGCGCCCATCGAGACGTTCGGCGAGCGCTTTCGGGCTTTCGTCGACCTCGTCGCGGACGCCGGCTTCACCTACCTCGATGTCTGGACCGCGCAGCTGCACTGGCGCTGGGCGACCCCCGAGCACCTGCGACTGGCCCAGTCGGCGCTCGCCGCTCGAGGGCTGACGGTGACCAGCTACGCCGGGCTCTTCGGCGACACAACGGAGGAGTTCGCAACGGCATGCCACGTCGCCGCGTCGATCGGCGCCCCGGTGCTCAGCGGCAACACCACCCTGCTGAGCTCCGACCGGCGGGCTCTGATCGCCGCGCTGGAGTGGTCGGGCGTGCAGTTGGGCATAGAGAATCACCCGGAGACCGCCCCGGATCAGGTGCTAGCCAAGATCGGCACGGACGGCCACGGCCGGATCGGCGCGGCGATCGACACCGGCTGGTGGGGCACGCAGGGCTACGACGCGGCTGAGGCGATCCGGGCCCTGGGGCCGCATGTCGTGCACGTCGACCTGAAGGACGTTCTCGCCGCGGGAGCGCACGAAACCTGCGCCCTCGGCGACGGAGTGGTGCCGATCGCCGCCTGCGTCCAGGCTCTGCATGACGTCGGGTACCGACGGCCGATTACCATCGAGCACGAGCCTGAGCATTTCGACCCGATGGACGATGTGCTGCTCAGCCGCGAGCGCGTCCTGGTCTGGCTCGAGAAGGTCTCGGTCGGGGTGCCCATCGGCGGCGAATAGCAATGCTGCTGGCTCAAGGACACGGGAGCGGAAGAGGCTGGGTGTGGGATCCAAGACTGATGAAGCAAAACAGGTGGTCGCGTCGGTCGTGATCAGCATTCCGGTCGGCGGACAGGTGCCGACGACGCTGGCCCTGGCCAAGCACGCGAAGGCCGCCAGCGGCACGATCCAGACGGCGCTTCGCGAGCTCGAGGGCTCGGGCGCCGTCACCATCACCTCGCACGGCAGCTTCGGGCGACGGATTCAGGCGAAAGACCTGGGAGCGCTCTGGACCGCGAGTGGTCGCGGCCCGTTGACGGGAGTGCTGCCGCTACCGGACAGCCGCGAGTTCTCCGGGCTCGCGACGGCGTTCACCGAAGCTGCCGAGCGACGATCGATACCGCTGCAATTGCTCTTTCGCCAGGGCAGCCGGCGCCGCCTCCAGTTCCTCGAGAGCCGGCGAGTCGACTTCGTCGTCATGTCCAGCATCGCCGCCCACGCCCACCAACTGCCCACGATCGCCATCACCCTCGGCCCGCACACCTACTACCGGGAGAACTCAGTGGTGGTGATCACCGCCGCCGGCGCAGCGGTCGGGCAGCCGACCCGGGTTCCGGCCGATCAGAACTCCAAGGACCACGTCAGCCTGACCGAACGAGAGTTCCCGGGTGCTGAGTTCGTCGACACGCCTTACATGTTCATCCCGGACCTCGTGGTGAACGGCACCTTCGAAGCAGCAGTGTGGCATCAGTCGGCGTCGAGCCCACTGCTGGTCGGCAGCGGCCTCGCGATTCACCCGCTGCGCCATCCCAATCTGGCTACCGGTGACGCGCAGGATCGCGCGGCGATCGTGTGGCGAAGCGAGGACGCGGTCGTCGGTGGATTCATCTCCGAGTTCTTCGAGCCCTCCCTGCTGGAACGGATACAGAAGGAGGTTATGGACAATGTCCGGATCCCGCAGTTCTGAGCTCACCGGCGTCGCGTCCACGGCGCCGGCCCGGCTACGGATCGTCGTCGTCGGTTTCGACCACATGCACGCCGGTGATCAGATCGCCGTGGTCCAATCCCACGAGTCGACCGCGCTGGTCGGAGTCTGGGACAGCGCCCGCGACGGGGCGCGGATGTCGGCGGTCTGCGATGACCTCGACGTCGCCGCTGAGCTTCGCTTCGAGGCGCTCGACGCGCTGGTCGAGCAGGCCCGGCCGGACATCGCCGTGATCTGCTCGCCGACCTCCGATCATCTCCGGCACGTCGAGTACTTCGCCGCGCGGGGGGTCCACCTGCTGGTAGAAAAGCCGTTCGCGGCCAACCTCGCCGACGCCCGCGCCATGACCGAGCTCGCCCAGTCCGCCGGCGTCCTGCTCGGCGTCAACTGGCCGTTGGCATGGTTTCCGGTCCACCGCACCGCCCACCGGCTCATCGCCGCGGGCGCCATCGGGTCGGTCGTCGAGGTGCACTACTACGACGGCAACCGGGGGCCGCTGTTCCACGGACACGCGAAGCACGAACTCGACGGCTCGGCCGACCCCGCGATCAAGGCCACCAGCTGGTGGTACAGCGCCGCTCAGGGCGGCGGCTCACTTCGTGATTACCTCGGCTACGGCACGACGCTGGCCACCTGGTTTCGCGGCGGCGAGATGCCCATCGACGTGACGGCCCGGGTGCACCACGCCGACGGCGACGAGGTCGACGAACAGTCAGTGGTCATCGCCTCCTACGCCAGCGGCCTGTCGACGTTCCAGACGCGATGGGGCACCTTCACCGACCCGTGGACTCACCAGCCAGCACCGCGCTGCGGCTTCGTCGTCGTCGGAACCGAAGGCACACTGATCAGCTACGACTACGCCGACCATGTCGTGCTGCAGACCCGGCAGCACCCCGGGGGCGTGGCGGTGCCGGTCGACACCCTGCCGCTTCACGAGACCGGCGGCGTCGCCAACCTCGTCCACGCCCTGGGCAGTGGCGGTGAGCTGACCGGCCCGATCTCGAGCCAGGTCTCGCTGGCCGGGCAGCGAATCACCGAAGCGGCCCAGACCAGCGCCAGGTCACGACGTCCGGTCCCCCTCGCGGACGTCCAGTGATCAAATTCGATGCGGTCGTCGACACCGGGCCGGCTACCGGTGCGCCGCTCGCGGTCCCGGACTACCTGCCTCGGCCCGTGACCGGCGCCGGGCACGGCATCGCCCTGGTGGGGTGCGGCGGCATCAGCGCCCTGCACCTCGCGGCCTACCGGCGGGCCGGCTACCCGGTCAAAGTCCTCTGCGACCACACGTACGCGCGGGCGCTGACCCGACGCGACGAGTACTTTCCGCAGGCTCGGGTGACCACTGCGGTCACCGACGTGCTGGCCGACCCCGCGATCGACATCGTCGACCTCGCCACCCATGTGCGTGGTCGAGCCGAGCTCATCTCGGCCTCGCTGCGCGCGGGCAAACACGTCCTGAGCCAGAAGCCGTTCGTCCAGAACCTCGCCGAGGGCGAGGCGCTGATCGCGCTCGCCGCCGAAACGGGCCGCACTCTCGCCGTGAATCACAACGGCCGCTGGGCCCCGCACTTCGCGGCCGCCCTGACGTCGGTCGAACGCGGTGACATCGGGGCGGTCACGTCGGCCGACTTCAGCGTCTACTGGCCACACGACGCGATCGTCGAAAGCGACCCCGCCTTCGCCACGATGACCGATCTGATCCTCTACGACTTCGGTATCCACTGGTTTGATCTGGTCGCCCAACTGATGCGCGACGCCGGCCGGGCCTTTCGGGTGTACGCGGCCACGTTCACCCGAAAGGGTTCTCGCATCGAGGTGCCCACTGACGCCGACGTCATCGTCGAGTTCGAGCACGGTCATGCGGCACTTCGATTCCGCGGCTCGGCCGAGCGATCGGAGTCGGGCTCCTACCGGATCGAAGGCACCCGAGGGACGATCAGCCACTGCGGCCTGAGCCTCGGCGGCGACACCGTCGACTTCCAGACCGCTAACGGGAATCGCCTCCTGCAGCTCGAAGGTGACTGGTGGAGCAACGGGATGACCGGGACCATGGCTGAGCTGATCGCGGCTGTCGACGAGCAGCGACCGGCCCGCCACGATGCCCGCACGGCGCTAGCGGGTACGGCGCTGTGCTTCGCCGCCCTGCGCAGCGTGCGCGATCATCAGCCGGTCGACCCGGCGCTGGTCCGCGCGATGCCAACGCCATGACGCGCCCGATCGACGCGTCGCGCTCGGCCGCACTGGGCCTCGACATCGGTGGCACCAACATCAAATGGGTCCTGCTCGACCAACACAGCACGCCCGTCGAGCACGGGTCGATCGCCACACCCACCGCCGGCCCGCGCAGCGTGGTCGACGAGTTGGTGCGCGTCCACCGATCGTTGGCCGACCTGGAGCCGGCGGTGGTCGGCGTCGCCGTACCTGGCCACATCGACCGCGCCACTGGGCGCACGGTACTGGTGCCTAACCTGGCCGGCGACTGGCACGACTTTCCGTTGGCGGCCGAACTGGGCACCCGACTAGGAGTCCCGATCGGGGTGATCAACGACGCCCGCGCCTTCGCCACCGCCGAAAGCTGCATTGGCGCCGCGGCCGGAGTCGACCGGGCGCTGTTCGCCACCCTCGGCACCGGGATCGGCGGCGCGGTGCTGCTCGACGGACAGATCCTGCACAACGCCAGCGACTCGGTTGGAGAGTTCGGCCACTGCACCGTCGTCGCCGGCGGTGAGCTGTGCGGCTGCGGCAACCGCGGCTGCGCCGAGGCCTATGCCGGCGCCCGGTCGATGAGCCAGCGCTACCGCGCGCGCCGCGGTGCCGGCGGCAGCCGGCTCGGGGCGATCGATGCGCTCAGACGCGATTTCGAAGCCGGTGACCCCGATGCCGTCGAGATCGTCGAGATGGCCACCTGGGCACTCGGCTGCGCGATCACCAACATCGCGGTCACCCTGAGAATCCCGACCGTCGTGCTCGGTGGCGGCGTGGCGATCCGGTGGCCAGAATTTGCCGTGCAGACCCAGCGCCAGCTCGTCGAGCGCGCGGTCCTGCTCGGACCCTGCGCCGTACACGTGTCGGCTCTCGGCGACTCGGCCGGTGCCGTGGGCGCCGCCATCAGGGTCATCGGCGCGCGCCGCAAGGGCGGCGTGTTCCCAGAAATGGAGACAGGTTCATGAGCTGGATCGCGGCGGCGCACGACATCCTCGAGCGAATCGAATCAACGCAGGCCGAGGCGATCGAGCGGGCCAGTCGCATCGCCGCCGAGTCCATTGGCGCCGGGGGGGTAATGTACGCCAGCGGTACTGGGCATTCCCGCATGCCAGTGGAGGAGCTGTTCCCCCGCTACGGCTCGTTCCCCGGTTTCTACCCCCTGGTCGAGCTGTCGACCACCTTCCACACCGAGGTGGTCGGTACCAACGGCCAACGTCAGGCGATGTTTATCGAACGAGTCGAGGGACTGGCCGCGGCGATCCTCGACAACTTCGACCTGAACCCACCCGACAGCATGATCTTGTTCAGCGCGAGCGGCCAGAACGCGGTGTCGATCGAGATGGCCCAGCTGGCCCGAGCAGCCGGCCTGCCGGTGGTCGCGGTGACCTCGTTGAACGAATCGAAGGCGTCGGCGGCCAAACACCGATCAGGTCTGCGGCTGTTCGAGGTCGCCGACGTCGTCATCGACATGTGCTGCCCGGTCGGCGACGCGCTGTGCCCGATACCGGCCTTGGACACCCCCGTGGGCCCGGGCACCACCCTGGCATCGGTCGCCATCGTCAATTCGATCAAGGTCAGGGTCGCGGAACTGCTCGCACCAGCCGGCACGCTGCCATCGGTGCTGACCAGTACCCAGCTGGTGGGCGAGCAGCGATCGGCTGAGCTCTTCGAGGACGCCTATCTCGACCACGCCGAACGCGCGGCAAAGACACTTCGTACCCGCCGAACGGCCCGAACTCTCACCGGCGGGCGCTAAGCGTGGTCATGATCGGCGAGAACGAGGACCGGTAGTGGAGCTGATCAATTGGGGCGGCAACGTCGCCTTCTCGGCCCGCGAGTTGCACCGTCCGACCAGCATCGCGCAGCTGCAGCAGCTCATCGGCCGTGCCCACCGCGATCGACTAAAGGTCAAAGCACTGGGAAGCCGGCACTCGTTCAGCCGGGTCGCTGACACCGACGGCGCCCTGATCTCCTTGGACGCGCTACCCGGCACCATCGAGGTCGACACCCGCCGCAAACAAGTGCGCGTCAGCGCCGCCACCCGCTACGGCGAACTCAGCGCGGCCCTGCACGGCGCCGGGTTCGCCGTGCCGAATCTGGGTTCCCTACCGCATATCTCGGTCAGTGGCGCCTGCGCGACCGGAACCCACGGATCAGGCGACAGCAACGCTGTGCTGGCCGCCGCCGTCTCGGCGATCGAGCTCGTCAGCGCGGGCGGTGAGCTACTCACCCTCGACGCAGACTCGTGGGGCGATCGATTCGCCGGGGCCGTGGTAGCACTGGGCAGTCTAGGGGTGGTCACGACTCTGACGCTTGATGTCGAACCCGCCTTCACGATCCGGCAATACGTCTACGAAGGCCTTGCTCTGGACACCCTGGCCGCGCATTTCGACGCGATCATGTCCGCGGCGTACAGCGTAAGCGCCTTCACTCGCTGGCGCGCAGATGAACCAGCGGCTCAGGTGTGGCTCAAGAGCCGGACCGGGCGCGAGGAGTGGGATGCGAAACAGCCCTGGTTCGGTGCGCGGGCCGCGCTGAGCGCGCGCCACCCGGTGGCCGGGCAGCCCCCGCGACACTGCACCCAGCAACTGGGAATCGAAGGGCCTTGGCACGAACGGCTGCCGCACTTCCGACGGGAATTCACGCCGAGCACGGGGCACGAGATCCAGTCGGAGTACCTCGTCGCGCGAACCTTCGCAGCCGACGCGATTCGCAGCATCCAGGCGATCGCCGACACGATCGCGCCGGTACTGCAGATCGCCGAGGTCCGGACGGTCGCAGCCGACGACCTCTGGTTGAGCCCGGCCTACCAGCAAGACAGCGTCGCGCTGCACTTCACCTGGATCCAGGACATGGCAGCGGTCTCGGCCGCCGTCGACGCCGTCGAGCACCAACTGGCCCCTTTCGCCGCCCGCCCGCACTGGGGGAAGGTCTTCAACGTCCAGCCCGACACACTCGCCGAGCTGAACCCGAGGCAGCAAGACTTCACGGCCCTATGCAAGGAATTTGATCCCGACGCAACCTTCGACAACCCCTTCCTCGGACGGTACTTCCCACGATGATCAGATCGAGCCGATCAGACCCGCTCGCCACAATCCAAGCCTGCCGAGTGCTGCCGGTCGTCAGCATTGCATCCGAGCGCCACGCCGAGGGCCTCGGACGAGCCCTGCACGCAGGTGGATTGCCTATCGCCGAGATCGTGCTTCGCACCGACTCGGCCATCAGCGCCATCACCATGCTCTCCGGCATCGGCGGACTCTGCGTCGGGGCCGGCACCGTCATCAACGCGCAACAAGTTGACCAGGCCGTCGATGCCGGCGCGCAGTTCATCGTCTCCCCCGGCCTCAGCCCAACCGTGATCGCGCGCTGCCAGCACCGAGGCATCCCCGTCATCCCCGGGGTAGCTACCAGCACCGACGTCATCACCGCGCTCGACGCGGGCGTCTCGCTCGTGAAGTTCTTCCCCGCAAGCGCTCTCGGCGGCGTCGCCGCACTCACCGCTCTGGCCGCTCCCTTCGGCGGCGTTAGATTCATCCCCACCGGCGGCATTACCGCGGCAACGGCAGCCGAGTACCTACGGCACCCCGCGGTCCTCGCCGTTGGCGGAACGTGGATCGCACCCGAGGCCAGCATCACCCAGCAGCGCTGGGAGGCCATAACCGCAAGGGCCGCGGACGCCGTGAGCCTGGCCCGCTTAGGTGTGGCAGCGTCAGCGGGACCCCTCCGGGGCAATCTAAGCTAAGTCGGATCCAGCTGGCCGGTTTCGGGGTCCCGCGGGGACATCATCTGCGCGGTGATCCGGCCCGCGGGCCGGCGTCCGGGCCGCATCCGCCGCGTTCGCAGCCGCCTTGCCGGAACTTAATGTCGTGCATTACGCAGTGGCGGGACTGCACACCGGCTATGACCAGACCGTGCCGCACGCGGTGGCCCGCGGGCTGGACCCCCCGGCGGGGCGGGGGCTCGTGGTGGCTCAGGGACGATGCGGGCCAGTGGCGCGTGACGATGGTGTCGTCCTGGGGGTGGGAGCTACCTGCTCATGCACGTCGCTCCCGCCCTAGATCCGGCCGCCATCACCGTCCTGGAGCTGGTGATCGACGGCCGGACGGCACAGGTCCGCGCCCGGCTGCCGGTCAGCTGGTGGCCCCGGTCTGATGCTCATATCATTGCGGCCGAACGGGCGCCGGAACGTCAATGAAACTGGCCGAAGCGCTCGCCTTGCGCGCGGAAACCACCCGCCGAATCGAGCAGCTGCGCAGCCGGATCGTCGACAATACGCGTTACCAGGAGGGTGAGGAACCTGCTGAGGACGCTGCCCGCCTGCTGGCGCAGACCGGCGAGGCGTGCGCCGATCCCGAGTCGCTGATCCGGCGGATCAATCGGACCAACGCATCGGCCCCGATGGGCACGGTGGCCATCACTGATGCCATCGCCCGCCGGGACGTGGCGCCGGGGATGGTGCTCCTCCGCACTCGCCGCTCGGATGTGATCGATGCGGCTGTGGTGTGCCTGGCCGCAGACGGTGACGACATCCTGACCTCAGATTCTGGTGACCTCCGCGACCTAGCTCAGGCCGCCGACATCCACATAGAGCTGATCACCGTCTGACCCTAGCCAGCGCGGGTTCTTGCCCGGACCGAAGCGCTGCCACCGGCACCGAGAACTCGCCGGGACTTGCCCGGCTCGCCGGAACTTGCGCGCACCTGACTGGCTTATGCCTCGGTGCCCTTCGCGGCCGTAGCAGTTCCTGCCGCGGAGTTGTCCGAACGGGCTGAGGGCTTGCGGTTTCTCGTCCTGGGCGGCTTGCGCGGTTCTTCGATCAGCTTGACCACAATATCGGGACCAGCGGTTTCGACGGTCTGGACGCGGTGCGGTAGCAAGGCCAGGAACGCACGGAAGCTCCGGCATCCGTAGTTGTGCTCGTCGAAGGCGGCGTCAAGCGCCAGCATCTTGCTCTTCAGCCCGCCGGCCGTCAGCGTCTCGGCGTTGGACTCCTCGAAGGCCCGCACCAGGAGCTGCTCGGCGCTGGCGATGTCGAACGCGGCGTTCACCGCCGGCCGCACCTCGGGCTCCACCTCGGCTACCAGCGTGCCCCAGTACTTGTACTCCGAGCAGACGGACACCAGCTTGCGGCTGGCGTTGGCCTCGGTGCCCACGCCCACCACCCACTTGCCGAACTCCCGCAGCCTCTGTACCAGGGGCGAGTAGTCGCCGTCTCCGCTGACCAACACGAATACGCTGATATCGGGGTGCACGATCAGGGTCTCCATGGCATCCACCGCCATCCTGATATCAGCGGCGTTCTTGTTCTGGATGCCGACCCGGGCGACCTGGATGAGGTCCACGCCATTCATCGCGAGGTCTTCCTGGTGGCCGCCAAAGCGCGGATGGGCCCAGTCCGCGTAAGCGCGCCTCACCGAGGCGTTGCCGTAGCCTCGGCAGAGCCTGGTCAGGGCCTCATAGGGCGCCGGGTTGGCCTGCTCGGGTAGCTCCTTGACCGCGCCGAGGACCAGGTTCTCGAAATCCACGAACACGGCAACCTGCGCGGACCCGTCAGGCTCCATCCGTCCCATCTCCCTCAGCCGATCAACCGATCTCGCGATGAACGCTATCTCAGCTGGTGAGTTCGCGCCTCACGGGACAATGCAGGTGATCGTGACGGCCGCCGTGTGCCCGGCGGCCATCGTCGCGGATTCCGGCGGCGAGCACGGTTCGCTCGCACCCGATCCGCTGTTCGTTCCGATGACGGGCGAGCGGCCGGAGACCCGGTACCTGCCGGGCGGCAGCTTCACCGAGAACCTGCCTGACGAGGCGACCTGGACGGTGACCTGCCGGTGCCTGACGTCGGTGAAGGTCACG
>Ga0302325_10012998_pt1 | contig 17804 bp, 13 predicted proteins | sample Palsa_T0_2_FD_201948 | JGI IMG/M metagenome (GOLD analysis project Ga0302325, IMG submission 201948) | Peat permafrost microbial communities from Stordalen Mire near Abisko, Sweden - Palsa_T0_2 | ecosystem: Environmental > Terrestrial > Soil > Palsa > Peat permafrost | place: Sweden: Abisko...
TGGGCGATGCTGGTCAGCGACGAGCTCGGCATCCCGATCGACAAGATCACCGTCAAGTGGGGCGACACCGACCTCGTTCCCGAGGGCGGCGGCACCGGAGGGTCGCGCTCCCTGCAGCTGGGCGGCGCGGCCGTGCAGCAGGCTTCGCGCGAACTGCTCGACGTCGCTCGCGAGCGAGCCGCCGAGACGCTTGAGGCGTCGCCCGCCGACCTCCAGTTCGACATTGCGACAAGCTCGTTCAGCGTCAAGGGCGACCCCGACATCACGGTGCCGCTGTCGTCGCTCGCGCAGACCGAGCGGCTCTTCGTGCGCAGTGTGTTCACCCAGCCGGGGGCGACGTTCCCGTTTGGCACCCACGTGGCGGTGGTGGAGGTCGACACCGAGACCGGCAAGGTCTTCTTCCGGCGCATCGTCACCGTCGACGACGCCGGCACCGTGATCAACCCGCTGCTGGCCGAGGGGCAGCGGCATGGCGGCATCGCGCAGGGAGCCGCCCAGGCGTTCCTTGAGGAGGTCGTCTACGACGAGGACGGCAACCCGCTGACGGCGACGTTCGCCGACTACCCGTTCGTGACCGCGACCGAGGTGCCCAGCTTCGAGCTAGTCGACATGGAGACGCCCACGTCGTACAACCCGCTCGGCGCCAAGGGCATCGGCGAGGCGGGCTCGATCGGCGCCACCCCGGCGGTGCAGAACGCGGTGATCGACGCGGTGTCCCACCTCGGCGTCACCCACATCGACATGCCCACCTCGTCCCAGCGAGTCTGGCGTGCCATCAACGCAGCGAAGGAGGCCTGATCCGGCGTGGAGATCAAGCTCACGGTTAACGCGGCCATGCGCAGCGACGAGGTCGAGCCGCGGCTGCTGCTCATCCACTACCTGCGCGAGACCCTCGGCCTGCGGGCCGCCAACGTCGGCTGCGACACCACCTCCTGCGGCGCCTGCACGGTGCTGCTCGACGGCGAGTCGGTCAAGTCCTGCACGGTGCTCGCGGTCCAGGCCAACGGCCGCTCGGTGACGACCGCCGAGGGCCTCGTCGCCGACGACGGCACGATGAGCCTCGTGCAGCAGGCGTTCCAGGAGAACCACGGCCTGCAGTGCGGCTTCTGCACCCCCGGGATGGTGATGGCGTCGACCAGCCTGCTGGCCGAGAACCCGCACCCGACCGAGCAGGAGGTGCGGGAGGGGCTGGAGGGGAACTTCTGCCGCTGCACCGGCTACCACAACATCGTCCGCTCGGTCCTCGCCGCGGCCGACAAGCTGTCCGAGGGCTCCGGGCAGACCGAGGCCGAGGTACTCGGCGTCGATGAGGCCGTCGCTGCCATTCCCGATGCCGGGGTGCCCGGTGCGGAGGTGACCGCATGATCCCGGCGGCGTTCGACTACGAGGTGGCCGAGTCCACCGCGCACGCGATCTCGCTGCTGGCCGAGCACGGCGAGGAGGCCAAGCTGCTGGCCGGCGGCCACTCGTTGCTGCCGATGATGAAGGTGCGGCTGGCCCAGCCGACGCTGCTCATCGACATCGCCCGGCTGAGCGAACTCTCCGGCATCAGGGTCGAGGGCGACGAGGTGGTGATCGGCGCCACCACCCGGCACGCCGAGGTGGCCGAGTCGCCGCTGCTCAAGGCGGAGGCGCCGATCCTGGCCTACGCGGCCGGGCAGGTCGGCGACCCCCAGATCAGGCACCGCGGCACGATCGGCGGCTCGCTCGCGCACGCCGACCCGTCGGCCGACCTGCCGATGACCCTGCTCGCGCTCGGCGGCTCGGTGCAGATCACCGGCCCGGCCGGCCTGCGCGTGGTCGGCGCCGACGACTTCTTCGTCGGGCCGTTCGAGTCGGCGCTGGGCCCCGACGAGCTGCTGACCGAGGTCCGCGTGCCCCGCGGCGCCGGGGTGCGCTGGGGGTACCAGAAGTTCGTCCGGCGGGCCAACGACTGGGCGATCGTCGGCGTCGCCGCCTACGACGGCCGGGTCGCGCTCGCCTCCATGGGCGGCACCCCGCTGCGGGCGCACGCGACCGAGGAGGCGCTCAAGTCGGGCGCGTCGATCGAGGAGGCGGCCACCCTGGCGGCCGAGGGCACCTCTCCTGGGCAAGACTTCCACGCCGACGCGGACTACCGCGCCCACCTCGCCCGCGTCCTCACCAAGCGCGCTCTCCAGGGCCAGACCGGGTAAGTCAAATTCCCCAAACCCCGATAATGAACGCACGCGTGTTTCACTGTGCTGTCCCGTTCGCCCCCGGGGCGCCCGAAGCCCTTTGGCTCGCGGGGTTCGTCCGTCAACTCAGCCCAGCGCGGGCGAGACCGACGGCGACGGGGTGGGCGAGGGCAGCTGCACCGGGGACGGTGACAGCATCGGGAAGGCCTCCTCGTCGGCCAGCGCGATCGCCAGGTCGCCCGCCGCGTTCGGGTGCAGCGGGGCCGGGTCGGACGGGCCCTGCACCCACGGGTCGGCCGTGCAGAGCGCGTGCCCGGTGAACCGGGGCGCCGCCACCCCGAACCCGAACAGGCCGGCGCCCTGCGCCAGCACGGTGTTCAGCTGCCCGAGCCGCGCCAGCAGCACCTGCGCCTTGGCCGGGGTTATCCCGTACTGCCGCAGGCACCCGACATCGGAACCGAACGGCAGGTAGTACTCGTTGATCAGCACGGCCGGCTGCGCGGGCAGCTTGTCCAGGTCGCTCAGCAGCTCGTAGTAGTTCCTGGTGAACGTGTCAAGGAGCTCGTCGAAGTAGGCCGTGGAGACCTTGTCGTCGCAGACGGCCGAGGCCGCGCACAGCTGGGTAAGCACCGACCAGGACAGGTCGTCGGCGCCCACGCTCACGATGATCACCTTGGCGTGGGTGGCCGCCTCGGCCCGGGGCAACTGGGGCGGCGCGATCTCGCCGTTGTAGAGCACCTCGGGCCCGATCAGGCCGTTCTGGATCGTCGCGCTGCCGCAGGCGAGGTTGAGCACATTCCACTGGTTGGCCGCCGCGATGTCGGCCGCGTAGGACTCGGGTGAACGGCCGCACGCCTCGTCCTCCGGGGTCGGGTTCGGCTCCCAGGGCAGGCCCCAGCCCGCCGCGGTCGAGTAGCCGATCACCACCGCCTGCACCCCGGGCTGCGCCCCGCCGATCTGGGCGGGCTCGGTCAGCGGGTCCACGCCGACCAGGTCGTCGAGCGTCTTGACGCTGCGCAGCACCTTCGGCGTGCCCGCCGCGGTCAGCGCGATGCCGCCCACGTTGACCGCGCACACGACCGCGATGCCGGCCGCCAGCAGCTTCCAGATCGCGGGGCGCCTGCGCACCGCCGCCACCGCGATGAGCGGGATCGCGGCGAACCCCACCGCGATCAGCGTCTCCCAGATGAAGTACCGCTCCCAGCCCATGGCGAGCTGCTGGCTCAGCGTCAGCTCCACCTTGCTCGGCCCCTCGGCCCGCAGCATCTGGACCACCTGCGGGTCGATGGTGATGCGCTCGAGCGCCAGCCTGGGTCTGATCGGCCCGGTGAACTGCGGGCTGGTCGCCATCACCTGACCGAACAGGTCGAGTTCGCCCGGACCGCGCAGGCTGGCGTTCGGCAGCGTCGCGCCGACCTGCGCGGTCTGCCCGGCGGCGGAGACGGTCTGCAGCGGGGTCACCCGAAGCGCGAGCCAAATAGCCCCAGCCGTCACTATGACAAATACAGCCGCGTAAAAAGCGGCCGCGCGAGTGAGTGACAGAACCTTCGAAATAAACCCGATCCCCTCCCGAGCGGTCGAAGTGGCTAGATACCCATCGATCTACGGCCTAACGCCTCCTCGAGCGAAGAGCCGCCGGGAGAATGCAAAGGGAGCGACCAGTAGCTGGTCGCTCCCTTAAGCGGTGCAGGTGACGGGTGGGAACTAACGGGCCTTGCGGCTGTCGAGGTAAGAGCGAACGGCGGGGACGAGGACCGGGCCGCCCGCCACCAGCGCGGCGAGCAGGCCAAGGAAGGCGCCGAAGCCCCAGCCCACCGACACGCCGTAACCGCCGCTCGGGAGGTCGATGAACGCGATCAGGACGAGCAGCAGCTGCAGGGCGGTCCCGACGACGAGCACCCGCTCGTGCGCGACCGGCATGCTGAACGGCAGCTTGTCCCAGGCGACGCGGGCCACCAGGTACGCGATCAGGACCAGCGCCACCAGGAACTCCAGCCACAGCCAGCCGTGCTCGGCCGTTCCGCTGGCACTGCCGCTGTAGACCCCGGCCGAGACGGTGACCCACGGCAGCCAGATCGAGATCAGCGCGACGAAGCTCGCGATCGCCACCACCTTGTCCACGGTGGTCGCTCGGTTGAGGTCAAAGTTGACCGGGGGCACGCTCGACCCGGTCGAACTCTGCCGGTGCCCGCCTCCCGCCTGGGGCTGGTACTGCCCCTGCGGGTACCCGCCGGGCTGCTGCGGAGCCCCCTGGTTGTTGTAGCCGCCCGCGGCGTTGTAGCCGGAAGGAGCGTTGTAGCCAGCAGGGTTGTAGCCAGTAGGAGGGACGTACCCGGTGGGGGCGTCGTAGCTGGCCGGCCCGCTCGTCGCCCCGTAGCCGGTCGGCGCGCCCGTTCCCTGCGGCCCGTAGCCGGTGGCAGGCGCGCCCGCGGGCTGCGCCACCGCCAGCCCGGCACCGCAACTGCCGCAAAAGGCCGCGCCCGGCGCGTTCGCGGTCTGACACTGTGGACAGTTCATTGCATTGACCTCCGCAAGTCTCCCGTCTGGGAGCTTCTGTGACTCTTCCCCGTTCGACCGCGCCACCAGGCACCCGTCAGTACCACGGCATCGCTCACGCACGCCCGCCCGATAGCCTTGCGTTCTTCGGGCGCGCCCCGGGGAGACGGGGAGTCATCCCCCCAGACAAGCAGCAGTCGTGCGGCAAATCGTAGAGCAACGAACCCCCCGAAGTACCCCCATCCCACGGTAAATCTAAAGCGTTATCGTTTATTTCGATACACATGCGCCTCACCTTGCACAAAACGCATCATTTGCCCCCATCGATACGACATGATCACGAAGGATTTATTCCTGACGAAGGATCCGAATCGAATGGGTGCGCGAACTCTTCGTGATCATGGGAGCGAACACGCTGCCGGGTGACGTTTGTGCTCAGCCGAGGATTTGGCCGCCGCCGCGCTGTGGCAATTCCCGCTTACCGGCGGAGCCGATCGGGCCGATGATGGCCCCATGGAGACGGTGACGATTCCCGAGGTGCGCAAGTCCGGCGGGCTGATCGGCGCCGAGCTCAGCGGGCTCGACCTGACCAGGGAGTACCCGCACGAGACGTACCAGGCGATCCTGCGGGCGTGGGCCGAGCACGGGGTCATCTTCCTCCGCGACCAGCACCTGGACGCCGAGCAGCGGGACGCGTTCGCGTCCAAGCTCGGCGAGATCCGGGTGCGGCAGGAGTTGCGCAAGGAGCCCGAGCAGACGAAGGCGGTCGGCGAGGGCTGGCACACCGATATGACCTGCTTCGACGAACCGCCCAAGGCCACCATCCTGTTCTGCCAGGAGGTTCCGCCGTGGGGCGGCGACACCCAGTGGGCGGCGATGGGGCCGACGTTCGACGGGCTGTCGGCCGGGCTCCAGGCGACGCTGCTCGGGCTGCGCGCGATCCACGCCAACGTCCGCAAGCTCGGCTACAGCTACGCCCAGACCGACCCGCCGGAGCCGTCGGTCGACGAATACGACAAGGCCGAGGGGCCGGTCCACCCGGTGGTGCGGCTGATCCCCGAGACCGGGCGGCGCGTGCTTTACGTGAACCCGGAGTTCACCACCCGGTTCGAGGGGTGGACCAGGCGGGAATCGCTGCCGCTGCTGAAGTACCTGTTCGACTTCGGGACGCGGCCGGAGTTCATCACCAGGTTCCGCTGGGCGCCCGGGTCGATCGCGATGTGGGACAACCGGCAGACCTGGCACTTCGCGGTCAACGACTACCAGGGCCAGCGCCGCGTGATGCACCGCATCCTGCTCAACGGTTCCAAGCCGGTCCCGGCCGCCTAGCTGTGGACGCCTCTACTCCCCGGTCGGTGCGGCTCGGCACGTGGCCCACCCCGCTTGAGCCGATGCCGCGACTGGCCCGTGCGCTCGGGCTCGGCGAGAACGACCTGTGGATCAAACGCGATGATCTGACCGGCCTCGGCGGCGGCGGGAACAAGGTACGCAAGCTTGAATGGACCTGCGGCGCGGCGCTGGCCGCCGGCGCCACGGTCCTCGTGACCACGGGCGCGCCGCAGAGCAACCACGCGCGGCTGACCGCGGCCGCCGCCGCCCGGCTCGGTCTCGACGTTGTCCTCGTGCTCGGCGGAAGCCCCGGGGCATCCCGGTCAGGCAACCTCGCGCTTGACGGCCTGTTCGGCGCCGCCGTGGTGTGGGCCGGCGCCGCCGACGACCAGGCCCTCGGCGCCATCGCCGAACAGGTGGCCGAGGAGTTGCGGCAGCGCGGCGCCGTCCCTGCGGTCATCCCCTTCGGCGGCTCCAGCGTGCTCGGCGCGCGCGGCTACGCCGAGTGCGGACGCGAGCTGCTCGCCCAGCAACCGGACCTGGAAACGGTCGTCGTCGCGGTCGGCTCCGGCGGCACCATGGCCGGGCTCATCGAGCCCCTGGGGGCAGCGCGGGTGCTCGGCGTGCATTGCGGCGCGATCGCCGATCCGGCCCGAACCGTGTCGGCGCTGGCTTCCGGCCTCTCCGGCGAACCCTGCCCGCCGCAAGACCTGAGGCTCCGCCTCGACCAGGTCGGTGACGGCTACAGCAGCCTGACCGAGCAGACCATAGCCGCCCTCACCCTCGCCGCCCGCACCGAAGGCATCGTGCTCGACCCGATCTACACCGGACGGGCGATGGCGGGACTGATCGCGGCGGTCAAGGACGGTGACATCGTCGTCGGCCAGCCCACCATCTTCCTGCACTCAGGCGGCATGCCCGGCCTGTTCGGCCACGCCGCGACACTCGAGACGGCAGAGGCCGCGCTCACCGTCTTCGATGCCGCGATCTGAAGGCTCGGCCGCCGGCCAGGCGGTCGCACGAGCCGGGCCGGCCGGGAACTCCTCCCCAGAAAGTTCACCGTCCATAAGGTGAACCACCGTGTTCGGGCCGGACCCGGGGCTGGCAGGATGGCCCCCATGAGTGCTGATCAAGTCGACGCGCTGGTGATCTTCGGGGCGACCGGGGACCTGGCCAAGCTGGAGACGTTCCCCGCGCTCGTGGGCCTGGTCGAGCGCGGGGTGCTCGACGTGCCCGTGATGGGGGTCGCCAAGAGCGGCTGGCGGGTCGAGCAGTTCCGCGATTACGCCACCGCCTCGCTGAAGCTGAACAACATGGACCCGACCACTCCGGCCGCGGTCAAGATGCTCAGCCTGCTGAAGTACGTCGACGGGGATCTGGACGACCCGCAGACGTACCAGTGGATGAAGAACGAGCTCGGCGACGCGAAGAAGATCCTCTTCTACCTTGAGGTCCCGCCGTTCCTGTTCGGGCGGATCACCGAGGGGATCTCCGGGGTCGGGCTCGCGGCGGGCTCCCGGGTCATGGTGGAGAAGCCGTTCGGCAACGACCTCCCGAGCGCGCTGGCGCTGAACGAGACCATCCACAAGTACTTCCCGGAGGAGTCGGTCTACCGGGTGGACCACTGGCTCGGCCTCGACCCGGTCGAGTCGATGATGTTCGCCCGGTTCGCCAACTCGATCATCGAGCCGCTGCTCAACCGCAACTACGTGCGCTCGATCCAGATCACGATGGCCGAGGCATTCGACGTGGCCGACCGGGGCAGCTTCTATGACAAAACCGGCGCGATCAAGGACGTCATCCAGAACCACATGCTCCAGGTGCTCGCCACCGTGCTGGCCGACCCGCCGGACGGGGCCGGAATCGACTCGTGGATCACGTCCAAGGCCCGGCTGATCGGCGCGCTGCGGCCGCTGACGCCGGCCGACGTGGTCAAGGGGCAGTACGACGGGTACCTGTCGGTGGACGGGGTCGCGCCCGGGTCGAAGACCGAGACGTTCGCGGCCATCCGGCTGGCCGCCGACACCTGGCGCTGGGACGGCGTGCCGATCGCGATCCGGGCCGGCAAGTGCCTGGCGGTCACCGCGACCGACGTGTTCATCGACTTCAAGCGACCGCCGCGGGACGTGTTCGAACTCGGCCACGTGCTGACCTCCAACGCGCTCCGGTTCCGGGTGTGGCCGGAGAGCCAGACGGTGCTGACCCTGGTCGGCAAGAAGCCAGGCGGCAGCTGGCTGCCCGAGGTTCAGGACCTCACGTTCAACCAGCACCCCGGCGCGGACATGCGCCCCTACGACCGGCTCATCGGCGCGGCCCTGGGCGGCGAGCGCTGGCTGTTCGCCCAGCAGGACACGGTCGACGCCGCCTGGCGAGTCGTCGACCCGGTCCTCGGCCAGGTCGGCCCGCTGGCGCCCTACCCGCGCGGCTCCTGGGGCCCGGACGCGACGTCCCTGCTCCCGGCCGACGGGACCTGGTACAACCCGGTCGTGTAGGTGGGCGATTCGCTGCTGTGGGCAGATCCGCCGACGGCAGCGAACGGCCCGTAACCGGGCAGTTGTCGCGCACCCTGGAGCCATGTCACAGGAAACAAAGATCCCCGTCTTCACCGAACGATTCCGACTCTCCCTGCTCGAGCGGCGCGTGCTCGTCCTCGACGGCGTCCTTGACGACGACAACGGCACCCTGCTCGCCGCTCAGTTCCTCACGCTGGCCGACGAGGACGAGCACGCGGACATCGCGCTCTGGATCAACTCACCCGGCGGCTCGGTGCCGTCGATGCTCGCGATCCGCGACGTCATGCGGCTCATCCCCTGCGACGTGGCCACCCTCGCGTTCGGCATCGCCTGCAGCGCGGGCCAGTTCCTGCTCTCGGCCGGAACGCACGGCAAGCGGTTCGCGCTGCCGCACGCCCGCATCCTGATGCACCAGGGATCGTCCGGGATCGGCGGTTCCGCCGTCGAGGTCGAGTTGCAGGCGGCCGACCTGCGACTGACCAGGGACACCGTGCTCGGCCTGACCGCGGCCGATACCGGCCAGCCGGAGGACCGGATCTTCGAGGACTCCAGGCACGATCACTGGTACTCCGCGGTCGAGGCCAGGGAGTACGGCTTCATCGACGCCATCGCCGAGACGTTCGGCCAGCTGATGCCGTCGAAGAAGCGGCCGTTCGGACTGCGCGCGGCGGATCCCGGCCCTGCCGCCGGAGGCACCGTCACGGGCAGCACTGCCACCGGCGGCACCACCACCGCAAGCACTGCCACCGCAGGCACCGTCGCAGGGAGCGCATCATGAGCAGCTACACGATCCCGAACGTCATCGCCGAGCACCCTCGGGGCGACCGGATCATGGACGTCTACTCGCACCTGCTGACCGAGCGGATCGTCGTCCTCGGCACCCCGATCGACCCGGGCGTCGCCAACACGCTGACCGCCCAGCTCATCTACCTGGAGGCGCACAGCCCCGACCAGGAGATCAACCTGTACATCAACTGCGAGGGCGGCGACATCCCGTCGATGCTCGCCATCTACGACACGATGCAGTACATCCAGCCCTCGGTCGCGACCACCTGCGTCGGCCAGGCCGTCGCGGCCGGCGCGGTGCTGCTCGCGGCGGGCGCCCCCGGACGGCGGGCGATGCTGCCGCACGCCCGGGTGATCCTGCACCAGCCCGCCGCCAGCGGCCGGGGCCCGATCCCCGACCTGATCCTCGCGGCCGACGAGGTGGTCAGGCTCCGGGCCGAGTTCGAGTCGATCCTCTCCCGGCACACCGGCCAGTCGGTGGAGACGCTGCGGGCCGACACCGACCGGGACCGCATCCTCACCGCCCAGGCGGCCCTCGACTACGGCCTGATCGACCAGATCCTGACCGACCGCTCCTGACCGCCGCCGCCGACCGCCGGTCGATCCTTGGCTTCGGCGGGAGATCAAATGCCGGATCCGGAACGAGGAGTGGTTTTACCCACCCCCGGTCCGGGATTGATCGTGGTACGGCAGGAGGCCGATGACGCAAGGCTGCGCGCCCCCAGGCCCTCCTATCGGGTGAGGCGCGCAGCCATGAGGTCGGTTAACCGGTCATTCACGGGCCGGAGATGAGATTCAGGGAGACCGTTGAGATATACGTGCCCACAAAGGTGTTCGACGGCACGTTGATCCACCATCCGACCGGGTGGTCGGCGGCGTTGGCGCCTGTGTCGTGTCCGATTACGATCGTCCCCAGGCCGGTAAGTGCATCGGCGCTATAGATGCTGAGGGGTGCCGCTGTCCCGGTCCCGTCCGCCGCCTGCCCTGTCGCTCCCGACCCGACGGTGAGGTTCACCGGGTACGCCACCGGCCCCGTCGGTAGGTCGCCGGACACGCCGACGAGGTTGGCCGGCAGCGTACATACCGATGACACGCCCGCCACGACGGCACAGGCGGCACCCGGAGCCGTGGTGCTGGTCATGAGGTCGTCACCCGTGCCGGTGCTGGTAGTTAGGCTTCCGTTGGTAGCGAACGTCGGCGTAGTAGTCCCAGTGCCCAGGGTGTAGGTGACGGGGACCGTCGGGACCGTATCTGTGTACGTGAACGGCGTGGCCTCGGCGGTGACATTCCAGCCTGAGGCGGTCCCCGTGGCGTCATCGACTGTGTAGGTCTCGTCAGCGGCCGTCTGGTCGGACAGCTGCTGGTCAAGGCCGTTCACTAGTTCGGTCCACCCGATGGCGGGCGGCGCGGTCAGGCTCAGGTTGCCGGCGGTCATGAGCAGCGTCCCCGTGATCGTGCAGGGCGTCCCCGTGATCGCCACGTTCGCGCCAGCGCCGCACGCCGCTGCGTCGGCGGTTCCCCCGGAGAACAGGAGCGTAGCGCCGATCCCCCCGGTAAGCAGCACGGAGGCTGCCAGAGCGGGCATTAGACGCTTCCCGGTCGTACTTATCAAGTTTCTCATGTCTGCGTGATCCCCCGTCTAGAGCATAAATTGCTCTAAGTAATCGAATGATAACACAGTGCATTTGATTCGCATAGTTCAGCCTTGATTACGCTACGCCCGAAATTCGTGATATACGCCGTTATATGATGGCTTCCGAATTCCGACGGGGAATTCAGCTATACACATATATAGCGCAAAAGTAACGAACGAATAAATCTTGAGCTACACACCGCACGAGGTGCAGCCCTCCCGGAAATTGATCGTTCGGCGAGAGCAGGCTCAGCCTCGATCCATCGGTCAAATAGGGCGCTTTATGGCGCGCTAACGCGAAAGGTGCCCTCTGCGGAGAACTGGAGTTGCCGAAGCTTCCAGTTCCCGTTCGAGAGGGCACCTTGTCGGCGCGTTTCGACGTGAGGTCGCTGCTAGCTAGCCAGTGGACGCGCCGGGGCCTGACGTAAGCCGGCTGTGCCGACGCAGCCGCAGCAGCAGCACCACCAGCGCCGCGAGCACCAGCGCTCCGATGACGATCAGCGCGATCGCCCAGGTCGGGATCCCGTTCACGGGGACCAGCGAGTAGGCGCCGGGCCCGGTGTGAACGATGCGCGTGGGGGGCGGTACGGGCACGGTGACCCACCCCGACCACCTGGCGATCAGGCCGTCACCGTAAACCAGCCGCACCGAGCAGGGCATGCTCACCCCTTCTGGGAGGCCCGGAGCGTTGACGGCGATCACGGCCTGGCCATGCGGCAGGATGGTCGAGGTGTAGACCCCGAACGAGTGACTCCTGCCAGCGACAGCACAGGACGCCTTGCCGGTGCCATGGGTGAACGTCTGCCCCGTGTTGGCCACCCCGATGTTGAGGCGGGCGGTCGGCCCGATGGCTTCTCCGGTGACATCGGGAATCCGCAGCCGGGTCGTCATCCGGGACAGCGCTCCCACCGTCACCGCCACGCCCACCGTGACCCGCTCGATGATGATCGCCCGCGCGATCGCCTTCCCGTTCGAGCCGACCTGCACCGACGCCGGCAGCGTGGCCGATTCCACCGTCAGCCCGGCCAGATACTGGCGGGGTGGCGTTCCGGCGGGCACTCGCACCGTGAACGGGACCCTCTCAACGGCGCCCGCTGGCAGCGTGACCTCCCCCGGCAGGCCGCTCACCCAGCAGCCGGTGCCCGAACATCCCCCGAATTCCTGGCCGAAGGCGCTCCCCCCGTTACCCGCCGTGACCCCGGTGGCCCGGCTGAGCTTCAGCTTCTCGGCCAGCTGCCCCTCATTGCTGACCAGCGCGGTGTCCGTCACGGACTCCCCGGGCGCCATCGTCAGCATGAAGTACGGGGCCACCTGCCCCGCGCTGTCGGGTACCGGCGTCAGGCCGAACTGCCCGTTGCCGCCCGCGGGGGCCGCCGCCGCGGGCAGCACCAGGGTCACTACAGACAGCGCAGCCACCACGACTGCGGCGGCCAGGCGCCGAATCGGCTGGTTCACGGCGCGGAGATGACTTCCAGGGTGACGGTGGAGGTGTACGTGGCGGGCACGGCGTTCGCGGGCACGGCCACCCACCATCCCACCGCAGCGGCAGCGGGGTACCCGATGACGATCGATCCCAGGCCGCTAGCCGCGGAGGTGTCGTAGATCTTGACCGCCGTCGGCGCCGACGCGGCGGTGGTGATGGCCACCGGGTACGTCGTGGTGTTGGTCGGCAGCGTGCACGTGGCGCCCGAGGTGCAGGTGGCGGTCGGGGCCGTCGTCGCGGTCTGGGCGGCGACGCTGCCGTTGGTCGAGAACGTTCCGGCATTCACCAGCGTGGCAGCGGGGGTGATGCTCGTGAACGTGGTGGCCGAGACGGTCACGTTCCAGCCGAGGCCGCTGCCCGTGGCGTCATCGACTGTGTAGCTCTGCTGCGCGGTCGTCGTGTCGACCAGCAGCTGGTTGAGACCGTTGTTGGTGGCTGCCCAGGCCAGGGCGACCGGCGAGAGCAGGGTCAGGCTGCCGGCGGTAAAGGTGAGCGTCCCGGTGTCGGTGCACGTCGTCCCGGCTACGACCGGGGTGCCCGGGCACGCCGCCGCCTGGGCCGCTCCCGCGCCGGCCACCAGGCAGCCGCCGACCCCCCCGGCCAGCAGCGCGCAGGCGCCGACGACCGGCCCGACTCGCCTCCTGATCACACGCAACAGATTCCTCATCACGGTGCCCCCGTCGATCTGGAACGGTAGTTACTAATTGTTAAATACGATGACATTGGGTAGTAATACCTAGCTAGCCTTGCGTCTCGACTACCGCAGCACACCGTCCTGCCCGGCGCGTTCACGGGTGGTTCACGGCGCGGAGATGACTTCTAGGGTGACAGTGGAGGTGTACGTGGCGGGCACCGCGTTCGCGGGCACGGCCACCCACCAGCCCACCGGGGCGGCGCCTGGCAGTCCGACGGTGATCGACCCCAGGCCGGTTGTCGCGGAGGTGTCATAAACCTTGTAGGCCGTCGGCGTCGTCGCCGCGCAGGTGATGGCCACTGGGTACACCTGCGTGTTGGTCGGTACCGTGCACGTGGCACCCGAGGTGCAGGCACCGGTCGGGGCCGTCGTCAAGACCGCGGAGGTGATGCTGCCGTTGGTCGAGAACGTCCCGGCAAGCGGGAGGCTGACGGTGCCGTTGGTGAAAGTGGTGGCCGATACGGTCACGTTCCAGCCGAGGCCGCCGCCCGTAGCGTCATCGACGATGTAGCTCTGGTGCGCGGTCGTCGCGTCGACCAGGCTCTGGTTAAGACCGTTGTTGGTGGCTGCCCAGGTCAGGGCGACCGGCGAGAGCAGGGTCAGGCTGCCGGCGGTAAAGGTGAGCGTCCCGGTGTCGGTGCACGTCGTCCCGGCTACGACCGGGGTGCCCGGGCATACCGCCGCCTGGGCCGTTCCCGCGCCGGCCACCATGCAGCCGCCGATCCCCCCGGCCAGCAGCGCGCAGGCGCCGACGACCGGCCCGACTCGTCTCCTGATCACACGCAACAGATTCCTCATCACGGTGCCCCCCGCCGATCTGGAACTGTAGTCACTAATTGTTAATCAATGATAACACTGAGTAGTTATACCTGGCTAGCCAGGGTGTTAACCACTGCGGCGCACTATTCCGTCTAGTCCGTTTATGGGCCGGATACCATCTCTATCGTCACGGTCGACGTGTATACGCCCACATAAGTGGCGGCTGGCACCTGAACCCACCACCCGATCGGGTTCGCCGCGGTGCTGCCGCCCAGGGTCATGACGCCCTCACCGGTGCTGGCCGCGGTGTCGTAGACCGTGTAGACCGTCGGCGAGCTGACTGCCGTGTTCATGACCACGGGATAGGTCGTGGTGTCGGTCGGCAGGGTGCATGACCCGACGCAGGTCGCGGTCGGGGCGGTGGCGGCCGCGGAACTGCTGACGCTGCCGGTGAAGTCAAAGGCCCCGGTATTGAGCAGCGACTTCGGCCCGGTGGTGAACGTCGTCGCGGAGACCGTGATATGCCAGCCGGCTCCCGTCGCGGTGTTGTCGGTGGCCGTGAGCTGCTGGTCCCCTGAGGTACCGTCGACTGCGGGCTGGTTAAGGCCGGTCCCGGTGAGCGCCCAGGTCAGCGACGTCGGAGAGGCCAGTTCCAGAAAGCCGACGGGCTCGACGGTCACCGGGCTGCTCGGCGCGGAGGTGCCGGTGGTGGACAGGACGGTGGTCGTGGTGTCGATGACGGTGACCGTGTAGGTGGTCCCGTCGGTCAGGCCGGTGAGACCGCAGGTGGTCGTGCCCGCCGCGGTGGTGCAGGTGGCCGTGCCGGGGGTGGAGCTGACGGCGTAGCCGGTCAGGGTACCGTTGTTGAGGTAGACCGGCGCCGTCCAGGACACCGTCGCGATGGTGTCGCCGGGCGTCGCGGTCACGTTGGTGGGCGCCTGGGGATCGACAAGCACGGCGGCGTTCGCCTCCGCAGTGGAATCGTTGCCTTCCTGGCCATGGCCGTTGTTCCCCCAGCAGTAGGCGGTGCCGGTGCTGTCCAGCGCGCACGAGCCCTGGTCCCCCGCATTGACCTGGGCCAGGGTGCGGCCGGACAGCGTTCCCCCGGTGTACACCGCAGTGGGGACAGATACGGTCGTGGTGTTGTTGGTGCCGAGACGGCCGTCGGCGTTGTAGCCCCAGCAGAAGGCGGCGCCGGCGCTCCCCAGCGCGCAGGTGTCAAACTCGCTGGCGCTGATGGAGGCGATGGCCACGCCGGCCATCGGTGTCGCTGTGGTGTAGACGGAGGCCGGCACGTCTTGCGAAGTGGGGGTTCCGTTGTCGCCGAGCTGGCCGTTTGCGCCGTAGCCCCAGCAGTAGACCAGGCCGGTGCTGTCCAGCGCGCAGGTGAAGTTGCTGCTGGCCGTGATCTGGACGATGATCCGGCCGGCCATCGTTGTTCCAGTGGTGTACACCGCCGTCGCCCCGGGCTGCGCCGTGCTTGAGGTGGTGTTGTTGCCGAGCTCCCCGTTGGTGTCGATGCCCCAGCAGTAGACCAGGCCGGTGTTGTCCAGCGCGCAGGTATGCAGATAACCTGCGGCGACTTGGACGATGGTGCGGCCGGACAGCGCTGTCCCGGTGGTGGTGACCGCCACCGGGGTGCTGCTGCTGGCGGTCGAGCCGCTGACGCCGAGCTGGCCACTGCTGCCCAGGCCCCAGCAGTACACGGCGCCCGCGCTGGTCACGCCGCACGTGCTGTACTGCCCGGCGCTGATCTGGATGAAGGTCAGACCGCCCGACACCAGCACCGGGACGTTGGAGGGGGTGCTGCTCGTGGTGCCGTTGCCGAGCTCGCCGTCGACGTCATACCCCCAGCAGTACACGGCGCCGATGCTGGCCAGCGCGCACACGTGCCAGTACCCCATGGTGATCTGGGTCATCGTGACCCCCGACAGCGCGCCGCCGGTGTACACGGCCACCGGCGTGAGCTGCGCGGTCGACGTCGTGACGCCGTTGCCCAGCTCACCGTCGCTGTCGTCGCCCCAGCAGTAGGCCTTGCCGCTGTAGATGGTGCAGGAGCTTTCCCGGCCGCCGGCCGCGATGGCTTCCGGCGGCCACGGCGTCACCGTGGCCGCCGTGGAGTTGGGCGAGTAACCGTCGGTGGTCTCGGTGGCCACCGTGACACTGTAGGTCGTGCCGTTGGTCAGGCCGGTCAGCGTGCAGGTGAGTGCGGTGGTGGTGCTGCAGGTCGCGCCGCTGGGGCTGGCGGTGACCAGGTAGCCAGTCAGGGTCCCGGTGCCAAGGCTGGCCGGCGCCACCCAGTACACCGCCGCGGTGGTACTGCCGGGGAAAGCGGTGACGCTGGTAGGAGCGCCCGGCACGACGCCCGCCACGGTCACCGGCACGGGGCTGATGGTGGTCGAGGCGTTCCCCAGCTGGCCGTTGGCGTTGGTCCCCCAGCAGTAGAAGGCCCCTGTCGTGTCCTGCGTGCAGGTGGCGAGCTGCCCGGAGCTGATCTGGAACAGGGTCGTCCCGGTCGGCATGGAGCCCTGGGAGACCGCCACCGGAAGGCTGCTGCTGGTGGCCCCGTTGTTGCCGAGCTGGTCGCCGGTGCCCAGGCCCCAGCACCAGGCGGCGCCGGTGACATCGACCGCGCACGCGAAGCTCGTGCCCGCCGTGATCTGGCTCAGGGGCAGCCCGGTGCTCGTCGCGGTCACCGCGACCGCCGTGTTCTGGATGGCGGTGGTCGAGCCGTTCCCCAGCTGGCCGCTGCCGCCGGCGCCCCAGCAGTAGGCGGCGCCGGCGCTGCCCAGCGCGCAGGCGGTGGTGCCGCCGGTGGTGATCTGGACGAGGGCCACCCCGGACAGCACCCCGCTGGCCGTCACCGCCACCGCCGTGCTGCTGGTGGCGCTCGCGCTGTTGCCCAGCTGGCCGCTGGTGCCGAGCCCCCAGCAGTAGGCGGCGCCCGTGCTGGCCAGCGCGCACGCGTAACTGCCGCCGGCGGCGATCTGGGTCAGGGTCAGCTGGTACAGCTGGCTCCCGGAGGTGGCCGTCACCGCGCCTGGCACGTCAGCTATCGAGGCGCCGCCGTTCCCCATCTGGTCGTTCTTGTTGTTGCCCCAGCAGTAGGCGACCCCGGCGCTGGTCAGCCCGCACGCGAAGTCGGCCCCGACGCTGATCTGGGTGAAGGTCAGTCCGCCCGACACCAGGACCGGGGCGCTGCTGGCGGTGGTCGTGTTGTTCCCCAGGGCGATCTGGTCGCCGCTAACGGCAGTGCTGTTGTTGCCCCAGCAGTAGGCGTTCCCGGTGCTGGCCAGCGCGCACGTCCAGTCCTGGCCGACGCTGATCTGGATCAGTGTCAGCCCCGACAGCACCCCGGAGGTGTAGACCGGGACCGGCGTGGACACCGGGGTCGTCGTGGTGGTGTTGTTCCCCAGCTCGCCGTAGGTGTCGTCGCCCCAGCAGAAGGCCTTGCCGTTGCGGAGCAGGCACGCGTGGTTGTACCCGGACGCGGTCATGGTCGGCAGGGACAGCACTGCCACCGCCACGCTGAAGTTGTCGGCCGTGTCGGGGTTGCCGAGCTGGCCGTTGCTGTTCTCGCCCCAGCAGAAGTCGGCGCCGGTGTTGCTCAGCGCGCACACGAACGTAGTGCCGACGGTGACCTGGGCCAGGGTCTGCCCCGACAGCACGCCGGTCGCCGTCACCGCCACCGCCGTGGTCTGCGCCGCGGTGGTCGAGCCGTTCCCCAGCTGGCCGATGGCGCCGCCGCCCCAGCAGTAGCCCAGGCCTGCATTGGACAGCGCGCACGAGGAGTTGGAGCCGATGTCGAGTTGGCTCAGGGTCAGCCCCGACAGCACCCCGGTCGTGGTCACCGCCACCGCCGTGCTCTGCGCCGCGGTGGTCGAGCCGTTCCCCAGCTGGCCGCTGCCCCCCGCCCCCCAGCAGTAGGCGGCACCCGCGGTGGACAGCGCACACG
>Ga0302325_10012999_pt1 | contig 17804 bp, 19 predicted proteins | sample Palsa_T0_2_FD_201948 | JGI IMG/M metagenome (GOLD analysis project Ga0302325, IMG submission 201948) | Peat permafrost microbial communities from Stordalen Mire near Abisko, Sweden - Palsa_T0_2 | ecosystem: Environmental > Terrestrial > Soil > Palsa > Peat permafrost | place: Sweden: Abisko...
CCGGAGGAAGCTACGCTCAAGGCCAAGTCACTGGCCTTGCGAGTGATCGCCGAGGAAATTGAAAACGGAGAACTTGGACACGCTGGCGACATGTTGCAGTTCTCCCCGGCCGCATGAGCGAATGGCCTGCGACCAAGGCACGCCGGGCACTCGCAGCTTTGCAACGGGTCGGGCGGCGTATCGTTCGAACCTCCGGCTCCCATCGAACCCTCAGGCGTGACGGATGGCCGCAATATCGTTTTGCTTATCACGATAAAGAGGAATTGGGCCCGGTGGCGCTTTCCGAGGGGGAACTTGTTGCGTTAGAGGTCTTCTGGGTGCAGGCCGGTATGTTTCGCCATCTCTGCCGTCAACTTATGCGAAATTAGTAAGAATGACTCCCACGCTCAAAACCGAAATCGCCGACCGCGTATCCGCGATCAGCGTCTCATCGACTTTGAAGGTCTCCGCCGACGCCGATAAGTTGCGTCAACAGGGCATCGACGTCGTAGACTTCGGGGCCGGCGAGCCGGATTTCCCGACACCCGACAACGTCAAACAGGCTGCTATCCGCGCCATCGAAAACAATTTCACTAAGTACACGGCGGCCGGTGGAACACTCGAAGCCAAGAAGGCTGTATGCGAGCGCCATGCCGCGGATTTCGGCACCGATTACAAGCCCTCCGAATGCGTCATCAGCGTCGGCGGCAAGCACGTCATCTTCAACGTGATGCAGGTGCTGGTCAATCCGGGCGATGAGGTGATCATTCCGGTTCCCTACTGGGTTACCTATAAGGACGTGGTGAATTACGCGGGCGGCAAGTGCGTGTTCATCGAGACCGACGAAGCCGCAGGATTCGCGCTCACCGCCGAAATGGTTGCGCGGGCGATTACGCCGCGCACGAAGATCATCATCATCAATTCGCCTTCGAATCCCAATGGCGCGGTGATTCCGCAGGCTGAGTTCGAGAAGATCTATAAGGTCACTTCCGAGGCCGGCATTTATCTGCTGACCGATGAGTGCTACTGCCACTTCCTTTACGGAAGCAAGCCGTATTCGATAGCCTCGCTGCCAGGAGCAAAAGAGCATGTGCTGGTCGCCGGGACCTGCTCCAAGACCTACGCTATGACAGGCTGGCGCGTGGGCTTTGCTCTGGTTCCGGAGAGCGTCGCCGGGGCCATGCTGAAGTTGCAAAGCCACTCCACTTCGAACGTGACGTCCATCGCCCAGAAGGCCGCTGTCGAGGCCCTTCGCGGTCCCCAGGATTCGGTCGCAACCATGCTCGCCGAATATCGCAAGCGGCGCGATTTTGTGGTCCCGCGTCTGCGCCAAATTCCGGGAATCACGTGCGCCATGCCGGAAGGTGCGTTCTACGCTTATCCGAACATCAGCGCGATCCTTGGACGCGGCGGCATCAATACCCCACAGGTGTTCGCCGAGCGGCTTCTGGCGGAAGCTCACGTCGCAGTGGTCCCCGGTGAAGCTTTCGGAACCCATCATCACGTCCGTATCTCTTATGCGACCTCCATGCATGAACTCGAGCGCGGGCTCGATCGCATGGAGAAGTTCATTAATGGCCTCAGCTAGTCCGTACCAGCTAGTTCCCACCGCATTTGAAAAGGTCTGGGGCTCGACGCAACTCGAGCCCTGGTTCCCCGATTCCGACAAGAAGATGGGCGAGTTCTGGTTCACCGAACCGGGTTGCCCGCTCCTGATCAAGTTCCTTTTTACGACTGAGAACCTTTCCGTCCAGGTCCACCCCAATGACGAACAGGCCGCGCGGCTCGAACCGGGTTGCCGCGGCAAGACCGAGATGTGGCACATCCTACGAGCGGAGCCGGGGGCAAAGCTGGCCATGGGACTCAAGTCTCCGCTTACGCCCGATGAGGTCAGGGCTGCCTGTATCGACGGGAGCATCATGGACCGTCTTCGATGGCTACCGGCGATCCCCGGTGAAACCTGGTACATTCCAGCGGGCACGATACATGCCATCGGCGCAGGCATCACCCTCGCCGAGGTTCAGCAGAATTCAGACGTGACCTACCGGCTGTATGACTACGGCCGCCCCCGCGAGATGCACCTCGATAAAGGCTTGTCTGTCAGCGATTTAGACTCTCGGCCGGAGCCTGCTGGAAACAGGGTGGAAAGCCCGTATTTTCGTGCGGAAATCATCCGTACCAAACGAAGCCAAAGTGTCGGTCCCGGCTATCTGATAGTCACAGAAGGGTCGGGCGGTATCGAGGGAATCAGGATTCATCAAGGACATGTTTGGCACCTACAAACGGAAAGTGTCATCACGGGAACTATTGATGCTATAATCACGACAGGAACAAACATATGACCCGCACCATCATCAGTCTCGAAAGTGATGACAAAAAATGGCTGGATGAAGAGGCCCGCCGCTCCGGTCTACCGAAGTCCGCCATCGTCCGGCTTTCGATCCGCTATATGCGTCTGGATCGCGAGAAGTCTTTCGAAAAGCTGCTTACCCAAACTAGCGGCACTTGGAAGGAAGGCGATGGCTTGGCCTACCAGGAGCGCTTGCGCTCCGAGTGGTGAAAATCCTACTCGATTCCGTCATTCTGATCGACCACCTCAACGGCGTCCGGGCAGCCACCGATTATCTGGCCAAAGTGCATCTGAATGCCGTGATTTCGGTGGTCACCCGAGCCGAGGTTCTGGCAGGATGCGATCCCCCAGATGCTCCGCCGATCAAACAGTTGCTGGACGCCTTCCCCGCGCTGACTCTCGACGCCGCGGTGGCCGATCTCGCCGCTACCCTGCGCCGCCAGAACAAGTGGAAACTGCCCGACGCCTTTCAAGCCGCCCTCGCGCAGATCCATAAGCTCCAACTGGCGACCCGCAACACGAAGGACTTCCCGCCAGCTCAGTACGATTTTGCCTTGGTGCCGTACGAAATCTAAGCTAGCCGCCGATCGCGTACATCGGCCGCGGCGGTGGAACAAACTTGCTGCTATTGATCTGGTGCCCGAGCCACTTGGCCGCCACGTTCGCTCGGATCGCCGCCGCAAGCTCATGGTCGGGCGCTCCGCCACGCAGCAATCCCTTCACGTCGGTTTCGTCAATGGCAAACAGACAGTACCGCAGCTTCCCATCGGCGGTCAGCCGCAACCTGTTGCAATTCAGGCAGAAAGGCTTGGTCACCGAAGCGATAAACCCAACCATTCCTCCGCCGTCCGCATACCGATATTCGGTCGCAGGTGCCCGCGGATCGCGGTCCGGAACCTCCAGCAACGGCCCGAACTCCGCCTCAAGCAACCGCATCATGTCGTCCTGCGATACGACGCGCGACCGATCCCACAGATGCTGTGCGTCAAGCGGCATGAACTCGATGAAGCGCGGCTCAATTCCATTTGCGCGGCAATAAAAGGCCAGCGGAACCACGTCGCACTCGGTCAGGCCTTTGACCACCACTGCGTTCAACTTCAGCTTCGTGAACCCCGCCTCACGAGCTGCCGAAATCCCCTCCATCACACGCGGCAACTCATCCCGCCGCGTGATCTTCTCGAAGCGCGCACGGTCCAGCGTGTCCAGATGAATGTTCAGCCGTCGCAGCCCGGCGGCATACAGCGCTTTCGCATCGCGTCCCAGAAGCAGCGCATTCGTCGTAAGCGCCAGATCGGTAATCCCGGGAATCGCCAGCAGCTTTTCGATCAGTACCGTCAGATCCTTGCGCACCAGCGGCTCTCCACCAGTGAGGCGGATCTTCGTGACACCGAGCCCCGCCGCGACCCGAGCCACGCGCTCGATTTCTTCGAAGCTCAGAATCTGCTCGCGCTTCTCAAACACCACGCCTTCTTCCGGCATGCAATAGAAGCAGCGGATATTACAGCGGTCGGTAACGCTAATCCGCAGACTGTCGTGAATCCGCCCGAAACCGTCGCGAAGTTGTGGATCAGAGTTCACAATGCCAGCATGCGCCCGATCGGCAATGCCGCGCGCCGCATGGTCTCCGCATTCAACTCAACTCGCGGTTCGAGATTCCGCAAAGCGTCCCGCAGCTTCTCCAGCGTATTCATGCGCATATATGGGCACTCGCTGCAATTGCAATTCTCATTGGCCACGAACAGGAACTTCTTGTGCGGAGCCCGCCGCTCCATGGAGAAAGCAACGCCACTCTCAGTCATCACAATGAATTCCCGCGCCGGACTCTTCACCGAATAATCGATCAGCGCGGTGGTCGAGCCAATGAATTCGGCATGCTTCAATACATTCTCCGGGCATTCCGGATGGGCAATCACCACGGCTTCCGGATGCGCCGCCATCGCGTCCAGTAAACGCCGCTCGGGGAACGTCGCATGCACGATGCAAGCGCCCTGCCAGATCTTCATATTGGCGCGGCCCGTCTGTTTCTGAACGTAGGCGCCCAGGTTGCGGTCAGGCAAGAACAGAACCATCTTGTCGGAAGGAATCGAATTCACCACATCGACCGCGTTGCGCGAGGTGCAGACGATGTCGCTCTCCGCCTTCACCTCCGCCGACGTATTGATGTAACTCACAATTACGTGGTCGGGATTCCGCCGACGGTATTCGCGAATCGGCTCGGCCGGGCAACTCTCCACCAGACTGCATGAGGCGTCCGCATCCGGCACCACCACGATCCGCTCGGGATTGAGAACCTTGGCCGTCTCCGCCATGAACCACACGCCGCAGAAAGCGATCACATCGCCATCGAAATCGCGAGCCCGCCGCGCCAATTCCAGGCTGTCGCCGACGGAATCCGCCAGTTCCTGAATCTCCGAATCCTGGTAGTGATGCGCCAGCAAAATGGCCCGCCGGTCGCGCTTCAACTCAATAATTTCTTCCGCAATCGTTTGTATCGCTAACATTTGTAACCCAGGAACCCTGTTGTCCTAATTGTAGTTCATACAATAGTAAGGACCCGTGCGGATCCTCTTGCTATCTACCTATGAGATGGGCCGCCAGCCATTTGGACTCGCGTCACCTGCAGCCTGGTTGCGAAATGCAGGCCACGAAGTAACCGCGATCGACCTGACGCGCGCCCGTTTACCCGCCGGAATGCCGCCAGCCGACATGGTCTGTTTGTATCTACCGATGCATACGGCCACCCGCCTGGCCCTGAAACTGATTCCCAAGCTTCGCGCGCTGCACCCGGAGGCTCACTTCTGCGCTTACGGCCTCTACGCCCCACTCAACGAAACGGTTCTGCGCGAAAGCGGCATCCAGAGCATCGTCGGCGGCGAGTTCGAACAGGGCCTTCTCGATCTGGCCGCCGGCGGCGCCACCGAGCCAATCTCGCTCGCCCGGCAGCGATTCCAGATCCCCGACCGCGCAACCCTCCCCGCGCTCAACAGCTACGCGCAACTCATCGACGGCCCCGTAACCCGTACCACCGGCTACACGGAAGCCACCCGCGGGTGTAAACACCTGTGCCGCCACTGCCCTGTAGTGCCCGTTTATCAAGGAACATTCCGCGTAGTCCAGCGGGAAATCGTGCTGGCCGATATCCGTCAACAGGTCGAGTCAGGCGCGCGCCACATTACCTTCGGCGACCCAGATTTCTTCAACGGGTCCACCCACGCCCGCGTCATCGTCGAGGCGCTCCACGTGGAGTTCCCCCATATCACCTACGATGTCACCATCAAGATCGAGCATCTTCTCAAGCACCGCGATCTGATCCCGGTCCTGCGTGCCACGGGTTGCGCTTTCGCGGTGAGCGCGGTCGAATCCATCGACGACCAGCTTCTCGCACTGCTCGAAAAAGGTCACACCCGCAAGGACTTTCTCGAGGCGCTCTCGCTCATGCGCGCCGCCGGACTTCCGCTGGCCCCGACCTTTATTCCTTTCACGCCTTGGACAACAATGGAAGGCTTCCGTGACCTGCTGCGCCTAATTGCCGCCGAGGATCTGATTCCCAACGTGCCGCCCATTCAGATGGGCATCCGCCTCTTGATCCCCGAAGGATCGCGATTGCTGGAACTCCCCGAGGTCCGCGAGTTCGTAGGGCCCTTCGATCCTGGAAAGCTAGTCTATCCCTGGAGGCATCCTGACCCCGCTATGGACGCGCTCTCCGCGGAGATCCAAACGTTTGCCAAGAGTAAAGCGAGCCGGGCGGAAATCTTCGCGCAAATCTGGGGGGCAGCCCACTGCGGCAACCTGGACATGCCACTTGGGTCTCGCGCGACTGTCCCCTATCTCAACGAGCCCTGGTATTGTTGAGCCGAACCGACTGAGGAGCAGTTGGCTCTTCTATGATTTACGCAACGATTTACGCAACGCTAAAACGCTAAGAGGCGGCGCTACCATTTCTGGGTTAAGTCGACGAGAGTTCGCCCGACCATCGTAAACTTCTCATCGCGCCAATCGAAGTAATAAACGCCGCACTCGCTCCGGGCCACTTTGCAGGCGTTACGCAGGATCATCAAGCTACTCTGAGGTTCAAAGTCGATTTCTCGATCTCCCAAAATGTCCATGGGAACGTACAACTCCGTTCCAGCGCCGCTTAAGGGAGGATTGTAGACCTTGCCCGTCCTTGCATCGACAATCGCAATCATCAAGCAGTCAGACCCACACCCCCAGCGGACAACAAAGTAATGGCCAGCAAAATTTGGGCCAGCACTCCGGATCGGATTTCTCCAGCTCCCAGTCCAAACGCCCTCTCCTTTTGACACCCCGTTGCTTATCCGGGTGCGGTAACGTTTTTGCCCTACAGCGACTGGAACAGGCGGCGTGGGTTGCTCGTTGAAAACTTCATTGACCTGGTAATCCCGAAACTTGGGCGCAGGAACTGAGTCCCCTTGAACCGTGGCGGCGGTTGGGATCGCCCAAGTACCCGAGGCTAACTGCTTACCCGAAATGTAGAGGAGTTGCCGGAAGTGATCCTTTTCCCACAGGAAGTAGTACGTGTCTGGAATATTCTTCCGAAGCCGCTCTGAATAATTCAGACCGCATCGCACGATAATGAGGCGGCTGTCGAGATGAAATTCGTCGTTTGTCCCTTCAAAACTAGCCTCACACATGATCCACCGCTCCCATCCTCGCCCGTTTGCCTTTGCTAACGGTAGCTGAAACACGTCTCCTGTCTGCAAATCGACGAGCGCGCCAGCGGAGCATACGGAGCCACAACCCCAATATGTGATTCTGTAATGCCCAGCGAAGTTCGGCAGTTCCTTCGCGGCTTTGCTTAAGTTCGTTCGGAACATTCGCTCAGAGGGCGTGGTTAGCTTCAATGGCGTTCTTATTTGATCCCACTGATCGGTGACGGAAAAGTCCTCAAAGCGAGGAACCTTCGCGGTGTCGGCCTGTTTGGTTTGGGAGTGAACTGTCCATGACGCAAATAGAATCAAGAAGAGAGCAGGCAGCGGCTTCAAAGTGGGCTGTTGAATCACAGTAAATGCGTAACGCCTTTTCATGAGCATTCACTTGTCATCTTACAGTCGGCGTATGAGGACAACGCAGTTGCTACCAATCCGACGTAGATCATGACGATCGGGCGGGGTGTTGCTATTCTGTTGACCATGATGGAGCGGCCCGAAGACATTTCGATGTGCGTTATTTACGGGAAGTCTTTCTCAATGCCAGAGAGGGAAACGGTCATCCACGAACAAGGAAATCTTGCTTTTCGAGCGCCGCTCGTGGGGGAACGGTGTCTGGGTAAGTTCGGGAACGTGTGTCATGGTGTTGTGGCAAAGACAAATTGGGAGACTAACGGTTTTCCTCGTCTGATTTTGAGCAGCGTGTCAACCGAAATGGACTTTGTGCTGACTCAGAGATTTGTAGCCAAATTGGACAAGCGCCTCACCGATATGTGGCAAACCGTCTATCCTGCAATGGTTTCCAAGGATTATAGCTATCGAACCGGCTGAGGAGACCTCCGTGGATTACGCCGAATTATCCCGGAACCGGCTACTCGAAACAATCGTAGAGAACGCCCCGGCCGCCATCGCATTGCTGCGCGGACCCGATTTCATCTTCGAAGTCGTAAACCCGGCCTACGCTGCCATCGCTCCCGGCATTCCCATGCTCGGCCGCCGCGTTGCAGACGTTTTCCCGGATATCTCCCACATCGTGGTTCCCCTCCTCCGCAACGTGCTCCTCAACGGCGAGCCCTTTCGCGTCGACGATCAACCCCTCGCCATCAGCCGCTGCCCAGGCTCCCCGCTTGAAACCGGCTACTTCTCTTTTTCTTATACAAGAATCAACGATGGGCAAGACCCAGAGAGTCATTCCATCCTGGTGCTTGTGCTCGAAACTACCTTACAGAAGAGAGCCGAAGTCCAACGCCTCGCAGCTGCCGCCGAGCTTGAACGGCAATGGCGCGTTTTCGATACCGCCCTCTCCAACACGCCGGATTTCACCTACACCTTCGACCTCGAAGGACGTTTCACCTATGTGAACCGAGCTTTACTTTCCCTGTGGCAGATCCCGCTCAGCGAAGCCCTCGGCAAGAATTTCTTCGAACTCAACTACCCGCCAGATCTCGCCGCCAGACTTCAGCGCCAGATTCAGGAAGTGATCGATACCTGCCAACCTGTCAGGGATCAGACCCTCTTCACCGGGCCCGCCGGCGAATGCCGCCATTATGAATACATCTTTGTCCCGGTGCGCGGCGCAACATGCCAGGTGGAAGCCGTCACCGGGTCTACCCGCGACATCACCGAACGCATTACCGCCGAAGAACGCGAGAGAGCGCGCCAGGAACAGGCGCTCGAAAGCGCGCGCCTCGAAAGTCTCGGGTTGATGGCCGGCGGCATCGCTCATGACTTCAATAACATCCTCACCGGAGTCCTCGGCAATGCAAGCCTCCTGGCCGAGACGGCCCCTGAACTGGACCGACCCATCGTGAGCGAGATCGTTCTGGCGGCGGAGCGAGCAACGGCTCTCACCAGACAGATGCTTGCCTATTCAGGCAGGGGCCATTTTGTGGTGGAGGCAGTGGATCTGCACGGGCTGATCCAGGAGAGCCTTATTCTGTCGCGCGCCGCCATGGGGTCCAACGCAGGCGTCGAGCTCGACCTTAATTGCCGGCAACCGGTCATTGAAGCGGACCGCGCTCAGATTCAGCAGGTCGTCATGAACATTCTGATCAACGCCTCGGAATCCTTTGGCGATGCCCCCGGGCAAGTCGTCGTTAGAACCGCACTCTCGGAACGCCGGGAACCCTGGTTCAGCAACCGCCTGCACGCGCGTGTTCCGGCGGGGCGCTACGTACTACTCGAGATCTGCGACAACGGGCCCGGAATGCAACCGGAAATGCTCAAGAAGATCTTCGACCCATTCTTTACAACTAAATTCACCGGGCGGGGACTGGGTCTCGCCGCCGTCCTCGGAATCGTGAAAGGCCATCAAGGAGATATCGAGGTTGAAAGCCAGCAGGGCAAGGGCACTGCATTCCGAATCCTATTGCCTACCTCCGTTCGCAGGAGTTCCAAAGACAACCAATCGCCAAATATTCCCGCCGCAACAACCGGTCAAACCATCCTGGTCGTGGATGACGAAGAGATCGTTCTGCGAACCGCAACCGCGACCCTTGAATCGCGCGGCTATCGCGTCCTCCGGGCGAACAATGGAATCGAAGCGCTTGAAGTCTTGCGGAAAGAACCGGGCGTCGCGCTCGTGATTCTCGACCTGACGATGCCCGTGATGACCGGAGAACAGGCTTTCCCGTTGATTAAGGAGCTCAATCCGAAGATTCCCGTCATGCTCTCAAGCGGATTTAGCGAAACCGAGATGAGCGAACGCTTCGCTGGCTTCGATGTCGCAGGTATCCTGGAAAAGCCGTATTCCGTTGCCACCATCGTGGCCAAGGTAGGCGAGCTACTCCGCAAGGGTTAGTCCGGCCGTGCGAAACTGGTAAGTGAACAACAACCTGCAGACAATCCTCGAAGCCGCCCATTACGCCGCTGAAAAGCACGCCAACCAGAGACGCAAAGGCGCCGCGGCCGAGCCTTACGTAAATCACCTCATCGATGTCGCCAGGATGGTATCCTCCGCGATTTCGGAACCCGATCCCAATCTCATCATCGCCGCCCTTTTACACGATTCCGTCGAAGACGCAGGCGTCACCCCCGCCGAATTAACCGAACGATTCGGGCCCGACGTCGCAGGCCTGGTCATGGAAGTCACCGACGATAAGTCGCTGCCCAAAGCCGAGCGAAAGCGCCTGCAAGTTCAAACTGCACCGTTGAAATCGCCGCGAGCCCAAGTCATTAAGCTCGCCGACAAAATATCCAATGTGAGAAGCATTTTGCAGAGCCCGCCGGCGGATTGGGACTACGAGCGCAGGAAGCAGTACTTCGCGTGGGCCAAAGAAGTTGTTGCCGCGCTTAGTTCGCCAAATCCGCAGCTTTTGGCAGAGTTCGACCGGATATCCCGGGATTTCCCTCGGGACGCTTGAAGACTTATCGCGCCAAAGCGTGAAAGGTCTGATTGACAGTCAATTTCACCGAGTACTGGACGTCCCGCGGAATAAAACCGTATCCCAGGTAAGCGACCAGAGCCATGACTAGTAAGCTCGCCACCTTCAGCATCAATTCATGAGACGCCCAAAATGCCTACTTTGGTATACGTACCAATGAATATTCCGCGCGATCTGTACTGGTACTGTTGCTCGGCCTAAATAATTACGTATCTGCTACAAAGGTACTAGTACGTTCCAATACGATAACGCCAAACGTGCTACACAGAGTATACGAATGCCGCAAATTTGGAGACTTCAAACCAAATCTCCACGCCTCAATGAGCCAGACCCCAGCACCTTCTGCATCGAGAATGACCTTGTAGGATTCGGCTATCCCGTTGACCCGGCGGAAGATCTGCTCGCATGGGAAATCTACTACCGGCGCGGCCTCGAAACCTATCACAACAAAGGTCACGCCGAGTGGCAGCCCGCCGTCGATGCGATCCGGAAACGCATGTCCGTGGGCGACCTATGTTGGGCTCGCCATCGATCCGGAAAGTACTATATCGGCCGGGTCATGGGGACGTGGGAATACCGCAATGCCCCTCTCAACCGGCAGGCCGGGGTAGTCAACACCCGCTTCTGCGACTGGCAGGAAGCCGGCGACGCCTTCAACGTTCCCAATGCCATCCTGAACTCCTTCCGCAACGGAACCCCGCTCGAACGCGTGGAGGGCGATGGCGTCGAAGCCTTTTCCAGTTTTCGGTTCAACGGACTGGCGCAAAGAAGCGTCTATGAATTCTCCCAACGCACCTGCGAACTTTTTTCCATTCTGGGTCCGGAAGAGTGCGAAGATCTCATAGGCATTTATCTGCAGATGCAGGGCTATCTGCTGCTGCCCGGAACTTACAAGACGGACGCCAACCGCTTCGCTTTTCTGTTGAAACACCCCGCCAGCGGCCGTCATGCCGCTGTACAGGTGTGCCAGGGATGCGACGCCATTGACCCCGCGGTTTACGAGAATTTCGGTGGCGAAGTCTTTCTCTTTCAGACGAACGGCCTCTATGCGGGCGAAGCACCGATTAATGTAAAGTGCCTCCCGCCGGAGGAAATTCAGGAATTCTGCCTTAAAAATATGGAGGCGCTGCCAGCCAGTCTGCAACGCTGGATCAAGGTGTGGCAAAAAGTGTTAGGCACCGAAAAGAACTATCTCGATTAGCCTAGTACTAACTAGCCAATTGGCATATGCCAGTCACCCTCGACGATTTGCGCCGATTCGCCATCGGTCGCAGTCTCTCCGCGCCCACTACACTCGCACGCGCCATCGAAAAGATGGCCTTTGTGCAGGCGGACCCCATTCGCTCTCCAGCCCGCGCGCAGGATCTGATGCTGCGCCATCGCGTGAAGAACTATTGCGCCGGCGACCTGGAACGCCGCTACGAATCGCTTGGCGTCGCTGAAGACGTCTTCGTCAATTACGGATATGTGACCAGCTCCTTGCAACGGCTGATGCATCCCCGTCCGGCCGCGCATGGAAACAGGGTGGCGAAGCATGTTCAGAGCCTCCTCGATTTTCTGCGCGAACGTGGACCAACGCACCCGCGCGAGGTGAACAGCCACTTCCTGCACGGCAGAACGACGAACTATTTTGGCGGTTCCTCGAACGCCACCACCCAACTGCTCCAGACCATGCATTGCCAGGGACTGCTGCGCGTAGCGCGGCGCGAGAACGGCATCCGTGTTTACGCGGTCCAGGAACACGATCCCGAACCACGCGACAAAACCGAGCGCCAGGAACGCATCGATAAACTGGCCGACGCCGCCGTCAACATTTACGCCCCCATGCCCGCGGCGAGCCTCTCGTTCCTCCTGCGCCGCTTGCGCTATGCGGCGCCGCAGTGGCGCGCCGAGGTTGGCAGCGCAGTGCAACGCGCCAAACAGCGGCTCTCGCACACGCGCGTGGATGGCGTCGATTGGTACTGGCCCGCCGATGAAAAGGCGCCACGGCGCCGCACACCAAGCGATGAAGTACGCTTGCTGGCGCCCTTCGACCCTGTAGTGTGGGATCGGCCCCGTTTCGAAATGTTCTGGGGCTGGCGATATCGCTTCGAAGCTTACACGCCTGCTCCGAAGCGCATTCGTGGCTATTACTCCTTACCGATGCTTTGGCGCGACCGCGTGATCGGCTGGGCCAACCTGTCAATGAAAAGCGGGAACCTCGAAGCCGGATTCGGCTATGTCGAGTCCGCGCCACGCGATGCCGTCTTTAAGCGGGAACTTGCGGTGGAACTTGATCGCGTGCGAGCGTTTCTCGGCGCCGGGAGTGGAACGCCTTGAAAGCCAAACCCAAGATCAAGCCCAAGAAGAACCCTCTGATGTGGATTTTCGAACCTCTCGAAGACAATCCCCGATTGGTCCGAAAGAAGCTCTTCAGCTTCGACGCCGTTTATCTGGACGGCCTGCTCTACCTTGCGGTCTCGGAAGGAAAAGAGCCCTGGAACGGACTCCTCGTCTGCACCTCGCACCAACACCACGGCGCCATCCAAAGCCAATTCCCGCAACTCAAGCCGCATCCTGTCCTGGGAAAGTGGTTATACCTTTCTCAACTGCACCCTGATTTCGAAGCTGTCGCTCCGGAGCTGGTGGAGTTGGCTGCGAAGCGGGATCGAAGACTCGGCGTCGAGCCGCGGCCCAAGAAGAAATCCGCATAGCTAAGATTCCGCGCTCACGAACCCGCCGCGAAAGCTGCCCACGAACCTCATCCTCCGAAATTCTTTTGCTAATTTGTCTGAATCAGCGTTTCATTTTCGCTCTTATGTCTAGAGATTGCTCAGAACTGACGCGAAACCATGACCTCATTCGCCATCGATAACCGGCACATCGGGACGAAAGTGAGCATGGTCACAGTTATAATCACTGAACATCTCTCCATGCCGAGTCAGAAAGGCGAAATCACGATTCTCCTCGACCGCCTGGCTGAAGGCGATCGGGTTGCCGAAGAGACGCTGATTCAACGCGTGTACATGGAACTGCACCGGATCGCGATCAACCGCCTGCGGTCCGAACGCCAGGAACACTCCCTTCAGGCTACCGCGCTGGTGCATGAAGCTTACATGCGGTTGTGCCGCACGGACGAAGTGAGCTGGCAGAATCGTGCGCACTTTTTCTGCCTTGCCGCCCGGATGATGCGCCAGATTCTGGTCGACCATGCTCGCCGCAACGGAGCCCAAAAACGCAATAACGGAGCCCGTCCCATTTCACTCGACCAGGCGATCGAACTGACGTCCCAACAATCCAGTACCGCGATCGAAATCGATGAGGTGTTGCAGCAACTCGCGAAAATCAGCCCCCGCCAAGCCAGCGTGGTCGAAATGCGATTCTTCGGCGGCCTTAATGATGAGGAAATCGCTCTCGCCCTCGGAAAAACTACCCGAACCGTATGCCGGGATTGGCTGATGGCCCGCGCGTGGCTCCACGGAAAACTGGCGCGCCAGTGAATCCAGGCGCAATCCATGTTCGAGGCTAATCTCTTAATGGAAGACGTACGCTGGAGCCGGGTGACCGCTCACTTCGAGCGCCTTCTCAATGGCGCCGCGATGGAGGATGTCCTCAGCTCGGAGGTCGATTCATCCATCCGCGAAGAGGTCGCCACGCTCTGGCAGCATCACCTGGAAGCCGACCGGGAAGACTACCTCAGTGAATCGATGGAGTTCGATCTGGTCCCGGTCTTTCAGCCCGGACAAGTATTGCTCAACCGCTTTGAAGTCCAAAGTATCCTGGGCCGCGGCGGCATGGGAGAGGTCTATCGCGCGCTCGACCGGACCATGCGGGAACCGGTCGCATTGAAGACCGTGGCTCGCCTGCTGGCGCCGTCAAAGGCGATTCGGGGCCGGATTATCGCCGAGGTTCAAAACGCCCGCCGCATTACGCACCCCAATGTCTGCCGCATCCATGACTTGTTCGAGGATGGCGACACTGTTTTCTTCAGCATGGAGCTGCTCGAAGGAAAACCTTTGTCGGAGGTTCTCGAAAGCGTCACGTCAGGCGAAGCTCGGCAGATCGTGCTGCAGATGGCCGAGGGACTGCATGCCGCGCATAAAAACGGCGTGATCCACGGCGATTTCAAGCCGGACAACGTCATGATCGCCGAAGGGAGTCCGCGCCGCGCCGTCGTTACGGATTTTGGTCTGGCCATGGCGCTGAAGCCAAGGGCATCAGGCGCCGAAAACGATGACCTGCCCGGCGGCGGCACTGCCCGGTTCATGGCTCCCGAGCTCCTTTCCGGCGTGGCTCCATCCGTCCTAAGCGATATCTACGCGTTCGGCATGGTGGCGCACATGCTTCTCCCTCGCGAAGGAATCTGGGATCACTGCACGCGCCCCGAGCCCAAGGAGCGTCCGGCGTCGCTCGATTCCGTAATCCGCCGCATTCGTCCCGGCGCCACCCGGCGGTATTGGGTTACGGGAGCAGTTGCATGCGCTGCCGCCGGAGTGGGTTATTTGGTGGAACCTGGTTCGAAACAGTCCGTCTTTCTGCCAGCCGGCGCGCGGCTGCTGGTAAACGCATTCCATACCCTAGAGAACAACCTCGACAGCGCGCGTCAGGCACGCGCGATGTTCCTGACCGCGGTCCAACAATCCCCCCGCGTCCATGCCATCGCCGATCAGGATCTGATCCCCGTCCTGCGCCGCGTCGATTCCAGCCGCACAGTTCCACTTTCGAATACCGCTCTTTCGAAAGCGATCCAGCTTCTCCGCGCCAATTTCTGGCTGGATGCGGACCTCGCGCAGCCCGGTGGCCGCAATTCTCTGAGTGTTCGTCTCTATCGCGCCTCAGACCAGCAATTTCTCGCCGAATCCGCCTTTCGCGATCAGCCCAATTTGATCGCCCTGGCGCAAGAAGCGGCTCTCTGGATTCGCAATGCCGCGGGCGAGTCGAAGCAGTCGCTAGCGCTGAACCCGGTCACCCTTGCGGCTTATACGACGTCGAATGAAGATGCCCTGATCCGGTATTTCGACGGCATGGAAAAATACTCGATGGCGCAGATGCGCTCCGCCATTCCGCACTTTGCGGAAGCCGTCCGTCTCGACCCGGACTTTGCGCAGGCTCGCAACATGCTCGGCATGGCACTCAATTCCACCGGCGATTATGAGGCCGCCTTTCGCGAACTCGACCGTGCCTTTCAGTTGAAAGACAAACTTCCCGAACGTGAGCGGGCCGGCATCGAAACCAACTACTACGCGCTCTTGAACGATCCCGACAAGATGGTCGAAACTGCGCGTGCCAACGTGTCTTATTATCCTGGCGAGCCGCGCTACCAGCGCCTGCTCTCATACGCCCTGTGCCGGAGCGATCAGGCTGCCGAAGCCATTCAGTACAACCGGAAAGCCGTGGAACTGTCGCCATATGACGATCTGCAGAGAACGCAGTTGATGGAGGCGCTGAATGAGGCCGGCCAGTTCGATGAGGCGCTGAACGAGTTCAACCGCGCCATCACAAGCGGCGCAACCAACCCCTGGATCTATGCGGGCCAAGGGCTCGCCTATATGGGTCTGGGGCGCTACGCCGAAGCCATGGCCGCCTATGAAAAGGAACCGGCCGACCCCGAGAACAATTTCGACATCCAAGGCGCCAACGTGCTTCTCGGCCGCCTGGACGAAGCCATCATCCGGCTTCGCCAGCAAGCGATTCATGCCGCCAATGCCATTGAAAATCATCGGGCTCATGAATTCTTGACGGGCTTGTATTTCTTGAGCGATCAACCCGATCTGGCGCTCACGCACTCACGCGAACTGACCAACCTGCCCGCCTATCCCACCATGGCCCGCCGTTTAGATTGCGCGGCTTTCTGGGCCAACCAAGTCTCCGATTACGAAAGCTTGGGCAAAGTACGCGGCACGCTCAGCGAAATCGAGGCCCGATGGCCCAACGGTTTTACTCGATGCGCCGCCGCTCACGCCGAAGCGCTCGAAACCTGGCACGCGGGAGATATCAAGAACACCGAACGGCTTCTCCTGGAAGCGTCTGGCCCCAGAAATCGCGTCCTGAGCGTTTTCGCATTGTTCGATCTTGCCGCCTTCCTGACGAAGCATTCAAGCGCAAAGGTCGCCGAAGGCTACTGGCAAGATCTGGAGGATCGCCGCGGCCTGATCCTGGAAGCATGGTTCCCTGGAATGCTCCCTATGTCGTGGCTCAATCGCGCGATCGCGGCGGACAAAGCTGGCGATCGCGCCGTGGCCCGCGAGTATAGCCAAAAGGTTTTGAATTTGTGGTCTGTAACCAATCCCAACTTGCGGATCGCACGCACGGCGGGAAACCTAGCACTCAAATAATAAGGAGAAACACGACGATGTACGACTTTTGGTTTTCTCTGGGCGCCGCCATCATGGACCCTACTCTTATCAACGTGGTAAACGCGGCCGGGCCTGTCTTCAACCGGGTCACGCGCGAAATCATTGAAACCGATTCCACGGGCGCCGTGACGTTCCAGGAGACAAATACTCTGACCGCGGGTTTGATCGACGTCACTGCCACCACCACGGTTCGCGGGGCCATCGCAAGCTTTACCCAAAGCAATCCCGCGGCGCCCCCCGTCTCGGTTTACACGGCCGGGAAATGGTGCCAACTGGTCGCCGTAACCACCATTAACTTCGCCCAGGATATTGGGCTCGCGAATCAGGCCTATGTAGCGAGTCTCGGCGCGAACCAGACCACCACTTTCTCATCCCGCTTCCCGGCCTTTCTTGGCGTATGCCTGATCGATGGCGGAATGGTGTCCAGGCTGCTGAACCCGGCCGCCTCGCCCGATTTGCCGGAGGCGCTTGCCGAATTTGGCATTAGCTCGGACCCGACCAGCATTGAGCGAACCACGATTTCCGCCTTCGTCGCGAACACGAATTTCCAGACCGCCTCCGGAAACCTGTTGAACTCTCCGGGCACACCTTGGGATTTCGGCTGCCTGGATCAATTCTTCTTCTGGGCCGGGGAAAATGAGCGCGCGATCATTTAAGCACGCAACCCTTGCAGCTTTCGCAATCAGTACTGTTTTCGGTCAATCTACGGTCCTGCTAGATGGACGTGGGTTCAAAGGCCAGTCTCGCCAGGACCCTGAGTTCGCCAGGTTCCTAGCCTCACCGGTCGCAAAGATCTACCCGCAAATCGATTTCGAGAAGAGTCTCATGATTCACGATTGCGGAATCAATCCCGAGTGGTGCAACGACTCCGCGTTTAGCTTCGAATCCATGTTCGCCAGGGCCGCGCACGGAGCCGGCCTCGATGCGGATTCGCAAATGTTGTCCTGGTATAACTCCGCGAGAGTAACGCACATCGGGTTCGCGCAGGATGTAGCGCCATGGATCGGGACCTCGTCGGCTAAAGCCCCTTTCCAGAACCTCGCGATCGTTAACCGAATGGATTTGGCGGAATGGGATAAGAACCGCTGGA
>Ga0302325_10013000_pt1 | contig 17803 bp, 16 predicted proteins | sample Palsa_T0_2_FD_201948 | JGI IMG/M metagenome (GOLD analysis project Ga0302325, IMG submission 201948) | Peat permafrost microbial communities from Stordalen Mire near Abisko, Sweden - Palsa_T0_2 | ecosystem: Environmental > Terrestrial > Soil > Palsa > Peat permafrost | place: Sweden: Abisko...
CAGGAGCGCGACGTCTTCATATTTAACTTCTGCCAGGCGGGCAGCGTGGAGGAGCACTTGCTGCGCGTGCTGCACGATAAAGTCAACATGTTCGAGCTGGTGGTGGGCGAGATGGATGCCATTCTGGGCAGCCTCGACGACGCCCGCGACTTCGCCGAGGTGGTGATGGACCTGTGGATCTCGGCGCGCCAATCCGGCGCTGTGGGCGAGGCGTTCGACGATTTGGGCCGGCGCCTGCTGGCGGCCAAGGCGGAGCATGCCCACGTAAAAGAACTCGACGAAGCGTTGTTCCATAGGGATTTCGAAGTATGAGAAAGGTCTAGCATGATGGAGCTGAGCGAGTGGGCGCGCGACCTGTTGATGAGCCGTGGTGCGCTGGTGGAAAGCGAAGGCGATGGGGCACTACGCGCGTTGCTGCCCGCGGAAGTCTCCGCCAGGCTGGCGGTGGGTGACTGGCTCTCGCTAGATTTCGGCGCGCGTGTTGGCGCGGACGATTCTTCCGAATGGCAGGAGCGGCTCAGCACGCTGCTGCCTCCGTCGCCCGCGGTGGCCGGTGCGCGGCTGCGCCAGCGAACGGTCGCGGGGCCGATCGATGCCGAGGCCGTTCTGAATCGCGAACTGGCCGTTCAGAACGGGGTTTGGCGGCTGGTGGAAGACTACGCCGAAGCCGTACCTTATTACTTGTTCTCGTTCGAGTACACGGTGGAGTCCGACGAGCGCACCATCGGTTATGCGAGAGTGTGCCTCAACAGCGCCTCGCGCTCGTTAGTGGGGCAGCCGGAGCGGTTGCTCCACTCGATTCAGGACGACTTGGAAGAAGACCCGGTGTCCTCGGATGTTTCGGGTCCGTTGGGCGGGCTGTACCTGCTGGCTTCCCGCGCCGCGCAAGCGGAAGTGCGGGACCGCATCGCGGCTCTGGAGCAGAGCGCCAATCGGCGCCTCGCGCGCGATAGCGAACGGATGGCATCGTATTACGGCGGCCTGCTGGCCCAGATCGAGAAGCGGGCGGCACGGCGGGATGCGGCGGAGAAGGATCGCAGCCGGATCGAAGCGACGCGCCTCGATCGCGCGGCGAAGATGGAAGATCTGGTCCGCAAGTACTCACTGCGGGTGCAGCTCGAGTTGACGGACGTCCTGGCGGTTCGGCTGCCGGCGCGTGCGATTTCCGCCAGGCTCGTTCGCAAGAAAGAGGAGCGCCTGGTGACGCTGCATTGGAACGCTGTATTGCGCGCGCTCGATATGCCGCTTTGCGAGTACTGTTCCGGCCGGGCGCGCCCGCTGTTTCTGTGCGAGAAGGTGCACCTGCTCTGCGGCGCTTGCTGGAGCGCTTGCCCAGCCTGCGGGCGGGTGTTTTGCCGGGTGTGCCAGCGAGCGTGTAAGTGTGGGGCAAAGGGTAGCGTACAATAAGCCATCGATTTTTATGCAGCCATTCGTCAGGACAATCCACCCGCGTAGCGTGCTCTCGTTTGCGCCCGATAACGAGCCGCTGCCCCTCACTCCTCTGAATGTCCTGATTGGTCCTAACGGATCTGGCAAGTCGAACCTGATCGAAATTTTTGAACTGCTAAGGGCTGCGCCAATCGATCTCGCGGCGGCGATTCGCGACGGCGGCGGCATTGGCGAGTGGCTATGGAAAGGCTCAGGCCATGTTCGTGCGATTGTGAGCGCCGATCTCCAGATACCCAAGGTCGGGTCGCTCCGATATCGGCTGGGGTTCGGTGCAGAGGACCAAGGACTGGAGGTCCATAACGAAGCCGTTGAAGAAGCGGGCGGACTGCCGGACGGGGCTGAGAAGGGCAGTGCTTACTACTTCTTTGCAAGCGGCCATCCCGCGACAATTATGCGCTACGTCGAGGGCAAAGCAGAGCGGCGAAGGCTGACCCGTTTGGACATCCAGCAATCCATACTGTCACAACGGAAGGATCCGGACTTATATCCCGAGGTGACGGCGGTCGGCCGTTCCTTTGGGCGTATCCTGACTTTTCGCGAATGGAGTTTTGGCCGGTATGCGCAGTTGAGGCAGCCGCAGCCCGCGGACCTGCCAAACGATGTCCTGTTGCCAGATGCCCGGAATTTAGGCTTAATTCTGAATGCTATCGAGCACAGCGACGTGTGGCCGCGACTAAACGACGCGATCCGCCGCTTTTTGCCAAGGTTCAAGCGTCTCTCCACGCTAGTCCAAGGAGGGACTGTACAGATTTTCCTCCATGAAGACGGACTTCGCACTCCCATACCGGCTACGCGATTGTCCGATGGAACGATCCGGTTCATTGCACTATTGGCAATCCTTTTGCGACCAGGCTTAGCGCCCCTGATCTGTCTGGAGGAGCCGGAGTTGGGGCTGCACCCGGACGCGCTGACCTTGATTGCGGAGCTGTTGGTGGAAGCCTCGCAGCATACGCAACTCGTGGTGACTACGCAATCCGATGTTCTGGTCTCCGCTCTCAGCGAACAGGCGGAGTCTGTGGTGATCTGCGAGAATGTCGCCAGCGCATCACGGTTCTCCCGACTAGAGAGCGACAAGCTTCAGTTCTGGATGGAGAAGTATAGGCTCGGTGAGATCTGGCGGATGGGCGAACTGGGAGGCAACCCATGAGCGCAATCGCGGTCTACATGGAAGGGGGCGGCGACTCCGCGGACGCCAAAGCACTGCTGCGTCAGGGCATCTCGGAGTTTCTTCGTTCCCTGCGGGAGGCGGCTCGCCAGAAGCGCCTCCATTGGAGAGTTGTCTCGCTTGTGGCGGCCGGGATGCTGCGCACGATGCGTTTCTGAATGCGACCAAAACCTCGCCTGACACGTTCAACGTGCTTCTGGTCGATTCAGAAGGACCAGTCGCCGATCCGCTTTCGCCGCGAGCTCATCTGAAACACCGCGATGGGTGGGATCTACTAGCGATCAGCGAGCGCTCTATTCATCTCATGATCCAGGTAATGGAAGCTTGGATTATTGCCGACGCCGATGCGGTGGCAAGCTACTACGGTCAGCGCTTTCTCAAAAGCGCTCTTCCGGCCGCGGCGGATCTCGAAGGGGTCGAGAAAGCGCGGATCGAGAATGCCCTGGCGCGGGCGACAGCGAAGACGCAGAAAAAGGAGTACCGCAAGATTCGCGACGCCGCCGCTCTGCTGAAAGCGATTGACCAATAATTGTGAGGCGTCGCTGCCCGTCGTGCGAGCGCCTGTTCGCAATCGTGAGTGAGGCAATCGGCGGGGCATAACAGCTTCCAGCCTTCGCCCACGGAGAGCCGGCTAGAAGCGGCAAGTCTTGCCGAATGGTCGGCAAGACTGGTGACCACGTGCGGGCGCAGTGCGTTTCCGCCTTGTGTCTACATACATTCTGCTTTGGCCCCCAATCTGCCCCTGGAAGATACGCTACTTTGTTTTCAAGGAGAATAAAATGCTCGGCATGGGACTACTCGGGACCGTTATTGTGATCGTGGTTATTGTTTGGCTCATCCGCAGGGTGTGAATTCGCGTGCGCTATGATCCCTTGCCATCCCCTTCGCGCGCCTTCACAAAATCCATCTCGCTCTGCTTGGGAATGCCCGGCTCGAAGCATCGGCGGCAGCGTGCCTCGTACATTTCGGCGGCGCCTACTACGATCAGATCGTCGGCGCCGCGCAGGCGTTGCGTGTGCTTGGCGGGATTGCCGCATCGTACGCAAATGGCGAGCGTCTTGGTGATGGATTCGGCCAGCGCCAGTAGATCGGGTATGGGAACGAAGGGCCGCCCCAGGTAATCGGTGTCCAAGCCGGCGACGATCACCTGCTTGCCGCTATCGGCCAGACGCTGCGCCACATCCACCAGGCTCGCACCCATGAAGTTGGCCTCATCCACGCCGATAACCTCAGAGCGCCAATCCACACGATCGAGAATCTCCGCGCCGGAGCTGACTACTTCGGACTTCATGCGCAGGTCACCGTGCGAGACGATCTCGTCATGGCCGTAGCGCGTGTCGATAACCGGCTTGAACACCTGCACCCGCTTGCGCGCAATGGTGGCCCGGCGCAAACGCCGGATCAGTTCCTCGCTCTTCCCCGAAAACATGGGGCCGCAGATCACTTCGACCCATCCTATGTTGCCGGTTACAAACTCCATTTATCAAGCCACAACACCGATCCAGCATGGCATACCCGGCCTGATTGAATCCAGTATGGGTACAATGGCAATTCTATGAACAGGCTTTGCTGGACGCTCCTGCTGTGCATCTGCGGCTTCGCCGCCGACAAAAAACCGGTCACCATCCAGACGATGGCGATGCCGCGGCACATGCCGGCCATCACCTGGGCGCCCGATGGAAAGCGGTTCGCATGGATGGAAGATAAGGCTATCTGGCAGTACGAGGTGCCCACCGCCAAGAAGAAGCAACTGGCGGCTCTGGAGCCTCTCGAAGAGAAAGCCGTAAAGCCGCCTAAAGCGGAAACCTTCGACTGGCTGAACCGGCGGGTTTCCGAGCAGAGTTTCCAATGGTCTTCGTCAGGGCGCGAAATGCTGATTAGCGTGCAGGGGGATCTGTTCCTGCTACACACCGAGACCGGGAAGTGGGAGCAGCTCACGGCCACACCCGAGCAGGAGCGCGATCCCAAGCTATCGCCCGACGGCCATTTCGTTTCATTCCGGCGCGACCATGATCTGTACAGCCTGGAGGTCGAATCGAAAAAGCTAACGCGGCTCACCGGCGACGGCGGCCCCACGCTGTGGAACGGCGAGCTGGACTGGGTCTACCCGGAAGAACTGGACCTTTCGACCGCGCACTGGTGGTCGCCCGACAGCAGCCAGATCGCCTATCTGCAGTTCGACGTGAGCCGCGAATCGATTTTTCCGCACGCGGACCTGCTCTCCTGGCACGCCCTGACGGAGCCCGAGCGCTTCCCGCAGCCGGGCACACCGAACGCGGAGGTGCGCCTGGGCGTGGTGGCGGCCCGCGGCGGTCCGACGCACTGGATGGACGTCGGCGAAACGCGCGACCACCTGCTGGCGCGCGTTTACTGGGCGCCGGACAGCCGCGCGGTGGCTTACGAGCGCCTGAATCGCGTACAAAACCAGCTCGACCTGGGCCTGGCGGATGCGCAAACCGGTGCCTCGCGGGTGCTTGTGGCCGAACACGACCCCTACTGGATCAACGTGAACGACGACTTCCGCTTTCTCAATAAAGGCAAACAGTTCCTATGGGGCAGTGAGCGGGATGGGTATCGCCACCTCTACCTTTATTCCACGGACGAGAGACACGCGACCCAGCTGACCAGTGACTCCTGGGAAGTCACCGATGTGGCTGGAGTCAACGAGGAGACCGGCGAGGTGTTTTACGTTTCGACCCAGGAGAGTCCCGTTGAGCGGCAACTTTACCGCGTACACCTGGATGGCAAAGACAATCCGCAGAGACTCAGCCGTGGCGCCGGCACTCACAGCATCTCGATGAGTCCGACAACCGCATATTATATGGACACAGCTTCCAGCCTGGGCACTCCACCGCACCGCACGCTGCACCAGAGCGACGGCTCGCAGATCGCGGTCTATCAGGAGTCCGTGCCGCCGGACGTGGAAATTCTCCCAACTGAAATCGTCAAGCTCAAGGGCAGCGACGGCGCGCCGCTTTTTGCGCGCATGATCAAGCCGGCCGGTTTCTCACCCGACAAGAAGTATCCGGTGATCGTGATGGTCTACGGCGGCCCCGGCGTGCAAGTGGTGCATGACGCCTGGAGCGGCGCGGATTTCGACCAGGTCCTGGCACAGAGAGGCTACCTTATCTGGCAGTTGGATAATCACGGGTCTTCCGGGCGCGGGCATCTTTGGGAGTCGAAGATCTATCACGAAACCGGCGCACAGGAGCTCAAGGACCAGCTTGAGGGCATTCACTATCTGGAGACGCTGGGGTTTGCGGACATGACTCGTGTCGGCATCAGCGGCTGGAGTTATGGCGGCTATATGACGCTGTACTCTTTAGCCAACGCGCCCAGCGTCTTTCGAGCGGGCATCGCGGGCGCGCCGGTGACTGACTGGCGCAACTACGATTCGATTTACACGGAGCGCTACATGGGCCTGCCGGAGGAAAATCCGGAGGGTTACAAACGCAGTTCGCCGCAAACCAATGCGGCCGATATTAAGGCGCGTCTGCTGATCGTGCATAATCTCGAAGACGATAACGTGCACTTCCAAAATACGGTGCAGATGGTCAACGTTCTGGAGAAGGCGGGCAAGCAATTCCAGATGTTGGTTTATCCGCAGAAGTCCCACGGCGTGACCGGCCCGGTGCGCAAACAGATGTTGCAGGCGATGCTCGATTTTTTCGATAAGTCGCTGAAGGAGTAAGCGCGAGCTCACATTCCGGATTCACCCATCTATACTAAGGGTGCATGACCCTATCGGGACCCGTTGTGCTGCGCGCCGCGCGGTGGCTCACGTTCGGCTCGGCGGTAACCATTCTGTTTTCCATCGCCATTTCTCAGTTCCTGCTGGCGCTGGCACTGGCCGCCTTGTTGCTCTCCGGCGAGCGCCTGCGCTTGCCGCGCATCTGGCTTCCGCTGGGGCTGTTTCTGCTCGGAACGCTGATTTCTCTGGCACTCTCCGGCGACCCGGCGGCCGGCCTGCCGCAGGTCCGCAAGATTTTCGTGTTTACCATTCTGTTGGTGGTGTTCTCCACGCTGCGCGACATGCGCATCATCCGGCAGCTGTTCCTCTGCTGGGCCGGCATCGGTGCGCTAATCTCGCTGCGCGGGTTCGTACAGTTCGGCCAAAAGGTGCAGGAAGCCCACGCCCAGGGCCGCAACTTTTATGACTACTATGTCGCCGAACGAATCACCGGCTTCATGAGCCATTGGATGACCTTCGGCGGCCAGGAGATGTTCGCGCTGTTGATGGTCACGGCGTTTCTGTTCTTCGCGTGTCTGGGGCACGGGCGTGTATGGCTCTGGCTGCTGTGCGCGGTGTTGATGGGCCTTGCTCTGCTGCTCGGATTCACACGCACCATCTGGATTGCGAGCGCCGCAGCCGGTCTGTATCTGATCTGGTTCTGGAAGCGCCCGCTGGTGATCGCATTGCCGATCGCGCTGGCGGCCATCGCGCTGCTCGCGCCGGCTTCGATTCGCGAGCGTTTCTCGTCCCTGCTCAAACCGGGAAAGGTGGATTCCAACGAGTTTCGCATCGTTACCTGGCGGACGGGAATTCAAATGATCCGCGCGCATCCGTGGTTTGGGCTGGGTCCGGAGGAGCCCAGGCTGCAATTCGACCGGTACGTGCCGCCGGATATACCGCGCCCGCTGCCGTCGGGTTGGTACGGGCACCTGCACAACATCTATCTGCAATACGCGGCGGAGCGCGGCATTCCGACGTTGCTCATGATGCTATGGTTGCTGGGACAGATTTTGTACGACTGTCTGCGAAGAATCTGGCGGCTTCCACCCGGGCGCAGCGATTTGAAATTCGTACTGCACGGCGCGGTTGCCGTGGTGATTGCGACCATGATCGCCGGGATCTTCGAACACAACCTCGGCGACAGCGAAGTGCTTACCATGTTCCTGGTGGTGGTGGGCTGCGCCTACTCGGCGATGGAGTGCACCGCGCCGCTGGAGGCCAAGGCGGGTGCCTGAGCAACAAATCGCGCAATCGGTTATCGCCCGGCTGGATATCGAGCAGCCCGATGAGCTGATCGCCTACCTGCGCCGCACGGGCCGCATCGCGCCTGGCGAACGAGTGCGCGTCTCCATACTGCGGGGCGGAGTCTCCAACCGCACGGTCGCGGTCGAGCGTGAGACGGGCGACGCGTGGGTCCTGAAACAGGCGCTCGAGAAGCTGCGCGTTCCGGTGGATTGGTTCAGCTCGCCGGAGCGCATCCATCGCGAAGCGCTGGGCCTCGAATGGCTGGCCAGGATTGCCCCGGCGGGCTGCATCACGCCGCTGTTGTTTGAAGATCCCGAGCAGCACTTGCTGGCCATGCAGGCGGTGCCGCAGCCGCATGACAACTGGAAGTCGATGCTGCTTGCCGGAGGAATTCAGCTGGATCATTTCCGGCAGTTCGCCACGCTGCTCGGGACTATTCACCGAGAAGCATACGGGCGGCGCACGGACCTGCAAGAAGTGTTCGCGGAGCGTTCGTTCTTCGAATCTCTGCGGCTGGAGCCCTATTATGCCTATGCCGCGGGGCAAGTGCCGGACGCCGCCGGGTTTCTGGACGCGCTGATTCACGACACACTGGCGTGCCGCATCACGCTGGTCCACGGGGATTACAGCCCGAAGAATATTCTGATATACAGGGACCGGCTAGTGCTGCTCGACCATGAAGTGATTCACTTCGGCGATCCGGCTTTCGACCTGGGATTTTCGCTGACGCACTTCCTCAGCAAGGCCCATCATCTGCCCGCGCTGCGGCGCGAGTTCGCCGAAGCCGCCCGGGAATACTGGCGCGTATACGCCGAGACGCTCGGAAGTCTGCCATGGGCCGCGGACCTGGAGCCGCGTGCCGTGCGCCACACTTTGGGCTGCCTGCTGGCTCGAGTGGCGGGCCGCTCGCCGCTCGAGTATCTGGACGCCGCCGAGCGTGACCGGCAGCGCCAGGCCGTACTGAGCATTATGCCCACCGCGCCTGCCACAATCGCCGGACTGATCTGTATGTTCGAGGAGAGACTGTGCCTAGTATCGAATCTTTAACCGCGGCTGAAATCCTGGACAGCCGTGGGCGGCCGACCGTCAGCGCCACGTGCCGTCTTGCAAGTGGAGCGATGGCTTCGGCATCGGTCCCCTCGGGCGCCTCCACCGGAACCGCCGAGGCGCTCGAGCTTCGCGATGGCGACCCGCGGCGCTACCACGGCCTTGGGTGTCGCCGCGCGGTTGAAAATGTCCGCGGCAATATCCAGGTGGCCGTCGCTGGCCGGGCGTTCGCCACGCAGGCGGAGCTTGACGGCGCACTGATCGAGCTGGATGGCACGCCGAACAAATCCCGCCTCGGCGCCAACGCCATTCTGGGGGTCTCAGTGGCCTTCGCACGGGCTTGTGCGCAAGAGCGCGGGCTGCCGTTGTACAGCTATTTCGGGGAGATGCTGGGGCTCGTGCCGCGCACCCTGCCGCGCCTCACGGTCAACCTGTTTAGCGGAGGCGAGCATGCGGGCAAACAGATTGCACTTCAGGATGTGCTGATCGTGCCGGCACGCTGCGCCACGATAGACGAGTCGCTGGCTCTGACCTATGACGTCTATCAGGCAGCTGCCGGCGTGATTCTGAAGCGCTACGCGATGCGTCTTCTGACCGCGGACGAAGGCGGCCTCTCACCGCCGTGCCAGAGCGCGGAGGAGCTGATCGAGACTGCGCTGGCGGCGATCAAAACGGCCGGTTTACGGCCCGGCACCGATGTGATGCTTGCGCTTGACGTGGCATCCAGCCATTTCTATGCGGACAGCCGCTATTTTATCGATGGCGCGACGTTGGATAGCGCCCGGATGATCGAAAGGCTCACCGGGTGGGTGGGCCGGTATCCCATCGTGAGCGTCGAAGACGGACTCGCCGAAGACGATTGGGAATGGTGGCCCAGGCTGCGGCAAGCGCTCGAGCCGCGCGCGCTGGTGCTGGGAGATGACTTGCTGTGTACCAATCCGCGGCGCATTCGCCGCGCCATAGAGGAGCGCGCCTGCAACGCCCTATTGCTCAAGCCTAACCAGGTCGGCACTCTGACGGAAGCGGCCGAAGCGTGTCTGCTGGCCAAGGATGCCGGCTGGCAAGTGACCGTCAGCGTGCGCAGCGGCGAGACAGAAGACAATTGGGCCGCGGATCTCGCTGTGGGGTGGAGCGCCGACCAGTTCAAGGCCGGTTCCATCACGCAGTCCGAGCGTCTGGCGAAGTACAACCGTCTGCTGGCGATCGAGCAAGAGACGGGGTGGCCTGTGGTGGCTTGGCCGGCTTAAAGAGGGTGCTGGGTTCTGGGTGCTGGGTGCTGGCGTACCCACTGCAGACGGTTCAAGAGTTTGCCAGCACCCAGCACCGCGAGCAGAGCGAGTACAGACCCAGCACCAGCCTTATCGCGGCTGGGTGCTGGGTTCTGGCGTTACTCACCGCAGACGGTTCAGGAGTTTGCCAGCACCCAGCACCGCGAGCGGAGCGAGTACAGACCCAGCACCCTCTTACCGCACCGTGTCTTCCACTTCGCGCAGCCAGTCCGGCCGCTTCAACACTTCGCGCGGCTTGCTGCCATCGGGCGGGCCGATGATGCCATCCCGCTGCATCGTATCCAGGATACGCGCTGCCCGCCCGTAGCCCAGCCGCAGCCTGCGCTGCAACGTCGAAGTGGAGGCCTTGCCCATCTCCAGGACGATACGCACGGCATCTTCGTATAAAGGATCCTGCCCGCCCGCCGGCACGTCTTCGGTCTCGGGCTCGTCCACCGATGGCGGCGCCACCAGGAAGGATTGGTCGTACTCGGGCGTGGCCTGCTCCTTCCAGTAATCCACCACGCGGTTGATCTCGGTTTCGGTTACGAACGCGCCATGCACGCGGATCAGGCGCGACGAGCCCGGCGGCAGAAACAGCATGTCGCCCTTGCCCAGCAGGTGCTCGGCGCCCATCACGTCCAGCACCGTACGGGAGTCCACGCGGGTGGCTACGCGGAAGCTGATGCGAGACGGGAAATTCGCCTTGATAAGGCCGGTAATCACGTCCACGCTGGGCCGCTGAGTGGCCAGCACCAGGTGCATGCCAACGGCGCGGGCCATCTGCGCGAGGCGCGTGACGGACTCCTCCACGTTGCGGCCCTCCAGCATCATCAGGTCCGCCAACTCGTCGATAAGGATCAGGATGAAGGGCAGCGGCCGCAGGTCCTCGGAGGTGGCCTCTTCTTCAAAAAGATTGCGCGGCTGCTCCTGCATCTTGCGAATTTTCTTATTGAACTGGTCGATGTTGCGCACGCCGAATTCTGCCAGCAGGCGCAGGCGGCGGTCCATCTCGAGCACCGCGTTGCGTAAGGCGTTGGTGGCCTTCTTGGCATCCGTGATCACCGGCGTCAGCAGGTGCGGAATGCCTTCGTAGATCCCGAGCTCCACGCGCTTGGGGTCCACCATGATCATGCGCACTTCGTCAGGCGTGGATTTATAAAGTATGGACATGATCATAGAGTTGATCATGACGCTCTTGCCCGCACCGGTCGATCCGGCGATGAGCAGGTGGGGCATGGATTCGAGCGCGGCCACCTTGATGCGGCCGTTGATGTCCTTGCCCATGGAGATGGTCAGGTGCGACTGGGACTGCGAGAATTCGTCGGACTCGAGGATCTGGCGCAGGGCGATCAGCTCGCGGCGTGTGTTGGGTACTTCGATGCCTACGGTGGGCTTGCCGGGGATGCGCTCGATCAGGATGGACTCGGCCTGCAAGCCCAGGCAAAGGTCCTCCGTGAGCGTGGTGATGCGGGTGTACTTAATGCCGGCTTCGGGCTTGAACTCGAACGTGGTCACCACCGGACCGGGGTTGATCTGGACCACCGAGCCCAGCACGTTGAATTCTTCGAATTTCGATTTGATGCGGACGGCGATGTCCTTGAGCTCCTGCTCATCGTAGGGACTGCGGCCGGGGCCTTCATTCAGCAAGGCGGTGTCGGGCAGGCGGTACGGGGTGGGCCCTGGCGGCCGCTTGTTACGCGACGGGACCGGCACAAGCACAGGCCCGGGCGCGGTGACAGGTTCGTGCGTTGGCGTGGCTTGCTCGTGCACGACGGATTCGTCGAGAGGGCAAATGGGGATGTCTTCGGGTTCGCGAGGCGCCTCCTCGCCGGCGAGCGGCACGTCGAACGGCGGACCGGACGACTCCATCGAGCGCGGTTCCGCGGCGGCCCCGGGTACTTCCACATGGGGCCGGGCGCGCTTGCGCTTCTCGACGCGCAGCAGCGCCCTTTCCATCTGGCGCCGGCGGCTCTCGTCCAGCCAGGTGTGCCAGGCCCGCCGAAGCGACCGTAAGTAGCGGAGAGGCGGGGCGAACCAGGCGCCCAGTTTCGACATGGTGAAAGTGGAGACCAGGTAGACCGAAACAATCAGGGTAGTGATGGTAAGCAGGATGGCGCCCACGGGGTTCAGGGTGTGCATCAGGTAGTTGGCCATCACCTGGCCCAGCACGCCGCCCAGCGGAATGGCGCTGAACAGCAAAAGCCGCGGCGCGAACGAGACCACCGCGGTAAGGCTCAACAGCAACAGGACCGTACCGGCAAGCTTAAAGGCGCCCGCTTCCAATTCTTCGGACCGAATCCACTTCCAGGACAGCGCGAACAGGAAAGCGGGAAACAGGAACGCGCCGATGCCGAAGCCTTGCAGGAGCAGATCCGCGAGAAAAGCACCAGGATAGCCGATCAGATTGGCCGGCCGGGATGCCGCGGCGGTGCTCCAGGAGGGGTCCTGCAGGCGATAGGAAGTCAGGCTGAGCAGAACCACCATGCCCAGCGAGAGCAGCAGCAGGCCTATGAGTTCGTTGATGCGCTTTTGCGGAGTCGGAGACAAGAGCTTCATCCCGCTGGCCGGCGGAAGAAAGCCAGAGCAAGCACTATTATGCCAAAAACGATGCGATAAAACACGAAGAACCACAAACTGCGGCGGCGGACGAATCGGAGGAACCAGGCAATCACGATTAAGCCTGTGACGGCACTGACGGCGATGCCGACGGCGAAGGCGGTCTGCATGCTAGGTTCAAACGCTTTGTGTTTGACCAGGTCGTACATGGCCTTGCCTGCCGCAGCCGCGATGGCTGGCGTCGAAAGCAAGAAGGAGAAGCGGGCCGCGGCCTCTCGATTGATATCGCGGAACAGGCCGGCGGTGATGGTGATGCCGCTGCGGGAGACTCCCGGGACCACCGCCAGCGCCTGGGCGATGCCGATCGACGAAGCGTCCAACAGGTTAATTCCGGCAATGTCGCGCGTCTTGCGCCCACTCCGTTCGGCCATGCCCATCAAGACGCCGATAACTATCAGCATGATGCCAATCACCCATGGGTTGCGCCATGCGCCTTCCGCCTGCTTATTGAACAGCAATCCGGCCACTCCGACCGGAATCGTGCCGATCGCCAGCAGCCAGAGCAGCCCGGTATTGCGCTCCAACTCTTCGTCGCGGCCGTAGCGTAAGCCGAATCCGTGCGCGATAATCTGTACCCAGTCGCGGAAGAAATACACCAGCACCGCCAGCAGCGTGCCCAGGTGTAGCGCGATATCGAACGTCAGGCTCTCCGTCTTCCATCCCAATAGCCAGGAGGTGAGATAGAGGTGCGCCGTGCTGCTGACCGGCAAGAACTCGGTTAAGCCTTGCACGCAGGCCAGCACAATCACTTGGTAGATCGGCATGTTAGGGCAAAATGGAATGGTACACGATTTTTATGCCAAACACCAAAATCGTAGCCACGCTGGGACCTGCCAGCGACTCCGAGGCGGCCATTCGTCAACTGCTGCTGGCCGGCGTGGACGTGTTCCGGCTAAACGCCTCGCATAGCACGCAGACCGAGCATGCCGGCCGCATCCGCATCATACGACGGGTGGCGGCGGAAATGGAACGCTGGACCGCCATTTTGCTGGATCTGCAGGGGCCCAAGATCCGGCTCGGAAAATTCGCGGGCGGCAGTTGTATGTTGGCAGCCGGCTCGACTTTTACGATCTCGACGGAGCCGCTCTTGGGCGACGCGACGCGCGCCAGCACCGGTTATCAGAAATTCGCCATGGAGGTGACGCCGGGCGACCGCGTGCTGCTGGCGGACGGCTCGATCGAACTCCGTGTGATCGATACAGACGGTACGGCCGCGCGCACGGAAGTCATCTCGGGCGGACTTATCGGCGACCATAAAGGCGTCAACTTGCCCGGTGTGGCCATCAGCCTCCCCTCGCTGACGGAGAAAGATCTGGACGATCTGCGCTTCGGCCTCGACCAGGGCGTGGATATGGTGGCGTTGTCGTTTGTGCGCTCGGCCGGCGATGTGCGCGCCTTGCGGGAAGTGCTGGGCCCGGCGGCGGTGCGCGTCGTAGCTAAAATCGAGAAGCCCCAAGCCTGGGACAATATCGACGCCATCCTGGAAGAGACCGATGGCGTGATGGTGGCGCGCGGCGACCTGGGCGTGGAGATGGCGCTCGAGAAGGTGCCGCGCATCCAGAAGTCCATACTGCGCCGTGCGCGCCGCTACGGCAAGTTCGCGATCACTGCTACGCAAATGCTGGAATCCATGATCGAAAATCCCACGCCTACGCGGGCCGAGGTCAGCGACGTGGCCAACGCCATTTACGACGGCACGGACGCGGTGATGCTCTCGGCGGAGACTTCCGTGGGGAAGTATCCGGTGGAGGCGGTGAAGTTCATGTCGCGCGTAGCGATCGAGACGGAGAATGCCATTAATGCGGGCGGCTTTCAGGAGCTACCCGCCGCGGCCGACCCAACCAACGCGGAGATCCTGGCCGATGCGGCATATCACGCCGCGCGGGAAGCCAAGGCGGCCGCCATCGTAGTGTTCACGGCGACCGGTTCCAGTGCGCGGCTGGTCTCACGCTACCGCCCGCCGGTGTGCATCTACGCCATGACGCCGCGGGAAAACGTAGGGCGCCAGCTGGTGGTGAATTACGCGGTGAGCCCGGTGCTTGCGCCGGACGTGGCCTCCACCGATGAGATGCTGGCACAGATGGATCGCATGCTGGTCGAGCGTGGCCACGTGAGGGCGGGCGATTTCGTGGTGTTTCTGGCGGGCCAGCCGATCGGCCGGCCCGGAACCACAAACTTGATGAAGCTCCACCGGATCGGGGACGGGTAGTCCGCCTAACTGCCATCCGGTGCGCGGCGGGCTCGCCGACTATCCGCTCCAGTCAAATCCCGAAGGGTGCAGACGCTGTCCTTGCCAAAGCGTGCCTGCCAGCGCTCTTCGATGATGCCGGGAAGTTTACGGTACGCGTCTTGAGCCGCTCGACCCTTCGGGGTGAGTCGGGCAACCTTTGCATGGCTGCCGGCGGGGTCCGGTTCGACCAATGCGAGGCGTCTCTTCTGAAGGATGCCCATCGCCATGCTGATGGCCTCCTTCGACACGCCAGTCAGGAGCGGAAGGTCTCGGACCCGTAGGCCTTTCTCATCGAGCACCCGCACGATGTTGGCGCTGATCGCCAGCGACAGGTCCGACTGGCCTTCGAACTCGATGGCGAACGCCAGCAGGACGCGGGAGAGGAGCACCGACAGAGGCAGACGGGCACGGATACCACTTTCGCGCGCGGCCGGCTGATCAGGGCCCACAGCGATTCCCGAAGCTGATCGATCTCGTCATTGCCGAAGCGCGCCTGCCAGCGCTCTTCGATCGCGCCGAGCAGCGGCCGCCATAGGGCCTGGGCCTTCCGGCCTTTGGGAGTGGTGCGAATCACCCAGGCGGAACGGGGCGGCTTTGGCCGGCTGTCGGCCGGGTCCGGTTCGACGACGATGTAGCCCCATCGCTCCATGCCGTTCAAGTTTGTCGTGGTGCGAGCGAGGTCCTCGAGTTCACCGACAGCCACCCCCTGCTCGCCGACGAACCGCATGCAATTCGACCACATCACCATGACACCAGCCAGGGACCGTGGTTCGAGCCCGTCGCCGAGACATGGTTCGTGGTTCGAGGCGGCATCAGCCGCTCGAACTCGTTATCGAACTCGCTGGTGAACGCGACCAGCACCTGCGACAGCAGCGTAGACAGCGGCAGCTTAACGCCCATCAAGGGGAGCTATATCAGGCCTTCGCGGATAGTCGACGATAATCGCCCGACCGTCGGTGAGGGCCTTGACCGAATGACGGACATTGCCCGGCACGATCGCAACCAAGCCGGCTCGGACAATATGGACTACGCCGTCGATGGTCATTTCAAGTTCGCCCTCAATTACTTCGTAGACTTCTTCCTGAGGATGGGAGTGCTCGTGAATGGACGCGCCGCGCTTGAAATCGTAGTGCGCGAATGTCATGCTCGGCGAGTGGAAATAGCGCCCATGCCAGCCCGGCAGACGCTCTGTAACATCGAGACAGCTGGTGTCAACGATGGGCATAACAGCTCTCTCTGAAGTTCTAGTGAGACTTCCAATAGGCCTGCTGGCCGATATAATCATCGTCCGGCAGATTGGCGAGGATCAGGCGGCGGACCTCCAGCGGGTCGATTTCGCCCTGCTTCTTGTAGATTGTCTGGCCGTCGATCCCGATCAGCATGGTATACGGCACGCCTGCATTCCATTCAGGATCGAAGGCCGCCATCTGGTCGTAGGTCTGGTCGGTTCCAAAGAGCAAATTTTTGGTGGAAGCGTGTTGCTCCAGCAGAAACTTCAGGACGCCCTTCTTCTCGTCGGGGAAGTTGGCGCTGACCGTGACCAGATCGAAGGCCCGCTTTCGGTACATGCGGTACATCTTCTGAAACTCCGGAAACTCGGCGGTACATGGGCCGCACCAGGTCGCCCAGAAATTTACCAGCAGGACTTTGCCGGTAGTATTCTTGCGCAGCGCTTTCAATTGATCGAGGCCCGCCAGTTCGACTGCCACGGGTTCCTTCTCGATATCGACCATCTCCTCCTCGCCGCTAGCCTGCTTGTAAGCCCACTTGATGGAGCAGCCCACCGTCGGCGTTTTTTCGAGTGTTACGGGCTGGCCGGCCAGCACGGCGTCGATCGCGAGACGGGCATCCTGCAGCTTGGCCAGCGCCTCGCGCTGACTGGAATCCACGCGCCCCTGGTAGCGCAGTTTGCGCGCGGCGTCGAACACGAATACGTGCGGCGTGGCAGTGGGACCATAGGCGCGCGCTACCGCTTGAGTCTCGCCGTCATATAGAAACGGAAAATTGAAATGCCTGTACGCGGCCCGGAGTTTCATCTCGGGGAGCGAATCGGCAAGGTCGGTATAACCCAACTCGTCCAGGCGCACGGCTTTCGGATTGTTGGGCTGGATGGCCACCAGGGCGACATCGCGGTCGTGATAATCCGCGGCCAGCTTCTCGATCCTGCCCTCGTAAAGCTGGGCCGTGGGGCAATGCACGCAGGTAAAGACGACGACCAGCACTTTGCTGGCGGCGAAGTCCTGCAAGCGATAGGTTTTTCCATCGACGGCCGGAAGGTTGAAATCCGGCGCCGCGGCCCCGATGGCCAGCGTAGCGGGAGTGTCCTCCGCTCGCACAGTGCCGGAGCAAACCAGGACAAAGGCTACACAGGCAATGCTGAGAATGCCGGGAACGATGGTGAGTCGCATGCTTCAAGTATGAAACAAAGTGAATCGCCGGGTATCGATGGCGGGAATGTCAGGCAGCGCGCGCGCATCCGGCAGCGGCTCGCCGAGTCGCGCGAGCATCGGAACCACACCAGCCCATACGGGTAGCGCATAGTCCTCCTCGTCGTCGATAGGCGGGCCGGTGCGGACCTTTGCGGATACCTCGTCGAGCGGCAGCGCCAGCACGGTAGTGCTTTTCAACTCCTGCTCGTTGGGCTGGCGGACCTCCTCCCAGCGTCCGGGCACAATGTGATTGGTGAAGCAGCGCAGCGCCTCCCGCTTCTCTTCGGAATCGCTTACCAGGCGAGCCTCGCCCAGTACCACCACCGAGCGGTAGTTCATGGAATGATGGAAGGCCGAGCGGGCCAGCACGAATCCGTCTACCAGGGTGACCGTGACGCAAAGTCTGGCGCCATCGCCGAGCGAACGCAGCATACGGCTGGCCGCGGAACCGTGGATATAAATGCGATCGCCGGAGCGCGCATAGCCCGTCGGAATGACATAGGGCTGCCCCTCCACGGCGAAGCCGACGTGGCAAATAAAGCCTGCGTCGAGAATCGCGTGAACCTGAGCTTTGTCATAGACCGCGCGCTTTGGGAGGCGCTTTACCTGAGTGCGACT
>Ga0302325_10013001_pt1 | contig 17803 bp, 16 predicted proteins | sample Palsa_T0_2_FD_201948 | JGI IMG/M metagenome (GOLD analysis project Ga0302325, IMG submission 201948) | Peat permafrost microbial communities from Stordalen Mire near Abisko, Sweden - Palsa_T0_2 | ecosystem: Environmental > Terrestrial > Soil > Palsa > Peat permafrost | place: Sweden: Abisko...
GACTCGGGACTGGCAACCCGGTCGACAAGACCTCGGCCGGTATATCTGCCGTAGCAGGTACAAACTGGTCCTCTGGAAGCACAGCCACGTCCAGCGCGGCTTCAGAGATATGGTTTGGCTGCGCAATCTCCCCCAGTTGGGGACTCGTCCAGCCGGGGACTCCCTGGGTGAACCAGGTTATTTCCGCGAATGACGGAGCGGGCGCTGGGTACCAGATCACCTCCGCTACGGGTAACGCGGCTTATGCAGGAACGCAGTCCAGCGGTGGCTGGGCTGCCTGCGTGGTAACGCTCTCCAGTAGTTCCAGTTCGGTTATCAACGCCTCTGATTCCGGGTCGGGTACAGACACGGTCGTATCCACCGGTCACCCGTTTATCGTGCAGACGGCTGTCCTGCCTGCCGGGACCGCATTCGGAGGGTCATTCGCCAGTCCTACCAAGGCCGGGAATACCGTCGTCGTCGTCATCGACGGCTTCAGCGGCACCAGCGGGGTACCGGCCGTCACGGGTGTCACGCTGGGCGGGTCGGCTGACCACTTCTCGGCAGCCACGGCTGTCGTCAACACCTACGTCTCCGGTTACGCCATGGCGCTCTCGGCAATCTGGGTCGACTATAACTGCGCTGGCGGCCAGACAGCCATTGCCATTATCAGCTCTAACCTGACGCTTAGCTCGAATTTCGGGATAATCATCTACGAAGTCGGCGGGATGGGTGTCACTAACCCGGTTGATAAGACGAGTACCGGGCAGGTGTCGGGAGCGGGGGGCACAGGGGCCTGGTCATCGGGCTCGACGGCTACTACGGCAAGTCCGGATGAGGTATGGTTCGGGGCTGACATTGTCGGCAGCGGTGCGGGGACCCAGCCGGGTGCACCCTGGGTAAATTCGCAATTCGGCTCCACCCAGATCGGCGGCGGCTTCCTGATCCCCTCCGCTACGGGTGCCGCTGCCTACGCGGGAACGCAAACGGGAACAAGCGTATGGACCGCCGCCGTCGTGACCCTCCTCGGTGCCGCCGTTACCGTCAGCGGATCTGATTCGGGCCTGGGTACTGAGAGCGGAGTCCTCAGCTCCCAGCAGATATTCGGTACCGACACCGGGGCCGGTACTGACAGCGTGACCGGGATGACAATGGCGGGTGTGTCCGACACCGGGGCCGGTACGGACACTGCCGGTATCAGGATATCCGGGGCAGACTCGGGCCTGGGTACGGATGCCATTGCGACGATTGCCGTCTATGTATTCGCCCAGGATAGCGGAATCGGGTCTGACGATCTGGTAACTATCAGTCAGGTTGTGTACGGCGCGGCTGACACTGGTACCGGGACTGAGGCTACTACCTCCCCGGTAAATATTACCGGAGCAGTCGACTATGGTGCCGGAACAGACACCTGGTATAACACGACCGCAACTATTCCCGGTGCGGACTCCGGTCTGGGGACTGACACCTCCCATACCAGCGGGAATGCCATGACGGGTGACTCCGGTCTGGGGACTGATCTTGCAAGCATGTCTGCCACTCCATCTGCGGCGGATACCGGGGCAGGAACGGACTCGGGTCAGGCCAACCTCCTGATATACGGAGCAGACTCTGGTGCAGGAACTGAGAACGCCAGGACACCTGCTGTACTCCACATGTCAGCATCGTTCTCCTGGCATGTGCTGGGCAGGAAGACAAGGTCTTTCTCCTTTACCTGGAATACCCTGATCAAGAATATCCAGAGTGCGGCGTCCGGATGGAACACGCTGCACAGGAACTACCAGGCTGCCGCATCCGGGTGGCACACCCTCAGCCGGGGTACCAAGGGCTTCAGCCTTACCTGGAACGTGGGCTCGACCGCGACGACCCGGCACAGCATAACTGCTTCCTTCTCCTGGAACACAGCATCCAGCCTGACGACGCGGAACCACCAGGCAGCTACTATGACCTGGAACGTGAGTTCCCGCGTCAGCGTGGCTGTGGTGGCTTCCTGGGACGTGCTGCGCAGGTCCGTCTGGCCGTCGATTGTACCGTCGCAGTTCAGGTCCGGCTGGGCTGTCCTGTACAAGCAGAACCAGGCTGTATCCTGCGGCTGGCACACTCTCGGACGGAACTACAAGACTGCGGCCTGCGGGTGGAAGACCGGGGCTCGCGTCCAGAAGCCTCCGGTCGTATCTACCTGGAACACCCTGCAGCGGATCACTGATCCCCTCTTTATCTACCTTAAGCCTTTCCCGAGTCCGAGTGGTTTCCTGCTGGTTCCCACAAGCACCTGGAACATCGCTCCGCGCCAGCACCAGTCCTTCTCATTCTCCTGGTACACTCTCGTCCGGGTTGAAGCGCCCTTCTTCTCGGTTGCGGAATCGTTTCCGATTCCAGGGGGCTTCGCCGTGATACCGGGTGTCTGGACAAGCACCTGGCAAGTTCTTACCGGCACCCCGGTCAGTGTGGCCTGGGCGTTCTCCTGGAACACCCTTGCCCGGATTGAGCTGCCGTTCACGGGCACGGAAGAGCTTCAGATTCCGGGTGGCCAATTCATTGCAGTACCGGGATACACGATAAGTACCTGGAATGTCTCAGGGACGAACAAGGTCAGCGCGGCCTGGTCATTCTCCTGGAATACCCTTGCCCGGACTGAACTGACAAGCTTCAACAATGTCCAGCCGTCAGCAGCCGTCGAGGCCAGCTTCAGCGGACTCTCCCAGGTTGGTTATACCTGGTGCATCGGCGTTGACAGCAATCCTGACGGGCAGACCTGGGCAACGATGGACTTCCTGATTGAGCAGCAGGGTCTGGAAAGTTATAACGGGAATGTTCGCGCTAATCACTCGGTACTTGAATTCTGGGTCAACGATGCAGTAGGTAATACCTTTGAGGTCTGCATACTATCTGTGGGGGGAGTAAATCCTTACAACGAATCTGGTTATGATACCAGCGGGGTCGAGTCAATGCTTATACCTACGCTTGCCACGACACAATGGTGGAAGTGGGCCGAGCCGACTTCCTCACCGTACTGGGGAGGCGGGTTCGTGTCAACGAATCCTGAGGTGGTGCCGGGCTGGTTCCAGTTCCCGGTTCCCTCTGTCCAGCAGCTCGGTTACTCCATTACCGGCGGAAACATCGTGCTGACTTACAACGGAGTTGAATACGGGTACATCCCTATGTCATCCTGGCCCGGCGGCTTCGGGCCTGTTGCTCACCTCGGAGCCTGGGGTGAAGTATTCAATCAGGCTCCTGGCGGGTATCCCATGCCGTCAATGAACGGTGCTATCAGTAACTACAGCTCAAGTACCGGCAGTCACCTGACCCAGATTTTCGAGACTGGTAACCTCGGAAATGATAACCCGGCCCCGTATCGTATACCGGGTGTTATCGTGATCGGCGACGTTACTGCGAATGCGATCTCCGGTACTGGTTTCTCCTTCAGCGGCGGCCAGAGTCCCAGCTCGCCCCTATCTACCTGGAACGTACTGGTGCGTGGATAATGCCTAAGACTGCAGCATTCTCGTGGAACACTACGGTCCGTCAGAGTCAGGTCTTCTCGTTCTCCTGGAACGTCTATCCACGCCAGTCTGTCCTGGTGGTTTCCGCCTGGGCAGTCGGGGAGAGGTACAACGTCCTGTTCCCGTGCGGATGGAACACGCTGACCGGTGGGTCGATTGACGCTACAATGGAATGGATAGTAGGACAGCCTTTCCAGACCACTATCCTGCAACTTCCCGCAGTCCAGTGGAAGAGCACGACGTAACGACGGGAGCCTGATGGTCACTCAGCAGCCCTCCTTGTCAAATCCAGGTACTGACCCCCTCCGTAATTTCAAGTTCCTTGTGACCTTTACCCCGAATGCTGCTGGCGTACCCCAGGTTCCTCCTATGGGGTTCATGACCGTCCAGGGGCTTACCTCGGCGGTCAGTTCTGTTCCCTACCAGCCCGGGGGCCTTAACAGTACGGTCCAGAATATACCTTTGCAGGCTGCCTGGGGACCGATCACGCTGACCAAGGGAGTGATCTGCACTTCTGATCCTGCTCCGATTGACCTGCAGATGATGGGCGGCGTGATGAGTTACATCCAGGGGGGTAGTCCGCCAGCCTGGTGCGGGTCCGGGAACCAGGCCGATTTCAGGTATGGCGTGGACATTCAGGTGCTGCAGCATCCTGTGACTGTACAGGATGCTCCCGCAGGTGCATGGTTTCATGTGTATAATGCGTGGTGCTCTACCTGGACATGGGCTGACCTAGATGCCGGAGCGAATGAACTTTTCATCTCGCAGATCATCCTGACTCACGGGGGATTCGACGCGCAGTATGCGAATAGTCCTTTTGCCAATGCGACGTCCTAAGGACAGACATGGAACTCCAGTATCTGCTTAATCGTATTCGCACCGAGATAGGTGACCCGGTCCAGGAATTCCGTGACATCCAGCAGGGCGACGGTGCGACGACCTGGTTCGACCTGTCCAAGAACCGGATTGATCCTAACGGCTTTACCGTCACCATCGTCAGCGGTGCTACCACGACCGACCTCGTTCTCAATACGGACTACACCGTCCAGTGGCAGCTTGGCCAGCTTACGCTTCTCGTCCCGCCTCCGGTCGACTCGATTATCATCGTGACGGGATCTGCCTGGGGGATGTTCACGGACTGGGAGCTGACTGAGTACGTCCGGGATGCCGTCAACCTGCATTGCCACAATCGTACTATACGAGAGCGGTACTGGGATCATAATGGATTCATCGGCTACCGTGAGACGCCGGTTAACTTCCTCAACCTGCCCGCGATCGAAGAGCCCATGCTGCTCACGCTGGCTACGATGAACGTCTTCTACTCCCTCGCTAATGACGCCGTGACTGACACGGACATCCAGACGGCTGAGGGTACGAACCTGAATCGCGCCCAGCGCTATCGTCAGCTAATGGAGCATATCCAGATGCTTGACGGTAAGTACCGGGACTGGTGCGCTCAGCTCAATATCGGGTTCTTCCGGTGGGAAGTGCTGGAGCTTCGCCGTGTGTCCAAGACGACTAACCGGCTGGTGCCTATATACGTCGACCGCGAGTATGACGACCACTCGTATCCGACGCGCCAGCTTCCTCCGATTGATAAGAGGTATGAAGACAATTCGGGCATTCCTAGCCAGATTTTCCTGGGTATGGGTGGTCCGTGAAGACGATCCAGGTAGAATTGGATAAGTGCGATGTGGTGTGTGCCTGCTGTCATCGGCTACGCACTGAGAACAGAAAGAAACCGTGGGTAGAAAATGCAACACGCTGGGATCGTACCACCTGGTGATGGAATGAGCGGGCCATGAGTCGCGGGGATTTCAAGAGTTCCGGTCGCTTCAATACCAAAGCAGAGACCGGCCGGATGTTCAACGGTATTCGCGGGTGGCAGGGAGCCTACGGCGATTACATCCAGTACTTCGAGCTGAATTCCCAGGAGTCCCAGTCCGACGACGTCTACAACGAGGCGCAGGGAGTCGGAAGGGTTTACAGTGATCCCATTCGCGTGCAGTGCATTCACGTGACTCACATGCGCGGCGAAAACGAGAATGGCGAGGTCGGTTTCTATTACAACGACACCCTGACCGCGACTATCTCGTCGGAGATATTCCAGACCTCCGGCATGATACTGGCGCGTGTTGATACTGGCGAGTATATGCGCGACCGCATTGTGTACGACCAGAAGGTTTTCCGGGTGATGAAGATATCCGTCCTGGGCCAGATACAGGAGCGGGATACCATTATCGCAATTGATGCGACCGAGGTCAAGCCGGATGAGCTTACGGATGACGCCGACTGGCGTCAGTACGCTAACCAGGCTACGCCATGAGGACATGTAAAGGTATGATTGAATCGTGAGCGCACAGGATCATCTCAATCCCGTCCAGTTCGGCTGGTCAGGTTCTGGTAATAGTGCGGCTAACGGGGCTCCCGGTTCAGCACCTGCCGCCCCTGCCGCATCCAGTGATTCGGGTGGAAGCAAGGGCGGTGCCGGGGATATGATAGGCAAGGTAGCCAGTGTTGCCATGAAGGTACTGCCGGAAGTTGCTGAAGCGTTTGTCTGAATTGCTGTATCATAGGTGTTAGCGACCTCCTCGCGCTGAGCTGGAAGCTACGCCAAGCTGGCAATTCGCTTATATTGAGGTTCTTGATGCCTGGTAACCCCTGGGATGTGTCTCCTGCCACGCACTTCCTGTCTGTCCAGAAGGCATTTGCGGAAGAGCTGAAAGAAGACCTCAAGCAAAACCGCCGCCGGGATCTGGAGACCGCCGCAGTATTCGGGGCAGGACTACTGGCCTGGAATGTCTACCGTAACCATTCCGGGAAGAGGCGTCCCTGATGCCGTGGTTGTTCAACGAAGACGTCGCGCTTAAATACGCTCTGCAGGGTATTACGGTGAATGACGCCAACTCTCCTCCCGGCGGGCGTGAGGTGAAGGTCATGTTCCGCCTTCCCGAAGATGAAGTCGTTACACTTCCTCTTCCGTGCATTGTCATTTCCATGCTGGGTGTTCCCTTCGCGCCCGAACGTGCCAACGCCGGGAAGATCAACCTGCCGTATGCGCCCGAGGGACAGGATATCCCGCTCTGGTGGGGTAACACATCTGGTACGTACGACCCCGGAACGAGTCCCTTCCGGACGGACTTCCCCCTGCCCTATAACATCCGGTACCAGGTGACCGTCTACGCCCGGCTGATGCGAGACCACATGCTCCCGATCGTGTCCGCTCTCATGACCGGCGCACTCCCGGCACGGATGGGCTTCCTGAACATCCCGCAAGATGGGACCTTCCGCAGGATCGACCTGCTTGGCGGGCCGGATATCACCTACGCCAATTTCGACACCGGCATAGGAGATAATTCGCAGAAGCGGCTGCTCCAGGCAACCTGGATGATCTCGATCCCGACTGAGGTTGTCGGGCCGGTGACAGTTCTTGACCCGGCTACGTATCCGTGGTCTACACAGATTAACGTGGATCTTTCCTGCTATCGCAGCATGGAAGACCTGACCATTGCAGAAGTAACGGAATCAGCCGGGCTCTGCTCGGCCGGGTTCGCGTCTGCCTGGAACACACAGTAACCCGCAAGGAGAGTCATGCCTACTAACGGACGCCCAGGTGTTTTCTTTCAGGAGTCCTTCCAGCCGCTGTCAACTGGTGGCGGGGGCATTCCCGGGGAAGCGCTGCCCTGCTTCGCGGGTATTTATCCTGGCGGGCCTACTGCGCCGACGCTCGTCACCTCGTGGAATCAGTTCCTGATCCAGTACGGGAGTTTCAGTATCCCCGCGACGAGTAATACGAACACGCCGTCCTGGGCTCTTGGAATGAATGGCAGGTACCTTCTGCCCTTCGCCATATACGAGTTCTTCCAGAATGGCGGGTCGCAGTGCATCGTCCTGTCCCTCGCGAACTCGGACGCCACGTCCGCATCCCTCCAGCTAGAGGACACCCCTGCAACAACGGATATTGTCACCGTCACGGCCAAGTCCCCGGGTGTCTGGGGGCAGAGTATTTTCGTTGAAGTTGTCGCTGTTGCCGCCGGGTACTTCAACTTCAACGTGTACTTCGGTAACTCATCTCCGTCGAATCTGGTCGAGACATTCCCGTACGTGACGATGAATCCGCAGGACCACAGCGGGCGTTTCATGGCTACGCTGATCAACTCTCCCATAGGCGGTTCACACTACGTCAGTGTCGCCGTGACCTTCCCGTCCGGCGGATACGTCGCCGGTACGACTGACCTGGCAGCGGCCTCCCCCACTCCGCTTACCGGTGCGTCAGACGGCTCAATCGTCCCGGTTATCGGGACTGTCATTCCTACCGCCCTGGATACCCTGCCTGACCAGGCAATGTACGTTAACGTCCCCGGTCTGTCCAGCACCTCCATCCTGGGCACTCTTGCTTCCTGGGCTGCCGGTCGCGGTGACACCATGATCGTCTGTGACGGGCCTACTCCGACGCTTCCCGAAACTAATGCAACGGTCTACACCAACTACGTCAACATGGTCACGGGCGGGTCTGCCCTGCCTGTATCCTCCTACATGGCTCTGTACGCCCCGTGGGTGCTCGTTCAGGACCCGTCTAGTACGGCGCAGGGTGCGGCCACTCTTCTCCCTCCTGGTGGCCTTGTGCTTGGCCAGTGGCAGCAGAACGACGTCGCATCCGGGACCGTCCAGACTCCTGCCGGTACCCAGGCTGTCCTGAATGTCGTGGACCTGGAGACGCGCTTCACCTCGACTCAGCTTAACGGGCTGAACAACTACAACATCAATGCGCTGAAGATCGTTCCTGGTGTAGGCTTCTGTATTTTCGGCGGGCGCACGCTTGATGTCGGTTACCCGACTCGTTACATCGCGGTTCGCCGGATGCTGATCAAGCTGGAGCATGACTTCAACTGGCTGCTCCAGCCAGCCTTGTTTCAGCCGAATGACGCACAGCTATGGGCATGGGTTACCTCGACCCTGCAGAATTACCTGATGCAGCAGATGCAGGCGGGACAGCTTGGCGGAACTACCCCGTCCACGTCTTACCTGGTTACCTGCGATTCCACCAACAACACCCTGGCCACGGCTTCGGCAGGCATTATCACCGCCACGGTTGCCGTCTCTCTCCTGAGTCCTGCCGAGTTCATCAATATCACGATCTCGCAGTTCCAGGGTACCGGAACCACGACTGTCACTACGTCAACTTCCTGAAGGCAGGAACAATGGTTACACAGAAGACCTCGCTGTCAAGTCCGGCGACTGACCCGCTCAGGAATTTTAAGTTCCAGGTGATACTGACCCCCTTGAACGCCACCGGGGCGGGCGGCGGCGGTACTTCCATTACCCTCGGCTTCATGACCGTCCAGGGGCTTGCCGCGAACATCGACTCGATTCCCTACCGTGAGGGAAACATGAACACGGTGACCCAGCAGATGCCGGGCCAGACGTCGTTCAATCCGATTACCCTGTCCCATGGTGTCATCTGCGGGCAGACGGGGGGTCCGCTGGAAGTGAACATGCTACAGCAGATCTTCACCGTCAATCAGGGTTCCGGTACCCAGGCTCCTGGCATGAACTTCCGCTACAAGGCAGATATCCAGGTTCTGGATCATCCGGTCACTACGCAAGATGCTCCTGTCAAGGCATGGTTCATAGTTCACAACGCGTGGACTACTGCCTTTGCCTGGGGCGACCTTGACGCGGGAGCGAACCAGACACTGGTCGCGCAGCTCTCTATGGTCCATGAGGGCTTTGATGTTTCCTACGCGGCAGGTGTGGGCACATCTGCAGCTTCCGCACCGGACACACTTCAGTAAGGATTACCAGTAGGATAATCTCGTAGCAACCCGGAACGTACACGGAGCACAATATGGCACCAGAAGTGAAGACCGTTCGCGCGAATGAGCGTCCCAGTGATGCCAACGCCGCCGCCGCTGCGGCTATGTCAGCCGCTATTGCGAAGTACCCCGATGCTCCGGTGTCGTTGCCTGACCTGGTCACCCTGCCCGGTGGCCTGGTAAATGGTGATGAGATAATTTCCACGGCCCAGGTCAGGGAACTTAACGGGATGGCCGAGGAAGCCCTGTCCCGTGCTTCCCTTCCGGACCCGCGTACCGGTGTGGTAAATTCTTTCCACTACCTGAATACCCTGGTAACTCAGGGGACGGTCAAGGTCGGGGAGGCTGACCCCAAGGAGACTAAAAAGCTCCTGGGCAAACTACTTATAGGGGACCGGGACGCTATTCTCATGGGAATCCGGATCATCACCTACGGCAAGGACCTGGAAATCCCGCAGTGGGAGTGCCCGTCCTGCGGTGAGCTTTCCGACCTGACGATTGACCTTACTGAAGATGTCAGTACCAAGACCCTGAAGAGTCCTGATGAGGCTGCATTCGAGGTCGAGCTGAACCGTGGCAAGGTGGCGGCTGTACGTCTTCCTAACGGGGAAGACCAACTGGCAATAGGGGAGAATCCTAAGGCCACTACTGCCGAACGAAACACCATTTTGCTCCAACGCTGTATCTCCACCATCACCTCGCCTGACGGTCACATTCAGTCAATGGCTGGCTTCCCGTCTCTGGCCCGCGAGATGTCCATACCAGACCGGCGTAAGGTTCTGAGAGAGGTAGCTGAGCGCCAGCCAGGACCGGAGTTCAACGACATTAAACTGACTCACGCGGCGTGCGGTAATGAGGTGACCCTCGCACTGGGGATCGCGGACTTGTTTCTCTAGGGAGATAAGCCTCGACCGGATGTACTACGAGTACGGCCTGATTACCATCGCCTTTCCGGCGTGGACTCCTGAGGACATGGGCAGGATGACCCGGCAGCAGCGGAAGTACTGGTCGGAGTTCTCCCTGGCCCGGCACGAGCAAAAGAATCTGGTAAACTTAGGGAGAACGAACATTCGGAATAATAGCTCGTAGCAACATTAGATCATCCCGTCTAGGACAACACGGAGCAACGGGCTCTTTCAGTGGTACCTATGTAACGGAGCCTGGTAATGCCCGCGAATGATGATTACAATGCGACGATGGGTGTGGCAGGAAACCCAGGCAGCTCGCAGGTCATAGGCGCGAATTCTCTCCAGCAGGCAATTGACAAGTTTGACTCTGCCGTTACCAAGCTGTCCGGCCTGTATGACACGGCAGCGAAGTCGGCCGGGAGTATCACGCCGGGCGGGATCACCTCAAAGACGGGCGGACCCCAGTCATCTAACAGCCAAGGATGGGTGAGTCAGCTCGGCTCGCGCTTCTCTTCCCTCAAGAACGGATTCGGTGGCCAGCAGCCGAACCAGTCCGGGCAATCCACGACTAATGCGTGGGGCGTCACCACGCAGAATACGGGAATGCAGCCTGCCGCGAGCGGGCAGGGTTCCGGTCAGGGATACACCGGGCTGCTCCCTACCATGTTCGGCCAGATCGGGGGCAAGCCTTCCGCTGCTGCGGCGTACGTTACTGCGCGAACAGGGGGAGGTACAGGAGGGGGTGCGCCTAGCAATGGCGGGAGTGCCAGCAGCGGTCCCCCGACCATCGGCGGCACGCTCGCGACGGCTGCAGGTGCGGCTGCCATAGCGTCGACAGCTTACGGACTGAACCAGTACAGCAAGCAGGTTCAGCTTTCCGGCTTTGTGACGCAGAACGCCATGTGGCTTCCGGCTGGCGCAGGAGCCGGGGCTAACGTCCAGAACCGGATTGGTCAGGCTGCGCTGGCCAACAAGCCACTGGCCATGAACCAGAGTGACCAGCTCGCCTCGCAGTCGATTATCAGCGGCATGTACGGGACGGCTTCAGGTTACGGTAATGCGCAGTCGAATCAGCTTCAGTCCGGCGCTAATGCGGCCGGGTACGCCATGGGCCAGGGTGCCGCAGCCGGTGCCCAGTTCGCTGCAAACCTGTACTCTCCTACATCTTCAATGGCCTTTTACAATATGGGCCTGGGGAACACTGCTCCCGGTATCAGGGGCTCATCTGCCACCCGGTCAATGCCAGTCGTCGCCCAGGGACTTATCAGCCGACTAGGCGGGACTGGCGGCAAGAACCTGTCCACCAACATTTCCGAGGCAGGTGCCGGGTACGGTACCCTGCTGGCACTATCGGGGGGAGACCCCAACCAGGCCGCGAATCTGCAGACCATGCTGCTGGCCACGCAGAAGCTGGACGTCGGTAACAAGGCTACGGGAGGAAAGGGCCTTAGTACGACTCAGCAGACAGCTTTGTGGAATGCATCAGCGGGTCAGGGCAGCACCGCCGGGTCCAAGAAGCAGACTGTATCCAGCGCTGATGCCGAGCTGGCCAAGTACGGAATCAACACCTCAGACCAGCAACGTATCAATAACGCCAGCAGTCAGCAGATGAACCAGACTGCCAACACGGCCCAGTCCTTCAATGACGGGCTGACTGCCTCGACTGCCATCATTGGTGACTTCAATGCGGCTGTGACCAAGTTCTTGAACATACCAGGGGTTAAGCAGATCACCGGTATACACGGCGGCATCGCTGCCTCCTTGGCTAACGTTCCAGGCGGGGCTGCGCTCATGGGTACCGTAGGCACAGCCGTGGGTATCGGGAAGGATATCGCTAGCCTCTTTTCGGCAGGCGGACGTCTTCCCGGCTACGGTGGCGGGGATGTAAATCCTGCTCTGCTTGAGTCTGGGGAGACGGTCGTATCCAAGGAACACTCGAAGAAACTGGCGGGAGTGTTTAAGGCAGTAGGCGTGCCCGGTTATTCATCAGGCGGCGCAATTGCAGCCGATGCTCAAAAGTACGTTGGCCACAAGTATGTCTACGGCGGCCCGTCTAATCCCAAAAATGGCTGGGACTGCAGCTCCTTTGTTGACTACGTTGTCGGACATGATGAAAAGATGAGTATTCCTGGCGGGAGTTGGGCCAGCACCACCAGCAAGGGAGCAATACACGGCCCGGCCACCGGAGACTGGGCATCCTGGGGCGGTACCAAGGTCATTGGAACAGACGCCAGCAAGTCTCTCAGCGGAGACATTGTGTTGTGGCCAAGTCACGTCGGAATTTCTCTTGGCGGAAACAAGATGGTGTCCGCGTATGACACTGCGTCAGGTACAATTGATACTTCTATAACCAGCGGTGGTCCTGGTGGGGAGAGTTTCCAGATTCGCAGGCTGACTGGTGCGTCACCTGGTACTTCAGGCAGCACTAGTACAGCAGCCAGTACTGTATCAGGATCTCCCGGTGGTAATCCAGGTGCGGCTACCGGCTCAGCGGCTACCGGTGGAACGCTTGGACTCAGCCCTGGATCTTACGGCTCATCAACTGAGCTGGCTAACATCCAGGGGGCACTCGGAGGCGGTAGTGGTGGTGGCAGCACACTCAGTTCGAGTTCCGCTTCTTCGAGCGGTGGTTCAGGTGGCTCTGGTGGAGGTTCTGGAGGTGGCTCTGGAGGTGGCTCAGGTGCCGGGGGACCATTGACTGATCCAGGCGGATCGCGTGCATCCTTTGCCAAGGCCCTGCTGAAGGCCATTGGTGCTCCTCTTTCAGCCGGAAATATCAAGGCAGTTACTAGCTGGGAAACCATTGAAGGTGGCGGCTTCGGTAATCAGGCCGCCAACAACCCGATGAACCTCAACCCCGGCAAGGCTAACTGGCCTGGCCACAATGCGGACGGAGCGTGGGCCTTTCCGACCCTGGCTGACGGCCTCAAATACACCGCCCAGTATCTTGGCATGTCTAACTATTCTGGCATACTAAGTGCGCTGAAGGCCGACACGAAGGGCTCTGGTATTTCCGTAATCAATGCCATCATGGACAGCCCCTGGGCACAGAGCCACTACGGTCACGACGCTCACAGTTTTCCCGGCTATGCCGGTGGTACCGTAGGTGCGGCTGGCGGGCTCACCTGGGTTGGCGAGCGCGGTCCTGAGCTTATGGACATGGCCCCTGGTACCAGGGTGGCTACTAACGCGGCGTCGAAGTCTGCGGCCAAGGGGACTGCCCAGACTCCCTGGACTGCACAGCTTGCGAACATTACTGCGGGCGGTAACCGGACGGGCGCTAGTCAGGGACAGCCTATGACCATCAACTTCGGGGACATCAACATTGGCGGTACCTCTGCCGGTGCCAGTGCTCCCGCTGCTCAGAACGCCCGCGAATTCGTTCGTGAGGTTCGCCAGTTGCTACAAAAAGAGGATCTCTTTAGCAACATCGCTGGTGGCGTGAAATGACAGCAACTAGTTACTGGTATTCTATAACCGGTGTTGGCACGACTCCCCAGGTTTTCTTCGGTACTGTAGCTGCAGCACAAAGTACTTTCGGTGTCAGCGCTGACATCACCGGACCTTTTGCATCTCAGGAGCTTGCGCAGAAAGCTGCCGGTGTAACTCCTGCCACGCCATTGCCCACACCCGGAGCCAAGCCGCCTGTAAAGACTACGAAGACTCCCGTTGCCGCAGCCACGCAGATCGTTTACACACAACCGGGATTTGATCCTCGCATGGCAAACATCCCGCTGCCGGGAAATATGGGACCTAATGCCGTATCCTACTCAGCCACGGGAGAAATGGTCTGGGCAGGACCGACCTACGGGTACCCTCAGGCGTTCAGGTCCAAGCTGAATTTCCTGTTCAACCCTTCCACAATAGATAACAGCGCGGCCATCTACTCGGGAGCAGGCGGCGCTCAGACTAATGCCGCACTGCAGTTTACTTCCGCGAGCGCTCTTGCTGCCGTGGCCCTTCCGATGAATCAGACCATTTCCTTTTCGCTGCTCTTTGACCGTAGTTTTGAGGTCTGGGGGTCGATGCCGGACGGGAATGTTCCCGTCACGACGTCTGATACGGACGCCAGCGTGTACGGAGTCCAGGTTGATTACCTGTGCATGCAGCAGTTCACCGGCCAGCTTATAGGGCAGAGCGCAGGAAACGGGAGTACGAAGCAGGCCGGGGCCAGCGCCATGCAGGGTGCTGTCCAGGTCAAGCAGGGTACCATTTTCCAGATACCGTCGTACATCTACTTCGGCCCGAGCGTCTTCTACGGCTATATAAATTCGGTCGATTGCCAGACCACCGGCTGGAGTCAGTACATGGTCCCGATAAGGTCCGTCATGAACTTTTCCTTCACCACCATGATCCCGCCATCGGGCGCACAGCCTCCGCTTAATGCCTGGAGTAACCTGCAGTCACTTACGCCAGGGGTGCCCACTTCCGGTTCACCTCCGACTATTCCTGCGAGCGGAGTGGGAGGAACGTGACAGTCCAGCCAGGTAGCAGGTACATCAACACTCCCATCGTGGATCTCACGATTAACGGACAGACCCGGCAGGTGCTGGTTCCCAGCCCGCAGACGAATTACTCTTTCACGTACACGGCCTACATGGTTACGGGGGAAGATCGTATCGACACCATAGCGAACGACTTCTACGGTGATCCCACGCTATGGTTTCATATAGCCCAGGGCAACCCTGAGATCTTGAATTGGAGTAACCTACCTCCTGGCTCTATCATCAGGATTCCGGGAATATTATGGTAGCCACCACGATCTCGCCTCCAGTCGCGCCAACTCTTTATTCACTGGAAATAGCAGGTTCCGCTTGTTCTGACTTGCCTTACGACGTAGAGCTTCGTGAATCCTGGGGAGCCCATGATCTAGTGTTTTTGCGGATTCCCGTCGCACCAGGTACCCCCTACAAGCATCTGCTGACTGCATGGGCAGACAATGCACCGGTCAAGATGGTCTGGGGGCGCGGGTCAGTCAACATGTCCACGTGGTACGGCTACGTCAACCATCACGAGGTTGCGTCTAATGACGATGCCGGAATGGGCACTATCCAGATCACGTATGTCTGCATCGGGACTAGTAAGCCGATGAACACGGAGGTCTCTAAGGCGTGGCCAATCACGACGCCGACTGCCATTGCCCAGACGATTGCCAGGAAATACAGTCTGCGCTGTGTCGTGACCTCGACCAACTTTAATCTGCCCTTCGAGATGCAGGTTGAGTCTGACTTCAGCTTCCTGAACCGTATCGCTGCTAAGGTCGGTTACCGCTTCTGGGTATCCGGTGGCACGCTGTACTTCATCGACCCGATTGTCTGCCTGTCGGGACAGAGTAAGCTATTCGTGCCACAGTATCGCATTGATAAAATCCCGACCCAGAGGGACACCGCACGAGACTTCCAGCGCATCAAGGGCGACAACATACCGGGTGCCGTTGTTACCCAACGGCAGATTTCCGGGGTTGATCAGTCTACCGGCCAGCCTTTTACTGTCCTGGCTGACACCAGCACACCAGGTACGACCACGACAATCAACACAACTCGTCATGTGACGTCTTACCAGCAGGCTAAGCAGATCGTCAATGCTCAGCAGAGTCTTAGCCAGTTCTGGATTCAGGCCAGCGTGGAAGTATTTGGGTACACGCTGCTCTACCCCGGCAAGGTCATCAACCTGCAAGGCTATGCGTTGCCAGATGGTGCACAAGGAAACTGGATTGTCACGTCTGCCCAGCACGTCCTGACAATAGGAGGATCACCTGATCCGAGTAAGGACATTTATATTACGCGACTTGGACTCATGACCAACTCAGCAATGGGTGCACCGAGCATCAAGGGCGTGAGTCCCGTTTCCCCTGAAATAATTCCTTGCATTCTCATCAGCAAGAGCATCTGGCAGTCTACCAGCTTTGCTATAATCATCGACGGGATTGTAAATATATGACAGGCCAGCCAATTCCAGAACACAAGCAATGGCTTGGCGTGTACCTGGGCATTGTCGCGCAGACTAGAGGAGACACTTACGTGCAGGTCCAGGTCCCGCAGCTCTCCGGTTTTGAGATGCATACCTGGGCACGCCCGATGGGGGCTATCCCGGAGTTTCCTCCTATCGTGGGAACGACCGTTCTCGTGATGTTCATCGCGGGAGACCTTCAATTTCCGTGCTACAGTCTGACGGCCTGATAAGATGGAGATATTATGTCAACAGAAATACTGCAGCCTTTCGGCCTGACACCATACGGAAGCGTGGCTATCACAGACGATCCTAACGTCCAGGCCAGGCAGCATATAGAATCGATCCTGGCTACCAGTCCGGGTGAACGCGTGATGCTTCCGTCTTACGGTGTTCCCCTGAAAGGATTCGTTTTCCGGCCAAGTCCTACCAGGGTTGCCGGGGAGATCACACTTGCAGTGACTTCCCAGCTTGCCACATGGGAACCATCTATCAACGTCCTGAATATCACGCCGACTCCTAATGATACTTTCGGTGTGGCCGATGTTAACGTGGACTTCTCCCTGAATCCTGGTGCGGGTTCTTCCTCCAACATCGCAACGGTGTCCCTGGGCGGTACTGTGACTGAGACAGTGGTGAACGCCTGATGACAACTCCCTCCCCGAATGCAATTCTCCAGGTGCCCAGCAGCATCGACTTCACCAGCCGGGACTGGTCTGCTCTCGTGCAGTCCATGCTGGCTTACGCTGCCGTGGCATTTCCGGACTGGAATCCCTCGTCTGAGGGTGATTTCGGAACCATGCTGGTAGAGCTGTTCGCCTATGTAGGCGACATTCAGTCCTTCTACGGTGACAGGATCAGCCAGGAGGCTTACCTTCCGACCGCGACTCAGCGCCAGTCCCTGCTGAATATTGCTGCCACACTGGGGTACATACCTGCTAATGGTTCACCTTCGAGCGGTGTCGTCACCTTCCAGACCGCCAATCCCGGTCCCCCTGTGTCCGTCCCGGCGATGACGCAGGTCACGTCATCGTACTCATCCGGTACTGCTTCCCAGTCTGTCATCTTCGAGACACAGTCCCTGGTCGTGGTCCCCGGTAACGGGGGAACAAGCACAGTCCTGGTTATCCAGGGCGAGACCACGACGCTGATCGTCATCGGGACGTCTGCAGGCGTGGCCGGTCAGACCTTCCAGATTCCCCAGCTTGGTGTCCAGGACGGTACATTGACAGTATTCGTGGAAAGTGCGGATACATCAGGCAACGCCCAGTGGCTGTACATTCCCTTCCTGGTAGACGCCGGAGCGTCTGACCTTGTGTTCACCACTAGCACCGACCAGGCCGGGAACACGAATGTGATCTTCGGGGATAACATCAACGGGCTGATTCCCGGACTGGGCCTGACAATCTACGCGACCTACAGGACGATACTAGGTTCGGCCGGTAACCTGCCGGTCGGTGCTGTAGCTTCTATTGCCGCGCCCATTACCGGTGTGTTCATCCCGGTGGTCAGCAACGTGCCCGCCTCGACCGCAATGACCGGAGGCTCTGATGCAGAGTCAAATGACTCCATTCGATCCAACGCCCCTGCAGCCTACCGCGCACAGTACCGTGCTGTTTCACCCCAGGACTTTTCCGACCTGGCCTTC
>Ga0302325_10013003_pt1 | contig 17801 bp, 18 predicted proteins | sample Palsa_T0_2_FD_201948 | JGI IMG/M metagenome (GOLD analysis project Ga0302325, IMG submission 201948) | Peat permafrost microbial communities from Stordalen Mire near Abisko, Sweden - Palsa_T0_2 | ecosystem: Environmental > Terrestrial > Soil > Palsa > Peat permafrost | place: Sweden: Abisko...
CGACATCGTCGTCGTGGTCATGCGCGGAAGCGGCTTCACGGCGCTCGAGCAGACGATCATGGACAGCGGCGAGCCCGAGCGTGTGATCGCCATGCGCGAGGACTTCCAGCGCGTCATGGCCACGCGCTACAAGGAGACGATCGAAGAGCTGACCGGCCGCAAGGTGCTTGCGTTCCTCAGCCAGGCCCACGTCGAGCCCGACATCACGATGGAGATCTTCTTCATCGACGGCCCGCTCGAGGGCTTCGGCGCGGTCGAGATCACCGAACCTGATTAGGCAGGGACCTCGAGCGCGCGAAGCTCTCCGCCACCGCGCCTGCCTGATACAACCGATCCAGGCGACGACATCGCCCCTCGGATAGTCTCAAACCCATGCCCCAACACGACAAGCGGATTCCCGAGAACGCCCGTTGCTCGACCTGCAGCGGGGCCGGCTGGACCTGGTGGTCTTCCCCCGAGACGGCCGACACGGCGGAGCAGGCCAAATGGATCATCTGCCGGGAATGTCTCGGCACCGGGCGCACCGACAAGAACGGACGCAAGCGGCAGAAGCCAGACGATCCCTCGGACGGCTGAAGCCCTGACCTACTTGATGTGCATGCCCGAGATCGCCCGCGCGATCACGAGCTGCTGAATCTCGGCGGTGCCCTCGAAGATGTCGTAGATCTTCGCGTCGCGGTGCCAGCGCTCTACCGGGAACTCGCGCGTGTAGCCGTTGCCGCCCAGGATCTGGATCGCGCGCTCTGTCACCCACACGGCGACCTCGCCCGCCTTCAGCTTGCTCATCGAGCCCTCGGCGTTCTCGAACCTCTGCTGCGTGCGTCCCATCCATGAGGCGCGCCACACGAGCAACCGCGCCGCGTCGATCTCGAGCTTCATGCGCGCGAGCGTGAACGCGATCGACTGGTTCTCGATGATCTTCCTGCCGAACTGCTCGCGCTCCTTGGCGTACTCCAGCGCGTACTCGTAGGCGGCCCGGGCGATGCCCAGCGCCTGCGCCCCAACCGTCGGGCGGGAGGCCTCGAACGTCTGCATGGCGGCCTGGGACTTACCCCGCTTGCCCTCCCGCACCCGAGCGAGCCGTTCGTCGAGCTTGTCCTTGCCGCCGAGCACGTATCCGGCGGGGACGCGACAGTCGTCGAGAAACACATCGGCCGTGTGTGAGGCGCGCAGGCCGTGCTTTGACACCTTCGAGCCCTGAGATATGCCCTTGGCTTCGCTCATCGGCACCACAAAGGCGGCATGACCGCGCGCGCCCAGGTCGCGATCTACCGATGCGATGACGACGTGTACGTCGGAAATGCCGCCGTTGGTGGCCCACGCCTTCTGGCCGTTGATCACCCACTCGTTCGCGGCTTCGTCGAACTTGGCGGTCGTGCGCACGCCCGAGATATCCGAGCCCGCGTTGGGCTCCGAGGCACAGAAGGCGGCGACCTTCACGTCGTCCTGCGTGCCGAAGCAGCGTGGAATCCACTCGCCGATCTGCTCGCCCGTGCCCTGCCCGAAGATGGACGCTACGGCCAGCGTCGTACCCATGATGGACATGCCGATCCCGGCATCTCCCCAGAACAGCTCCTCGTTGACCAGCGGCAGCCCCAGGCCGGTGGGGTCGGCGAAGAACTGTGCCACCCCCTCGAACCCGTACAGCCCGATCTTCGCCGCCTCCTGGATGATCGGCCAGGGAGTCTCCTCGCGTTCATCCCACTCATGGCCGGCTGGGCGAATCACGTCGGCCGCGAAGCCATGAACCCAGTCGCGTATGTCCTTCTGATCCTGGGTCAACTCCAGCGAGAACGTGGTGTCCTGGCCGGCGGCGTCGACGATGGCCTCGACCGCGGCCTCCGCTTCCTCTGACGTTTTGGCGTTTGCAACTGACGATGCGGCTGAAGCTGACATGGCGGAATCTCCAGATTGACGGATGGGAAAGCGCGTGAGAGGTCGCTCATAGAGGGTACCCCAGACGACGAAACGCCAAAACGGGGGCTTCTGCCCGTCCGTCCGGTTGCTCGGCGCCGCCTACCGCGTCTGCCAGGCTTCCTCCTCGCGCGTGAGCTCGAGCACGCCTTTGGGCAGCTTTCCGGCGGCGATGTCGGCGATGGTCACGTGCTCGAGGACCTTGCGCAGATTGGCGCGCAGCGCGATCCACACCTGCTGCAGCGACTCCGCCGACCCGATGTATTCGATCTCCTCCGGGCGCTGCCCGCGCACTCCGACCAGCGGCCCTTCGACCGCACGGATGATCTGCGCGAGGTTGACCTCCTCGGCCGACCGCGCAAGCCAGTAGCCGCCCTCCGGACCGCGCTGGCTGCGGACGATCCCCGACGAGCGCAGTTGCGTGAGGATGTTCTCGAGGAAGGAGACGGGGATGTTCTGGGCCTGCGCGAGGTCGTCCACCTTGCGCGGCGATTCCTGGCTGCTGTCGGCCAGCTCTATGACAGCTCGGATCGCATAGTCGGCCTTGGCCGTGACGTGCATGACAGGATTCTCCCGGAAACCTCGGCGGACCGCGCGCGGGAACTCATACCGAGCGGCGCCCGAGCGGCGCGCCGGGCGGTGCGGAGTGATCGTCAACCGGCGGCGGCCGGCGCGGGCCGGCCGCTCGAATCCCCGAACGGGGCCGACGCGGCCAGGCGGGCGGCGAGCGGTAGCCCGAGCAGCGACACGGCGCCCATCGCGAGAAACGCCGCCAGCGGGTCGTGGACCAGGATCTGCACCATCAGCGCGACGATCAGCCCGCCGAGGTTGCCGGCCATCCACACGACCGCCCCGGCGGTGCCCGCGGCGGCACCGGCCAACCGCTCGGCGGCGGCCAGCACGATTGGAAGTGCGGGCAGCAGAAACAGCCCCATGACGGCGATCGCCGCGGCGCGCACACCGAGCCATGGCGCGACGCCGAGCACCACACAGCCCAGGCAGCTTGCCAGGGCGGCGCTTCGCATGAAGGCGCGCTGGGCGCCTCTGCGCGCGACGAGCGCCGGCAGCGCCGCGCAGCCGATGATCCCGGCGATCATCATCCCGACGAGCAGGCCACCGGCCGTGGCTTCGGAGATGCCTTCGGGATGCAGGAGCGTCTGCAGCCAGGTCGCGAGCGCCACGAATATGCCGAAGCCGACAAACACCAGCCCGCTGAGGAAGCGCATCGACGGGATTGCCCATAGGGCTCGCGCGGCACCGCCCTCGATCGCAACGTGCTCCTCGCTCGGCCGTCCGGGGCGACGCAGCGCGACCGCCAGGCCCACAGCCGGCATTAGCGCCAGCAGCGCCTCGACGAGAAGCAGTCGCTCGAGATGCCCGTGGCCACCCAGCGTGGGACCGAGCAGCAGCGCCAACAGTATTCCCACGAAGCTGCCGGCCGAGCCGACCGAGATCCCGGCCGCGCGCTCATCCACGGGCAGATACTCACCGGCGAGCTTGCTCACCGCACTCAGCACGACGGGCTGGGCGATCGCGACGGCGACCTGCCCGCTCATCGCCCACGCGAAGCTCTGCCCACCCAGGCGGATGACCCCGCCCAGCGCGACCAGCGCCCCGCCGACGGCGAGCACCGGGCGAAACCACCGGTCCAGCAGGATGCCCGCCGGGATCGCCAGCATCACGTACACCAGCGGGAAGATCTCCGCCAACCACCCCACGGCGCCGACCGACACCCCGTAACGGCGCGCGGTCTCGGTAGTGATCGCGGCGTAGGTGAGCCACAGCACCTGCGTTGCAGCGCACACCAGCGCATAGGCGACGATCACACGCCGGCCGCCCCCCCGCCTCACCTGTGGGTACCCCGGCGAGTCATCGTTCCGCTCCGATCACGGCCATCTGCGCGGCGGAAGCCTACAGTGTGTCCGCTCCCGGCTGAGCGTCGCGGCGTCGAGCCGGCTCATGTCATCATGTCTCCCATCGGCTCCGTGGCCGAGCCTGGCAGAGAACGTGATTGTAAACCGCCGCAGAGATGGAGCTTCGATGAGCGACCGCGAGCAACTGACCTACACCGTGACCGGGATGTCGTGCGACCACTGCGTCGCGGCCGTCAACGCGAGCGTCAGCGAGCTACCCGGCGTCAGCGGCGTCGACGTGGACCTTGCGAGCGGCATGGTGACCGTACGCGGGAACGATGTCGACCCCGAGGCCGTCCGAGCCGCTGTGCAAGCGGCCGGGTACGGTCTCGCCGAATACGCATAAACCAGTCCCACCCCCGCTTCATCGGGCGGGGAGGCCGCGTGCCGGCAGGAGTGCCGGCCCTTCGTGCCACTCAACTGGTTTCGGGCCCAATCTGCTCGATGAATGCGACCAGCGCGGCGACATGCCCCGGCTGACTGCCCAGGTGGAGGCGTCGCAGCGCGGTCAGCATCGGCTCGGGGTCATAGCCCGCGATCGGGTACTTCTCGGGGTGCAGCAGAGCCTCGCGCAGAAAGTGTTCGTCCACCAGCACGCGGCGCCCATCGGCGAGTGTCACCTCGTGACCGGCGAAGTGGTCAAAGCTCGGGCCGACGTCATGCTTCGCACTGGCAAGGTGGCACGCCGCACAGCCGTAGGAGACGACCAGGCGCGCCCCCTGCTGGACCAACTGCTCTTGCGCAGTGAAGGGTTCGGATACCGACTGCACTTCTCCCGATGGGAGAGAGGCCTGTGAGCTTGAAGCGCCGCCCGCGCCGCAGCCCGCCAGCGCGATGAGGACGAGGCCGCTCAGCAGCGCCGCCGTGCCCTGAGCAGCCCGCCGCACTACCTGCCGGTGGCTCGGGAGAATGGACAACGCTCAACCGCATCCGCCGGCGAGCAGAGGCAGCACGACCGCGGGTAGGAGGGCCCTCGCGGCGAGGAGGGCCCTCCTACCCGGGTGGGCGCTCTCAGGCCACACCGATACCTTGAGCCCCGACCGGGGCGTCGTCCATGTCGGCCAGCGGTTCGGGTCCAGCGGCGGTTGCGTGCTGGGCGACCGGGAACAAGGCTACCGCGAGCAGTACGAACAGCGGTCCGGAGTTGAAGTCGGTTGCGCCTTCGGTCCAGAACGGGCCACCCAGGTCCTGTCCGAACACCCAGTAGGCGAGCGAGACGACGATTCCGACAGCGAGCATCGGCCAGCGCAGTGGCGTCCACACCCCCACGGCCACCGCCACCGAGATGATCGCCAGCACCACGGCGATCGTGGTGCCGTGACCCTGCGTGTGATTCCCGACCGAGTTCTGGAATTTGGCGAGCCAGTGAGGCGAGGCTTCCGCCATCGCCTTGATCATTTCGTGGGTCGCGTCCTTGGCCCGGTTGACGTTCACGAGCCACAGGCCCGCCGACAGGGCCCACAGCCCTGACCATGCATACAGGCCGCCGCGGTCACCGAGCGGTCCCATGTCTGCCGGGGAGCGGCCCCGCTCCTTGCTCGTGGGCCACACCAGCAGGCCGATGATGGCGTACAGGATCACTGCCCCTGGCGCACCCATCAGGGGAGCCGGCAGTGTGTTCGACGTGAGCCCGCCGAATCCCTCGCCGAACCACCAGACGACCAGCGCCCAGCCAAAGGAGACGAGCAGCGCGGGCTTCACCGTCTTCCTGCTGAGGATCAGGCCGAGCCCGATCGCCACCTGGATCTCGCCCGCGAGCGTATTCCACAGCGTGAGGTCGCTTCCGTAGAAGTTGTCAAACGTTTTCATCGGGCCGCCGACGATCGACCACTGTTTTTCTGCCGCCGGCGCGAACACTTCGCTGATGATGCCGTGTGTATACATGAAGCTCTTGAACTGAAACAGCCCGTCGAGCAGCCAGACCGCGCCGAGCGCGATCTGTATGCCGCGCGTCGTCACGCGGAGGCGCCCTCCAGAAGGGGCGCTTGTGAGAGCGCCGGACTGGGCGTTCATGACGAGCACGCACGCAGGCGTGCGCGCGCTGGCTTAGTGAGGTTTGACATGACTGCGGCTCCCTTATCGTCCATCGACCCGGCCGAGCGGCACGCCGGCCGGCGCCGTTGACTCGCCCCGTAATGGGGCCTCGCGGTGGAACGCGGACTGCCGAGTGTTCAGCGGCAGCCCGCGAGCGCGGGCGGTGGGGCGCGGCCCGCCAGAGCCATCGCGATCAGACGCCCGCCACGCGCGACGCCCACCTGCGGGCGCCGGAGGCCACTGGTTTGCCTCACGGCATCTCCGGGGCGCGCCCCGCGGGCGCGCAACCGTGCGATGACACCCTCTCCGAGATAGGGGCGGGTGAACATCATGACCGCGAGCGCCAGCGCCGGGAGCATGGTGAGCACCCCGCTCTGAGCTGAATCGAGCGCCCCGCTGAGGGCCAGCGCCGCGAGGGCCGCTAGCGCGAGGATCATCGCCACGCGTAAGACGACGCGTGCGTGCGATCCGAACACAGAGCCACGGCTGATCATCGCGCGGCAATTTTAGCCTACCGATGACGGGCGGTGTGCCCACCCGTTCAGCCGCCCACGAGCCACTTTCCCTGTGGTACATTCGCGGCGTCATGGGCAGCATGAGCATGAGCCACGGCGGTGGTCACTCGAACCCGGTCGGTGGGATGTCGATGAGCGCGGGACACGGAACGACCAACATCCTGCCCTCGTGGCTGGCGGTGATCTGGACGATCGTGTTCATCGCGATCATCGTCATTCACGCACGACACCTCCGTGACACCCACGGTCAAGCGCGCATCTGGCACTCGGGGCACGTGCTGATGGCATTTGGTATGGCGTTCCAGTTCGCCCCGGCATCGATCGACCACTTCAACATCCCGAGCGGCTTCTGGCAGCTCGTATTCGCGAACGGCGCCATCGCGATCGTGCTGTGGATACTCGCCCAGGCGATCAGCGGCCGCGCGATCAACGTGCTGTGGCTGGTGATGGCGGTCGACCTCGCAGCGATGGCCTACATGTGGTCGCCGAGCGGCTTCCAGGCCCCGATCACCTGGATACTCGTCGCCTACTTCGCAGCGCAGTCGCTGCTGTGGCTGACCGACCGGATGCGCGACGTCGACCACAGGACACTGTTCGGCGGCGGCTTCTCGATCACGCCCGGCGGCGCGGTCGCCATCTCCGCCGCCGAGCCCCTCGTCTGCTTCCGCGACCTGCGCGCGTCGATGTTCGCGATGACGCTCGGCATGGCCTACATGTTCGCGGCCATGCAGCTGATGATGTAGCTGCGCTTCGTGCGCTTCGCGCCCTCAGCTGATCGGGATCGTGAATGAGCCGTCCAGGGCGTGACGCGAGCCGTCGGCTCCGGAGATCCTGAACAGCCATTCTCCGCGGGTGAGGGTGACCTGGCCGATGAAGTGGGCCGGGCCGGCTCGGTAGAAGCGCACCGCGGCCCTGGCTCCCGTGCTGGAGGTCGCCGTCATCGCGATCGACTGAAGCGTGGGGTTACCCGTGTCACCGACGAGATACGTGTGCACGGCGACGCTCCCCGGCTGCAGGGGCAGCGCGTTCACGTCGAGGACCTCACCGTGCGACTCGGCGATCGTGCGGGCTGCTTCGGACGGGCCGACGAAGGTGTTGGGGTCGGCGATGACCAGCGCGCCGAGGATCGCGGCCGGCGCGACCGTGGCGACGGCGAGTCCGGCAAGGCGGCGGCGGCGCGAGCGCACGGGCGTCGGCCGTCCGGGGCGGCCGAAGCTCCGCAGGCGCAGGCTGTTGAGGACGACCGTCACGCTCGAGACGCCCATCGCGGCACCGGCCAGGGTCGGGCTGAGCAGGCCCGTGATCGCGAGCGGCAGCGCGATCAGGTTGTAGCCGAACGCCCAGCCCAGGTTCTGCAGGATGATCGCGTAGGTCTCGCGGGAGAGGCGCAGGGCGCGGGCGACTCCACGCAGATCGCCGGACACCACGCTGATGTCGGCCGCCTCGATCGCGGCGCCGACGCCGGTCCCCATCGCGACCCCGAGATCGGCCTGAACGAGGGCCGCGGCGTCGTTGACGCCATCGCCGACCATCGCCACGCGCTGGCCTGCGTCCTGCAGACGCGCCACCTCGGCGACCTTCGCGTCAGGGCTGACGCCCGCCAGCACGTGTGTGATGCCGACCTGCGCGGCCACCGAGGAGGCCGCGCGAGCGTTGTCGCCGGTCAGCATGGCGACGTCGATCCCCATCCGCTGCAGCCCGGCGATCGCCGCGGCGGACTCCGGCTTGACCGTGTCCGCGAGCGCGAGCGCCCCGACGAGCATCCCGTCGCGCATCACGACGACCGCAGTGCGGCCGCTCGCCTCCCAGTCATCGAGAACCGCGGGGGCATCGCTCGCGAGGGCGGAATCCGTTGCCTGCTGAGCCCGCCCGACCCATACCTCTGCGTCCGCGACCCTCGCGCGGACACCGCGGCCCGGAAGCGATCGGAAGTCGACCGCCGGGGCGATCTCGAGCCCCCGCTCTCGTGCGGAGTCGACGATCGCCATCGCGACGGGGTGCTCCGAGCCGGCCTCGGCCGCTGCGGCGAGCGCGAGCGTCGCGTCGCGGTCCTCGCCGGGTGCTGCCCACAGGTCCGTGACCGACAGCTCTCCGGTCGTGATCGTTCCCGTCTTGTCGAGCACGATCGTGTCGATGTCCTGGCTGCGCTCGAGTATCTCGGCGCCGCTGATCAGCAACCCCAGACTCGCTCCGCGTCCGGTCCCGACGAGGATCGCTACCGGGGTAGCCAGGCCCAGCGCGCACGGACAGGCGACCACGAGCACGGCGATCGCGGCGAACAATCCACGCTCTGACTGCCCGGCGAGCACCCAGGCGAGCGCCGTCGCCGAGGCGAGCGCGAGCACCGCGGGGACGAACACGCGGGCGATCCGGTCGGCGAGACGCTGGACCTGCGGCTGGGAGGACTGGGCCCGTTCGACGAGCTGGACGAGCCTGGCCAGGGCGGTCTCGGCGCCCACCGCCGTCGCCGTGGCGCGCAGGACGCCGTCGACGTTGACCGTCGCGCCGGTCAGCGTGTCTCCCTCGCCCTTCTCGACCGGCAGCGACTCGCCGGTCAGCATCGACTCATCCACCGCTGAGGAACCGGACACGACGATGCCGTCGACGGGGACCTTGTCGCCCGGACGCACCAGGAACAGATCCCCCGGGCGCACCGCCTCGACGGGCACGAGTCGCTCAGCTGCGGCGGAATCGGAGGAGTCGAGCAGGCGGGCCTGCTGCGCGCCGAGCATCGTCAGCTCCCGCACGGCGCGCCCCGCCCGGTTGCGCGCGGTCGCCTCGCACCAGCGCCCGACACAGAGGAAGGCGATGATCACCGCGGGAATGTCGTAATGGAGATGAGCGTTGAACTCGCCGCCCGGCCCGCCGTGGACGTGTACGTTAGGCGCCGTGAGCAGCTCGACCGTCGCGTAGATGAAGGCGGTCAGCGTGGCCAGAGCGATCAACGTGTCCATGTTGGTCGTGTGTGCGCGCGCCCGTACCCAGGCGCCGCGCAGAAACGGCAGACCGCACCAGAACTGGATCGGCACCGTGAGCGCTGCCGAGACCCAGCGGGCCGTGACGTCATGTGGCTCGGAGTAGGTCAGCGCCACGACCACGGCGGCCAGCGGCACCGCGACGATCACGCGTCGCAGCCATCCGGCGCGATCGGTCGCCTCGGCCGCCTCGATCTCAGCCACCGTTTCGGCCGGCGAGCGCGCACCGGCATCGACTGGTGTCGCGCCGTAACCGATTCGCTCCACGGCCTCGACGAGCTGCTGCGCATCGGTGGTCTCCGCGTCGACATCCACCGTGGCGCGACCCGTCGCGAAGTTGACCGTGGCCTCGGCCACGCCGGGGGCGGCGCTGAGCGCGTTCTGGACCCGGGCCACACAGGATCCACAGGACATGCCGGTCACATCGAGCTCGATGACGTCGCGGCTGTCGTCCGAGGACTCGGCGGCGACGGGTGGCTCTGCAATCTGGCTGGTGCTCATTCTCGGGGCTCCATATCATGGCGGCGCCAGGACGCCGCTTGACTATTTCAGCATGCTCCGGCCGGTGATCCGGGCGTGCCGCTCAGCGTGTCCGCACATCTGCCGGCGGTGATCGCGTTGCGACGTCGAAAGAGCGGGTGCGAGCGGGGGACGACCTCTATGCTCTGGTCTGTGTGTGCAGGTCGCGTGATGGCCGATTCGCGCTCGAGCTAGATGGAGATCGAGGCTCTGCACGCCCGTCGTGAGGATCGCCGACGTGCGCTGCGCCTGCGCCGCCGGCGACGGCGACAGGCTGCCGGCCTGATCGCCGTGGCCGTTGCGGCCGTGGCGATCGTTCTCACGGCGCGTTCGGGCGGCACATCGAGGCCCGCGGGCCGACCCGCCGGGTCGGCCAACTCATCCGCTCACACCCGGCCATCGCACTCGGCGCTGCCCCGCACGGGCACCGGCGCAGCCCGCGCCACGGGGCGCCCCGGAAACGGATCCCTCCCGATCCTGATGTACCACGTGATCGCGCCGCCGCCCGCGGGCGCGCCGTTCCCCGGCCTGTACGTGACGCCGAGCGAGTTCGCCGCACAGATGCAGGCGCTGAAGAGCGCCGGATGGAACGCCGTCACGCTCGATCAGGTCGAGGCCTATTGGAGGGAAGGCGTGCCGCTCGGCGCGGGCAAACCGATCGTGCTCAGCTTCGACAACGGCTATCAGTCCCAGTACACCCAGGCGCTCCCGGTCCTTCGCAGGCTCGGATGGGTGGGCGACGAGAACATTCAGCTCACCGGCCTGCCGCCCTCCCAGGGCGGACTCAGCCAGACACAGGTGCGCGGCCTGCTCAGCGCCGGTTGGGAGCTTGACACCCAGGGCTTCAGCCACGCCGACCTGATCACCCTCGACAGCCAGGAGCTGCGCTACCAGGTCGCTGGCGCGCGAACCGTGCTCCAGCAGCGCTACCACGTTCCGGTCAACTGGTTCTGCTACCCCTCCGGCCACTACGACGCGACGGTCATCGCCGCCGTCAAGGCCGCCGGATACAGCGGCTCGACCACCGTCGTCCCCGGTTGGGCACACCGCCACGACGACCCCTTCCGCCTGCACCGCCTGCGTGTGCTCGGCGGCACCACCCCCGAACAGCTGCTCACGCTGATCGCGGGCATCCGCGACGATCCGCCCGCGCCGCCCTCCTATAGCTGAGCACGAGACTCACCGAGCTCGTAAGGCGTGACTGAAGCGAGTGGTGGCCCGTGCCGCGAGGCGCAGACCACCACTCGAGCTATGTCATCCGCCTAAAGGGCGCCGCGGTGGCGGCGCCTATTCTTTTTCGGGTTTTTCTTTAGGTTCGGGCGCGGCTGGGCCGGTCGCGCCCGTCACGCCCTGTGGTCCTTCTCTGCCTTCGGGCCCGGTTGGTCCCGTTGGCCCTTCTTTGCCTTCCGGCCCGCTCGCCCCCGTCACGCCCTGGGGTCCTTCTTTGCCTTCCTTGCCCGCGGGTCCGGTCGGGCCTGTTGGCCCCCGTCTTTCAGGTCCTTCTTTTGGCTCCGGCGCTTCGGGGCCGGTCGGGCCGGTGGCTCCGGTCGCTCCCGTGACGCCCTTGGCTCCTTCTTTTCCTTCTTTGCCTTCGGGTCCGGTGGGTCCGGTTGATCCGGACGGGATCGGGAAGCATTCTTTCCCTTCTTTCCCTTTAAGCCCGCCGCCGCCGTACGGGCAACAGCCCACTCCACCTTTAGATTCTTGGACGCATCTGATGCCAGAACCTTCGGGGCCTTCTCTGCCTTCTCTGCCTTCGGGGCCGGTGGCTCCGGTCGCGCCCACTTTGCCCACTGCACCTTCCCGACCTTCTTTGCCTTCTTTGCCTTCTTTGCCGGCGGCTCCTTCTCTGCCTTCTTTGCCGGCGGCTCCTTCTCTGCCTTCTTTGCCTTCTTTGCCTTCGACACCAGTCGGGCCGGTGGCTCCGGTTGTGCCCTTCACTCCTTCTTTGCCTTCAGGTCCAGTTGCGCCGGTCGGGCCTGTCGGCCCCCCCTTGGCTCCTTCTTTGCCGGTCGGGCCGGTCGCGCCCTTGACCCCTTCCTTGCCGGTAGGCCCGGTGGCTCCGGTTGCCCCCCTGGCTCCGGCCGCTCCGCTTTCGCCTTTCGGTCCTGTCGGGCCCGTTGGCCCCTGTTTGCCTTCTACGTTCAGCGTGACCAGCGTGTAGTTTTTTTCGCACCCGTATTTGGTGGGCGTCTTGGTCGGCTGGTTTTCCGCCGTGGGCACGCACAGCGAAAGCGTCGAGGTGGCCGCTGCGCCGCTCGGCATCAGCAGCAGGCTCAACGCCACACACGCCCCCACGCACACGCCCATCCCCCGTCGGGCCTTCAGCGCACTCATCCCAACACCTCCCTGTCTCCCCTGTCAGGCGGACCGAAGCGCCACCCTTGCAGACAATTGAAGCACTCTCATCCCTCCAGCGGAGCGCGGGCGGCGCTGGGGAACCGGCCCTCCGGCTCGACGGGAAACGGCGTGTCGGCGCCGTCTGCGGCAAAGCGGCGGACGGGGGTCGAACCCGCGACCTCGAGCTTGGGAAGCTCGCGCTCTACCAACTGAGCTACCGCCGCAACCGGGCAGATATTACGCGGCCGCCGACTACTCTTGGTGGCCGTGAAACGCCGCGCCGTCCCGATCCTCGTCTCGCTCGCCGGTGCGTGTCTGATCGGGCTGCTCGTGTACGGGGTCTCCGCACGCTCCGCCAACCGCACACTCGACGAACAGGTCGCGCAGTCGCGGCATCCGCGGGCGCCCGACGCGACGCGCATGCTGCCGAGGCTCGACGGCGACGGCGACGCCTCGCTGGCCTCGTTCCGGGGAAAGGTGGTCGTGCTGAACTTCTGGGCATCGTGGTGCGCACCATGCCAGGTCGAGGCGCCGCTGCTCGAGCGTGCCCAGAGCCAGCTCGAACGCCACGACGGCACGGTGCTGGGCGTCACCTACCTCGATGCCTCGCCGGATTCGCGGGCCTTCGTGAGCCGCTACCACCTCAGCTATCCCAACCTGCGCGACGATGACGGCGTGTTCGCGCATTCCTACGGCACCGACCAGCTTCCCGAGAGCTTCGTCGTCGACCGCCAGGGCCAGATCGTGGCGATCTCCCGGGGGGAGATCGACCAGGCCTTCCTCGACCGCGCGATCGCCCTCGCCCAGAGCTCGTGAGACGTCGTCGGCTCGCGCTGCTGGGCGTTATCGCGACCGTCTTCGCGACCGTCTTCGCGACCGTCTTCGCGAGCGGACTCGGGCCGCTGGCGTCGGCCGCCGTCCCCCGTACATCCCTGCCGGTCATCGAGCGACAGGTGATGTGCGTCACCTGCAAAATCCCGCTGAACGTCGCCCAGTCCCCGCAGGCCGACCGCGAGCGGGCATACATCCAGAGCCTGATCGATGAAGGCGACACCCAGGCCCAGATCAAGAACGCCCTCGTCGGCCAGTACGGCCCGGCCGTGCTGGGACTGCCGAGCACGCACGGATTCGACCTGACCGCCTACCTGGTGCCGCTCGCCGTGCTGCTGGCGCTCCTCGTGGGGCTCGCGCTGCTCCTGCCCCGCTGGCGCCATGCCCGCGCTGAGGGCGCCCCGCAGCCGCCGAATGCGGCGCTCGATGCCGGCGATGCCGCCCGCCTCGACGCGGACCTCGCGCGATTCGACTGAGGCCCGCCCGCGCCCTTCGGTTACATCTCCTCCGGCGCGCTCACGCCGAGCAGGTCCAGGCACGACGCGATCGTGCGACCGCTTGCAACGCACAGCGCAATGCGAAGCGACTCGACGCCCAGCGGCTCGGCGCCCACCACGCGGCAGTCGCGGTAGAAGGCGGTGAAGCCCTGGGCCAGCTCGAGCGCGTATGCCGCGATGCGGTGCGGGGCGCGCCGGTCGGCCGCCTCGTCCAGCTCCGCTGCGAACGCCAGCAGGAGCTCGATCAGGGCGCGCTCGGCCGGGTGCAGCGGCTCGCTGTCGCGATCGTCGAGCCCGGCCAGCGCTGCATGCACGCGCTCCTTGCCGGCCTTTGCGAGGATCGAGAACACTCGTGCATGGGCGTACTGCACGTAGTAGACCGGGTTCTCGCTGGACTGCTCGACCGCCAGGTCCAGGTCGAGGTCGACGGTCGTGTCGTGGGAGCGGGCCAGCAGATACCAGCGCATCGCATCGACACCGATCTCCCCGAGCAGATCGTCCAGGGTGACGAACTCGCCGGCCCTCTTCGACATCTGGGAGCGCTCCCCGCGGCGCACCAGGTGCACCAGCTGCATGATCAGCAGCTCGAGCTGCGCGGGATCGCCGCCCAGTGACTCGTAGGCCGCCTTCATGCGCTGCACGTAGCCGTGGTGGTCCGCGCCCCACACGTCGATCTGGCGGTGAAAGCCGCGCTCGCGCTTGGACTGGTGGTAGGCGATGTCCGAGGCGAAGTAGGTGTGCTCGCCGTTGGAGCGAACGAGCACACGGTCCTTGTCGTCGCCGAAGTCGCTCGTGCGCAGCCACAGCGCGCCCTCGCTGCGGTAGGCGTGCCCCTGTTGCTCGAGTATCGCAAGTGTCCGATCCACCGGACTCGGGTCGCCCTCGTGCAGGGCGCTCTCGTAGGCCCAGTGATCGAAGTCCTTGACCGCGAACGCGGCCAGCGAGGCCTTCATCTCCCCCACCATCACCGCCACGGCAGCGCGACCGACGGCGACCGGATCCATCGAGCCGATGTCAGCCAGGTGCACGAGCTGCCCCACATATGCGCCCTGGTAGCCGTCGTCGGGCACCGGCTCAGCGCGTGCCAGGGCGATCACCGACTCGCCCAGCTTGCGCACCTGTGAACCGGCGTCGTTGACATAGAACTCACGCTCGACGTGCTGCCCGCGATATTCGAGAATGCGGGCCAGAGCGTCTCCGTAGGCGGCATTACGAGCGTGGCCGACGTGCATCGGCCCGGTCGGGTTGGCAGAGACGAACTCGACCAAGATCCGCTCGGACGCCGGGTCCCCGCTCGCTGCGAACGCGCCCTCAACGACCAGCATGTCGGAAAGCGCCCCGATCAGCCAGGAGTCGGCGAGGAACAGGTTGAGGAATCCCGGTCCCGCCACCTCGAAGCGTTCGAGGCTCGCGCCGAGCCGCTTCTGCAGGGCGCTTCCCAGAAGCTGCGCGACCTCGCGGGGAGAGGAGCCGAGCCCGCCCGCCAGCAGCATGGCGGCGTTGGTCGAGTAGTCCCCGAAATCCGCGCGCGGCGGGCGCTCCAACGTGATCTGCCCCCGTCCGGGGAGCGAGCCGGTCGCTGCTGGCGGCCCGGACAGCTCTTCTGCGGCCGCCAGCACGGCTCCGCGCAGGCCGTCCAGCGGCGTGGATAAGCCCGTCACGGGGCGTTTGGAAGGGGCTCGGTCATCGCTTGAACCGCGCCCGGTCATCGATCCTCGCGCGGCGATTGCGATACTAGCTGCGTGAACGACCAAGACTCAGGCGCCGAGCGCCACATAAACATTCATCTCTCCCCAGAGATCATGGGGGGCGTATACGCGAACTTCGCCAACGTCAGCCACTCCGACTACGAGTTCACCGTCACCTTCGCGCGGGTCGACCACGAGGTCGAGTCCGAGGAGGTTCCCGGTGTGGTCGTGTCCCGCGTCAACCTCTCCCCGCGCTTCATGCGCGAGCTGATCGACGCGATGGAGGACAACTATTCCAAGTGGCGCACCCGCGAGGGCATCAAGAACCTGCCCGAGTACGGCGGGACGGAGGCCGGCTCGAAGGACGAGTAGGGCCGCGCGGCAGCAAACAGCGACAGTAATGAAGGTCGCGGTCATCTCCGACATCCACGCAAACAGACACGCCTTCGAGGCGACGCTCGAAGCGGTCGCGGCGAGTGACGCCGCCGAGCTGTGGTGCCTCGGCGACCTTGTCGGATACGGCGCCGAGCCCGACGCCTGCGTGGAACTCGCGCGCGACCACGCGGCGGTGTGCCTGGCGGGAAACCACGACCTCGCGGTCACCGGTGAGATCGCGCTGGACGAGTTCTCCCTGGGCGCAAGTCTCGCCGCTCAGTGGACGCGCGAGGTGATCGCGCCGCACAATCTCGACTACCTCGCCGGCCTCTCACCCGAAGGCCGGGAGGGGTCTGTCGGCCTCTATCACGCGAGCCCGCGCGACCCCGTCTGGGAGTACGTGCTGTCGGCGCTGCTGGCCGAGCTGTGTCTGGAGGAGCAGCGCGATCGCATCTGCCTGATCGGCCACTCCCACGTCGCGCTCTCGTTTGTCCGCCGCAGCGGCGAGCTGGCGACCGGCGAGCCGCAGCGCGACGGCGCGCTACTGGACATCGCCGACGGCGAGTGGCTTTTGAATCCTGGCAGCGTCGGCCAGCCGCGCGACGGAGACCCCCGGGCCTCCTGGCTGATGCTGGACCTGGCCGGCCTGACAGCTCGCTTTCATCGAGCCGAGTACGACGTGGCGGGGGCCGCGGCCGCGATCCGCGCGGCGCGCCTGCCGGACTCGCTCGCCGAGCGCCTGGAGTACGGTCAGTGACCATGCGCATCGCCCTCCGCGTCGCCTCATCCGCCGGGCTGGGCGTTGCGGTCGCAGCGCTCGTCTCCTGCGGGAGCTCGGGCACCGGGCTGATCCCGGTCGAAAACGCGGGCCCTCTGCAAAGCGACTTCGAAGCCGTCGCCCAGGCTGCCGAAAACGCCGGCGGTAGCTGCGTCGCCACCGAAGCCGCGATCCTCAAGACCGAACGGGACTTCAGCGCTCTTCCGGCGACGGTCGACGCCGGCCTCCGCAACAGGCTTCAGGAAGGCATCACAAAGCTGCACTCCGACGCCCTCGGGCTGTGCAAGCAGCCACTGGCGCAGACAACCGTCACCGAGACCACGCCGAAGACCACAACCAGCACGCGCACCACACCCACGACCCCGACGGCGACCCAGACGACCCCCACCCAGACCACGCCGGCCACCACACCCGCGCCATCCGGTCCCGGCGGTGGGACGCCGGCCCCCGGAGCGGGCGGCGAAGCCGCGCCCGGGTCGGGCTCAGAACCGGGAACGGGCAACGGCGGTGAAGCCTCTCCGCACACCGGCGCGTCGGGTGCCGCAGGCCAGGAAGCCGGGAAATGAGCAGCCTGGAGATCGCCGGCCGCTACCGCCTGGAAGGCCGGCTCGGCTCCGGTGGGATGTCAACGGTTCACCGGGCGCTCGACCTGCGCCTGGAGCGCCCGGTGGCGGTGAAGCTGCTGGCCGAGCACCTCGCCGAGGACCCAACCTTCGTATCGCGCTTCCAGCGCGAGGCGCAGGCGGCAGCACGCCTGGTCCACCCCAACGTGGTTCAGGTCTTCGACTCCGGCCAGGATGAGACCACAGGCCAGTACTTCATCGTGATGGAGTACATCGAGGGGTCCTCCTGCGCGGAAATCCTGCGTGACGATGGCTGGCTGGAGGTGGGAGAGGCCGTCTCGATCATCGAGCAGGCGTGCGAGGGATTGGACTATGCGCACCGGCACGGCGTGGTCCACCGCGACGTCAAGCCCGGCAACCTGCTGCGCGCTCGCGAAGGCGAGGTCAAGCTGGCGGACTTCGGCATCGCCAAGGCGACCGAGCAGTCGAGCATCACGCAGGTCGGCTCGGTGCTCGGCACCGCCGCCTACCTCGCGCCCGAGCAGGCGCGCGGCGAGGAGGCCGGCCCGAGCGCGGATCTGTACGCGCTCGGAGTCGTCGCCTACCAGCTCATCTCCGGGCGCCTGCCGTATGAGGCGTCCTCGCTGACCGAGCTGGCGCTCAAGCAACAGCAGGAAGAGCCGCCCACGCTCGACACGCTCGTGGCCGCCGTCACCACCGAGCTCGCGGACGCGGTCGCGATCGCGCTGGCTCTGGACCCGCGTGATCGCTTCCAGACCGCGCGCGAGATGGGGCGCGCCATCGCTGACGGCGCGCGCGGCATCGCTCCCACGGCGCATCCCGGCGCGCGCGGAGCTCC
>Ga0302325_10013004_pt1 | contig 17801 bp, 18 predicted proteins | sample Palsa_T0_2_FD_201948 | JGI IMG/M metagenome (GOLD analysis project Ga0302325, IMG submission 201948) | Peat permafrost microbial communities from Stordalen Mire near Abisko, Sweden - Palsa_T0_2 | ecosystem: Environmental > Terrestrial > Soil > Palsa > Peat permafrost | place: Sweden: Abisko...
CGACGCGACGGCGCGGCTCGACGTCGGTGAGCTCGACTGGCTCGATGTGCGAACGGGGGATATCGTGCTCGTGCGCCGCAGCGAGTGCGCCGCTTTCAGCGCGTGACCCAGGACTCGGGCTCGCGCGCGAGTCTCTCGACGCGGCTCGGGAGGTGTCCGGCCGCTAGGTCGGCAAACGTCACGCCCTCGAGTACCTCGCGCATATTCGTGCGCAGCGCGATCCAGACGAGCTGGACCGGCTCGGCGCTGCCGCCGTAGTGCAATGCCTCCGGCGCTTCGCCGCGGACCGCCGCAAGCGGACCCTCGATAGCTCGCAGGACGTCGGCGACGGTGATCTGCTCCGCTGGGCGTGCGAGGCGGTGCCCGCCATCCGGGCCGCGCTGGCTGGCGACCAGCCGGGCGATCCTCAGCTCGTGGAGAATCTTCTGGAGAAACGGCATCGGGATGTCCTGCCGGCTGGCGATGAACTCAGCAGTCAGCGATCCCTCGCCCGCGCCTGCGAGCTCGACCGCGGCGCGCACCGCGTAATCCGCTTTGGCCGACACTCGCACGTCCGCCATTCTCGCTCACTCGGCCGATGCGTGCTCGATACGACGTCCCAGATAAATACGCCTATTTCGATCGTTTTTCCCGGCATTGACGGGTGGTGAAGCGGAGACTAGTTTGTTGAGCATGTGGACCAGTTCGCACTGGATTAGGCCGCAAACTGCGGGCGGCTACACAGAGCCCGCAGCGTTTGGTCATATCGCCGGCGCCGGCGCCGACGCGGCGCTCGCGTCGGACGTCGGCGTTGCTGCGGTGGTGCACCGTGCCGATTGCAAGGCCGGGCGATGTTGAGGACCGGCGCCGAGGCGCCACGCCCGCACGCCTCCCGAAGCCGTCCGACCGTCGCGATCGTCGGAGGCGGGGCCAGCGGGATGCTCTTCGCCGCGCAGCTGCTGCACGCCGGTGTCGTGGCCGGTGCCAGCCTCAAAGCGGTGTTGCTCGATCGGCGCGAGGACCTCGGCGGCGTCGCCTACTCGACGCCCGATCAAAGCCACCGCCTCAATGTCGCAGCGGCCTGCATGTCAGCCTTTCCCGACGTCCCCGATCACTTCGTCCGTTGGCGCGAACAGCCCGGCGGGAAAGCGAGCGAGCCCGGTGCGTATGCACCGCGGGCCGAATACCGGCGCTACCTCAGCGCAGTGCTCGCGGCTGCGCAACGGCGTGCCGCGCCGGCGGTGTCCCTGGAGCGGCTCGTCGCCGAGGTCGCGGCAGTCGAGCCCGCGCATGACCGCGTCAGACTGCGGCTGGCCGGCGGCGGCGCCATCGACGCTGATATCGCGGTGCTCGCCCTTGGGAACCTACCTGCGGCAGCACCGCCCGGTTGCGAGGAGCTCGCGGATCACCCGCGCTTTGTCTGCGATCCGTGGTCGCCGGGCGAGATCGAGCGGACCGCGGCCGCCGACGATGGGCCCGTACTGCTGATCGGCAGCGGCCTGACGATGGTCGACATGGCGCTCTCGCTCGCGAGGTTCCGGCCCGACGCGCCCCTCATCGCGATGTCGCGAAACGGTCTCCTGCCGCGGGCACACCTCCCCGGGTGCGTTGCGCCGATGCCGGCGCCGACTCGCGTCGACCCGCACGTCTCGTTCGCCGAGCTGGTCGATCGCGTGCTACGCCAGGCGGCCGACGGAAGTGCGCGCTGGCGCGAGTTGGTCGACGGCCTGCGGCCGGTCACGCAGGCACACTGGCGCCGCCTGAGCTTCGAGCAGCGCGCCGCGTTCATGACGACGCGGCATCGCGCATGGAGCGTCCTCCGTCACCGCATGGCGCCGGAGGTCGCAGCCCGCCTATGCGAGCTGCTCGCCAGCGGCCGCCTGGATCTGCACCGCGGTGCGCCGGAGCTGACGCCAGGCCGTGGCGAACAACTCGCGCTGACCCTCCCGGGGGGCCAACGTGTCGCCCTGTCGCTTGCGATCAACTGCACCGGTCCGGTGCTCGATCCGCGAGCCAGTGCGCAGCCGCTCGTCCGCCAGCTGCTCGCCGCCGGGCACGTCCGCGCGCATCCGCTCGGCCTAGGCTTCGACACAGCCCCCGGCGGTGCCTTTCGCCGAGCGGACGGGGCGTCCCACCCGCGCCTCCTCACCCTCGGACCCCCGCGCATCGGCGAGCTGTACGAAACAACCGCCGTGCCCGAGATCCGCGAACAGGCGCTGGAGCTCGCGCTGAACGTCGTCGCGAGGCTGAGCGGCGAGCGTGATGCCATGCAGGTCAGCGCACGCGCCGGCTGATGAGCGCTGGTTCGGTCGGGAGGCGCGCCGTCGAAGGCTGATCGCTCCTGCGGGCTGCCTGCGCGGACGCAGATGTGCGCTCATCCGTCGCGGCGCGCGGGCGCGCGGGCGCCCCACGTGTCGCGCTCTCGAGCGGTACGGGTAATCTCAGCCAGTCGTGCAAGCCCGGCGCGGGGCCGTTTTACACGAGGGGAGCGTTCCTGTCTGAAAGACGAATCACGGCCGTTCTTGGCGCGGGTGCGCTCGGCGCAGCGATGGCTGCTCGGCTCGGCGAAACGGGCGACGAGGTTCGGTTGTGGAACCGCACGCCCGAGCGGGCTCGGGCTGCAGCGGCGCAGGCGCGGGGCGTCACGGTAGTTGCTGGCACGACTGAGGCCCTCAGCGGTGCCTCTGCGGTGCTCACCGTGCTGCGCGATGGTGAAGCCGTCGCTGAGGTCATGGCCGGTGCGATCTCGGGGCTCGATCCTGACGCGGTGTGGATACAGGCCAGCACGGTTGGCCCGCGCAGCGCCCGTGCTCTCGCCGATCTGGCTCGCGACCACGGCGTCGCCTATCTCGACGCGCCGGTCTCTGGCAGCACCACGCCCGCCCGCGAGGGGCGGCTCGTTTGGCTGGTCGCCGGCGCGGATTCCGCTTTGAATCGGGCACGACCTGTGCTTGACGCGCTCGGATCCTCGGTGCTGCACGTCGGGACGGGGGTCGAGGGCAGCTCCTTGAAACTGGCGGTCAATGCTTGGATGACCGCGGCGACCGTCGCGATGAGCGACGTGCTCGCACTCTGTGACGCGCTCGGGATCGATCACGCGACGTTCGTGGCGGCGCTGAACGCCGGGCCGTTGGCCATGCCCTATGAGCTCCAGAAGATCACTTCGATGGACGCCGGCACCTACCCGGCCGGATTCGCCGTGCAGCTCGCGTTGAAGGACATCGATCTCGCGGCGGAGCTGTCTCCGCCGAGTCCACTGCTCGGAGTGGTCCATGATCGTCTTGAGCAGGCGGTCGCCGCGGGCCACGGCAGCGATGACCTTGCTGCGGTCGACTACGTACGCAGAAGCACCTGAGCAGGGGCTGGTCCGAAAGCCGGGCGACACGGCGTTTGAAGCGGCCGGGGACGTCTAGCTGACCAGGCTGTCAGCGGCACCGGTGGTGCCGGCGGCGCCGTGGTCGCCACGGATGGTGGCCCGACCGACACCGATGAGCTCGATCTCGGTGTGGGGTGCGCAGACGGCGATCGCGTCGGCCTCTCTGCGTAGCGTGCGGCGCAGCGCGACGAAAGCTGCGCTACCGACGATCGCCGGAACCCAGATTGCGATCGTGCGATAGGCGAGGACCGCGCCGGCCGCAGCGGTGAGCGGCACGTGGTAGAGGACCAGCGTGCCGACGAGGCCGGCGTCGATGCCGCCGATGCCGCCGGGGATTGGGATCAGTCCGCCGAGCTCCCCGATCAGATAGCCCATTGCCAGCAGACCGATCGGCGGCGCTGGGCCGATGGCCCGGAACGTGGCCCAGAGGATCGTTACGTCGAACACGAGGTAGGCGAGCAGACCGAGAATCAGCACGAAATTTGCTTCCCGCAGGAGGACGAGCGCTTCCGGGATGCCATCCCCGAGGGCGGTGAGGCTCGCCCGAAGCGCTCGAGCGCGCCGGGTGACTCGCAGTTGTGACGAGCGCGGCTCGCGATCGCCGCGCTGCGCGGCGACGCGGCCGGCGATAAGTGTCCCCATGACCGCCGCTGCCGCGACGGCTGCAGGAACGGCGCTCAGCAGGAGGTTTCGCTCGCCCGCGAGTAAGCCGACGGCCAGACCCAGGCCGACGACGATCACCCCGACGACGTTGGGGACGCTCGTCAGCAGGAAGAAAGCGACGGAGCGTCGGGCGATCTCGCGCGCCGCCATTCCGCCCCGTCGCAGTGCCCACGCTCCGAGGGCTAGGCCGCCGGCGCCGCCGGTCGGGAAGAGCGCGTTTGCTCCGAGTTCGGACATGCCGATCTGGTAGCTGACACGCCAACTCATCCGCCGGCAGAAGACCATTCGAAAGACCGCGACGTAGCCGAGTCCCGACAGCAGCTTCAGAGCGACACCGAGCACGAGCCAGCCGGGCTTTGCGTGCGCCAGCCGCGAGCGCAGCTCACCCAGGCCGGGGAGGAGGGTGACTGCGGCGATGATCGTGAGGAGGACCCCGGTCGCGATCAGCAAACGGGTGCGCAGCCTTCGCCGGCTCAGCTCCGCCGGGAGAGTCAGGTCGCTGGCGGCGACTTTCGCCACATGTGTTGCGCTGCGCTCCACCATGCCCATCGTCGCAGCCGCGCCGCGACAGATCGAGCATGCCGGCCGCCTCGATCGGTGGGAGCGGTTCTAACCTTGACACGTGACCATATGGTCACCTATCATCTTACGTGTGGACTTGATCTTCAAGGCACTGGCCGACCCGACGCGGAGAAGCCTGCTTGACGAGCTGTTCAGCCGCGATGGTCAGAGCCTCACCGAGCTCGAGGACCGCTTCGCGATGACGCGCTTCGGCGTGATGAAGCACCTCAAGCAGCTCGAAGAGGCGGGACTCGTCGTGACCCGCAAACGGGGCCGCGAGAAGCTCCATTACCTCAACCCGATCCCGATTCGTCTGGTCCACGACCGCTGGGTGAGCAAGTACGAAGAACCGTGGGTTTCCGTTCTGTCCGACCTCAAGCAACGACTGGAGCACAACATGGAGAAGGTTTTCGAGATCTACATCCGCACCACCCCTGAACGCCTCTGGGAAGCGATCACCGACTCGGAGACCCGAGCGAAATACAACTTCGGCGCCCAGATAAAATCGGACTGGAAGCCAGGCTCCGAGTTGACGATGAGCTCTCCCGGGGAATCAGCTCTGCTCGGCGAGGGCCAGGTGCTTGAAGTGGAGCCACCGCGCCGGCTGGTCCACACCATGACCGCGCTCTGGGGCGAGGATGTCAAAGCCGAAGGGCCCTCCCGGGTCACGTGGGAGATCGAGCAGATCGAAGACTCGTGCCGGTTGACGGTCGTTCACGACCAACTGCGCGAAGGCGCCAACGACCAGCTCTATGGCGGTTGGCCGATGATCCTGTCCGGCCTCAAGACCTGGCTTGAGACCGGCGAGCTGCTGACCACGCCCGGATCGCTGATGTACGGCTGAGCCGATGCCCGATCAGGCGAAGTCCGTGAGTTCTGCGCAAGGAGCCCCGCGTGCTGCTCGAGCGTCGAAGCGAGCCTCGCTGGATCACCGGGGCAAGGCTTGACCGACCTGGGCCGTGTCGAGTCGGCGATGTTCGAGCAGGTGCTCGGCTGCCTCAGCGGCCTCGGTGCCCTGGAGGCGTTCGAGTAGGTGGAGAGCAAGGTCGATCCCGCTGGTGACTCCCCCCGCGGTGAGGATTTCCCCGTCATCGACCCAGCGCGCGTCGGGACGAACGTCGGCGCCGGCAGCGCGCAGGTCCTCGAGCGCAACATGGTGTGTGACGGCCGGGCGACCCTCGAGGATGCCGGCTCTCGCGAGGAGCATCGCGCCGGTACACACGCTCGCGATGATCGAGCCGCGCGCATGACGCTCTGCGATCGCAGTCGGTATCGCGCCGCGGAGGTACTCGGCGTATGCGCCAACCTGCTCGTTGCGCGCCGCCCAGCCGCCCCCCGGCACGATCAGCAACTCGGGTCTGGCTGACAGCACGCCGTGCGGAGTCATTGCAAGGCCGTGGCTCGCCGTGATGGTGTCGGCCGGTTCGAGCGTTACCAGCGTGGGGTGCACCGGAGCCAGTACTTCGAAGGGCCCGATCGCGTCTAGTTCGTCGAAGCCCTGATAGATGAGGATCTCGATATTCACGAGGCGCATGCTCGCACCCGGCGACAACGTTGACCAGCGGCGGGCAGGCCGGCCCGCCGACGACTATTGGTGGCACTAAGGAGGCGACCGTCTACCTGTCAATGCGTCGTGCGCTTGCGCGCACCTGACCGACGCTCATCCGGCCGGGTCCGCGCTGCGGTGGCAGCGAGCCCAGGCCGCCGCCGGCGGGAAGGCTCTGAGGGTCGTTGCCGACGCCGAGCAGGCTGCGAGTGAGCTGCTGAGCGCTGTCAAGCAGGTCGTCGAGTGCTCGCGAGGTGTGCGCAGCGGTTACAACCGGCGCTGATGGATCATCGTCCAGGGATTCGAGCACCGCACGACGCAGCAGCTCCTTGATGAACGAGGCGGTCACCCCGTCGGTGCGCTCGACGATCTCGAGCGTGTCGGAGTCGGAGAGCTGCAACGGGATGGAGCGGCCGTAGAGGGCGAGCAGTCGTTTGCGCGCGTCGGATTCTGGGAGGTCGATCTCGATTGCGACGTCGACGCGGCCGGGCCTGGCCGCCAGCGCTCGCTCGAGCAGATCGGCCCGGTTGGTAGTGAGCACGAACAGCAGGTCGGCGTCCGCCGCGGCGCCGTCCATCGCATCGAGCAGGTCAAACAGGACCGGGCTCGAGCCCGGGCCGAAGCTGCGATCCTCGGCAACCAGGTCGACGTCCTCGAGGACCAGGACTGCCGGCTGCAGGTCGCGCGCGAGCTCCGCGGCGGAGCCAATCGCATGCAGCGCCCTGCCCGTGAGCAGCAACCGGGTGTAGCCGTCCATCTGCCCGATCAGGTAGCGGGTGGTATGCGTCTTGCCGGTCCCCGGCGGCCCGTACAGCAGCAGCCCACGCTTGAGGTGCTGCCCAGCCGCGAGAAGCGCCTCGCGGTGCGCAGCCACACCGAGAGCGTGGCGCTCCACCCGCGCGAGTACCGCCTCGGGAAGCACGACATCCTCGCGCGCGGTCGCAGGGGTCTCTCCGAACTCAAGCGTCACTGCGCCCATCGGCGACAGGCCGACCTCGATCACGTGCCCGCGGTACACGTTGAGGGCGTGGCGTAGCTCGCCCAGTCGCGCGTGGACCGCCTGCGCAGCGTCCACCGACAACCCGGCGATCTCAACGGAGAGGCCCTGATGGTGCTCGCTCGGCCCAATCACCATCACGACGTAGCGCCCATGCTCGTCGCTGACCAGCAGCGCCGCCAGTCGCAGACAGGCCAGCGTCGACGTCGGCCCGTTCGGCAGATCGACAAGCGCCGGCGCCGACAGGCGCAATGGCGCCATTCCCACGCCGGTTATCAGCTGTTGCAGCGACACCGGGGGGTGGTGCGGCGGGATCGAGATGCCGTGAACAGCCACGTCGCGACCCGGTTCAGCCGACCACGCGTTCAACGCGGTCTGCAGGTTGACCTGCTCGAACACAGGCAGCGAGCGCGCCACCACCGACAGACCCGACGCCCCGCCGCCGAGGAAGTCGCTCACGAGCGCCGCTACCTCGCTGCGTGTGCGCGCGTCCTGCTCGGAATGCACCCACTCAAGAAACGCGCGAAACGCAGTTGCGAACTCCCGTGCTTCCGAATCCGACGCGCCCGCCACCACCGCAACGATATCCAGCGACCGATAGCCAGCCCTACATCTGGTCACCAGCCCTGCAAGCACCAGATAGCAGCAGCTTGAAACGACCCTTCGGCGCGCAGCAACCGCACCCTCGACGAGCCCGGCGCCGCTCCCCCTGTTCACCCGCCGCGCGGAACAAGTTTGAACGACACCCACCAGCCGCGGCGGTCGTGGTGCTAACTCGGGCGCCCCGTAGGCACGAGCAACACTCGTCCACTGGCAATGTCTGGCCGGTACGTTCAGTAACTTAATACGCGGAGGGCATCACCGTGAGGTTGGCCGAGACGATGGGCTGGCAGCACGATCTGACTTCCGAGCGTCGGATAACGCCTCGGAGGTCGCTATGCAGTACCAGCCTTCCGTTCTGATTCGATCTCGAGCCTGTGCAGGCAGTTGAGCCTGCGCTTCGCTGTAAATTGGCACGTGGCGGGCGCGGCGTGACTTGGACCCGCGTCGCTTGTGAGTTGGATCACGTCGCGGCACCGCGGCTCCGCGCGGATGTTGCTCGAGGGCACGCTGCGCGCGGCTCGTGGTCGAAGTCCTTCACGCGCAACGCGCGTCGACGTTCTGGCGTCAGCGCGAGTCGCAGCGCTAGCACCGACGACCAGCGACCGGTCCCTCGTTCGGGGCTCTCCCAGGACGACCGCCGCCGGGTTTCAGAGCCGTTTGGTGCTCGACGGTGAGTGAGGAGAACGGGAGCGTTCCGCTTCACGTACTGATCGCGAATGAGCGACGTGATCGGCTAAAGCTGCTCGCACAGGTCGTCACCGGTCTCGGGCACGAGGTGGTCGCGGTCGAGACCGACGTCAGAGACGTCGGTGCGGCGACGGCGCGGGAGCACCCCGATGTGGCTCTCGTCGGGCTCGGTGAGTCATCCCAGCATGCGCTCGAGTTGATTGAGCAGATCGTCCGCGAATCCACTTGCCCAGTCATCGCGCTGCTCTCCGCCGAGGATCCAGTCTTCATTCGCGAGGCCGCGAACCGCGGGGTCTTCGCCTACGTGGTCGACACCATGCCCGACGAGCTGCAGAGCGCGATCGACATCACGTTGCGGCGCTTCGCCGAGTACCACGACCTGCAAGCTGCGTTCAAGCGCCGCGTGGTGATCGAGCAGGCGAAGGGGATCCTGATGGCACGCCACGCCATCAGCGCAGACGATGCCTTCGCGATGCTGCGCGAACACTCCCAGCGCAGCGGCGAAAAGGTCACCGGCGTGGCCGCGGCGATCTTGAACAGCCACCTGCTGCTCCAGCCGCCCAGGACCGGCTAAGCAACGGCCTGACGGCCGTTGAACAAAGGACCTTTTTCGACGGATGGATGAGCTGTCCGAGTGAGGCCCAGGTCTACATAGAGTGCTGCCGATGTAGGGTTATGCGTAGTAATCTGGACGCGGATCCCGGTCGCTGTCATCGGCACTGGTGCCGAACGCGTAATCCAACACCTGACGGCGAGTTGCCGATCGATTGGGAAGCAAGCGTCGACGAAAATCTCGAACTGCTTGGCGTCCTCTGCTCGAACTGCCGCACCGTTGCACCGTGGTTCGGCGGCGGATTCCTACCGCCGAACTTCTTAGACGCGAGTGCGGCCGCGTCATGGACCTGCAGCGCTACTCAGCCAAACAGACGCCTAACTCACACGGGGCTGGCTCAAGAGGACAGCGAGCTCGGCGATAACCGCCTCGTGTCCCGGTGTTTGGTTATCTCCGCGGCGATCCTCGCCGTCGGATGTGGGTCGGCGACGGTCGCCGCGGCGCGGGACACAGCATGAACGCGCCGCTCACGATCCCGGTCAGCGACAAAGACGTCGCCATGATCCGCGAGCGCGTGATCGGTTTCCTGTTCGACATTCCATTCGACCAAGCCCTCGGAACCGACCCTGAACTGTTTGAGGCTACGCGCGAGCTGCTCAACAAGTGGTCGTCCGTACAGGCGATGCTCAGCGGTGGCCTGCTTCTAATCGAGCCGTTCGTGCTCGATGCGGTGCGCGGCGTCGTCGCGAGCGCCATCGTCGAGAGGCGAATGAAGTCGACGAAGGACTACGACCCGGAGTCAGCCGGGGACGAGCTTGAGCAATGGGCGCCGCTACTCGAGCGGATGGAGATCAGAAGCGGCGCCGTATCGAGGTAGAGCGCTGCGAGGGGTGGCACCAGGCTCACTGTCCGGTGCTTCGGCGGCGTATCGCTGCATAAGGGTTTCGGCTGCTGGTTCCAGGGCGTTCTATTGCTTGGTCGTCGCGTTCATCGCCCTACCGGGCACGCCCAAACCGGCGGGTTGCCTATTGCACTCCCAACACGCTGCCCCGTGAGTCGATGGTACGTACCCGTGTCGCATAGACCGATCATGCACTCGGTATCGACTATCAACGCCTTTCGTGCAAACAGGCCGAGGTGATAGTGGACACCGTCACAGGCGTCGCTGCTGACCCCCATACCCAGCATGATTCGATGATCGTTTCGCACACCAACATAGGGGGCGTGATGCGAAGCAGCCTAAAGTGACGAGGCAACCTAGACCGGAGGACTGAGATGGCTGATAGTGCGATGGACACGTATTTGAACGACCATTTGGCGGGTGCGATGTTTGGCAGCGAGCTAGCCGAGCACCTCCAGGCCCGAACTGAGGGCACCTCACTGGGCGAGTTGATGAAACCGCTCGCCTCCGAGATCGAAGAGGATCGCCAGACGCTGATCGATCTCATGGGGCGCATGGGCACGACACGGAACCCGATCAAACAGGCCACGACATGGCTGGCCGAGCAAGCCAGTCGGGCGAAGTTCGGTGGCCTGACAGCGAGCGAGACTGGACTCGGCACGTTTCTGGCGCTCGAGGCTCTTTCGCTCGGCGTCGAAGGGAAAACATCGCTCTGGACCGCGCTCAAGGAGGTCGCGGACCGCTATCCAGCGCTCAGCTCGATGAATCTCGATGAGCTGCGCGAGCGTGCCCAGGCTCAGCGCGACATGCTCGAACGCGAACGTGTCGCTGCCGGCCGGGCGGCGCTGCAGGGCGAAGCTTGAGCCGTGATGACCGATCGCACATAAATAACGCCATATCGCCGTGCCTGCCCTATGCCGGAGGAGGGACTCGAACCCCCGACACGCGGATTATGATTCCGCTGCTCTAACCGACTGAGCTACTCCGGCGGGGAGCGGAAGTCTAGAGCGCTCTGGGCCTTATCTTCACGGTTGTGGACGTTCCGATGCCGCTGGTCGCCGCGCCGAACGTGTCGGAGGGGCGCGACGTCGAGGCGCTCGATGCGATCGGCGTCGCGTTTGCGAGCGAGGCGCGACTACTCGATCGCCATGCCGACGGCGACCACCACCGAGCCGTCTTCACGCTCGCCGGCGCGCCGGCGCACCTGTCGCGCTCGCTGCTTGCCGGGGCGCGCGAGACGGTTGCGCGAATCGACCTCCGGCGGGAGCGCGGGGTGCATCCGCACGTCGGCGCGCTTGACGTCGCGCCGGTCGTTTTCTTCGAGCCCGGGCTTCGCGGCGCTGCCTGCGCGGAGGCGCTGGTGACGGCCGAGCTGATCGCGAGCGAGTTGGAGCTGCCGGTCTTCCTCTATGGGGCGCTTGCCGGTGGCCGCACGCGCGCCGAGCTGCGCCGCGGCGGACGCGAGGCGCTCGCGGAGCGGATTGCGTCAGGCGAGCTGACACCCGATTTCGGACCGCGCCGGCTCCATCCGACGGCGGGGGCCACGCTCGTCGCCGCGCGCGCGCCGCTCGTCGCGTTCAACCTCGAGCTCGCCGCGCCGTCGGACCTCGCGACCGCCAAGCGGATTGCTGGGCAAATCCGTGACCCGGGTCTGCTCGCCGCAATCGGCCTCACGCTCGCATCGCGAGGTGGCGTGGCGCAGGTCTCGATGAACGTCGAGGACCCGTTCGCGATCACGCTCGCGGCGATCGTCGAGCGGGTCGCCGAGCACGCGCCGGTCAGCGCCGCGGAGATCGTCGGGCTCGTTCCGCGGGCCGCTCTCGCGGGCTTCCCCGCCGGCCTCGAGCTGCACGGGTTCGATCCTGCCCGCCAGGTCGCCGAGAACGCATTAACCTTCTAGGCGTGCCCCGCACAACCAGACGCCGACGATCGACCAAGCACCGCGGCAACGCGGCGGGGATCATCGAGGCGCGCGGGCGGACCGGTCGCAAGCCGACCAAGTCCGAAAAGGGTGCTGGCGGCGGACGGGGCGGCCGGCCGGGCCGTACGTCGGGTGGCAAGGGCTCGCCGCGGGCGAAGCGCTACGAGCAGCCGCCGACATGGCGGAGCGCCGGCATTCGAGCGGTCTGCGCGGCGGTCGTCGTCTATCTGGTCTCGACGCTGCTGCTCAAGCGTCCGATCGAGACCAACCTGATCCTGCTGCCGGTGGTGCTGTTCATCTACGCGCCGCTGATCTACTACACGGACCTCTGGATGTACCGCCGCCACATGCGCAAGAAGGCCGCGGGATGAGCGACGCGCTTGATGTGCGCACGTTCACCGTCGGGCCAGTCCAGGAGAACGCCTACATCGTCCGCAGGCAGGGAGCCGACAGAGCCGTTCTCGTCGATCCCGGCGCGGAGCCCGAGCGGCTGATCGACGCGATCGACGCGCTCGCCGTCACGCTCGACGCGATCCTGATCACCCACACGCACTTCGACCACGTCGGCGCCGTCGCAGCGCTCGCGCGCCACACCGCCGTTCCGGTCTACTGCCCTGCGATCGAGCGCGGCGTCCTCGCCGATCTCGATGGCTACATGGGCGCGACCGGGTTCGGCCCGTTCGAGAGCTACGAGGCCGATGAGGTCCTCGAAGGGGGGGAGCGCCTCGAGCTCGCCGGGCTCGAGTTCGACGTGCTGTTCACCCCCGGACACAGCCCCGGCCACCTCACCTACGCGCTCGCCGCGCAGCCGGCCATATTCAGCGGCGACGTACTCTTCGCCGGCTCCGTGGGTCGCGTCGATCTCCCCGGTGGCGACTGGCCGACGCTCGCGGCGTCGATCGCGGCGCTGCTCGACAGCTATCCCGACGACACGCTCGTCTACGCCGGCCACATGTCAGTCACCACGCTCGGACGCGAACGCGAGACCAACCCGTTTCTCTCCGAGCTGCCTTTCCCCGCCCGGGGACGCGCCCCGGCAACGGGGTGAGCCCGGGCCTCACCGCCCCGCGCGGAACCGCCGACATCCTGCCCGAGCAGGCCGCGCTGCGCCTGCGCGTCGAGCGGACCGCGCGGGAGCTGCTCGAGGCCGCCGGCTACGGGCGCATCGAGACGCCCGCGTTCGAGGCGACGGAGCTGTTCGCGCGCGGGGTTGGCGCCACCACGGACATCGTTGAGAAGGAGATGTACAGCTTCGACGACGGCGGCGGCCGCTCGCTGACGCTGCGTCCGGAAGGCACCGCGCCGGTGTGTCGCGCCTACGTTGAGCACGGCATGCACAAGCTCGCCGCGCCGGTCAAGCTCTACTACCTCGAGAGCTTCTTCCGCGCCGAGCGACCGCAGTCCGGCCGCTACCGCCAGTTCTGGCAGGTCGGCGCTGAGGCACTCGGCTCCGAGGATCCGGCGCTCGACGCGGAGCTCATCGTGCTGCTGCACCAGCTGCTCACGCGGCTCGGCGCCGGGCGCCTACGTCTGCACCTCTCGAGCCTCGGGACGCCGGCGGCCCGCGGCGCGTACCGCGACGAGCTGATCGACTACCTGCTTGCCAACTCGGAGCGCCTGTCGGCGACTGTCCGCGACCGCATTGAGCGCAATCCGCTGCGAGCCTTCGACGCCGACGACCCCCCGACGCGCGCGGTGATGGAGCAGGCGCCGCGCCTGCTCGACCGCCTGCCGGCCGACGACCTCGAGCACTTCGCGGAGGTCAGGCGCCTGCTCGAGAGTGCCGACGTCGCCTACGAGATCGACACCACGCTCGTCCGCGGGCTCGACTACTACACGCGCACCGTGTTCGAGTTCACGAGCGACGAACTGGCCGCCGGCCAGTCGACCGTCGGCGCCGGCGGTCGCTACGACGGCCTCGTCAATCTGCTCGGCGGCCCGCCAACTCCGGGAGCGGGCTGGGCGGCCGGGGTCGAGCGCATCCTGCTGGCGTCGCGGGCGCAGGCCGAAGCCGCGCCGGCGCCCGATCTCTACATCGCGCACGACGGCGCCCGTGGCGCCGCATTCGAGCTGGCGCTCGACGCGCGCGCGGCCGGCCTGAGCGCCCAGCTCGAGCTGGCCGGCCGCTCGCTCAAAGGCCAGTTCAAGCACGCCGAGCGGCTGAACGCGCGCTTCGTGGCGGTGGTCGACGACGGCACGGTCACGCTCCGCGACCGCCTCGGTGGCGGCGAGCGCGCGGTTGCGCGCGGCGAGGTCGTGGCAGCGGTGAAGCAGGCGCTCGAGGCATGAAGCAGCAGCCCGTCGCCAACGAGTACCGCACACGCTGGGCCGGCGATCTGCGCGCTGGCGCCGTTGGCGAGGAGGTCCGGGTCGCCGGCTGGGTCCATCGCCGCCGTGACCACGGAGGCCTGATCTTCATCGACCTGCGCGACCGCTCCGGGCTGCTCCAGCTCGTCTTCCACCCACAGAGCGCGCCGCAGGCGCACGCCGCCGCCCACGAGCTCCGCAGCGAGGCGGCGATCAGCGTCAGCGGCAAGGTCCTCGCGCGCTCAGCCGACACCGTCAACCCGGCGCTTGCGACCGGCGAGATCGAGCTCGCGGTCAGCGAGCTGCGCGTGCTCGCGACATCGCCCACGCCGCCCTTCCCGATCGACGAGGACATCGAGGTCGACGAGATGCTGCGCCTGCGTCATCGCTCGCTCGACCTGCGCCGCGAGACGATGCGCGACGCGATCGTGCTGCGTCACGAGATCGTCGCGGCGATTCGCGAGCACCTCTCGGCGCGCGACTTTCTCGAGATCGAGACGCCGATCCTGACGCGCGCGACGCCAGAGGGCGCGCGCGACTTCCTCGTCCCGGCGCGAACCCAGCCCGGCAGCTTCTACGCCCTGCCGCAGTCGCCCCAGCTCTTCAAGCAGCTCTTGATGATGGCGGGCTACGAACGCTACTTCCAAATCGCGCGCTGCTTTCGCGACGAGGACACGCGCGCCGACCGCCAGCCCGAATTCACCCAGCTCGACATCGAGCTGTCGTTCGTCGCCGAGGATGACGTCCTCGAGCTCACCGAGGGGGTGATGGAGCGCGTCTTCGAGGTCGGCGGGTTCCCGGTGCCGCCGACGCCGTGGCCCCAGCTCAGCTTCGCCGACGCCCTCGCGCGCTACGGCAGCGACCGCCCCGACACACGCTTCGCCCTGGAGATTCATGACGTCGGCGAGCTGCTGCGCGGCAGCGAGTTCAAGGTGTTCGAGAGCGTGCTCGCCGCGGGCGGCGTCGTTCGTGCCATCAACGCGGGCGCCCACGAGCTATCGCGCGCCGAACAGGACGCCCTCAGCGAGATCGTCCAGCGCCACGGCGCCAAGGCCGTCGCACCGATCTACGCCGGCGACGGCGGCTGGCGCGGCAACCTCGCCAAGTTCTTCTCGGCAGACATGATCGCTTCGGTCAACGGGCGGCTCGACGCCACCGACGGTGATCTGCTGCTGTTCGTCGCCGACCGCGAACCGGTCGTGGCGCGGGCGCTCGGGGCGCTGCGGCTCGAACTGGGCGAGCGCTTCGGCCTGATCGACCGTTCCCGCCACGACGTGCTGTGGCTGCGCGACTTCCCGATGTTCGAGTGGAGTGAGACGGAAAAGCGCTTCACCGCGATGCACCATCCGTTCACCGCGCCAGCGCCGGCCCCGGGGGCCGCGGCGCTCGACTTCGCCGACCCGGGCGCGCTGCTCTCGCGCGGCTACGACCTCGTCTGCGACGGCGTCGAGCTCGGTGGCGGCTCGATCCGCATCAACACGCCTGAGCTGCAGCGGCAGGTTTTCAAGGTGATCGGGCTCTCCGAGGAGGAGGCGCAGGCGCGCTTCGGCTTCCTCCTCGACGCGTTGCGCTACGGCGCCCCGCCGCACGGTGGGATCGCCCTCGGGATCGACCGGATCGTGACGATCTGCGCCGGCCGCGAGTCGATCCGCGAGGTAATCGCCTTCCCCAAGACAGCGACCGGCATGGACCCGCTGACCGGCGCTCCCGCCCCGGTCGATGCGGCGCAGCTGCGCGAGCTCGGGCTGCGTACGCTCGCCTAGTGCCGCCGCAATTGGTCGAGCGTTTCCCCAAGGCTCACCAGTCGCGGTATTTTCCTCACAGCCGATAAGCATCTAGCCCGGAGGGGAACATGGCCAAGCCGACAGTTAGTGACGCGCAGCTGATGATTCAGATCGCGCAGTGGGGAACCTCGCTCGGCGTGGAGGAGGCGATGCCGCAACTCTTCGCTGACGATTTCGACCCTGACACAGCGAACGCGATGGACAACCCGGCGGTGCGCAAGATGCTGATGTTCGGCGAGTCGATCGCGACGCTCACCAAGCACGATCTGCTGAGCAAGAAGCTCGTCAACGACTGGCTGTGGATCGAAGGCATCTGGTCGCGCGTCGGCCCGGCGGCGCTCAAGCAGCGGGCGCGCTTCAACGAGCCTCGGCTCTACGAGAACTTCGAGGCGCTCGCCGCCTCCGCGACCTGACGGCGGAGCGCGCGTTCAGCTGTGCGGCAGCGGCTCGACCGTCGTCACTGTCACCTCGAGGCGCACCGGCTCGGTGCCGTGCGCGTTGTCGTTGCGCGCGCGCACCTCGTAGGCGGAGCCGCCGAGGACTGAGCCGCGACTCAGGATTCTGACCTCAGCGAGATCGGGCGCTCTGCCGCCAGTTTTGACCACGACGACGCGGACAGTCCCGGAATAGGTCGCATTCCCGTACTCGAGCGCATCCGGATAGCCGACCGTCACCGTGCGGGTCTGGCCGGCGGCGATCCTCGTCGACCGATGAAACCTCTTTGTTACCGAGCTCGCAGCGAACGCCGCCGTGCAGGGGAGCGATGCGATTACGATGCCGATGACAAGTGTGCGAATGCGCATACTGGCGACTCCATCGATTAACAGTAATTGTAGCGGCGGCGCACGCGCTCACGCGCCGCCGAGCTGAGCCGCCTTGACGGCCAGCAGCACGGCCGAGAGGATCAGGTAGGCCCACATCCCGGAAAGCGCGATGCTGCGACCGCGCGACGCGACGGGCTGCTGGAGCAGGGCCAGGGGCGGCATCGTCCACTGCTGTTTGGGGACGTGGGGGGCGCTGTCGATGACGGTCACGTGGCCTGCGGAGCGCCCGCTTCGCAGGGCGGCTGCGCCGAAGGCACTGAGGCCGAGCGCGAGCACGCCGCCTCCGATCAGAGCGAAGCGCGTCACGTCGATGTGTGGGAAGACCGTCGTCGCCATCAGGATCAGCGAGAGCAGCACGAGCACGGACACGATGATGCTCGCGAGAACGTTGAGCCACGGTGGATTGCGCCACGGACCGAGCACTTCGCGGTCGTTGCAGAGGAGCAACAGGAACACCGTCGCGCTCGGCAGGATCACGCCCGCGAGCGCCTGGACTGCGGTCGTGATCACGCCGAGCGGTGCGTGGGGGATCAACACGATCCCGCCGGCGCCGGCGACCAGGAGGGTGAAAACCGTGTAAAAGCCCTTGGCCTCGCTGACCTTGCGGTGCAGCGAGCTTCGTGTACGCGTGAGGTCGCCGAGCGCGTAGCTCGTGGCGAGCGTGAGCGCGGCGGCGCCGATCAGCGAGGCGTTGAGCAGGACGACCGCAAAGAATCCCCCGCCGACCGAGCCGAGCGTCGAGCTGAGCGCGCTCGCGGTGGCGCCGGCGTTGCGGAAGGCGCCGGAGTACTGCGTGTGCTGGAAGGCGAACGCGCAGACCGACATCAGCGCCGCGGCGCCGATCACGACGATGAAGGCGCCGACCCAGGTGTCGAGGCGCTCGTAGTTGATCCAGCGTGGCGTGATCCGCTTGTCGATCACATTCGACTGCTGGAAGAAAAGCTGCCAGGGAGCGACCGTGGTGCCGACGATCGCGATGATCAGCAGCACGGAGGTCGAGTTGGCGCCGCCATGGATTCCGGGCACGACGAGGCCGTGCGCGATCGAGCCGGCCCGCGGGTGCGCGAGGAAGAACAGCGGGATCACGAGGAAGTTGGCG
>Ga0302325_10013006_pt1 | contig 17801 bp, 18 predicted proteins | sample Palsa_T0_2_FD_201948 | JGI IMG/M metagenome (GOLD analysis project Ga0302325, IMG submission 201948) | Peat permafrost microbial communities from Stordalen Mire near Abisko, Sweden - Palsa_T0_2 | ecosystem: Environmental > Terrestrial > Soil > Palsa > Peat permafrost | place: Sweden: Abisko...
GTAGACTATAGGGCTCTACTTAGTAATAGCAGCCTCGCTCTAAAGACTTTAATATCAAGAACCTTTGCACACTCTATTTGGCGACATACTTTTCTTTTATTTTAAACTAATTTAAGTAATTATATAAACTTTTTATTTTAAACATATTAGCAATAGTTTATGTTACGGTTCTGGTGCTGACACGTGCAGCGCTATTCCCGATTATGCTAGATTGGTGAGCCTCCGGATATTTAAGCATTGTGGTGGGGGCACCAAGGGACTGCCGAATTCTGCCGATTTTGGAGGGTTCTAGCTAGCTAGCGTTGCACGTGACTGCAAAAGGGATATATATTCTGGGTTTTTGCATGTATTCTACACAACACTTCTTCATATATAATAATCGTACACATTCGTTGCCAGTTTTGCAGTTCTGCTTTTGCTTTATAGTTGTACCTAGTTCTTGCATGCTTTAGTTGTTTCTTTTGTTCTTACACTACATATGTTCTTGCTTTTCTGCTTATAGTCCTGTTTATTGGTTCTCCCAGATGACGTTCGTGTAAGGTCTTTTCTTCTGGCTGAGGTTCGCCCCCCCCCCCTACAGCATGCGAGTACCCTCATGCTCCTGTTTTCCTTCCTTAGATTTGAATAGTCTAATAGAGACCCTTCTACCTTCGCCTTCCAGGCCTTGAATCTAGCGCTCGTGACAGTTTAAATCTTTTCTATATGCTTAAACTTGTCAAAAGGATTTTTCACTTAATAGTGTTATAAAAATTGGTTCAAAAATCTACTTTATATAATTCTTTTTAGAAATATTATTAAAGCTAAAACTTTGAAATATTATAATAAAAGCTTTAACTAAGTAATATTTAATATTAATAAAGGTTTTGTACAAATTTAATAACATAAAATACAAAAGTATTATTAAATTAAATATTTAAACTATATATATATATATATATATATATAATTTTTAATATATATCTAAATTAATGCAATTTTTTTATTTATAAACTGTTGGTACAATTAAGGATACCACCTTTGTCACGTGTACGCTAGTCCCAATTATGTAGCCGAGGAAGTATATCAACACTATGGTGTTAATACCCTTCCTCCCTAATCAACGAATCAACCACCCATCGAATGCAGTTGCATACCACGTGAATTAACGTGCTATGCCACGCGTTCCGGGTGGAACGACATAAACAATTACCAATCAATAATTTTATTAATTTATAACTTTAAACACTTATTATAAATCTCTATCAATTTATTATCATAGAGCGAGGCTGGGGTGCCACAGCATTTAATAACTGCGTGACACAAGGGGAGAGTCGTTGCAATTGGCCCGCTTGGCCTGCTCAAGGCAACTTTCCCTCAAACAAAAATTCCCCTTCCTGGCAAGCCAAATCCTTAGCCCCGTTTAAGAATTACCACAAGAAGTTTATTTGTAGTAACTCTCCCCGCGGCTTTCTTTCAGTATAGAACCCTTACGAAGTTCTCCACGTTTCGCCTCCAATCCCCGAGCTACGCGATATTTACATTATTATTTAATGGTCGACTTTTGTGTTCAACCTCTTTTTTATCTCCACTTTCTTTTTAATTAATTTTTAAATCTGAAAAAACAAAGTGGAGTCAAGTTTGTATATAACACCGCCTAAAGCAAAACTAACATATGGGGGAGCCATTCTTTGACACAACACCAGCGGCCACAATGGTAGAAACAATAACTCACATCGTCCTTTTCAAGGACAAGCCCGGTATCCCATGGTCCGCATTCGAAAATCATTTCGAGGCCTTCATGTCCCTGAAGCAGACCTCCACCAGCACGAAAACGGGGAAGCCGTTGATTAAAAGTATGAAAGCTGGTACATTTCCCTTGGCTTTAACTCACTTCTATGCAGCCGTAGAAATACCATTATGGTGTTAATGTTGTTGTGTAGGCAAGAACCGCTCGTGGGAACCTTTCAGCAAAGGCATAACCCACGTCTTCATCCTCGAGTTCGAGAGCCAGGACGAACTGGACTACTACCTTACTTCCGAACCCGCGCATCTAGAATTCTCGAAAAACGCAAAGCCTTTAATGTATTCAGCCCTTCCAATCTCAACTAAATTACATACTAATATGTTAAAGAGAGGATTCCCTAGTCGTCGACATTAAGGATGGGATCCTCTTCGGCTCATCAGCAAAGAACCCATATGGGAAAGAGCATCTGGAATCTTGCCATTGTAAAGCCGTAACCAGGAGCGCGAAGCTGAACGTCGCGGAGCATGTGCTGTGTCATTGTCGCAGGTGCCAGCTGCTAGGCGGTGGTCCTTATTCCTGCAATTAGATTATTCCTAAGGAGGATCTGAAGATCCTAACTAGGGAGCCGAAGGTTATATTTATACTTGCGCATCTAGTAATTCAGAATAATTTTTTTTTTACTTTATAATTTGGATTGGAGGGACGTATGTGGGTGACTTAGGGCTAGGGCTAATGATTTGGGACAGGGAAACCTGTGCAGTGCTTTTACTGTAGGAACTCCACGAGCCATATTTATCATCACCAGACAGGCGGTGATGCCAGAGAAGATTATTGTGAGGACTTTGTTGCTGGAGGGGGCCCGGAGATGCCGACTACAAGGGAGATATTTGAGGAGGGGCAGTTGGGCTGGGTCGGGGAGTTAAGGGAGAGTTTGACGAATGGAACGGAGTAGTGAGTTCGTATATAGCACCTTCCTCATTGGCTTGGAGCCGACCCACAGTATTCAAAATCAATCCCCAAAAAGTATCTAATCATGAATCGAGATTGAGTCTTGCAAGAGCATTTCCTTATACCTAGAGTCATACGCTTCAGCCGGCATGAGTTGGTGTGGTTATGTACCGAGGGTGGCAGTTTTGTATTAGGGGGTTTTCTATGGGTTTTGTTTTGAGAGCCCGGAATTATTGCAAAAAAGAAGTTTTGCAGTCTACTAAGGGTATAACAGGTTAGAATGCGCTCGAGATTCCGTTTTATGAGCAGTAAGGGCTTTTGACTAACTTACTTTCTTCCTCTTATTCAAATAATCTGGAGGTTTCTTTGTTTTAAGTAACAGGGAGCCGCATAGAGTCATAGACTCATCAAGGGGCTATGAAGGCAGAATTGCTGACGATGGAAGATTCTGAGCCCGCAGAATACGTAACGCCGAGCCTTGAGCTCGCGCTACCACCGGAAAACATAGATGAGTCACGGCTTGAAGGGCTTCTGGACTCTTCACGCTGCATCATCTCACGCTCTCTGATCTCTTTGATTCGCCGACGAGCAACGAATATTTGAAACGTTTCTCGGGCCTGATCCCAGGCTGTTGACTGTAGAGAGGAGTTTCCAACAGCCTGCATAGCTTGTGACTTGAGCTCGTCCAACAGTTGCTTCATATCAGTAGCTAAGGCTTGATCGTATTTGTCTGGTGGTTCCACCGATGCGAGATGTTTGAAAGCGACCTTCAGCTGTACAAGGCTGTCCACTACACGTGATTGTCGGCGGTCATGTAAGGAACGCTCTTTGTGAAAACGTGCTAGTTCGATCTTCAAGAATGGGTTAGTTCCTTCGTAACCGACTGGCCGTAGATACGAAAAGCATAAATCTGCCATATCGAACTTCTCTACTTCCGAGTAACAGCTACCGAGACGTACGAATTCCACCCAAACATTGAACCCATAATATGTCGTGGGGTACTCTGATTGAAGTTCTTGCAATCGAGTAACACTAGCCATCACTTTGACCATGTTTTGGTCAACATCCATCTTCAAATGCAGCCGCTGCATAGACCCCATGACCTCTGTGGCTTTCGACTTGATCGACGTTATGGTAGAATTAAAGTGCTCGATGAGTGTTTCAAGAAGAAGGTAAAGGGCCTCGGGCATTTTGTCCAGACTCCTAAGGAAGTCGGCAAGGAAAAGTTGACATATGAGTTGATATTTAGTCTCTTTCAAATTCCTGAGACCACTTATTGCTTGGCGATAAGCTGATTCCGAGTCTTTATATTCTTTCCGCTTTCTTAGGATTCGAGCTTTATAAACCAAGCAGTGCATTGCCTTTGTACTAGAAGAGCCGAATACTCGAGTGTAGCCCACTTGGATGAGATCAAGTGCAATCGAAACCTCTTCGAGAAGATTTTTCTTTTCGAACGAAAAGCACAACTTCCAGAGATCCCGACAAAATTTCGAGCAAGTATCATTAGACCCACATCCCAGATCCGAGAGGATTGTGTCAATAGACCTGCCTTTTGCTCGGAGTGCAAGTGCTTCCTTGACTGCAGCTTCAGAAGCTGGCCTACTTCCTGAGCTGACAGAGGTTTGGGAATCGTTTTCAGATATGGAGGAAGTACCATTCTCCGAAATAGAATAATCAGACTGATCACTACAAGTGAATCCTTGTCCTGAATCGGTGGTCTTTCCGATTTGTAAATTATGGTGCGGATTGACACAATATTGGAGATCCCCTACAGCTCTTTCCTTGACACTCTCGTCGATTCTTGTCACTTCCTGACAAAACTCACTTTCTCGGCCCGCCGCGGGTACTCGGATAGAAAGATTTGTTGAAAGGTTAACCGAAAGTCTGTCGAGCTGCTTGTCTCGGGGTGAAAGGCCAGAAAAAGAGCTGTCAGGGTCCCAGCCATTTTGTGTGATGCAGGCGTTGCCCTCTGGACTAGATTGATTGTGCCCTGTGGATTCGTGTTCGAAAGGACGTTGATCTGCGCTAAGAGCATCATCATAAGGTATGTAAGCGGAGCCACGATCAACAGTTTTGATCAAATGACAAGCGTGGTTCGGGGTCTCCTGGGAAATTTCTTCCGCATTCGATCCATCTGCCAAGGTCCTCTCAAAAACAGTTGATAATTTGGCTCTCCCTTCATATTTCTCGGAGGCGAGTGACTTCTCTTTCCGGGGAAACAGAGGGCTTGAAGACACGGGTTCGGCTGCTTCTATTGATCTGTGGCTCTGTTCTAGAGATTCGTGGGTCAAATTTTGTGGAGAGTTCGGGCAAGGTGTATGGTACATGATGTTCTTGGGCGTTTCTTTAATGCAAAGTCAGCGCAACACCCCAAGCCGTAGAGCTAATTATGTACCTGCGCTTGGAAGCGCCTCCTCAATTGCCTTAGTGGTCTTCCTTCTCTTAAATTGCTCAATTCTCTCTCGTGTGATCTCAGTTTTTCCGTGGAAAAAAACGGTCTCTTTCCCCTCCTCGCGAACTCGTTTCTCTGCCTTCGCAACGATGATATTCATGTCAGTCGCTGAAATATTCTTTTCGAATCTCCACTCCTTCAGCTTTTCCTTCCACTTCCGCTCGCTGTTTTCAAATGTTAACACTACAAAGATGATATTAGGAAATGTTATACCTCGCTTTGAGACCGTATCGCTCTGCGATAGCACGTATCGTGTCTTGCAGTGTGCAGTCTTCGGCCATGTAGATGCAATAGATTCAGTCCTTGAGAGAATCCCATTTCTGGTTGTTTCGAATCAAACGGGGAGATTTTTCTGGTGCCTGAGTTTGGGGTAAGCCTGGCAGTTTCTCCTCCGGCAAGGGGTTGCCGGTCAACCCGTTGGGCATGGTACTGTTCTCGTTAAATTGAAGTCTGGATAGAAATGTATTCTCCGCACATAACAACATGCTAAGTGAAAGAATGATAGCTAGGGACATAGAAATAGAAATAGAAGGTGAAAATTTCTCAACAGAGCAGCTCAATTACAAGTGGCAAGGCTGCGACTTGGAGGATTTATTGGCAGGGGCAGTCTCAGCAAGCGGGCCACTCGTATTTGTTGGCAGAAGTGCAGTTTGACAGTTTTGGAAATAATGAGCCACCATATGCAAGCCACAGCATAGTGATATGTCCAAGACGAGTTTGGCGGGAGCTTCTACCCCGCAATAGTGAGAGGAACAAACTAGTAGCGTCTTTGGTGGCTTTCACATACTCATCTTGCATTCGTATTTGCACTCGAATAAATGCACATTCGAGCAAAATTCGTTTGGCTCAAAAGGGCGAAGGCACGTTATTCTATTCGCACACTTAAATGCAAGAAAACTTTGCATTGCACGAGTGCACACTCTCGACTGCGAACCACTCTTTACACTCTAAATTCGCACTCGCGAACCAAACGGTCCTTATTAAGCGATTCAGAACCAGGCATATGAAGAGGGATTTCCAGGAAACCAAACTGTCACACCATTGAACGGGAATATAATATTCCACATCACAGGATATTGCAGAATCTAGTCACAAATTGTCTATTCAAGTTTTCTGGGTTAGCACTTTGTATCTGCTCGCAAGCGCTCTCTGCCGACTATTATTCCCTTTCTTTCTTTCTCACACACGTTCGGGCTGCTATCTGTCATAATTGTTACTCTTCTACTCTTTATCTTAGGCTTGATGATATATACACTGACACATAATGTTGGGAGAGCTCTGCTCTGCAAGGTATTCTATTAATTGACCAAGCCAGAGTAAGAATTCGCAAAAAGGCCTCAAAACGCGTGAATCGCGCCCAGACTCACCCCATCCTTTTCAACGTACAGCATTACTGCCAACAGCGTCAGGGCGTCACAACAGCGTATACCATCCACCAACACCAACTCCAACTCCACCGGAAAGTCTCAAAGCCATTCATCCTACCAAGGCCTGCCCTCGTGATCTTCCGGCTCTTCATCCCAGTCAACCAGGTCCCGCGCCTCAGCCTCCACAATCAACACAGTAGTCAGAAGTCCCTTCATAGTCATTAACACGCCATCAAGCGAAGCGGTTGCTGAACTCATGCTGAGGTGGCAGATCGAGTGGTCGAAGAGGGCGAGGAAGCTTGCGGAAGATACGGGGCGTTGCCGGTCGATGCTTAGTGGAGAGGTTGTTCTTGAATTTTGGAGTGAGGTGGGTGGAGATTCCGTGTTTAAGGAAAGCAAGGCTAGGCGCAGGGCGCGGAAGGGGGTTTGGGAGATTTATATCTCTTCGCAGGACGCAGAAGGATAAGGGATCACTGATAGCCTTGACAACCACCGGGCCCCCGAGTTGTGGCATCAAACTGTTGGACAGCGCCGCAAGAATGCGTGACATGAGGGAAATATGACAGCTGCAAGAGCAAGGTCAGGGAAGGTTGGGCTCGAGCGATTGAACGATGGGCTAAGTGCCGCCCAAGCGCGTTCTTTTTTGCTACCTGCAAATGTGAGAAATGCGATATGTGATAAGAAAGAAAGGTAGGTAGGTATGGGAGAAGGTTGGTGAGAAATTATTGGGTGAGGGGGTGAGAGATAGGCTGCTAAGCATGTGGGGATGACATGCTGCACGCTTGGTGAGGCAGCTTCTTAGGCGGACCTGAAGGCGAACTGGATTTCAACATCATGAAGCTCGCCCCTCCACGTTGCGTGGCGTAGCAATTGGAGAGCAGCCAATTTGAGGATCTCTGAGAACTGCTGATGTGAGGCGTTGGATGCATCATGCAAACACGTTGCTGTCAAATTTGTATAAGACTGGAAGGTTCTCCCTGACTTCATCTCAAATATTTTTGCATGCGTACCCAGCACAACATTGGCCATTTATATATATATATATTTTAACCAACGCTGCATCGATTTTTTAAAGTCTTCTGAAGAATCATACGTTGGACTATAATATCCAATATGCCCGACAGCACCCATGAGAAGCCCTGTGAGGTCTCGCACTGCGCATGCGGCGGTATCCCAGGAAGAGCACACAGCGTACAGACTTCTGATTTCCAAGTCAAGAAGACTAGCAGCTCGAGTTCAACTTCAACAGAGAGGGAGAGGGAGAGATCAAATTCAAGAAGTGAATCGAACGGGGTCGATTTGGACAAGCATCGTGAGTTCTGCGTTTCTGGGGAGCAAGGAGGCTGACTTTTGTTCAAGTGTTGTACGGGGGAAAGAATTGGTGGGAAGATGGAGATGAAACCAAGGATTTCTGCGGGTAGAAATTGACTTTGGGATTTGAATTCAGCTCAAAGTGCTGGCAACAGCTGGATGCAGCCCACTTGGTGCCCCTGTAGGATTGAATTTGATGATGGGAGGTCTGGATGTTAATGCATAATGTTTTCACATGAAATATAATCAGAACGTATCCTGAATAGTGACGAAAATTCATCCCGTAGCAACATTGAGCTGCATGATGGTCTAGTTGTGCATTGTAACCTCACAAGCCGGGCGTCGCGGAAACCCCCCTGAGAAAAAGGGATATCTTGTTTGGAGTGACAAGTGGAGAGCGAGGCAATTTAGAAGCATGGCAACTGTCGTGGCAATTTGAGACTGGAACGAAAATCGAAGCTTGTGATTGTGGATATCAGTCACTTGATGATTTACGCATGCGGCTTTCGGCGAGAAACTGGCGGGGCAGTTGGTAAGGCAGAATAATAGACTGCGGACTCTCGCATCAAGTTTCAATGGAGCAGACAACCTGCAAGAAACGAAACCACTCGGTTCATTGGTAGAAGATATGAGGCACGCGTGATCACTCGAACATGTTGCTCGCATGTTACTAGAGAGCTGAGGAGCAGGTCTGAGGACATCAGTCGCGTTGATGGACTTGAAATTATGTTCAATGCTAACCGCGCTTCCCAACGCCTAACAACTTCCCGTTGTGCTCTGCCAACTTCCATATCTATCCAGCAGCTTCCTTGACTTGATCCGTCTTCTGAGGCGGTTCGTCAATGAATTGTGGCACTTCATCAACCATAAAACTTGGCGTGCTCTCCGCATTCATGCTCTCGAATTCCACTTCCTCGCCCAATGCTTCCAGCTCAGCATCCAACTCTGCTTCATCTACATCATCGGGTATATCGTAGCTCCTGCTTATGCTCTCCTGGATATCATTTCCAATATCCATCAAATCCGCCATCTCGTCTTGCATCCGCTCAATCTTGTCGATATTGATCTTTCCGTATTGTTGCTTCAGACTCTTGTTCGTCTGCTTCATCGCATCCACCGTTGTCATGACGTTCTTCAGATTATCCTGCATCATGCCCGCCTGCTCCATGTTCCAAGACTGTTGCTGCAGTTGATCCCGCTGCCCTTCGTACATTTTCCGCCGTTGGAGGACCTTCAGAGCCTTTTGCTTGATGGCAGTCTTGCCAGGGCCATCGCGCATCTTCGAGAGTTTTGTTTGATATCCGGTCAGTTCGGCATTTATGGCGGCGAGTTTGACATCGATTGAGGCGACTCGGTCGTCGACCTGGAGACTGTTAGCATGAAAATAAAACGGAAGGACCACAGTACATTTGCAATGGCAGAGTTGAGGTTAGGCTTTGGAGCTGAGCTCTTTGCGCCGAAGAGTCGGTTCATCTTGGAGGATGGCTTCTAGTCAAGTTTGGTCCGTAATTGGTCCGCGAATGTGAGCAGAGTTGTGCCGCCTTGTCCGCCGCACTGGCAATAGGTTCGAAGCTGCGCGTGTATTATGAGAAAGGGTTCAGGGCCCTCGTCTGTTGTACCAAGTGATGAAGAAGAAGGCTGGTGTGGTACGTGTATTGGCTTGCGTGGCTGGTGGAGCCGTGTCTCGAGGCTGAATATCCGGATAGCGGCTGGAGTTTGGTGGATGGGGACAGAGTTTCTTTGGAGAGATTGTGGGGAGAAGCTGACGGTCCAAGCTTGTTCTCTTCTAGAAGGCGGATGTTTCTTGTTCTGGTGGGTGTAAGGCTGACGGGCGGCGTCGCACTGTGATTGATCTCCAGATTGCTGCCTCCCAATCAAGCGTCATTGCCTCCAAGCATCGACCAGGCCAAGACTCTCGCTTAAGGTTAAGTGGGGATCACGTGACTGCTGTGCTTGGTGGTTTCGAATGCTGCACAGAAGTTCTTGGGAATCCATGCGCGACGTGGCAGCAGCCGCAGCAGAGGGCGAGAGAGAGAGAGAGAGAGAGAAGATATTCCAGCCAGAGCAATGTATTGACTGCATTGACTGCACTGTGAATTCAAGAACAACTGCCACCCGGCTGTTCCCCCTTCTGCATCTCCATGACGCTGTTGATTCCTCCCGCACAAAATTAAAAGGGGCCCCGGGTCTTAAATCAGGTTGAGTACTGAGGCCGCCCTCCCACGCTGCGACAGGGATTTGCGGGAAGAAGACGCCAAACCCAGATCATATCAGCAAACCTCGCAAGAAAAGCGATTCTCACCAAACAACCACAACCACTGTGCTGCACCCATCGACGACGCCCCTTCACCCCCCATTGTACTTCTACTTAGCCTTCTCTTCTTCTTGTTGTTCTTTTGATACCCGGCTCTTTTGCCCTCCGTCGTTCCCTCCTAATTCCCGGTCGGCTCACCATAGCGCGGCTTCCTCTGGCCAACTTGCCTTCACGTTTTGAGCCTCCACATAAATCCTGTCGTCCATCAGGATCCTCGCACACGACACCACCACCACGTCCTCTGCGTTGTACAATACCCATTGAGCATCTCGGCCATCTACTGTACGGTCCCCTTCCCCACACTGCGGCCTTGCAGATGCACAGGCTCCTTGCAGGGCTGAACCGCGACTGTTTTAAGGCATCAGGCGGTCTCCACAAGCCACCAACCTCAAGACAAACCACACCGCTGACTCTTCCCCTCCCAGTCTCCTAGTGACCGAAGCATACTCCTTACGAATCACGACTCCAGCATAGATAGATCAGCCCCGCGCATCGCAACATTACACAAAAGGCGTCCTCGTTCGGGAATATATTTTGCGGCTTTTTTAGCGACCTCGATATACTCGCATGACCAACTTCCAGCTACTCTGCCTCTTCAGAAACGATTTCTACCTCGATCCGCCACCATACTCGCGGTGGCAGACGAGCGCTGTTACATAATTCAAGATGTTTTGGCGATTTGGCGGCTATGCCACCGTCTCTGCAATCGACAATCTTCTTGAGAAGCCCGATGTCACCCTCGAAGAGCTGTTGGACGAGAGTGATCTCATACAGGAGCTCAAACAACATAACACAAAGCTGATAGAATATTTACGGGAAGACAAGATCTTGGAGAGGTTGCTCGAATATGTCGTTGCCCCAAAATTGGAGGTTGTTGCCTCTGAGGAGCCCGACGCTACGGAGGAAAAGCAACCGGAATCCGAGAAGGGCAAAGAACGCTCATTTTCGAGACCTCGCGAGGCGCCTGAAAATGACGAGGACGAGAAAGAAAAGAAACGGAATCGATATGCCTACGTTGCGGCAGAGGTTCTGTCCTCCGACAATTGGTCAATATGCGAGTCATTGATGGAGAATCAAGCTCTTCTTCGAAAATTTTGGGACTTCTTGAGGTTACCTCCACCCCTCGATCCTTTACAAGCCAGTTATTTTACCAAGGTCAACGAAGCACTACTCGACAAGAAGACGGAAGAGATGCTCGACCTTTTCAAGTCGATTGACGGGGCGGTGAAGAATATGCTCCAACATGTCGATTCGCCTATGGTCATGGATCTTCTTCTGAAAATAATAAGTTTAGAGAAGGCCGAAGGAGGACAAGGAATTGTTGACGTATGTTTCGAGAGCATGAAACATGATTGCACTACTAACGTTATTCCAGTGGCTTCATTCCCAAGATCTGATGCCGATTCTGCTTTCCTTCTTGTCTTCCGAACACTCCTGGGCGACGCAGACATCAGCTGGTGACTTCTTGAAAGCGATCATTACTATTTCCGCGAACGCATCACAAAACGAGCAGTCATGTATTGGTCCAAACGAACTGACGAGACAACTTGTATCACGACCATGCATAGAGAAGCTTATTTCAGATATGCTGAAGGGTGGCAATCCTTTGACGGTTGGAGTTGGCATTGTGATTGAAGTTATTCGAAAGAACAACTCCGACTATGACCCAGATGTCGGTTCGGAAACAAATTCTCTGCCCTCGTCTCGAGACCCAATATACCTCGGAACCCTGCTCCGAATGTTCGCTCAGCGAGTACCAGATTTCATGGAGCTTATCCTGAGTCCCAACCACACAATTGGAGGTGGAGATGGTCCTGTGAATATACGAAGGAAAGATCTCAATGCAGCTTTCGGAGGCAAAATTGAGCCCCTTGGATTTGACAGATTCAAAACCTGCGAACTGATGGCAGAGCTTCTGCATTGTAGTAATATGGGTCTTTTGAACGAAATCGGCAGCGAAGAATTCGTGAAGGCTAGAGACGCTGAGCGAGAGAGACTGAAGGCAGAAGGCAAACTTGGAGTGGCCCCAAATCAACCAGCCACGTCGGACGAAGATTTGACCATGAAGTCTTCCACGCTCACCAGACTTGGATCACCTGATGGATCAAGAAAATTAGAAGTTCAAAACGCATCCGATGATGACGGATTCGAAGAGGTCACACATGCTGCAGATCTTGGAGATGATGCGAAGGACGATTTTGATGAGAAGTCAGAACCTGGAGAAGATCTCCTGACCCCAACAAACCAGTCAATACCGCTATCATTCATGGATAAGGATGACGAGGAATTTGTTGACGAACCGCTGAGTTCTCCACGCCTGAAGACGGAAGAACTAGATCATTCTCATCATCTTGAGGATCCCGAAATGGCTGTCATGCCGCTGTCGCCCACAAAAGAGCTTTCGAATCAAGTCGACACTCTTGATATCAAGGAAGAAGACACGGCTATGACCTCACCACCACCATCGGTTGATGCTCATGATGAAGAGAGCGACCTTTCCACTGATGGATCAAACAAACACTCTCCGGAGTCTTCCGAGGAGTCAGCCGAAAGTCCCCCACGAGCAGAAGAGGAGAAGCCGGTGGTGCCTGAGACATCAGAACCAGAACATATTCCGGCGGTTGAATCGCTGGATGGTATTGCCCACCCGGAAGACAAGCCAGCTCCATTATTTGCGAAGAAAGCCGAGCCATCGCAAGATGCAACACTGCCACCCACAATGCCTGAGGCTGCCCTGAGCCTTGAAAGTCTTGATACGACGATGGGAGAAGCTGGCGATAGCTCCAATTCCATCATGATGGGAAACACAGACGAGCACAACCAACAAGCAACTGAGGAGACTCCAACTGCTCCCGTAGTTGGGGACTTCCTCAAAATGCAATTTGTGGAACACAAGGTTGTTCCTACCATATTAGTAAGTCGAAACATCTGACCTGGAGAGCATCAAATAACCATTGCAGGATTTCTTCTTTCGATTTCCATGGAATAATTTTCTACATAATGTCGTCTATGATGTTGTACAACAGGTCTTCAATGGTCCTATGGACCGCGGGTTTAATCGATCTCTAGCCATCGATCTTTTCGAGACTGGAGACATCACGATGCGCATTGTTGACGGTCAAAAGAAGAGCGATGAGGCGCAGGCAAGGGACAAGATGCGCTTAGGCTATATGGGTCACTTGACTCTCATTGCGGAGGAGGTCGTGAAATTCACAGAACGACATCCACCGGAGTTGCTCTCAGAGTCAGTCTTGGAGAAGGTCATGAACGGGGAATGGATCACATACGTTGAAGTCACTCTTGCGGAAACCCGAGAACGAGATAATGCTATCCTGGGCGGAGTCAGACCAGACATGTCTGTTGGACCTCGGCAAGCAGTGATGAATGCAGTCAACGCAGCCAACAATTTCGGAGGAGGTTCATCGGCACTGGCTGAAGCAGGTTTGAACGGAGCAGCAGGACTTGACAGTATAGACCTGGCGAACGGCAATGGTTCATCGAGCTTCACAATCAGTGGCGGAACTCTTTTGAGTGGTTTCGGAAGCTCAAGTGACGAAGAAGACGACGAAATGGACGAAGACAATGACGAAGATGGAGGGCGGAATAACAGTGGCGCGGCCGAAGTGGGTGTTTCAGTTCCTCCAGCCCCCAATCTTGACAAGTTCGACGACGAAGAAGTTGATTATGAATATTTGGAGCAACTTGATCGCGAGACCCCTCTGTTTCCGGAGAGTGGAGTCCCCAATGCTTAATCTGTCTCATGTTTTCTTGTACAATATCTTCACGAGGCGTTTTCCTTAGCTCTGGTTGGCGAGCTCATTGATATTTGCGAGATGGGTTCAAGAAATCATATTTCGAACACCCGTCTCCTGCGATCCATTGATCGCTACCTCCCCTGGCTCCATTGAGCGGGATTCGGTGTACTGCTTGTGTGAAATTGATTCTGGATCACGGACTAACAATCGAACCTCCTAGTTCTCGCGGTACATATCAACACCCTCAACAACCACAGCAACCAGTTCAGACCTTGAACCTCCCTCAGCACCACCGCCACCACCCCCACCTTTGAATATCCCTCCCTCTCGGGCTCGCCGTCAACTAGCTGCCAGACTTGCCTTGCACTCGAAACAAAACTCCGAACTCAGCACCGAGAACGGAGACAAGGCTGAAAAGGACGAGCACCGGAAGAATCTGAATCCCTTCGCCACAGAAGAGGACGATGATTCCGACAACGAGGACACCGACCGGGATTTCTCGATCGGCGATCTGGACGTAGAGGATGATGGGAGGGGTCTGCTGGGCGAGGGCGGGAAAGAGGAGAGCTCGTTGGATGACGGCAAGGGAAGTAAGAATGTGGGTATCCCTAACTCTGCGAGCGTTTTGTCTTCAAGCACCAGCACCACCACGCACCCCCTTGGAATCGGGCGTGCTAGCTTCCCATCTATGTGGCCGTTTGGCGGCAACAGTAGCACAAGTCCCAAGGGGAATTTCGCCGTAGGACTCAGTTCAGAAAGCGGAAATCATGACAAAGTTCATGACGACGGCCATTTCAGAGGTTCCAGTGCTAACGGAGACGATGTACAGAGCTCGGATAGTGACAATTCTTCGGATGAGGACATTGGAGGACGCGATGGGGAGGGGAATTTTGGTAGCGGGAAGAGAAGGCTGAGTGTTACGACTGAGGCGAAGAGGAGAACGAGTCTCGAAGATGAGGATGAGGATGAAGAGGTTGTGCATGTTGTGATGGCGGAGGCGGATGCGGAAGCTGGGAAGGAGGGTGGGGTTGAGAAGGCTCATACGGTGGAAGGGGACGATGAGGAGTTGGTGGAGATTCAGCATGCGGAGATGCAGGGCGTTGAGGGGGAGGCGAAGTGAAGTGTTGGTTGTGGTGTACGATTAGCTTGCATGCAGGATGGTGTATTGGGAGTGTGATGGTGTAGGCTTGTACAGTAATTGGTAGCATGGTATATCGAGATTTGAAACTGGTATCTGTTGGGCTTTTATATTGAGTATGTAGTATGTTAACCGTTGAATTTCCCGAGTGGGACTGATCGATCTTGGACCTCCCGGCTTAAGATCCCACTCTGTAAAGCAGGTTCTTTATGAAAGGGGCCCTTTTACCCCTTTCCCCCTTTCTAAGCGCACGGTCCAGTCCCTCCACATATGTGACATGTATTTTCAAGACTTGACAGAAGTCGCGTCACTCGTATTGATTTAAAACTGCAGGGAAGTGGGGGGGCATCTTCTCATTCTTAGTCCTCATGGCCTTTCCAACTCCAAATTATTATATTCTCTCACATTGCAGAACTCCCATTCTAAATTCAAGTCAATATGATGTCGGAAATACCCCCTCTCGCTATTACCGGCTTGAAGCGTACCTTTCTCGCTCTTCTTCCAAGCTTCATCCAGCTCCCAATCCTGCGCGTTGCGTTTAGCGGCCGCCCAATGGTGTACATATTCCTCATAATCTCGGGCTACAGTACGCACTCTCGCTGAAGTCCTTGAAGCAAATACACACAAACGAAAACGCCGCTCTCCTCGGCACCGTATCCTCCGTGCTCTTCCATCGCGGCATCCGTGTTTTCCTCCCTCTCGTCGCATCAACGTTCATCGCCGCCCTCCTCCTACAGCTGAACCCTCATCCAGGTGGGAAGTCGACATTCTCGGCACAGATGTGGGGATGGTACGCGAGGTGTAAATCATCTTCAATTTCTGGCATCCAGATGGCCGCGCCTTTAATGTTCGAAGTGAATGGGTGAGTGCGTCGTCCCTTTTATTTAGGTCTAAGTAAACGCCAGTCAAGATTACAATATTCAGAACTGGGCAATTGGTCGAAATTAAAATGCTAAGGCTGCGAAGGTTTGACTTTATAAGCTACGAGTTTCAATAGAAACGGTTCCATGGACTAGGGATGGTATTTAACGATTGACACATTTACGGGCCATCCCGAGGATCCTCCGCGAATCTTATTCCTCTTGCAAAGGGACACGAGCAACGCCGTCCTCCAAAACGCTACCCGTTAATGCACCTACTTCTACTCCATTGTCTTCGAGGTCTATCCCGTCTACCATAGCATTGCCGCATGCTATATTTGCGAAAGGGTCATCTTTCTCCAACTCACGTGCGTCGAGAGTTTCGTCATATTTTGGAGCAAACAATTCATATCACGCCATACGGACATCCCCAGATACGCCTTATTTAAGATAGGCCCCCAAAATCTTTAAAATTATCAGAGATATAGCCATAATGGAGTCAACTTGACGTTGCTGGCATAGGATATTTCCATGCTTGGTATCCAATCCAAGTTTGAACAATTCCAACTATCAACCCAAGAAATCCGAAAAGCACCGCAAGGAAGAGCCCGATGATTGCAATGTATAGGGCATTTCTCTCTGTAGTATGCCGGTGTATCCACTGCTCCAGGCGATTTTGGGGCTTCGGGTTTCTAACCAGGCGATGCAATTTGAGTAGTCTACATCCCCAGTACCGATACTCAAAATTGGCTGGCATTCTATGGACCAAAGCATCATATGAGAGACAATCACTGTCGAGACTAGAGTGTCTACCGTGTACTAGCTTTTCAAGCAAGGACAGAGACTTCCCATCGAATGAAGGGAACATGATGTACTGTAAGGAATGCAACGTTTCCAAGAGCAGTTGTCGAGGTAAAGTCACACTATCTATACGTTAGTGCAAACGCTTTGCTTCAATAATTATCATCTCACATGTGAAGGCAATCTCCCGTTTCATTCTGTGGCGATTCAGCCATGGACCGCCGTAGGAGGGCTTTGAGAAAGCAGTGTGTCGAAATAACCTGACAGTGTTTTCCCGTGGATCATATAAGAGATGCTCTCTGAGATCATCCGTTGGCTCAAATATAACATGGGCCCTTTTCTTCAATTTCCAGGCTTTTAACATATTACAATTCTTTTGGGCCTCGAGGATTTGCAGTCGATCAGCCTCGGTATCCACCGGAAAAGCGTTGTGCACGAAGTCGATAAAGCGTTCATTGCTTTGCCATTTTGATGGTCTATAGCCATCGATCTTATATCCTTTGGAATGGCTATCGACGATTGTACAATCAACCATTACCATTAAGTGAACAGCAATGTTAATTGCATGATCGACCTCATTATCCAAGGCCGCCTGCCATCGTGCGCGCAGTCTTTGCTTGAATTCGAGGTACGTGGTGTGGTGGTTCGCTTTGAGGTCGCATAGTATCAACAAAATGTCTTCATGTGATCTTAAAACAGGATAGTGGACCTAAAGTATTGCAGAATAATGCGCTCGTGGTCTGGTAATTGAGTTGTAGAATCCGAAGAACGTTGAGAATGAATCCAAATTGTCGCCTTCCTCGTCAACCAGTGCTTTGGCAATAGATGTCTTTTCATCCTTAGAGGCTTCGGTCAGCATTCTGCAAATAGGACGAGAAAAAGACTAAACGCGGTGATACACAAAGTCTAGAGACTCTTGCGCATATATGCCCACATTGTCGGTCAGGAAAATTAGGCACGCTCGCACACCTCAGGGGACACCCTCACAAGCTTCAATAACTTGGCACACGTCCTTACCACACTGGGAAGATATTGGCAAGCAGAACTAATAGCACGGCGAGCTACAGAAGGTTACGAAAAAGTTCTGGGTCCAGGTCACCCATTACCTTGGCCACCCTCGGCAATCTTGCGA
>Ga0302325_10013008_pt1 | contig 17800 bp, 18 predicted proteins | sample Palsa_T0_2_FD_201948 | JGI IMG/M metagenome (GOLD analysis project Ga0302325, IMG submission 201948) | Peat permafrost microbial communities from Stordalen Mire near Abisko, Sweden - Palsa_T0_2 | ecosystem: Environmental > Terrestrial > Soil > Palsa > Peat permafrost | place: Sweden: Abisko...
CGCCGCAAACCACGTCGGTGCAGACCGACAGCCAGGCGTTGGCCGGCGTCGAAGAGCTCGCGGAACGTCAACGATCGCGTTCCGTCTGTCGCGAAAACCTTGTCCGGGTTCTCCTCGACGCGCCGGAGCAAAAGGTCGTGGAAAGTGTCGGCAGACCATACTCCCGAGCGGTAGTAGTGGTCGATTTCGTGCGGACTGTAGCGGACGGTGTACGGGCTCGGCTTCATCGCGCTATTCCTCAGTGCTCGGGATTCGCCCTACAGCGGTGGACCGATGGGCTTAATCCTACGCATTGTAGAATGGTCAGACCGAAACGGCAAGGACTTTGCTCGCTCGCGAGCCGGCCTTTTACGCGTTTCGCCACTGGGCCGGACGCTTCTCTTTGAAAGCGAGCACTCCCTCGGCCAGATCCTCGGTAGTGAAGGCCAAGGCGAGCTGGGCCTGCAGGTAGTCCAGTGCCGAATCCAGCGGCAGGTCCCGGGTCGCCGCCAACGCGCGCTTGCCCATGCCGAGCAACAACGGTGATTTAGCGGCGATGTCGGCAACCCATTGGCGCAGAGCGTCGTCGAACTCAGCATCGGGCACCACCTTGTTGACCAACCCGGCGGCGGCCGCCTCGGCAGCGCTGATCAGCCGGCCGGTCATCATCAGCTCGTTGGCGACAAGCCGTCCGGTGGCGCGGAAGATCAGTGCTGAGATCATGAACGGAAAGGCGCCGACGTTTATCTCCGGGCAGCCCAACCGGATTGAGGCCTTGGCGATGACGAGGTCGCAGGCCAGGGCGATGCCCAGCGCCCCCGCCAGCACATCGCCGTTGGCGGCACATACGACAGGCTTGTCGATCGCGGTCAGCGTGCGAAACAGCGTCGGAAAACGCGCCAGGCCGGCGTACTTGATGATCGTCGCGCGTTTGTCGGCAAACGCGTCGAGGTTTCCTCCGGAAGAGAAGATTCGCGGATGCGATGACGTCAGCACGATGACTCTGACCTGGGAGTCGGATGCGGCCTGCTGCAGCAGCGAGCCCAGCTGATCAAGCAGCGCGTCGGACAATGCGTTGCGGCGCTCGGGATCGTTCAACGTCAGGTAGGCGGCCAAGCCCCCCGCGTCCGGGTCGCCGGGCACAGCGGCTTCGAGTCGGTAGGTGACCAGGTCGGGGGAGTCGGTCACGGGGCACCTCCTAGTCGTGCATCAGTACGCATTTGCCGAATGTCCTTCCACGTTCCAGGTATTCGTGAGCTTCGGCCGCCCGATCCAGTGGGAACTCGCGGTCGATCACCGGCGCGCGCACCGAGCAGCGATCGATCATGTCGAGCAGGCCGGCAAAGTCACTGCTGCTGCCCATGGTCGTTCCGAGCAGATCGAATTGACCGAAATAGAAGCTGCGGACGTCCATGTGGGCCGTGTCGGCTGCGTTGGCGCCGAGTACCACGAGCCGGCCACCGGGACGCAGCGCGCGCACAGACTCGCTCCAGCGGCCGACGGGGTCCAGGATCAGGTCGAATCCGGCGTTATCGGGCGACATGGCACGCGCGTGCTCGGGCCATTCCGGTTCGCTGTGCAGCACGCCGCCGCGGGCTCCCGCGGACACCGCGCGCTCGATGGTGTCGGGCGAGGAAGAGGTCACCGTGATGACGGCGCCGGCGGCGACGGCGAGAGCGATCGCCATCGTGGCGATTCCGCCACCGGCGCCGATCACCAGCATCGACTCACCCGCCTTCAGTCGGCCGCGGACAAACAGGGCCCGATAGGTCGTGAGGCCGACGAGCGGTAGGGCCGCGGCTTCGGCCCAATTCAGGCCGCGGGGTTTGGGTGCCAGGCAGTCGGCAGGCACGCTGACTAGCTCCGCATAGGTGCCTGGTTGGTGATCGCCCAGGATCTCCCAGCCACTGCCGGGGGCTTCCTCGCGGCCGCCCCAATACAGCGACGGCAACACCACCACTTGCTCTCCGGTATCGGTGCGCACCCCGGCGCCATCGGCGCCGATAATGTGCGGCAGTGGCGAACGGTAGCGACCCTGGCGAACCAGGACGTCGTGCCAGTTCAGCGCGCTCGCGCGTAGTGCCACGGTCACCCAGCCCGGCCGTGCCTGCGGTTCGGGAAACTCTCCGGGACGCAAGACCGCGGCGGCGCCGAACTCATGCATGATCACAGCGTGCAAGCTAACCTCCTATGGCCTGACCATTAGACCATTACGCAACGGCGACATTCAAGGGTTGCGCATCCACGCAAATATTGACGCAGGAGTTAAGTTTCTAAATTCATTGTGTGACGCACGACACCTGTTCTATACTTCGGTCTAATGGTCTGACCAATTGATGGGATGGCCGGTTTCCAAGCAGTGAGGAGTGGCGATGGTTTCACGAGTGCGTATGGCCTCCATCGCGGAGGATTCGGTGGTGATCGCGCGCGCCGAGGACATCGTCGCAGCCGCCGCCGAACACCTTGAAGTGCCGCTGCCCGACCTGACGCCGGCTGCGTTAGGGCACCGGTTGGCGAGCTTGCGTCAACAACTCGAGCAACGAATCGCGCTGCCATCCAACCCCACACCCGACTGGGCGACCACCGCCGAAATCCTGATCTCGATTCTGAGGTTGCAGTGCGAACTCCTCGACCATGACCTGGGTCGCCGGGTCAAATCCATGTCGGAAATCCGCAACGCCCTGGGGCAGCTACGGGGTCTGCCGCCGAGCAAAATGATTGAGGCCACCCCGATAGTGCTGAGCCGCGAGTTGGCTTTCGCGCGAACCATGATCTCCACCGTGCGTGGTTCGACGTGGCTTCCCCAGCACCTGCACATCGAAGAGGAAGGGGCCGACCCTGATTCGCGATCGTTCCTCGACTATGTAGCCGGTCGCCAGATCCAGCTGGCGAACGCTCCGCTGGAGACAGAACTGGTCCGCAAGCGGTGCGGGGCGTTTGCGCCGTCGCCGATGGATGACAAACGCACCTTCAAGGATATCGTCGAGGTCTCCGGTAGCTTTGGCTATATCGCCGCCCCGATCACCATTCAGGGCAGGGCAATCGGGATTCTGCATGCCGACCGGCCTGAACCCCACGGAATAGTGACGATGGACCATCTCGAGCAGTTGGAGGCTTTCGCCGAGTGTCTGTCAGTGGCGTTCGAGAGCGCAGCGCTCGAGGAGAAGGCCGCCCAACAGCGCGTCGAAGTCGATAATCTGTGTGGCAACGTCGATGAATTGCTCGGCCAGTCAGCCAGATCGGTGTTGTGGTCATTGCCAGGTGCGGCGCCCGCAGCCCAACACAATGGCTATCGCCGTCACGACCAGCCTTTCGGCCCCACGTTGACCTCCCGCGAACAAGAGATCATGTCTCACGTCGCAACGGGGGCCACCAACGGCCAGATTGCCCGGTGCCTGGTGATCTCGGAGGGGACGGTGAAGTCCCATCTGAAACACATCGCGAAGAAACTCAATACGTCTAGCAGGGCAGCGGCGGTCGCGACCTATGCCGGCATCGCCGACGTCGCGATGTCGCGATGAACACCCGCGCTATGGTGGCCCGGCTCAACGAACTCGATGAACAATTGTGTAGCGCCTTTGGCATCGCCCGTTCAGTTGACGCGACCACTCTCGACGAGGCCATCACGATGTCGGCCAGCACCACCGAGCACCTGGTAGCCGGCGAACGCGGCGCCCGCGACGACGCCGGGTCAGTGGTCAGGCAGAGCCCCCTGACCGATTTCTTGCAAGCCCAGGTCGCGGCGCGCCAGATGAGAGCCAGTGACCGCGCCGATGTGGTGCGGTCGTTGACCGCTGGCATCCGTCGCATGAAGAAGGCCGGATCGCTGCAAGGCCTTGGCCGCCAAGCTTGTACCGAACTTTGCGACGTGCTCGGCTTCGACAGCGCGCTGCTGTCGTTCGTCGAAGACGGCGGATTCGTCGTCGAGGAGTCCGACCACGGCCTTGGCGGCCCCACCGTGATCCCGCGTCGTGAATGTGCGGCCGAGCGAGCCGCGATCCGCCTTCGTGATACCACCCGGACCAACGAGGGGGATATGCCCCCATCGGCCGGCTATCAAGAGCTGCTCGGCTCCGTGACCTATCTAGTCGCCCCCGTCGTCGCGAAATCGCAAGTGGTCGCACTCATTCACGTCGGCCGTCGTAGCGAAGACGGCGTCACCGACGATGACGTGGATGTGCTCGATGCGTTCGCCTCCGCCTATTCGTTGATGCACGAGAGGATGCTCAACACCGAAAGGGTTCACCAACAGCGGACCTCGATCGCGCGCGCGGCGGCGCGGCTGACAGAGCAAGCAGACCGGATCGCCGCAGCCACCATCAGCTTCGATGTCGAAGACGACACTGGCGTCGAGCCCCCGGCCATCGCGGCGGATTCCGCGTTGTCGGGCACGCTCTCTGAGCGTGAACGACAAGTGTTCGAGCGGCTGGTCCTGGGAGCTTCTAATGCCGAGATCGCCGACGAACTTGTCATCACCATCGAAACGGTCAAGACACACGTCAAGCGGATACTTCGAAAGATCGGTGCCATCAACCGGTCGGAGGCGATCGCCCTCTACATGGAGGACACTCGAAACGCGTCTCGGCGCCGCCGTCCATAACCTATGAGCGACAATCCTTTCCAGCGGACTGGGCAGCTTTCCCTCGGTACTTTTAGCGTCAACGCTTTTCGTCGGCCTATGCCGCGGAGATGCCGCCGTTGACGCTGATTGCCTGCCCCGTCAACTTGGCTGCGGCCGCGCTGCACAAGAACACCGCCAGCGCGGCGACATCCTCAGCCGTCGGCACACCGAGCTGAGCGGCCTGGGCCGCTCGGGCAAAGAGCTTGCCGCTGAACCCATCAGAGGTGATGCGTTCGGTGGAAGCGGTGCCGTGGACCAGCGACGGCGTCAGCGCGTTGGCGCGGATTCCGTACCGCTTCTCCTCGATGGCGATCGTCCGGGTGAACATCACGATGGCCGCCTTTGCGGCGCCGATGAGTGCTTCACCCGGCGTGGCGGTTTTGGCCGCGTCGGACGCTACGTTCACGATGACGCCGCCTCGGCGACCACGCATGCCGGGCAGCACCGCGCTGGCCATATGCATCGACGGCAGCGCCAATTCGGTGATTATGCGCCCGATGTCGGATGTCGGGATGTCGACGAACAGCTCAGGCCGGACGTCAGCGGCGGTGCTGCACATCAGGATGTCGATGCCCGACAAGATCTGATCGGCCTCCGCCGAAACAGCGGCTGCGGCGCCGGGATCGGTGGCGTCGCCGGCGACGAAGTGCGCGGCGGCACCGAGTTCGGCAATTGACTTGGCGGCGAGCTCGCCGCGTTCGGCGTTGCGACCGACGACCACGATCCGTGGTACGCCGGCAGCTGCGAGCGCCCGAGCGGAAGCCAACCCGATACCGGCTGTGCCACCGACGATCAGCGCAGTGGATGCCTCAAGGTCTTTGGGTGCGGGCAGTTCGGCACGGCGTTCATCGGTCATCGGTTCGTCACAGTAGAACATTAAAATGGTCAGACCGAAATAGTCAAGGTGTGCCCGTTGTGGCGCCGCACCGGAGATGTTACAGTTCTGCATCAGTCGATGCGCCAACATGTAGCAAGCGGCTGTCAACGGAGCGATCGGAAATGAGCGATACATGGACGAGAAAACCAGCCTCAGATTTCAGCTCATCAGCGCCTGGTGTGGCCCCGCCTTCTTAGTCACCTTCGTGCTGTTCTGGGGGGTCATCGGGCGCAACATCCCGAATCCGTCACCGGCGTTGAACGCGGCAGACCTCGCTGCTCGCTATTCGCAGCACCTCGGGGAGATTCGGCTGGGTTTCATCGTCGCGCTCATCACCGTTGTCTTGTACATGCCGTGGTGTTCGTACATCAGCACCCGGATAGCGAAAATCGAGGGCGGGTACCCGGTCTTGGCCAACCTGCAGCTTATCGGTGGGGCGCTGACCGTGATGGTGGTGTCGTTCAGCTGCTGCTTTTGGGCCGTCGCGGCATTCCGGCCCGAACGGGATCCCGCGCTGATCCAGCTGCTCACCGACACCGGCTGGCTCGTCATCGACCTCCAATATGCTTGCACCACACTGCAGATGGTTGCGCTCGCCCTGGCGGTTCTGTCGGACCGGAAGAACAAGGCCACGCCTCTCATGCCGAACTGGGCGTGCTACCTCACCATCTTCTGCGCGGTGAGCTTCTTCCCGGCGAGTCTCACCGGCGTCCTCAAGACCGGCCCGTTCGCTTGGAACGGCATCATGAGCTACTACTTCCCGTACTTCTGCTGGCTGTGCTGGGAGATAACCGCCAGCACCTTCCTGATCAAAGATGTTCGTCGGCGCATGCGCGAGTTCGAGAGCGGCCTCACGGTGGATGGCGGTGCCCCCCGAGCTGCGGCGTTCGCTTCCTGACCGCGCCTTCGGGTGGGATGGCCTGCGCTGGTGGCTAGCTCGCTGGGAAGCTCGGAAATCGAAACGCACGCCGCGCTCCTCGGCGATTTGAAGCGGCGGCTGCCAGGAGTCGAAGGCGTGTGGGTCTTCGTGATGGCCGACATGATGGTCTTTGCCATCCTGTTCGGGTCTTTCATGCTCAGCCGCCGTCAGAATCCCGCCCTGTTCGAAGCGTCCCGACACGCCCTGAACCCGAACTTCGGCGGCGTCAATACGCTCATCCTGCTCACCAGCTCGTGGTGTGCCGCGCTCGCGCTCGATGCTGTGCGCAAGTCCAGTTTTGTTCTGGCACAGCGCTTCATCGGGGGCGCCCTTCTCTGCGGCGTCGCGTTCATGGTCTCCAAAGCCATCGAGTACACCGAGAAGTTAGAAGCCGGCGTCAGCATTTTGACCAACGACTTCTTCATGTATTACTTCGCACTGACCGGCATTCATCTTTTCCATGTCCTCGCGGGCAATATCGTGCTGATCGTGCTGTGGTTCATGGCCCGATCCCGGTCGTTCGACCCGGAACGGCCCGTCGTTCTCGAATGCGGCGCGATCTACTGGCACATGGTCGACCTGCTCTGGGTCATGCTCTTCCCGTTGCTTTATCTGATGAAGTGAGTAGCGGAGCTGGTTGGCAAACCGGATCGTGTTGTAAGACAACTGAGGGAGTTCGTGCATGTATCCCGGCGTCCCAGACCGTCACTTGCCATCGGTGACCGCGCTGACCGCGAGGTCGGTCGCGTTGAGCACATTGCTCGGCTACCACCCCCCGGCGCTTCCAGTTAGCGCCCTGGTGAAGGTCGGAGAGCTGTTAGGGATCGCGGACCGCGCCACCCGTGTTGCCCTGACTCGCATGGTGAAGGACGGCGACGTGACCGTGGTCGACGGCGTGTACCGCCTTTCCGAGCGATTGCTGCGACGTCAGGCCGAACAGGATGCGCTCACTTCGCCACCCACCCGACGGTGGACTGGGGGCTGGGAGATGGCCGTCGTCACGAGCACGACCCGGCCGTTGGCCGAGCGGGTGGCGCTGCGCAAGAGCATGGTCCGGCACCGGATGGGCGAACTGCGCGAGGGGGTTTGGCTGCGGCCGGACAACCTCTCTCGCGAGCTTGATGGCATCATCGCCGACCAGTGTCAGTTTTTTGTCAGTCACCACTCGGACTCGCCGAATTTGGCGGCGTCGCTCTGGGACTTGGCGGGTTGGGCGGCCGAGGCAGACCGATTGCTGTCGGTGCTTGGCGAGGCAGCGAGTCTGGCCGAAGGGTTCATGGCTATCGCGGAGGTGATCCGACACCTGCTGCTCGATCCCTACCTGCCGGACGACCTGCTCCCGGCGGGCTGGCCCGGCGATCTACTTCGAGAGCGTTACGCCGATTTCAACGCCAACTACTCGGAACGTCTCAGAAGGTACAGCAGCGGATAGGGTCCGGGGCGCCTCGCACTTCCTGGGTCATTCAACACATCCGGGTCTGTCGTATGTCGCGCGTGAAGGCGCGGCGAATTCGGGTTCGTTGGCCGCGGGCGTCTCGGCATCGGCGGCGGCGCGCCAAGACGGTGGCCGAGGAGTACGTCCCACACTCCACCCGATGCGTTCGGTCGCGGTGGGTTTTGTCGATCGAAAGCCGTCCAGGAGGCGGTGTCGGCGAGCGGAAATCTCCATCGGGAGTTCACCCCACGCTTCGCGTAGCACGGAACGGCGATCGACTCCCGGTGTCGTCAGCGCACGAGCGAGGCCACGGGCCAAACGCGTCGGGTTGATGATGCTTTCGACAGAACGAGCTCGGTTGAACGTGTCGGAGAGGTTCGGCTCCTCACTCCCCGCGAACGTTCCAAGAACAGCCCGCACCAACGGCGACGTCGCCTGCGGACGTGACTCGCGGTTACCCCAGTGGTAGGTCGAGATGGTGTCCTTATCGCGCGCTTTCTCCCACCTGCGCAACGCCGCGTCGAGGGCGTCGGAATCATCGATTGTGGCCGCGGCAGCTTCACCGAGCAGGCGCCCGTGTCTCAGTGCGTCGCGCATTCCGTTGCCGGTGACAGGGTCCTTGAAATGCCCTGAGTCGCCTGCCAGCGCCCACCCCGGTCCGCTCGACCTTCGGTAGTACGCGCATAGGTCGTCAGTACTACGTATCTTGCTCATATTGGTTGCTGCGCCAACGCGGCGACGCAGCAACGGATCCTGATCGAGCTTTGCCTGCCAGGAGCCCTCGGGGTCAGCTCGGTGCGCCGCAATGTCCTCGGCTGGGCACATGTGTACTACCAGCGTCCGGCCGACTGGGCACGACGGCAGGACCAGCGCCTGGTTGCCGTTCGCGCGATATATCTGGAACTCGCTGGGTGCATCCTCGCCCATCGGATCATCGAGGTAACGGAAGGCGAACCCACGACCGTTTTTCGACGCACGGTAAGGGGTCCAGGCGTCCACCTCGGCTGCGATGCGAGACTTGCGCCCGTCAGCACCGATCACGAGCTTGGCGTGGATCTCGAATTCCCCTTCCGTGGTCCGGTAGCGCACCCCCATCGCGCGGCCGTCCCGCCAGACGACCTGCTCCACCGAGCATCGTTCGCGTACGTCCGCTCCGGCGTCTCGCGCAGCCTCCACGAGGAGCACGTCCTGCTGGTCTCGCGGAATACACAGGCCGTAATCAATACCCGCGAACGGCGTGAACCGCTCGCGGATCTCGAGGTCGCCGTCTTTCAGCGTGAGGTACCTGGACTTCGCTGGTCCCAGTGCCAGAATCTTGCCGAGTGCTCCCATGTGCTGTAGTTCCTGCACGCCATTTGGGACGAGAACATGCGTGGACAGCGTGTCGGCAGGAAATCGCGTTTTGTCCAGCACCACTACCGCTCGACCGGCGCGGGCGAGGGGGACCGCGGCCGCAGTACCCGCGCAGCGAGCCCCGACAATGACTACGTCGACGGTTTCGATCGCACCCGTGGGCATGGGCTCCTCAGATTCCAGGGTTGGCGGATATCCAAATTCCTTCTGACGCATCCCAGTGTGCTACCCCCTTGGGTGCACGGCCTCCTCCTATCGAGCGATGTTTATCAGCCAAAAGTGGGACGCCGCTGGCATTGGCGCGGCTCGGGCGTCGGCAGCGATCAGCCGGTCCGCGGCTGCGCGCAAACCGTTGGTGCTCAGGGTCATCAGGTTCAGGTCCTTCAGTTGTGCGGAAAGGGCCATCAGCCCATGCTGCTGCCACCATTGACGTAAATCGTTTGCCCGGTGATGAATCGGCTGTCCTCGCCGGCCAGGAAGGCGACCGCCGCCGCGACTTCCGCGGGATCTCCCGGGCGTCCGAGCGGGACGATGGCCGTCGCCTCCTCGACGACGTGCACCAGACCTGGTGGTGCAACACCGGATGTGAGCAGTGCGGTCAATTCCGGTGTGCGGATGTAACACGGCGCTACGGTATTGGCGGTGATGCCCGCGTCCGCGAACTCGCGAGCGATGCCGGTGACCATCGCGTGCACCCCGCCCTTTGCCGCGTTGTACATCGCGTGGTCAACCAGCCCGGTACGCACCGAGTCCGCACCGATGTTGACGATGCGGCCATGACCTCGAGAGACCATGTGCGGCAGCACTGCTCGCACGCAGTAGATCGTCGTCCACAGGTTGTTGTCGACGGTGGCTCGCAGCGTCTCCTCGGTGTGATCGAGGGTGGGCAGGATCACGCCGCCGCCGGCGTTGTTGACCAGGATGTCGACGTCACCGAGCGTCTCGACCGCTGTGCGTACCAAGTCGTCGGCCGCGCCGAGTCGGTGGAGTTCACCGACGAATCCGCCCGCGATACGCGCGTGTTCGTAGACCCGCTCCAGGTCTTCCTTGCTGCGGGTCGCGACGAAAACCGCTGCGCCATCGGCAATCAACCGCGCTGCGATGCCCAGGCCGATACCAGAGGCGGCTCCGGTGACAATTGCCGTCCGGCCGGCCAGCGGGCCGCTCATAGGATGATCGCCACGTCACCAACGGACCGCAGATCCGTCATATCCAATTCCGCTCGCTTGACAGCGATCCGGAAGCCGCCAGCGCTGCGGCGCAGCCTGTAACGGTACTTGCCGACGTAGCAGCCAGTGCGTCCCCCGCGGAATCGCCACACCGTGAACGACGTTGTCACCGAAAGCTCTTCGGCCGATACGTCCTGCACTCGCACGTTGAACAGCTGATGATTCGTTCGAGAATGCGGGTACTCGCGGTGGGCACGTCGGCTGTTGAGTCGGTCGACCCTGGACGCCAGGCGGGCGTAGTCGTCATCGATGAGCATCAGGTCGCGGCCCGGATCGCCGTCGGGCGTGTCGTTGCAGGGCACCTCATACTTGGCGTCCTCGTCGAAGAGCAGCAGCCAGTCGCCGAGCGCCCACGCGTCCAGCAACGCCGCCTCGGTGTAGAGGAATTCCTCGACCTGCTGCCTCAACAAAACGTGCTGGTGCGACGCTATCGCGGTCATCGGGCACCTGCCAGGTCCGCCGCGGTGCCCATCTGGTGCTGCCAGCGCCGCCAGAAAGCGCGCATCTGCTCCTCGTCGTTGGCCACGGGCGAGCGACCCATCCCGCGGGAGATGTCGTTCCATTCGACCCCGCCGCTGACGAAGCCCTGCTGACAGGACTCCAAAGCCTCTAGGTCGTCGGGAGTGGCGAAGCCGCCCGGTCCCAGAAAAGTCAGGAAGCTGTCGAGGCGCCGCTGGCGCAGGGAAGGCAACTCGTTCACCGGCGCCAGTTCCCACGCGGTGACGTCAACGACGTCGGGCGCGGGTGGATAGAAGGTGCGAACTGTCACCGCCATGATGTCGTTGATGATCAGGTTCGGATAGATCAGCATGTTGCGGTTGACTTCGGCCATGGTGTGCGCGCGGCCCTCGCCGTGGCGGGCAACCAGATCAGTGCGCAACCGGTCGATCTCGGTGCGGGCGTCCTCCCCGAACAGTGGCTCCCACTTGGCGACTGGACGGCCCCACGGCGCGCTGTACTCGATGACGGCGTGACCGTTGCCCAGGTCAATCGCCCGGCCGCTGACACCGCCGCGCAGGTCGGTGCCAATCGACACCAGGTACTTGAGATAGGTGTCGTGTGTGGATTCGGCGTGGTAGCCGTCGATGCTGTTCTCCACCAGCAGCTTCCAGTTAGCGTCGAAACTGTACTGGTGGGTGCCGCCGACAATCTCCACCCGCCCGCCACAGCCGTCGATGACGAGATCCATATAGTCCTTGGCGCCGGCGAGATAGGTGTGCAGGTCGACGATGCCGGGGTCGAAACTGGCAAAAACAAAGCCCCGGTAGGTTTCTACGCGCGACACCCGTTTGAGCCCCAGCTCGTCGAAATTGAGGCCGCCGGCATAGGCGTCCCGGTCAGGAACCCCCTTCAGCCGGCCTTCGGAGTCGAAAGTCCATGCGTGGTAAAAGCACTGGAACACTTTGGAGTTGCCGGAATCCTGTCGGCATACCAATGCCCCGCGGTGCGTGCAGGTGTTGTGGAACACGTTGACGTTGCCGGTTTTCACCCCGCGGACCATGAAGATCGGCCGTCCGCCGACCGGCCGCCGGACGAAGTCACCCGGCTCGGGGATCTCCGATTCGTGGCCGACATACAGCCACGCCTTAGCGAAGATCCGCTCGACCTCGGCGCGGTGTATCGCAGGCGAGGTCATCGCCGAGCGGTGCACCCGAAACCTTTGGGCCACAAGATCATCGACCACGAGCGGCAACTGTGCGGCTACCTCGGTTGCCTGGGTAACCGACGGGTCGATGTCGGTGCTCATCGCCGTGCCAAGTAGTCGGCGACCAGCGCAGAGAACTCGTCGGCGCGCTCGATCTGCGTCCAGTGTCCGCATGCGCTGAACACATGCAGGTCGGCGTTGGGCAACAGCCCCAGCATCGTGACCGAGACCTGCACCGGTACCACCTTGTCCTCCCTACCGTGCACGAGCAGTGTGGGGGTGGCGATGGCACGTACCTCGTCTTCGGTGATACCGAGTTCGGATCCAGCGTGCCTCGGATCTAAGAACATGGCGCGATACGCCTCGTAGGCGCCGTCAGCGATGCTGGCCTCGTACCGGATCGCGACGAGTTCGTCGGTGATCATTGCCGGATCGACCGCGAAGTAGTTGCGCAGCAGATCCCGCATCGCGTCATGAGACGGTTCGTAGGCGCGCAACGCGGCAAGACCTTCGGTGAGCGTCATGCCGACGCCAGGTGCTCCCATCAGCACCATCTTGGCGATCCGGTCCGGGCAGTCGGTGGCCATCTGCAGCGCAATGCGCCCGCCGAGTGAGTTGCCGACAATCGCAGTCGTCTCGATGCCGTGTGCGTCGAGGAACGCCCAGATCTGGTCGGTCCAGGTGCGCAGCGAATACGTGACGTCATCGGGCCGCTCGGTGGCGCCGAAACCGACGATGTCCGGAGCCAGCACGCGGAATCGTCGTGCCAACGTCCCGATGTTGTTCTGCCAGTTGGCGATCGCTGACACCCCGGGGCCCGAGCCGTGCAGCATGAGAAGTGGTTCGCCGGCACCGGTCTCCAGGTAGCTGGTTTCGATGCCTCCCGCATCGATGGTGTGCGGCTCTAACGCGATCCCTGCGACGGTTGATGTCATCGCGCGCCTCCCTCCTCGAATATGGCAAAACACTTGTTGGAGTTGAAGACATCGGTGGTGACAAGCTCGGACCATTCGAGATCGAGGCCGAGTTCGTCGACCGCTCCGGTCAGGCAGAACCAGTTGAGCATTTCGTGTTGACCGGAATCGACGATGTCGCGGCTGGGGGTGGTCTGCCACTTCTCGTAGTCACGGTCGACGAATAGCTGATACAGCCGGCGGTCGGCGTCGGTGTCGGGTGTGATGTGCCAGGTTTTGTCGGTCAAAAACGCGTGCGACCAACTGGACGACGCCACCAGCGCCACCCGCAGATCGGTGTCGCGGAATGCCTGAGCGACCGCGCGGCCCAGCGCGAAGCAGCGCGCGGGTGTCGGCCCGGACGGGTCGAGCCGCTCGTCGGCGATGTCGGCGAACCGCGCCAGGCCACCCCGGCGGGCAATCGCGTGCTGCCCATAACAGTTGACCGTGATGGGGATCAGTCGGTACTCGAAACGCGCCCCCGCTTCGGGGTAGTCCAGAAACAGTTGCGTGTTGACGATCGCGTGCGGAAAAGGAGCATCGGTGCGCTTCAGGTAGGAGTAGGCCATGTCGAAGCCCCGGCCGAGCAGGTCGTCGGTGAGCCGGCGGGCGCCATCGGCGTCGCCGTGCAACGTGATGGTGCTGTCATCGGGCAGCCCCCAGGCGTTCGGGCTGCCGCGGCGGGTCATCAGCTCGAAGGGCTCGACGTCGACGTCGCCATAGGCGAGCACGCAGAACGGCGGGACGACTTCTTCGCGGAAGTTCTCGTACTGGTCGTCGCCCCACACCACCACGACGTCAGGAGCGAACTCGTCAAGGGCTTCACGGCAGCGGGATAGATTCTCCACCAATAGCTTTCGATGATGCGCCGCAGACCCTAATCCGCCGTCGACGTTCCATTCAGCGCGCATCGACGCTGACCAGTTGGCGGGATCCTTTGCCTCGGTGGGAATATCGGGATCAGCCAAGGTCCAGCGCAACAGGTCCGCCATGTGCTCGTCGGTGCCGGCCAGCAACGGGTAGTGGGTTATTCCCAGACCCAGGAAATGCGCCATAGTGTTCCTCCAGATTGGTGCGGCAGATTCTGCGATGCAGGTCGGCGGGCAGGGTGGCGACGATGTCGTCCAGCGGCTCGGGCATCGCGGCGAACGGATAGTCGGATCCGAAGACGACGTGATCGCTGCCGAAGACATCGATCGCTGCGTACAGCGCCTGACGGTCGTAGGTCAGACAGTCGGACCACAGTCGGCGTGCCTGGCGACTCGGCAGCTCGGGTGAGTCGGCGGGCATGCCGGCGATGACCGCGCCTTTGTCGAGCCGGCCGATCAGCGCCGGCAGCGCGCCGCCACCGTGCGCCAGGCAGATTCGCACTTCGGGCCGTCGCGCGAGCGCGCCGCTGACCAGCAGCGCGGCCGCTGCCAGCGCCGTCTCGATCGGCATTCCGGCGCCGAAGGCAAGCCCAAGCGCGGTTGTGCGCGCCGGCAGGTCCTGGTCACTGGGATGGACCAGCACCAGGGCGCCGAGTTCTCCCGCGGTGGCAAAGAAGCGGTCCAGGCTGGGGTCGCCGAGTTCGGTATCCCCGACCCGCGAGCCGATCTCGACACCCAGAAAGCCCCGGCGCATGCAGTGGCGCATCTCGTCTACGGCCAGGTCCGGGTTCTGCAGGGCGACGGCGCCCAGCGCGGTAAAGCGGGTTGGGTGCTCTTGGATGATCCGGGCGAAGAAGTCGTTTTGAGCTGATGCCAATTCGGCTGCCCCTGTCGCCGACGCCCGATAGCAGAATGTCACCGGAATGGGCGAAAGTACTTGCACGGCAACGCCTTGACGATCCATATCCACGATCCGGGCCGTTGGCGACCAGCACCGTTGATCGATCCGGCGGTAGTGCTTTCCGCCGAACAGCAGTTGCGCCTTGGTGTCGCCGGTGCGCTCGACGCTTGGCCACAGATCGTGCGGATAGGCATGCCGCAGATCCAGCAGATGATCGTCGATGGCGTGGGTGTGGACATCGACAAGGCCGGTACGGGCAGATAGCTGAGCATTAATGGTCGTGCCTCCGCGCGACGGTGGGACGGCAGGTTCGTCGAGCGTAGCCGATTGTGCATACACAATTCAATATGTACATACACAATGCTGTACGTCACATCTCAACGGCGGCAAAAGTTATTGACATGCAGGTCAGGAGTCACCGGCGAGCTTTGGTCAGGGGCGCTGCGGGGTGTTCGGCGTGCGGTCCGGATCGTCAGCGCGGATCAGGTCTTGATCGTGGCGGTTGAGGGCATCGACGAACGACGCCTGATCGCGAAGCGCGATGGCGGCCACGATGTCGTCGTGGACGTCAAGACTGCTTGCCAGCAGCCGCTCGTGGTCACCGACGAACACCACCCCCGTCAGCACAGCCTTGATGCTGGTGACGATGAGCTGGTGCATGCCCTCCAGAACCGGGATGTGGGCCGCGGCCGCGACGACGCGGTGGAACGCGAGCACGGCGTCGAAGAACTGCTCGGCCCCGGTGCTGCCGCGCAAGGTGACCATCGCCGACCGCATCGCAGCGATGTCTTCGCTGGTCGCGCGCTCGAACGCCGCCTTGGTGAGGCCGAACTCGAGGTACAACCGGGCTTCAAACAAGTCCAGCGGGTGCGGGATGGAAGCCTGAAACCACAGGTCCAGCGCCCCCACTCGAACTTGCGGGGGCGCGCTGGCCACGGTGATCCCGCCGGATTCGCAGAGTTTCGTTCATCACCGTCGGGCTGATGCCGAATCGATCCATGATCTCCGACCGGCGGCCCAGGTGAGCTCCGACCGGCAGACGGGCACTGAGGATCTCGTGTTCGAGATCGGCGGCGACGCGTTCAGCTCGCGAGGAGCGGGCTGCGGGCTCGCGACGTTGCACGCGCAGCCTCCTTCGGGTCACCGCCGGCGCCGAAGTGACGCCACCAACGCAAGTCTGTCAAAAGAACTTCAAAAAGAGCCTCAACAAGGCTAAGTGAGGAGTCCGTACCGATGGACCCAACAACTGGTCGAGCAGCGTACCTCGCTAGCCGCGACATCCTGGTGCGACACCGCGACGACTTCGACGCTGCGATCGCAATTTTCGCCCAAGTCCACCGAAACCTTGCCCTATCAACGCATCCGCGCATCGAGTTCAAAAACGTCCCAAAGACCATCTCCGGCAAGATCCGGCGTATCGACCTTCGGATTCGTGAAAATGCCCGTGAGGCAGATGGTTTGACGCAGGAGTATCGCGACCGGTGAGCCGGCGGATGTGTGCGATGCGTGAGTTCCCGCACAACGGCCAGGCTTTGGATGGCTGCTTGCGCATCCGATTAGCCGGTGCTTCGTTCAACACCTGTACAGCAAAAGCACAGCTAGTCGGTCGGACGAACCGGAAAATTGACCCTGTCGAGGGACCCATTATCCCTCTTGGTGGAGCAGTCACCGTCCTGGTTGCGTCGATACCGTTCTCCCCATGCCGCAGGCTGAAAACAACGATCTGCAGCGGCGGGCCGGGGGGATCTTCGGCGTGGCGGTATCCGTGGCGCTGCCGGTAACCGAGCCGGTCCGCACGCTCAATGTGGGCAGTCGGGGACCGGACACACTCGGTCGCCGGTTGCCCTGTCTGCAGCGGCGATCACTAACGGGCCGACGAGTGGTGCGTCGCGAAAGTTCGCGCCCAAACCATCGCTACGCCCGCCGGCTGACCGCGCTGTGGGGGCACCGATGGTGACGGTGTATCGGGCCGCCAAGCCGGTCCGCGCGGTCGGCGACCTTTTTGCGATGGCGATGGACGCCATGGTCTTGATTTTCAAGCCTCCGTTCGCCTGGCGCGAGTACCTACTTCAAAGCTGGTTCGTGGCGCGGGTGTCAATGCTGCCGGCGCTGATGATGACGCTTCCTTACTCGGTCATCTTGACGTTCATCTTCAACATTCTGCTGACCGAAATCGGCGCCGGGGATTTCTCGGGAACAGGTGCGGCGATCGGCACCGTGAACCAGATTGCTCCCATCGTCACCGTGCTGGTGGTTTCCGGCGCGGGCTCCACCGCGATGTGCGCTGATCTGGGAGCGCGGACGATCCGTGAAGAACTCGACGCGATGCGGGTGCTGGGTATCAACCCGATCCAGCGGCTGGTGGTCCCGCGCGTGTTGGCCGCGACCACAGTAGCTTTGGCGCTCGAATCGGCAGTGACGGTGGTTGGCCTCACGGGTGCGTTCTTTTTCACCGTCTATGTCCAACACGTGTCGGCGGGTGCATTCGTGGCGGGGCTGACGACGCTCACCGGCCTCAGCGACGTCGTCGTTTCGATGGTCAAGGCGACGCTATTCGGCTATGCGGCGGGCGTGATCGCCTGCTACAAGGGCATCTCGGTCGGGGGTGGTCCGGCGGGTGTTGGCAACGCGGTCAACGAAACCGTGGTGTTCACGTTCATGGTGTTGTTCGCGATCAACGTCATCGTGACCGCTGTGGGTATCCAGTTCACGGTGTCGTGAGGTGAATCCATGACGGTCGCCCTTCCGAGCACGCTTCATCCGCCATTGCAGCGGACAAAGAGTGCTGTGGTAGGCGGGTGGAATCGAATCGGATCGCAGATGCAGTTCTATGTCACGACGCTCGGTTCAATTCCCGATGCTCTGGTCAACTACCGGAGCGAGGTGCTGCGGCTGATCGCGCAAATGGGGTTAGGTACGGCAGCGCTTGCGATGGTCGGCGGAACAGTCGTGATCGTCGGCTTCCTGACGATGACCACAGGTGCCCTGGTGGCGGTGCAGGGCTACAACCAGTTGGCGT
>Ga0302325_10013009_pt1 | contig 17799 bp, 18 predicted proteins | sample Palsa_T0_2_FD_201948 | JGI IMG/M metagenome (GOLD analysis project Ga0302325, IMG submission 201948) | Peat permafrost microbial communities from Stordalen Mire near Abisko, Sweden - Palsa_T0_2 | ecosystem: Environmental > Terrestrial > Soil > Palsa > Peat permafrost | place: Sweden: Abisko...
TAGGGCTCGGCGAGGAGCGCTGCCGCCCAGCTGCCGGTCTGGAGCTGGCCGGGCATCGCGGGGTAACCCTTCGGGTCCGTGATGAATTGCACCTGCTCAGGCGATATCCCGTTTTCCTGAAGAACCGCGCTGGTCAGCAGGGTGCCAATGCTGTTGGTCCCGTTGACCCCGATCTTCTGCCTCGCGAGGCCCGCGATCGAGGTGATGTGCGAGGCGGCCCTGACGACTAGCGCCCGCGTGCCGGGCGTGAGGGTCGATGCCTCGGCCAGGATGCGGAACCTGGCGCCGGCTGCCTGCGCCTCGATGTAAGGCAAATAGCTTTGGGCGCTGATGTCGACCTGGCCCTTGAGCTGAGCGCCGACCACCTGGCTGCTGGGGATCTGCTCGATCGTCACATGAAGCCCTTGCCTGGCGAAAAGCCCGTCGTCCTGCGCGATGTACAGGCCGGCGAGGTCAACCGCCGGCGAGGCGGCGACCGTGATGTTCTGCTGAGTGAGGGCGGAATCATCCGCCGCGCCGTTATTCGAGGAGCATCCCACTGCTAGGGCAGCGGACGCAGCGACGGCCAGCGTGATCCACCGTGACGCGCTGAATTTACAGATACGCAACTTTTTGTCCCCCCCGGGCTCGAGGGCGTGCCCTCGCGGTACACGACACCTCAGTCCTGCCAGCCGCCTTCGATTACGAGCGGTTTGCCGCAATATTAGCGATGGGTAACCGAAAAACTAGTTTTGTGACTAAAAGTCATTTTTATGGCATAAGTGAGGCCGGACGGGTGTACTTGATGGCAATGTCACTGAAATTAATTTCTGTGATCCGAGTTTCTAAAGTGACCACCCAGAGCGTTGGATCAGGCCACTGCGTTGCTGACCAGCCGGCCCCGTCCAAGGCGCGAGAGCTCCGCTCACCACGCGCACCGGTTCCCGCCATTTCTGTAACCGTGATGCAAACAAGTTATTTCCGATCGATTTAATTGACTTTGTGTTTTGCTCATGTTTGTCTTGGGCTGAACATCCACAGCGGGCACCTCCTCCCAGAGCCCGCGCTAATCCCCATCCCTCTGTGGAGCCCCCAATGTCGCAGTCGGTATCTGAAGTAACTTCGGTCCCCGTCGGCGTATCCGACATCATCGTCCAGGAGAAACATTTCCATCACTCGCTCGGGTTCTGGTCGCTCACCGCGACCTCCTTCGGCGGCATCATCGGATCGGGCTGGCTGTTCAGCGCCTTCTACGGCGCGGCCGGGGCCGGACCGGCCGTGCTCATCTCCTGGGTGATCGCGGCCGCCGCCATCGCCCTCGTCAGCCTGGTCCTCGTCGAGCTCGGCGCGTCCCGAGGTCGGCGGCAGCGTCCGCTGGCCGCTGTACGCCAACGGCCGGCTCGTCGGCACCACGTTCGGCTGGACCGTGGTCCTCGGCCTGTTCACCGACACCGAGGTGCTGGCCGTCACCCAGTACCTAAGCCATTACTGGCCCTGGCTCTATCACGGCAGCTCGCTGTCGGCGGGCGGTATCGGCGTCGCGGCCGGCCTCGAGGCGGTGCTGGTGGTGCTGAACTGGTTCGGCATCCGGCTGTTCGCCCAGGTCAACCTGGTGGTCACCTGGGTCAAGTTCATCGTGCCGGCCATCACCGTGATCGCCCTGTTCGCCTCCGGCTTCCACGGCAGCAACCTCACCAGCGCGGGCGGCTTCGCCCCCTACGGCGGGAGCGCGATCCTGTCGGTCATCTCGACCGGCGGGCTGATCTACGCGCTCAACGGCTTCCAGCCGCCGGTTGACCTGTCGGGCGAGGCGCGCAACCCGCGCCGGGACATCCCGCGCTCGATCCTGGTCGCGATCGCCGCCTCGGCCGTCCTCTACATCCTGCTCCAGCTCGCCTTCCTGGTCGCCATCCCGCACAGCTTGCTGGGCCACGGCTGGAACGGCATCAGCTTCACCTCGCCCTTCGGCCAGCTCGCGCTGCTGGTGAACCTCGGCTGGCTGTCCAGCCTGCTGTACGTCGACGCGGTCATCTCCCCGTCCGGCTCGGAATTCGTCGGCACGGCCGAGGGAGCCAGGCAGACCTACGCCCTGTCGAAGAACGGGCTGCTGCCGAAGTACTTCCTGTCCGTCCCTGGCGCCTCGGGCGTCCCCCGCCGCGCCCTGCTGCTCAACTTCGTCCTCGGCCTGCTGGTCCTCATCCCGCTGCACAGCTGGATCACCCTGGTCACGTACCTGAGCGATGTGTTCGTGCTCTCCTACGCCGTCTCCGCGATCGCCGCGGGAACGTTCCGCAGCGCCGCGCCGACCCGGCTGTCGGGCTGGATCCCCGGCATCAAGTGGATCGCCCCGATTAGCTTCATCCTGTCGACCGAGATCGCCTACTGGTCGGGCTGGAGCAACCTGCGGATCGCGTTCCCCGTGACCCTGATCGGCGCGGTGCTCTTCTTCCTCCTCCGCGCGAACGACCAGCCGCCCGTCGGCGACGTCAAGCCCGGCTCCCGGCTCGGCGCAGTGCGGTCCTACGTCCTGCGCTCATTCCGCGCCGGGGACCGGCCGCTCGTCGACGAGGTCAAGGCGGGCGCCTGGCTCATCGCCTACCTGCTGGTGCTCGTCCTGTTCTCCGGGATCGGCAGCTACGGCGGCCAGGGCTGGATCGGGCAGCCGTGGGACTCGATCGCCGTCGCGGTGGTGTCGGTCGGCATCTACCTGTGGGCGGTCCGGGCCGGCGGCAAGCACATCGAGCAGACCGCCGGGGAAGATGTCGCGGACTCGCCCGCCGTCTCCGACGCGCTGTCCGCGGTCGCGCTCGCATCGGCCGTCCCCGCCCAGGCCGGCCCGGCTGATGCGGGGACAGCCGATGCGGAGACAGCCGCCGCGACGGGGGATGTCCCGCCCGCCGAACCGCCGGCCGGCCCGGCCGGCGGTTCGGCCGAGCCGTGACCGGCTAGCGCGCCAGCCGCGCCCCGCCGGGCAGGTGGGCTTCCGGAACCCGGGCCGCCGCGAACGCGGTTGTCTTGCGGAGCCGGAAGCCCAGCTGCTCGTACAGCCCGATCGCGGGGTTGGTGGCCACCGCATGGAGAAACGGGATGTCGCCCCGCGCCCGGATGCCCGCGCCCACCGCCCGGATCAGCCGGGTCGCGAGCCCGTGGCCGCGCCAGGCCTCGTCGGTGCAGACCGCGCTGATCTCCGTCCACCCGTTCGGGTGCAGCCGCTCCCCGGCTAGCGCGACCAGCTTCCCGTGGCGGCGAATGCCCAGGTAAGTGCCGAGCTCGTAGGTGCGCGGCAGGAACGGGCCGGGCTTGGTGCGGGCGGTGAGGTCGAGCATCTCCGGCACATCGGCGCGGCTAAGCGGCACCGCCTCAGGATCGGGCGCGACCTCAAGGAGATCGCCGGTCATCTGGACGCCCTCGCCTCTGACCACCACCTCCCAGTCGGCCGGCGGCGGGACCCGGACCCCGGCCAGCGGCAGCAGGCCCCCGGGCCCGACCAGACCCGCGGCGTCCCACCAATCGTCCTCGTCCGGCTCGTCGGGCAGGGCCAGGAACGGACTGACATCAACCTGATAGCGCAGCACGTTGCCGCGCCGCTCCGCGAACCGGGCGTGCGCACCAGTCAACGACGAGAGCACCGGATTATCGAGCGGATGCGTCACCGTCATCGCCTTTCATGTTGTTGTCAATCCAGATCGGAATTATATAGTTACTGAGACAAGCCTCCCATCGCAACCGAAAGCCGCGTTCATCACCATCCCCGAGGCCGCGCCCGGGCGCGGCCTCGGGGTCCTGCTCGCGGAGCGCCGCCGGCCCGCAGGCGGTAACGAAGGCCTGGTCGTCACGGGGTCTGCCCGAGCGCGATCGGGGCGAAGCTGATCGTCCCGTAAGGGTTCTGGGTCCGGTCGAACACGGTGAAGTAGTTGTTGAACAGCGGCAGACCGAGGATTGACAGCGGGAAGCTGCCGCCGCTCTTGATCTGGAACACGGCGTCACCCGCTCGCGGGGCGTCGGTCTGCCAGTAGGTGCTCGGGGCGCAGCTGAGGGTCACGGGGCTGCCGTCCGCACCCTGCAGCACGAAGCTGATCTCAGGCCAGTTGCCAAGGTCGAGGCGAGATTGAGGGACGGCCCCGTTCACGGTCGCCTCGCGCACCAGGGTGGCGAACTCCGCGCCCAGGCTCCCGAGGCCGGAGATAACGGCCTGGTAGGCGTCCGCTGCCAGGACGAGCGAATTGGTGCCGCTGTCGACGATCGAGTTTGAGACCAGCGTCTTCGCCTGGGACGAAGGAAGCGGGCTCACCGTGACCGGAGCCGCGTCGCCGACCTGCACCGCTATGAGGTTCGTGTTGTAGTAGAGGTCGTCGAGTACCGCGACGGTGACCGGCTGGCCCGTGTAAAGATCCGTCTGGTCGAGTCCTCCGCCAAGCACGAAGATTCCGTTGTTGAGCGGGTCGGTCTCCGGGGCGGCTGATGCCGTGCTGGGCGTCGAGCGCAGCGTGTAGAAGGCGAAGAGGTTCCTGGTGACGTCGGCGTCCTCGAGCGCCGTGAAGTACGGAGTCAGGTCGATCTCGGTGCTCCGGGCGAGGAACTGCTCAACCTGCTGCAGCGCCGCCGTCGAGGTCTTAACGGGGAAGAGCCACGGATAGGTGACCGGCGGGTCGATCTTGCGGCTGGTGAGGTACGCCGTGAGGTCGTACGCCGAGTTGAGAGCGTTGAAGGCGAGACCGAGGATGCCGTCGGCCGGCCCGAGGTTATGGGGCAGCTGGTCGTCGGCGATGGCGATGTACGTCTTCACCGACGCCTGGTTGTCCCCGGCCCCCATGCTGAGGGTCGTCTGAAGAACCGGGCCGCTCCACCCGCCGGTCCCGTACGTGACTAGCTGGGCGAAGGGCGTATAGCTGACGTTCTTGTCGTCGGCGATCTGGTACACCCGCGGGATCACGGCCAGCGTGCTGCTTCCGGTGTCCAGGATCACGTTGGCGATAGTGCCCTGGCTGCCAACCCTGATCTCCCCGGTATAGTCCCCGCCGCCTTTTACGTTGTTAATCGGAATTCGGATGACGGTTTGCGACATTAGTGCCTCCTTCGGACCTGTCGGACGTAAAGCGGTGGGCTGGACCCCATCGGCACAGGTTTGCTCCCCCGCTCAATGCAGGCCAATTGTAAGCACGCAGCAGCTGCCATATGTATGATCTAGCCGATCAACTCCGTCGCGTGTCTTCGCACGCCAAGACAGTTACCTAAAGAAAGGGATTCTGATGGCCGATCTGATACTCGATCGAATTACCTATCAGCCGACACACGAGACGCTCGCGCCAATTCCCTGGCCCGAGGGGCTGGCGCCGAAAGGAACGCGCTACGAGCCGGGAAGCAACGACCCGCTTCCGTCGGCCGACGTGGTCGTGGTGACCTGGACCGCCGCGGAAGGAGAGGCACTGGCCGACGTGCTGACCCCGGGTCTGCCGAGCACGACCTGGCAGCCTTACGCCCACCAGTGGAGCTCCTACGAAACCCAGCTGACCGACCGTTCGCCGGCCCGCGATGCGCGCTGCATGGCCTATGCGGCCAATGTGACGATCGGGTCGGTACGGGTCCTCGCGCTCAAATCCGAATTGCACCTGGCGACCGATGGCATCTCCGCCCCGATCGTTCAGCTGTGGAGCCAGATAATCGAGGAGGCCAAGCCTGCGCTGGTCATCACCACGGGCACTGCGGGCGGCATCGGCGAGGCAACCCAGCTGGGCGACGTCTTCGCCGTGACGAACGCCAAGTTCAACTGCACGAAGACCTTCAAATCAAAAGCATGGGCCCAGCAGCTCTTCCAGGGTCCCCCGCTGGAAGGCGGCGGCTATGCGTCGAGTTTTGGCGATCTGGTCGCGCCCAACGCCAAGCAGCTGGCTCCCGTCGCCGATCGCCCGCCGCTGCTGACCTTCGGGGAGGCGAACGGCGGGGTGGAGACGGTCGACTACTTCGGCTTCGCCGATACGGACGACTCCTATGGCATCGTCGCCAACTATCCCGACGCTCGAACCGAGGAGATGGACGACGCAACCCTTCCCCTGGCCCTCGCAGGCATCGGCAACCCGCCTCGATGGTGCTCGATCCGTAACGCCAGCGATCCCCAGGTCTCCTCATCGATCGGCGACCTCGAGGCGCAGGCACGCTGGGCCAGCCAGATCTACCAGGAATACGGCTATTGGACGACGGTCGGGTCAGCCATCGCCACCTGGGGGGTCATCGCCAACCTGGCCTGACCCGCCAACCCCGGCCCGACTCGCCGGGCGTCAGCCCGTCTGTCCCCAGCGCTCGTAGTAGGTGATGTCCTCGACCGCCGGGCGGGCGGCCGGGCGGAACGAGGTCGTGGTGGTGTAGGCGACGGGGAGCAGCGCGATCTGCGTCACGTCCGGGGGAATGGACAGCAGGGCGGCGACATCCGCCTCATGCCCGTTGAGGTGGTAGCCCGTGATCGTGGTGCCGAGCCCGCGTGCCCGCAGGGCGAGCTGAAAGCTCCAGATCGCCGGGTAGATCGATCCGTAAAACGCGTTGACGTGCACCGGATCGCCCTCCGGTCGGCCGGCCAGGCAGGGCAGGACCAGGACCGGCACCCGGTGCAGCACGTCGAGCAGGTACCGTCCCGAAGCGAGAGTCGCCGGGCTCACCCGGTCGCCGAAGCGCGCCTGCGACGCCAGGCCGGGCTCGCGAACATGCGTCGCCACCGCCGCCTTGAGGCCGGGATCGCGGATGACCACCCAGCGGATGCCCTGCAGCACGGCGCCGGCGGCCGGCGCCTGCATGGCGATGCGGAGGCAGTCGGTGATGACCTCGGGTTCCACCGGGCGGTTGAGGTCGAGTTTGCGTCGGACCGAGCGGGTCGTCGTCAGCAGCGTCTCAGCGTCCATGGATGCGTCCTCCGAACAGCAGCGCGCCGATACTTACGTCGTAAGCTTACAGCGTAAGTAAAGGAGCGGTCTATGCTCGGGCGGGAGGAGGCCCATGACCATTCAGCGCAGGAGAACCCTCTCCAGGGACGCGGTCCTCGACGCCGCGCTCGGGCTCGCCGACGAAGGCGGACTCGGCGCCGTCTCCATGCGCCGGCTGGCCTCCCGCCTCGGCGTCGAGGCGATGTCGCTCTACAACCACGTGTCGGGCAAGGCGGACCTGCTCGACGGGATCGCCAGCCGGATCTTCGAGTCCGTCACGGTGCCCGACACGGCCCTGCCGTGGGACGAGCGCGTCCGCGTCCTGATCCGGGGATGCTACCAGGCCATGCGCGCGCATCCCGCCGTAGTGCAGGCACTGGTCGCGGAGACGGCCAACCCGCGGTCGGCCGGCGCCCTCGCGGTCATCGACAAGCTTCTGGGCGCGCTCTTCGACGCCGGACTCGACGAGCGCGCGGCCGCACGCGGGTACCGCTCGCTGCTAGGGCTGGTATTCGGCTCGGTTCTGGTGGAGACGTCCGACCCGGCCGTGCCGGTGGTGCCCGATTCGGAACGGGCCGAGCCGATCGCCGACTGGTTCGTCCGGATGGCCACCCCGGCCAGCCTGCCCAATCTGCACCGCGCGCTCCCCGCGCTGATGGCGGCCGACTGCGCGGCGGACTTCGGCGATGAACTCGATCTGCTCATCGAGGGCCTGCGCGCCAGCGCCCCCAACGGCCACCCCTGACTGTCAGTGACGGCTGGCAGAGTGGACACCATGAACGGAACGGTGTTCGGTCGGGAATCGCGGTGGGGATGATCCGTCCCGTGGCAGGCGACGAGATCCCCGAACCAGTTCAGCCGGGTCGTGATGCGGCTGCCCTGGCCCGGTGGTCGCACCGGCACCGGGACGTGTCCGGCGGGTGGCTGCGGCCCACGGTCTTCGGGGCGGTGGACGGGCTGGTCACAAACGCGTCGCTGATCGCGGGGGTCGGCGGCGGCGGGGTCTCGGCCCACACGGTGGTGCTGACCGGCGTGGCGGCGCTGGTGGCGGGCGCGTTCTCGATGGGGACCGGCGAGTACGTGTCGGTCACCAACCAGAACGAGCTGGTCCACGCCGAGGTCGATCTGGAGCGGCGGATGCTCGCCCGATTTCCCGCGATCGAGCAGGACGAGCTGGCCGGCTACTTCCGCGGCTACGGGGCCGACGCCGACACCGCCGACCGGATGGCGGCGGCGGTATCCAAGGACCCGGACACGGCGCTGCTGGTGCACGCCAAGGAAGAGCTCGGCGTCGACCCCCGCGAGCTGCCGAACCCGCTGCTGGCGGGGACCGCATCGCTGGCCGCGTTCTCCCTCGGCGCGCTGATCCCGCTCCTCCCCTACCTGTTCGGCGCGCCTTACCTGGCGGTGGCGCTCGGCATCACGGCGGCGGCGCTGGCGGCGGGCGGGATGGCGGTGGGCCGGATCACCGGCCGACCGCTGCTCCGCTCCGGTCTGCGCCAGCTCGCGCTGGGCGCGGTCGCGGTCGCGGTGACCTACGGCGTCGGCGCCCTCATCGGCTCCCAAGCCCACTAGGCCGGGAACCATTCGACGCTGTTCGGAAGGCACGTCGAACGGAGCGCCCCGCATGAAGCGAGCAAGAACCTTCCTCACCGCGTTCACCGCCACGGCCGTCCTCGCGTTGCTGGCGATCGCGGGATGCGGCACCGCGGCCGGAACGAGCGCGGACAACGCGTTCGCCGGATACAAATGGCAGGTCGTCACCATCACCCACGACGGGAAGCAGACGCCGATCCCGGAGCGATATGACGTCTACCTGAACTTCGCGCGGAACGGGCAGTTCGGCGCCAACGAACCCGTCAACTTCCACGGCGGGACGTACCGCACGACCAGCGACGGCTTCACCATGGGACCAATGAGCTCGACGGCGGCCGGCTACGCCGGACATGACCCGGTCACGCTGCTAGCAGTAGGCGCCATCTCGGCCTTCAATCCTGGGGTGAGCGCCGCCGCCACGGTGAGCGGAAATCGGCTCGCGGTCACCGTCGACGGCTACCAGCTCAGCTGTCGGCGCGACGGCACCGTGACCTCGAGTTAGGCCGTTGACTTCCTGGTCACGACCACGATGTAGCGGCACTCCTGCGACGTCTCGTTGCCGAACTCGCGCGATCGCGGCTGGCCGAGCTCGAAGGTGTCGCCGGCCGCGAGGACGCGCCGCACCGGCCCGTCGGTCAGCGTCAGCTGGCCGGAGAGCACCCAGACGAGCTGGGCGATAAACGCGTACGCCGCCGCCGGGTACGGCACTCGGGCACCAGGCGGCAGCGTGACCTCGGTGACCGCGGCCGGGAACCCCGCCGTCGAGATCTGCCTGCGCAGGTAGCCGGTGTCCGGGTCGCGCCACTGCGGAGTGTCTGCGGCCCTTCGCACCCGGCCGGCGCCGATCGCGTCGGTCGCGTCGGTCGCGTCGGTCGCGCTGGCTGGCGGCGGATCTGCTGTCGTCAGCTCCGGGCCGTCGCCCAGCCGCGCGCCGGTCAGCAGCTCGGACACGCTGAGCTCGAGGGCGGCCGACAGCTTGCCGAGCAACACGGCGGTCGGGCTGCTCTCGCCGCGCTCGACCTTGCTGATCATCGCGCGGGAGACCCCGGACGCCCCGGCGAGCTGCTCCATAGACCAGCCCCGGCGCCGCCGCTCGCCCTGGAGCCGCTTCCCGAACGCATCCCGCTCATCTACTATAGTAGACATGGTTCCACTATATAAGATTCGGCCGGCGGGCGTCGAGGACGCGGAGGCGATCCGCGCCATCCGCAACGACGTGATCGAGCACTCGACCGCGATGTGGACGACGCGGCTGCTGACGCCCGAGGACGGGAAGGCCTGGCTGGAGGAGAACCTCGCCCGCCGCTCCGCCTACGTCGCGGAGACCGGGGGCGACGTCATCGGGTTCGCGAACTGGGCGCCCTGGCGGCCGAAGGACGGTTACCGGCACACTATCGAGGACTCGGTCTACCTGGTCAGCGGCCACCAAGGGCGAGGCATCGGCGCGGAGCTGCTGAGGACGCTGATCGCCGGCGCGAGCGAGTCGGACGCGCACGTGATGATGGCCTGCATCGAGGCGACCAATGCGCCGTCGGTCGCGCTGCACGCGCGGCAGGGTTTCGAGGTGGTCGGCACCGCCCGGGAGGTCGGCCGTAAATTCGGCCGCTGGCTCGACCTGACCATGATGCGACTGGCCCTGTAACTGGCTGCGGGCTAGCTGTTCGCGCAGAAGGCGGCGAGGTCGCGGGCGGTGTCGCGGCTGATCTCCGGGCAGACGGTGGTGAAGGTCTCGACGGCGTGCATGGTGCCCATGACCTGCCGGCACCGGGCGGGGACGCCGGCCGCCAGCAGCAGCCGGTAGAAGTTGACGCCCTCGTCGCGCAGCGGATCGCATTCGTTGACGCTGATGACGACGGGCGGGAAGCCCTCGACGTCGGCCGCGGTCGCGAACGACGGCCAGGCCAGCGGGTTGCGCTCGGTGAAGGCGTCGATGCCGTAGCCAACCGTCGCCCGGTTGGTGTGCACGTCGATGAGGATGCCGTTGTTCTCGGTCGAGGACGGGGAGTCCGGCGTCGGCCACTGGCCCTTGATGAACGGGGCCATCGCGTACAGGCCGCTGATCAGGCCGAGCTCGCCGTCCCGGTTGAGCTTCAGCCCGGTCGCCAGGGTCAGGTTCCCGCCGCCGCTCTCGCCCGCCACGATCACCCGGCCGGGGTCGATGCCGAGGCGGGCGGCGTTGGCGATGACCCATTTCAGGCCGGACACGCAGTCGTTCAGCCCGGCCGGGAACGGCGCCACCTCCGGCACCGAGGACGGCACGACCGCATTGCGGAAGTCGACCATGACGACCGCCACTCCGTGGGCGGCGATCAGCTTCCCCCACCCGCGGAACATCCCGTCGAAGCAGGACAGGTATCCCATCCCGCCGCCGTGGATGTAATAGACGCACGGCAGGGTCTGGTCATTGTCCGGGCGGATCACCTGGAGGTTGATCGTGTTGCCGTCCGGCTGCGAGGTGACCTTCTCGGTGTGGATGCGCAGGCCGGCCGACGGCGCCGCCTCCTCGGTGTCGAACCGCTCCATGAACCGCCTGAACTCCTCCGCCCCGGCCCGGGCTTGTTCGGAGTTGGCCTCGGCCAGCAGGACTTCCCGACTGGCAACGTCGCCTTCCGGCGGGCCTTCCTCGTCGTCGGCCAGGAACGCCCTGACCCTCGGGTCAAGCCGGATGTCGCCTGCGATGTCGCGTGCCATGACCGCAACCTTACTGATTCACGCTGGCCCGGGTTATCGGCGTACGCTCGCCGCGTGCGATTGGACAAGATTGCGATCATCGTTAACGACTACGACCAGGCCATCGCGTTCTTCACCGGCGCCCTCGGCTTTGACCTGGTCGAGGACTCGCCGTCGCTGACCAATGAGGGCCGGCCGAAGCGGTGGGTCGTCGTCCGCCCGCCCGGCGGCGACACCGCGATTCTGCTCGCCCAGGCGGACGGGGAGCACCAGGCGGCGGCCGTCGGGAACCAGGCCGCCGGGCGGGTCGGCTTTTTCCTTGAGGTCCAGGATTTCGACGCCGCTTATCGGCGAATGGAGGCGGCAGGGGTCGAGTTCGTCACCGCGGCGCGCACCGAGCCTTATGGCCGGGTAGCGGTCTTCATCGATATCGCCGGCAATCGCTGGGATCTGCTCGGTCCCGCGCCCCAAGCGGAGTTAATTCCGGCGAAACATTCCATTACATAGCGGAAACCGTGATGCTTCTCATTACGTGCAAGATGCGTGTGACGTGACGTGACGCGCGGGCGGTGTGGGAGGCAACAATGAGCACGGAATCCGAGGACGGGAACGTCGCGGTGAGACCGGTCACCGACACCGGCGATGAGTACGCGGCGTTCAAGGTCGAGCAGCGCGGCATTGACCTGATCCCGCCCGCCGAGCAGAAGATGAAGCCGGCCGGCCTGTTCTGGCTCTGGGCGGGCGGCGTCTTCAACGTGGAGTTCCTGTTCTACGGCACGCTGATCATGACCTTCGGGCTGTCGGTGCCGCAGGCCATCCTGGCGATCCTGGTCGGCAACCTGACCTATGCGTTCCTCGGCTTCGCCAGCCTGCAGGGGCCGAAGACCGGAACGACCGCCTTCATGGTCTCCCGCGCCCCGTTCGGGCAGAACGGGAACCGGCTGGTCGCGTTGTTCAACTGGGGAACCCAGGTCGGGTTCGAGATCGAGGGCGTCTACTTCGTCGTCGTCACCGTGCTGCTGCTGTTCGCGCGCGGGCACACCACGCTGAACGGATCGGGCAAGGTCGGGATCATCATCCTCGCGGTCGTGGTCCAGGCCGCGCTGCCGCTGCTCGGGCACGCCACGATCAGCAAGATCTTCCGGTACATGGCCTACATCTTCATTGTGTTCTTCATCGTCCTCGCGGTCTTCGTCTTCCAGCGGGTGCACCTGTCCACGTTCCACGTGCACCCGGCGTCGCTCGCCGTCTGGACCACCGCGCTGGTCCTGCTGACCTCGGTCGGCGGCCTCGGCTGGACCGAGAACGGGAACGACTACTCGCGTTACCTGCCGCGTGACACGCCCGGGTACAAGACGTTCTGGGCGGCCGCGCTCGGCGGCGCGATCCCCTCGATCCTGCTCGAGATCCTCGGCGTGCTCGCCTACACGGTCACCACCAAGACGGTCGGCCCGGCCGAGTTGCCGATCCCGCAGACGTTCGCCAGCTGGTTCGTGGTGCCGTTCCTGATCTTCGCCATCCTCCAGCTGCTCGCGATCAACACGGTCGACCTGTACTCCTCCGGCGTCACCCTGCAGGCCCTCGGCGTGCCGGTCAAGCGCTGGGGAGCGGTCCTCATCGACTCGGTCGTGTGCGGCGTGGTGGTCGGCATCATCGTGTTCCACGGGAACTTCTACGCCGACTTCGCCGGGTTCCTGCTGTACATCATCGTGTGGCTGTCGGCCTGGTTCGGCGTCTTCATCACCGACTACGTGCTCCGCCGCAGGCGCTACGACGCCGAGTCGCTGGCCGCCGAGCGGGGCGGCCTGTACTGGCGCAACGGCGGCGTGCACTGGCCCGCGATCATCGCGCTCGCGGCCGGGATCGTGGCCGCGCTGATGTGGATCAACGCCGCCTACGACGTGCCGTCCTACACCGGCCCGATCTCCAACCACTTCCCGGGTCTGGTCGGCGGCGACTTCAGCTGGGCGCTCGGCATCATCGTGAGCTCGCTGGTCTACTGGGCGCTGGCGACGCGGGGTGTGCGCAAGGAAGCCGACGCCACCCCGGACCCGGCGGCCGCGCCGCCGGCGGCGGAGGCGACGGCCGCGTGACGGTCACCGTCGACGCGTTCATCGCCGGGCTGCCGAAGGCCGAGCTGCACCTGCACATCGAGGGCACCCTCGAACGGTCGCTGTGCGCGGAACTGGCGGTACGGAACGGCATCGCGGTGCCGGACGTGCCGCCGTTCCACGACCTCACCTCGTTCCTGGTCGGCTACTACGCGAGCATGCAGGTGCTGCGGGCCGAGGCGGACTTCTATGACCTGGCGATGGCGTACTTCCGCACGGCGCGCGCGCAGAACGTCGTCTACGCGGAGGTGTTCTTCGACCCCCAGGCGCACACCAGCCGAGGCGTGCCGTTCGCGGCCGTCATCGGCGGGCTCGACCGGGCCCGGCGCGACGCGTTCGATCAGCTGGGGCTGCGCGCGCAGCTGATCATGTGCTTCCTGCGCGACCTGACGGCCGACTCGGCGATGGAGACGCTGGCGGCGTCCCTGCCCTACGCGGACAAGATCGTCGGGGTGGGCCTCGACTCCGACGAGCGGGGCAACCCGCCGCTGAAGTTCGCCGGCGTGTTCGCCCGGGCGCGGGCCGAGGGATACCGGCTCACGATGCACTGCGACGTCGACCAGGAGGACGCGGTCGGGCACATCTGGCAGTGCCTGGACGAGATCGGCGTCGAGCGGATCGACCACGGCGTCAACTGCCTGGAAGACGCCGCGCTGGTGCGGCGGCTGACGGCCGACCGGATCGGGCTGACGGTCTGCCCGGTCTCCAACGGCTGGGTGACCGACAGCGTGAAGGTCCCGCAGCTGGCCGCGATGCTCGACCAGACGCTGCTGGCCACGGTGAACTCCGACGACCCGGCCTACTTCGAGGCGTACGTGAACGACAACTTCGCCGCGGTGGCCGGGCACGGCGGGCTCACCACCGACCACCTCACCAAACTGGCCCGCAACTCGTTCGAGATCGCCTGGCTGCCCGCCGCCGAGCGCGCGGGCTATCTCGACTTGGTCGACTCCTACGCCGCCGCGGGCTGAGCGGCCACTTCCCTACGCGCGGTCGGCGGGCCGGGGGCGTGGCCGCGTGACTGCTCCGTGCCGCCTCTGCTCAGCCTTCGTCCGCATCCTGTCTCGAGCCACGAACGCGAAGACAGTCGACGCCATCGTGGTGCCGAGGGCGGATCCCAGCAGCGCGCTGAGGTCGACGCCGGGAGCCCAGATCCACTCGCCCATGATTACGCCGAAAAGGGTGCCGGCCACTATGACCGCGTCCCAGACCAGAACGAATTGCCAGGTTCGAAGCCCGCTCAGCCACGCCTCTGCTCTGCTGCGCCAACCCTGCATGCAACCACGCGCCTTCCCGAGGCGATTCCGCTGCCCCGTGCGCCCTGGTCCATGCGGATAGACCGGGGAGCGTCATCGTGTGGAGTGGGAGGGTTTCCTCAGTCACGCTCGCGCCACCGCACCGCGCGGTCTTGCTTGCTACGATGCCGCGCATGGAAATCTTCGCCGCTTGGCGCTTCCGCCTCTGAGGGTCGGCTCGCTGCCGTATCCAGGGTGCGAGCTGACTGTCGATGTCTGTCTCATCCAGTTATCGACCCTCAGCCTGAGAGGCACACACCCATGCTCATCCGCTCGTTCGACGAGTCTGACCGCGCACGCCTGACCGAATTGACCATCGAGGCGTTCCGCCCCGTCTTCGAGGACGTCTACCCGGCGTTGCTCGGCGAGGTCATCTTCGCCAACCAATGGCGCAACTGGCGCGAGGACTACCACACGGAGGTCGCCGGCCTGCACGACCCGCAGGCTCACAAATTCGTCGCGGTCGCCGAGGTCGACGGCGCCATCGCCGGCTACACCGGCTGGCGGGTCGACCCGGACACCAAGTACGCCTGCATCGAGATCCTGGCCGTGGACGCTGGCCACCGCCGCAGCCACGTCGGCGCCGCACTGTGCGAGCACGCGTTCGCGCAGATGCGCGCGCTCGGCGCGGAGATGGTGGAGATCAGGACCGGCGCCGACGACTTCCACACGCCGGCCAGGGCCCTGTACGAGAGCCTTGGATGCATCCAGTACCCGACGGCGGCCTACTACCGGGAACTCTGATCAGGTGACCCGCTGGTGAGTCAACGGCCGGTCGGCGCCGCGTCATCATGACGTGGCGCCGACCGGCCAAGCGGCGCACGCAATCAATTCGACCCCGCTCGCCCGGCCTGGTACCGTCGCGACCTTGTTATCGCAGACGGGAGCCACTCGGATCCGCGTGCGGCCGCCCGGCAGTTCCCCGGCTGAGAGTTGGTGTCGTCAGTGGCATGCCGTTTCAGTGAACTGGTGATCAAGTGCCGCGACGTCGGGCTGATGGCGCGGTTCTGGTGCGAGGTCCTCGACTTCGTCGAGCTCGATCGCGATGGGGCTATCTACATAGAGGTAGGCCCGCGCGAGGGGTTCGGCGGCCCGCAGCCGACGCTCTTCCTCATCCACAACGACGAGCCCAAGAACGAGCGCGCCCGGCTGCACATCGACGTCAACCCGACCGACCGCGATCAAGACGCCGAGCTCGAGCGCCCGCTGGCCGCCGGGGCGAAGCTCGCCGACATCGGTCAGCCCGCGGACGCGTCCTGGCACGTCCTGGCCGATCCCGAGGGCAACGAGTTCTGCCTGCTCAAGCCTCGCCTCAACCCGCTCTGAGGGCGCTTCGCCCCAGCGCGGCCGGCTGCGCCGTTTCGTGGCGGCGGGTCGCGGCCCAGCAGAGCAGACCGGCGACGGGGAACGCGGCCGCGGTCAGGGTGGCGCCGGTCCAGCCCCACGCCTCGTAGGCCTGAGCGCCGGCGAAGGAGCCGAGGGCGCCGCCCGCGAACATCGTGGTGATGTAGACGGTGGTGAGGCGGGAGCGCGCCTCCGGCAGCAGGTCGTAGATCACGCTCTGGTTGATGACGTGGGAGCCCTGCACGCAGGCGTCCATCACCAGCACGCCGACGACCAGCAGCGCGAGACTGACCCAGCCCAGATGCGCGCCGCCCAGGCCGATCGGTATATAGGAGAGCGCCAGGAGCGCCAGCGCCAGCCCGCTGGCCGGCCAGCGCAGCGTCGGGCGAGCGTCGATGGCACGGCCGCCGGCCAGCGAGGTGATCGCCCCGGCCGCCCCGACCAGCGCGAACAGCCCGATCTCGAGCTGCGAGAAGCCGTACTGGGGGCTGGCGAGCAGGAACGTGATCGTCGTCCAGAAGCAGCCGAAGCTGCCGAACCCGCACGCCCCGATCAGCGCCCGCCAGCGTAGCGCCGGCTCGGCCCGCGCGACGTCGAGGACACCGCGGAGCTGAGCCCGGTAGGTGATGGTGAGCTGCCTGCCGTGATCGGGCAGGGCCCGGCGGAGCATGATCGTGGTGAGGGCCATCGCGACCGCGGCGACGCCGTAGACGGCGCGCCAGCCGGCCAGCCCGGCCACCACCCCGGCGAACGTTCTGGATAGCAGGATGCCGATCAGCAGGCCGCCCATCAGCGTGCCGATCACCTTGCCGCGCTCGGCGTCGCTGGCCAGCGTGGCCGCGTACGGCACCAGCATCTGGACGACGACCGAGGTAATCGCCGCCAGCGCGGCGGCCACGGTGAGCAGCGGGAAGCTCGGCGCGACGGCGCAGCCGACGAGGGTGACCGTGCAGACGGCGAGCAACGCGGTCAGCAGCGGACGGCGCCGGGTGATGTCACCGGCGGGCACGATCAGCAGCAGCCCGACCGCGTAGCCGAGCTGGCTCGCCGTCACCAGCAGCGACGCGGTGCCCTGGCTGACATGCAGCGAGGTGCCGATGGAGTGCAGCAGCGGCTGGGCGTAGTACAGGTTGGCGACCGTCACCGCGCAGGTCACGGCCATCAGCCGGACCAAGCCGGGAGAAAGCTGACCGGCCGCGGGGACCCGCCCGGCTGGTCCCCCGCCGCCCGTGCCCGACGCTAGCTCACTGGTTCCCGCGTCTTGACGCCCTCGCATTACCCTCCTGTCAGACCCCCTGGCCCAGCGTAAGCGGCAACTCGTTAGCCGAGGCAACTATTCCCCCGCGCCCACGAGGGCGGGGGCGCGCCAGGGGGGTGGTTCGGGGGTGCTTTTGGGGGGTGGCGGGGTCGGCGGACGGGACCCGAGCCCGCTTCGACGGCGGCGGTAAGCTGGCGGACGTGCCGCCGTCCCCTGCCAGCGAGGAGCTCGCGCGCGCCGCGCTGGAGTGGCTTGAGGCCACGGCGGTGGCCGACGGCGACGGCGTGTGGTGGAGCGGGAAGCCGAGCTCGGCCGAGCCGGACCCGACCCTGTATCACGGGACCGCGGGCATCGCGCTTGCCCTGCTCGAGGCGGACGCGCACTTCGGCGGCGGGCGCTGGGGCGAGCTGGCGGTGCGCGGGACCCGCTGGCTGGCGGCCGCCGTGGACACCTGGGACAGCGCGAGCTATCCGGCCCTGTACTTCGGCACCGCCGGGACGGCGTTGGCGCTGCACGAGGCGGCCGGGCGGCTGGGCGACGCCGGTGCCCGCGCCGACCGCGACGACGCCGAGGCCTGGCGGGCGGCGGCGATGCGCGGGCTGGCGGGGGTTCGCGCGGCGTTCGACGGCGAGCGC
>Ga0302325_10013011_pt1 | contig 17798 bp, 14 predicted proteins | sample Palsa_T0_2_FD_201948 | JGI IMG/M metagenome (GOLD analysis project Ga0302325, IMG submission 201948) | Peat permafrost microbial communities from Stordalen Mire near Abisko, Sweden - Palsa_T0_2 | ecosystem: Environmental > Terrestrial > Soil > Palsa > Peat permafrost | place: Sweden: Abisko...
GTCGACAATACGCCGACCCACTCCTACATGCGGTACCTCTACAAGTACCCTCAGGCCGCCTACCCCTACGACGATCTCGTGTCGACGAATCGAACGCGGTCGAAGACTGAATTCGAGTACGAGCTCCTCGACACCGGAGTCTTCGACGAGGACCGCTATTTCGACGTCGAGGTCGAGTATGCGAAGGCCGGCCCCGAGGACGTCCTCATGGCAGTAACGGTGCACAATCGGGGACCGGACGCCGCCGACATCCACGTTCTTCCTACGATCTGGTATCGCAATACCTGGTGGGATGGTCTCACCGACCGCCCCTCGCTCCAGCTGGACCAAGCAGGACGGATTCTCGCCAGGCACCACGCCCTGGGCGACTGGGTCGCCACGGCATCGGAGGAGGCGACCTGGCTCTTCACCGAGAACGAAACCAACGCAGCAAGGCTCTTCGGTGGTGAAAATCTGACCCCCTTCGTCAAGGATGGAATACACGACTTCTTGATTGCTGGCAGGACCGACGGCGTGAATCCAGCGGGTCTCGGGACCAAGGCCGCCGCTCATCACAGGTTGAGCGTGCCAGGGGGCAGGTCACAAAGGGTGATCCTGCGCCTTCATCGGGACGATCTGTCCGTTCCGCCGGGCGAGCGTCTCGGCCCCGGTTTCGATGAGCTGCTCAGGCTCCGCCGCCAGGAGGCCGACGAGTTTTATGCCGCCCTCACGCCGTCCGGAATCAGCGACGACGCCGCCGCGGTCATGCGGCAGGCGCTGGCCGGGATGCTCTGGGGAAAGCAGTTCTACTACTTCGACGTCGACCTGTGGTTGCAAGAACACGACGCCCATCCGCTACGCGGCCCTTCTCGGGACCTCCGAAACATGCAGTGGTACCACATGCTGAACGGCGACATCATTTCCATGCCGGACAAGTGGGAGTACCCATGGTATGCCGCATGGGACCTGGCCTTTCACTGTGTGCCGCTCAGCATGGTCGACCCCGCCTTCACGCGCAACCAGATTGCGCTGATGCTCTCAGACGTCTACCTTCACCCGAATGGCCAGCTTCCAGCGTATGAGTGGAATTTCGGTGACGTCAACCCGCCGGTGCACGCGTGGGCCACGCTTTTCGCTCACCACGCCGCGCCCCACCAACAGGGGGGAAGCGACGTCGACTTCCTTCGCGACGCGTTCAAGAAACTGCTCGTCAACTTCACCTGGTGGGTGAACCGCAAGGACCCGTCTGGTCGCAACCTCTTCGAGGGGGGATTTCTCGGCCTCGACAACATCGGCGTCTTCGACCGCAGCGCACCGCTACCAACGGGGGGCCAGTTGGAGCAGGCGGACGGGACGGCGTGGATGGCGCTCTTCAGCCAGAACATGTTGGAGCTGGCCATCGAACTGGCCACTGTCGATCCGAGTTACGAGGACCTCGCCCTGAGGTTCGTCCAGCACTTCTTCCAGATAGCGGGGGCAATGGATCGCGTGGGTCAGACCTCCGACGAGATGTGGGATGAAGAAGACGGGTTCTTCTACGACGTGCTTCGCCTTCCCGATGGCACCGCGACGCGGCTCCGCGTTCGTTCGATGGTTGGCCTTATCCCTCTCTGCGCCGTGGCGATAATCCAGCCGGAGACCCTCGATCAATTTCCCAGGCTGGTCCAGCGGGTGCAGACCTATCTTGAACGCAATCGCGACTTATTGGTCAATTTGGCCGATCCCGCGAAGCGCGGAGTCAACGGTCACATCATGCTCTCGGTGCTCAACGAGGAGAAGCTGCGCCGGGTGCTCACCCGGATGTTGGACGAAGAGCGGTTCCTCAGCCCTCACGGCGTTCGCTCCTTGTCCCGCTCCCATCTGGAGGAGCCGTACGTCTTCCAGGTCGAAGGCCACCAATACGTGGTGGGTTACCTGCCGGCGGAATCTGATACGGGCATGTTCGGTGGAAACTCCAACTGGCGCGGACCGGTCTGGTTCCCGATCAACTTGCTCATCATCCGCGCCCTGCTGCAGTACTACCGCTACTACGGCGACTCCTTCACAATCGAGTGCCCGACGGGCTCGGGCCATGAGATGACCCTCTTCGAGGTGGCGAAGGATCTGGCAGACCGACTCATCGCCATCTTCCTGCAAAACGAGGAGGGCTCCCGACCCGTATATGGCGCGACTGAAAAATTCCAGAAGGACCCGTACTGGCGCGACTTGTTGTCCTTTCATGAGTACTTCCACGGTGACAACGGGGCGGGCATCGGCGCCAGCCACCAGACCGGCTGGACCGGGACGGTGGCGCGCCTGATCCAGCTTTTCGGCGAGGTCACTCCGGATACTGCGCTCCACACCCGCAGCACTCTCCTGGCACACGGCCCACAAGGGTCGCCGGCCACTTCAGGGCCTTGACCGCACCACGCTCGGCAGGGTCAGGCGAGATGTCGGGCCCATGGCCGGCCCACCCGGTGATCTACGAATTGAGTACCTTGCCGTGGCTCAACGAGATCGCGGCTCGAAGTGGACGACCGGTCACCCTCGACAGCGTCCCCGCTGCTGAGTGGGACGGCGTTGCACTTCCCGGAGTCGACGCCGTCTGGCTCATGGGTGTGTGGGAACGCAGTCCGGCCGGCCGGGCCATCGCTCAGCATGACCGTGCACTTCGCCAAGAACTCTACGAACTCTTGCCGGACGCGACGGACGCCGACATAGTCGGCTCTCCTTATTGCGTTCGCAGCTACCGGGTGGACCTTCTATTCGGTGGTCCCGAGGGGCTCTCGGTGGCCCGGGCGGAACTGGCAGCACGCGGAGTGCGGGTCCTCCTTGACTTCGTTCCCAATCACGTGGCGCCTGACCACGATTGGGTGACGGCGCACCCCGACTACTTCGTGCGAGGGACCGAGGCGGACTTGGGCGTCGAACCGCCGGCGTTCATGAAGACGGACGCCGGGGTGATCGCCCTCGGACGAGACCCGTACTTCCCTCCGTGGCCCGATGTCGTCCAGCTTGACCCGACGCGGCCTTCCCTGCGAGCAGCGGTAATCGAGACCCTTTCGGATATCGCCAGTCAGTGCGACGGAGTTCGCTGCGACATGGCGATGCTGCAGCTCGACGACGTCGTTGCGCAAACCTGGGGCGACCGGGTGGGTCCGACGGGCGCCGTGCCCTACTGGACGGAGGTGACCAGGGCGGTGCAGACGCTCCACCCAAATTTTCTTTTCGTCGCCGAGTCCTACTGGGACAGGGAGCCGGATCTGATCGCCCAGGGTTTCGACCACTGCTACGACAAGCGCCTCTACGATCGCCTTGTGTCCGACAGCGCGGGCTCGGTGCGGGATCACTTGGCGGCCGATCCCGAATACCAGAGACGCTTGGTACGGTTCCTGGAGAACCACGACGAGCCCCGGGCGGCGGCAGTCTTCCCCGCCGACCGTGGAGAGGCGGCCGCCGTGGTGGTCGCCACCCTACCGGGCGCACTTCTGCTGTTCCAAGGTCAGTTCGCCGGCCGGCGGCACCACATGCCCGTCCAACTCGCGCGATGGCCCGCCGAGCCGCCGAGTGCCGTCCAGGAGGCCCTATGGCGACGACTGCTGGATTTGTCAGTGGGAGAGGGATTGCGGTCGGGACGGTGGAGCGTGCTCGGGGTCAGCGGCTGGCCGGACAACGACAGCTGCCGCAACCTCCTGGCCTGGCAATGGGAAGGGGAGCATCACCGGCACCTGATCGTGGTGAACTTCTCGGGCACGTCAGCAGATGGGTTGGTCCACGTCGAAGGCACAACTGGGTCCGACTGGGACCTCACCGATGTCCTCGATGGCCAGTCCTACCAGAGAGCGGGCGCAGACATGGACCCGGCCACTGGTGGGGGTCTCTACGTGTCACGAGGGCCGTTCGAGGCACACCTGTTCCGGCTGATCAGGATCGCCGACGCGGATGTTGCGGCCTCGTCTTCCGATCTCGAGTGAAAAGCACGCCAGTGATTACGACTTGACGATCGCTTCCGGCCGGTCATCGGCCCCGTGTATCGCCCGGGTCGCTAAACGACCGGTGGATCACCGCCTCTTCGGCGGCCCAGATCGCCGGTGAACCCGGCGAGGATCCGACACTTCTCACCGACGACACTGATGGCTACGTCGCGTAAAAGCGCCTTGACCTGGGGTCTTAGTGGAAGTGATGGGGCTCGAACCCTCGGCCTTCACGTTGCGCATGTGGCGATCTCGAGCAATCTGACCAGATGACTGAAGTGAGCTCCCGGCCAGAGAAGCCTTGAGCCTTCGGGCTCGATCATGGCCCCTCCACTCCCATCTCGATAAGGTCGCGTAAGGTCAGGCTGTCGAGACCTGCGCTTAGGGGGTAGCCGTGCGATTTGGTCTGTTCTTGATGCCCGAACCGTTCCCGTGGTCCAACTGGACGCTGTCATATGACCTGAAGCTCGAGGAGATGGCGCTGGCCGATCGACTCGGTTACGACGAGGTTTGGGTGGGCGAGCACCACACTGGCGCCTACGAGAACATCCCCGCCCCCGATATCTTCCTCGCCAAGGCGTCGGCGGTGACCCATCGGATCGCGCTCGGTACGGGGACGATCAACCTGCCCTATCACGACCCCTTCATGGTCGCCGAGCGGCTCGCTTTCCTGGACCACTTGACTCACGGCCGGCTCATATACGGTTTCGGCGGCGGTGGCCTGGTCAGCGACAAACGGTTCTTCCAACTCGACCCAAGCGAGGGCACGCCCCGCCTCCGGGAAGCCCTGGACATCATCGAGGCCCTCTACGCGTCCACTGACTACATCAACTTCGACGGCAAGTTCTGGAACCTCAACCACAAGCGAATCCAGGTGCGGCCCTACCAGGAGTTCCCGCAGTTCGCCATCGCCGGCATGTCCGGAGTGCACAATTTCGACCTGTGTGGAAGCCGGGGCTACAGCGCGCTGAGCATCTATTTCACGCCCGCCCGGATCGAGTCCAATCCGGGCATGCCCGACCTGCGCAGCCAGGGGGCGGCGCTGGCCGAGGCGGCGCAGCAATCGGGGCGGGACCCGGAGCAGGCCCGCCGAGATTGGCGCATCTGCCGCGAGGTCTATGTCTCGGACTCCAAGGACGCGGCGATGAGCGAGATAAGGGAGAGCTTGCGTCAGTCCTACGACTATCTGTTCAAAATCGGCCTTGCCCCCCTTATGAAGCGCGACGCCGCCATGCCCGACGCCGAAGTCACCTTCGACTGGATGGTCGAGAACATTCCCTGGATCATCGGCTCCCCCGCGGAGTGCAGAGCCCAGATCAACGACCTGCACGACGATCTCGGCGGCTTCGGGACGCTCCTCTTCAACTCCCGCGAGTGGGTCACCAGCGACCGGTGGAACCGGTCCCTCGAGCTGTTCGCCCGCTACGTCGCCCCGCACTTCAGCCGCCGGGACGACCAACGCTTCCGCACCGAACTGGCCGACGACGCTCTCGGCGGAGGTTGACCGGAGCCTCCCCGTCACCTCCTCGGGCGGAGCTACGCCGTGGGACCACCTCAATCCCCGAGGCACCGAGGCTCCATAACTAGGGAAGCGTGGTGGCCCAGTCCGTCAGGATTCGGGCGAACAACGCCGGGTCCTGCCCGTGCATGGAGTGGCCCATCTGGGGGAACGACTGGTACGAGATAGGTTGCCCGGTGGCGGTGACCAGCTCGATCACCCGAGCCGCTTGCCCTTCGGAACTCGCACCCATCTCGTCGCCCGATGCCTCATCGGTGCCCCGGAAGTGGTGGGTGTACAAGACAGGGACATTGACGCGGGCCAACATGGTGGTGTGGTTGCAGCTGGCGCTGATGGTGCCCTCCCAGCAGGCGCGGGCCCACTCGGGGTCGTACTCCTTCATGTTCTGCGGCACACCGCCCGCGAACATGGCACCAAAAGGGGCCATCCAAGGGGAGACCTCGCGGGCGAAGTTCGCCGCCATGCCCTCGGTGTCGCCCACGGACCACTGGTCGCCCAGGTACCTCGACGAAACGGCGAACATGCGGCCAATGCCCCGGTCGATCCCCTGCCCGACCTCCGGATGGGCTTCGCAGTGGAAGAGCGGCGGGTCCTCGTAGTGCGCACCGCGGACCTGGCCCGGCTTGGCGTAGGCCGAGAGCCAGGCTGCCAGCACGCCACCGGAGGACAGCCCGCTCACCACGGTCGGTCGACCGATGACCTGGTCGATGAACCGGACCAGATCGTTGCCCATGTTGTCGAAGGTGTAGCGGCCCGGGGTCCACGACGTACGCCCTTGGCCCCGCAGGTCGATGGCGTAGCAGCAGAAGTGCTCGGCCAGAAGGGGGAGGGCCTGTTCGTAGCCCCACCATGACTCGGTTTGGCCGGGAACGAGCAGGAGGGCCGGTCGGGCCGCGTCGCCGGCGGTGGCATAGTTCATCCGGATCTCGCCCAGGTCGGCCAGGTGCTCCTCCAGGGCATGCGGTACGAAGTCGTCAGCCCGATCCTCTGCTTCATTCCCCTTGCTCATGCGTCCTCCATCATTCCGGTCGCTCACGGCGTCGGCGGCCGCCTTCGCTCTTCTCGTTGTCCCACCATTAGACGTACCCGGGGTCTCGATCTCATCGTGGCCGGAGAACATCTCCGGCGCCTCCTCGCTGCCTGGCGCGCGGTAGTGGAGGCGCTGGCGGCCCCACTGCCCTTGTTCGGATCCGCCCGGAGACATCCACCAGGGCGCCGGCTACGCCTGGCGATCGATGTGCTTTGCAGGTTGGATGCCAGATCAGCTTTCGCCTAGCGTCCTCAACGCATACCTAGGGAGGAACCATATGGGGAGGCTCGACGGCAAGGTCGCGATCGTGACCGGGGCGGGAGGCGGCATCGGGCGGGAGCATGCCCTCCTCCTGGCCGCGGAAGGAGCGCTCATAGTGGTCAACGACACCGGTCTGCGGACCGGCGCCGACGCGGCGTCCGTGGCTGCCGAGATCACCGAAGCGGGCGGGACAGCGGTGGCGAGTACCGCATCGGCCACCTTCGACGGGGCTGCCGAGATCGTCCAGACCGCGCTGGACTCGTTCGGCGGGATCGACATCCTCATCAACAATGCCACCGCAGGCGCCATGAACGATCTCTGGGAGTTCACCGAGAAGCAGTGGAACTTCACCGTCGGGGTGAACGTGAGCGGCTATTTCGCCACCATCAAGGCTGCCGCTCCCCACATGTGCCGCAAGGGCGCCGGAGCCATCGTCAACACGAGTTCGGGTTCCGGCTTCGGGCACCCGGCGATGGTCGCGTACTCCACGGCCAAGGAGGGCGTCGTCGGCTTGACCCGCACGACGGCGAAGGAACTCGGTCGCTTCGGTGTGCGCTGCAACGCCATCCGGCCGTTCGCCACCGGCGTGTCGACCGCGGAGTACGCCAAGGACGCCGGCTCGTGGATGAGGGTGATGACTCTTACCATGGGCCCCGAGCCCGGTGTCGAGTCCCATCCCGATTTCGACCCTGAGCAGTTCCCGGCCCGGAAGATCTCACCCCTGGTGGTCTGGCTCTGCACCGACGCCGCAGCCAACATAAACGGCCGCACCTTCCATGTCGGCGGGGACGAGGTGTCGCTCCTGTCGGAGCCGGCCCCGGAGCGCACCGTGACCCAACCCGGTGGATGGGACCTCGACGGCCTCGACGCCAGCGGGCTCGGAGCCGGCCTGACCAACCCCTACACCTTGAATTCGTTCCCGGAGCTGAAGCACTTCAATGGGTGACGGCCCCGTCGCCCCACTACCCGGACGTCATCAGTTCCCCAGCGTCGGCGTGAGCCCGTCGACGTGCATCTCGTAGTACTCGTTGTTGGCCCATGGTCCGACCGCCCCTTCGACCACTTCGCGCACGGCTTCGACCGATTCGCCTTCCCAGATGCAGATGCCGAGGGCGTGATCGCTGGTAGCGGCGTGGATTGGCAACGCCACGCTGGAAGGGAGGCCGGCTTCGAGCGCCTTGGCCTCAGCCGCCTGAAAGCCCTCAGGGTCATGGATTCGATGGATGACTGTCACAAACATGGGTTTCCCTTCGATTCGGAGGTGCTGCTGCGTCGGAGTACGCAATCCCAGTCTCCCGATGCGTCGTTACAGGAGCGCGTCACTTCAATACGGATGCGGATGTGGTGGGAAATCCCGGGGCAGCTACTTCGAGTCCGGGTCTGCTCCTCTACGCCTACTCTGTGCGGCGCATTCGATCGCCAGTTCGGGTTGCCCGAAAGAGCTGCCTGGTGACCCGGCCCTGCCCCTCCACCCCTGGCGCGCCCCGTACTTCCGCCAGGCGCGATGGCTCCCCTGGACAGATCCACGCACGATTGGATCTCGTCGCACGAGGTAATCGGCGACAGGGGCGATAGACGCACATGGTCCGGAAGGTAATCCAAAGAGACTCACTTCGGAAGGTGGATGGCAGCCCGAATCATGGTGTCGCCCGAGCGAGCACGGTCATCGGCCCAGGTGGGACAATGCTTCCGTGACCTTCCCGGACGCGACACCAGCCTCGGTGCACGTACTGGGCGCCGTATACGGGGTGACTCCCGAGGGGGTGAACATCAACGTGCCCAGCGCAAGTCAGCGCCGGCTCCTCGGGCTGCTGGCGATACATGCGCCGCGACAGTTGCGAGCGGAGTGGCTCGCCGAGGCACTCGGTGTCACGGCCGGAGCGCTCAGGACGACGGTGTCGCGCCTCCGGTCGACCATCGGACGGGCCACGTTGCGCACGACAAGCACAGGCTATTCGTTGGAAGGCGACGTCGATGCCTCCCTGTTCTGCCAAGCAGTGGCGAATGCAGACAAAACGGCCGACAAGCTGGGGGCGCTGGAGGAAGCGCTCGCGCTTTGGACGGGACCCGTCCTCGAGGAGTTCCAAGGTGAAGAGTGGGCCAGGGGGGAATCCGCCCGTCTGACCGAGATCCACGCCGCCAGCGTGGACAACTACGTCGACCAACTGATTTCGGCCCACCGGGCAACTGACGCCATCGCGGCGGCCGAAGTCCAGATCGGTCGATATCCGTACCGCGATCGTTCGCGGGGCCTGCTGATTCGGGCCCTCGCCCTCGCTGGTCGCCAAGCCGATGCCCTACGAGCGTTCCAGGCCTACCGATCGCTGCTGGTCGAAGAGTTCGGCACTGAGCCCTCGCCCGAGGTTGTCCGGGTCGAAGGTCGGGTGGCGACCGGGTGGACCGGTGTCGACGCAACCTCCGAGGTATTAGCGCCGCTCGGGACGGTTGACATACCGCTACCCGCAAACTTGGCACACCGCGTCGCGTTCGTCGGCCGTCTCGCTGAACACGAAGCGATCCGGTCTCAGCTGGCCTTGGTGGGAGAGTCCGGCCTGCGGTGCGTCGTGGTGGGCGGCGAGGCGGGGATGGGCAAGACTACGCTGCTCGCCGAGTTCGCCCACTCAGTGACGTCCTCGGCTGCGGCGACCGTGCTCTACGGCCGCTGCGACGAGACCGGCGTACCGCTTGAACCGTTTCGCTCGGTGCTCGACGCGTGCGTCGAGCACGCACCCCTCGACCTCCTGACCGAACACGTGGCCCAGTTTGGCGGCGAGCTGACGCGCCTCTGCGCCCGCTTGAAAACGCGGGTTCCGACGACGCCGGCCCCGACTGGCTCGGACGACGGCACCGAACGATTCCTCACGTTCGATGCGGCTGCTCACCTGCTGCGTCGAATCGCGAGCGCCAGACCGCTAGTCCTCATTCTCGACGACCTGCAGTGGGCAGAACCGACGGCGCTCCTCCTGCTTCGTCAGCTCGTCCGCACATCGTCCGACACGCCGATCCTCATTCTCGTGAGCCGGCGCGATCCCGGGGAGCAGATATCCGACCACTTGCGCACCGCGCTCGCCGAGCTCGAGCATGGCGAGATAAGTCATCTCCAACTGACGGGCCTGAACGAAGCTGAGCTGGCTGAGATGGTTGTCGCGGCTACGCGTGCGGTACCTGATCCCGAACTACGCCGTGTCACCGGAAGATTGCGAGAAGAGACGGCAGGAAATCCGCTCTATGCATCGCAGCTGGTCCGTTACTGGATGGACCTGGGCCGGGCGGCTGGAGCACATCAGGGCCAGCAGGGTCGCCCGACGATAGTGATGCCTGACGGCATCCCCCCCAGCCTCCGCGAGGTCGTCTGGAGCCGTGTGCGGACCTTGGGCCAAGACGTGTTCGCCGTGCTGGCTGCCGCATCGGTCCTCGGGCTGGAGTTCCCCGAAGACGTCCTTCTCGAGACGCTCGACCTGCCGGAAGCGACGGTGCGCAGGGCCCTCGACGCCGCGGTGGCGGCGGGAATTCTCATCGACCTGCGATCGGTGCGCCGGGCGATGCGATTCGTGCACGCGCTAGTCGCCAACGCGATGTACTCCGAGATCGGCCCCTCGAGTCGTGCCCGCATGCACGAACAGGTTGTGCGTGCCCTGAAAACGGGCGGCGAGGCTCTCCGTCCTGATGTTGTTCTGCAACTGGCCAGGCATTGTGCCCTGGCTGGCCTGCCCGAAGAGGCGCTTCACTGGTCGGTCTCAGCCGGCGATCATGCCTTCGCGCACCTCGCTCCGACGGAGGCAGCGCACCACTACCAGGTCGCGCTGGAAGCGGCCCAGGCGTTGGGTCGGTCCGACGCCCAACGCGCCGATCTCCTGGTGCGACTCGGCCATGCACAGTTCCGAGCGGGTGACCCACAGGCTCAAGCCAACCTGAGCGAAGGAGCAAAGCTGGCGCTGCAAAGCGGCCAACGCCAAACGCTGGTCCGAGCCGCATTAGTGGCTGACCTGGGTGTTCCCCGGGTGGCCGGTTTCGTTCAGGAGTCGGAGATCGTTGAGTCCGCGCTAGAGGTCGTCGACCCGGCGGACACCGCCACCTACGCCCGTCTCCTGGCTCTCCTGTCCAAGAGCCTGACCTTCACCCCCGATGTAGAGCGGCGGGTAACACTGGCTCATCGCGCCCTGCATATGGCCGGAGAGAGCGACGACCCCTCACTCCTCGCCGGCGTCGCGCCTGCGGTGCTGGCCGCGCTCTGGGCCCCCGGCAATGAGCGCCTACGCAATGAGGTGGCGGCAAGAGCGCTCTCGGCTGCGGAGACGTCAGGAGATCCACTGATGCAGTTCAGCGTGAACCTCGCCGCGCGCCAGGTTGCGATCGAATCGGGAGATCCCGTGATGGCCGCGCACAACCTGGCCCGGCTTCGGGCGACCGCGCAAAACGTGGGAGAGCCCTACCTGCGGTGGATCATCGTGGTGGCCGAGACGTTCGAGGCGATGATGGCGGGACGGCTCTCCGACGCCGAGGCACTGGCCTCGGAGGCACTCGACTTCGGCCTGCAGATTGGCGCCAGCGATGTGTTCGCCATCTACGCGGCGCAGTTCTTCGTGCTGCGTACCTTCGGCGGCCGTCACTCAGAGCTGTTCCCTCTGGTGGAGCAAGCGGCTCGCGAAAATCCCACAGTGCTTCCCTTCAAGCTGGCGTACGGGATCATTTGCGCCGCAGTGGGTCACACTGACGCCGCTCGCGATATCCTGGCCGAGGGGCTCGAGAGTGGTTTTGTCGAACTCGGCGCCGACAACTTCTGGATGACCTCGGTCATCGCCTACGTCATCATCGCCCTGGAACTCGATGACCGCGGAGCGGCTGCCCAGCTGCTGCCGGTCATCGAGCCCTATGCGTCCGTGATCTCATTCAACGGCGCTACCAGTCAGGGACCGGTCAGTGCCTACGCGGGAAAGCTGGCATCCCTATTGGGTCGCCATGACGAAGCTGAAAGCCACTTGAAGGCGGCGCTGTCAACAACCACGGCGTTCGGCTGGACCTACCACCGGGCCACGACCCTGTTTGCCCTGGCGCTGGCGCAGCACCGCCGTCTGGGCGAGCTCAACGAGGAAGGGCGGTCCTGGCTCTCGCAGTCGTCCGAGCTCTGCCGGGCCCACGGATTCAAGAATTGGATTGCCCAGATCGACGATCTGGCCAGGCATCGCCCCCACGTCGGCGACCTCATGGCGCCTCACCCTCGGAAGTGACGCGCGGGTGACGCGAGGTCGGCCGCAGGATTACCTCGAGGCCGCAGGCGAAGGTCGCCGGCGTGGCAGAAAAGAGCGGGAGCAATGACGACCCTGATCATCATCCACGAGGTTGACGACGTCGAACACTGGCGCTCCTCCACCAGGCGCGCGGAGTACTTCGGTCCGCTGGGAATCACCACGCGCACCTTCGTCGACCCGGACAAGTCCAACCGGGTGGGACTGATCGTCGAGTGCCCCAGCCTCGAGGCATTCCAGCAGTCCCTCCAGGGTGAGGGAGCCGCCGACGCGATGAAGTTCGACGGCGTCCGCCCCGAGACCCTCCAGATGTTCGTGGATGGCTGAGCCGTGGACGTCATCTCGGCGCTCGAGCAATCGTACGACCAGACGATCGAACTGATCGCCGGGCTCACCCAGGCCGAACTCGACGCTCCCTCCCCTTGCGCGGGCTGGGACGTGCGGGCGACGCTCAACCACATGCTGGGCGCCACATGGATGTTCACCCTGGTCAACCAGGGTCAGGCTGCAGGCGAAGATGCTGGAGACATTCTCGGGGACGATGCCAGCTTGGCCGTCACGGCCGCCGCGAAAGAGAACGTCGCCAGCTGGCGCCAACCCGGTGCCTTCGAAGGCGACCGCTCTTACCCCTTCGGTACGTTTCCGGCGACGGGTGCGGCCATGTTCAACCTCGGGGAGGTGGTCGTGCACAACTGGGACGTCGCCCAGGCCACTGGTCGGGAGTTGGTGATCAACCCGGCCGTGGGGCAAATGGTCTACGACTGGGGCCTCTCGATCCCGCTCGATGACTTCCGCGACTATGGCGCCTTCGGCCCCGAGGTGGTGGTGCCGACATCATCCCCCATCGTTGACCGTCTCGTCGGCCTGCTCGGCCGTCAACCCTGAAAAGAGGACCTCCGTGCCGATACGCCCATCAAAATTCGTGCATGTCGTGTACCGGACGCGTCGCTTCGAGGAGATGCTCGCCTGGTACCAGACCGTGTTCGGAGCCCAGGTCCAGTACCAGGACCCGGCACTCGCGTTCCTCACGTATGACCAGGAGCACCACCGATTCGCGTTCGCGAACATGGATCTGATCGATCCGGGGGGCGGCGGACCCGACGACCGGGGGGTCATCGGTGTTGACCACGTGGCCTACACCTTCTCCTCGTTGTCGGATCTCTTCGAGCTCTACGCGGAGCTGAAGTCCGATGGGATCACTCCTTACTGGTGCGTTCACCACGGCATCACCGTCTCGATGTACTACGGCGACCCCGATGGCAATCAGATGGAGTTCCAAGTCGACTGCTTCGCCGACAACGACGACGCGAACGCCTTTATGCGCCGCGCCTTTTCGATAAACCCGATCGGCGTCGAGTACGAACCCGAAGAGTGGCTCGTTGAGGTCCGATCAGGCACTCCCGGCGAGGACCTGCTCGCCCGCAAGAGTGACCTCCCGGTGTCGCCGATTCGCTCTGCCGTCGGGGCGGGATTCGGGCCGCCCGGCGGATGAGAGCAACCGACTAAATGTCGGACATGGACTCGACGCGCCTGACATCGAGGAGTTCCCGTGCATGATCCGTTCCTCGGCTGACCAGCCGGCAAGAACAGAAGGAGAAGAAAACATGTCATACCTACAGGTACATTTCTGGCCCGGCGGCACCGAGGAGCAGTACGGGGCGATGATCAAGGTTCTGCATCCCGAGGCGGGCCTCCCCAAGGGTCAGCGTTCCCACACCAGCGGACCGGCGGAGGGGGGCTACCTGATCTCGGTCCTCTGGGATTCGAAGGAGCAGAGCGAGGCCTTCATGCAGAACACGCTCCTACCTGCGTTGCCGGTAAAGGGTGGATTCGCAGGGGCTCCAGAGGAGCGGGCGGCCCAGGTCGCTCACCACGACACAATCTGACCTTCGACCTCACGCCCGATCTACCGTAAGACGGCAGCGGGCGCAGTTCGGGATGCTCGCCAGACGGTGAGGCCATTTCTGATCATTTCGCGCCTCGGAGCCCACCCCCGGACTGGCGTTCGGCCGCCGCAGCAGAATCGCCGTGGCGAATGATCGGACCGGCACAGGCGACGTCAGCCCCAGAAGGAGCGGACAGCATCCACCTCGGCTCGACCGATCTCGCGGCCCTCACGTGCCGCCGGACCGCGCGTCGATGGTGAGAGCGGATTCGTGCCGAAGGCAGCCGCTGAGACTTCATTGGCATAGACCACGCGGAGGCATAGACCACGCGGACGTCGGCGGGCGACAGTTGGACGATCTCGTTTTCGAGGTTGCCCCAGGGTTGCGGAGCGTTCTCCTGCGAGGGAGTGATGACAAGAACACGCTCGCAGCCGGCAGCCAGATCGGCGTTGGTGCTCGACCGGACCCCACCATCGATGTAGCGGTGTCCGTTGATGGTGACAGGCGGCCAGATGCCGGGCACGGCACAGCTGGCTGCAACAGCGTCGACGAGATCGACGCCCGAATCCTTCGTGAACACCGTCGGCTGTCCTGTCTCGGCATCGACGGCGGTGAGGAGGAGGGTACTGGGCGGCCAACTCTCCTCCGGCAGCCGGGCGGTGATAGCAGCACGACGAATGGACTCACTGACTGTGGGGGTTTCAAGTGCGAGAGCACCGATGCGTCGGCGTATGTCCTCCGGACCGGTGGCGCCGGTGGTCGCCCTCACGAAGCGAGCCATGAGTTCTTCGAGATTCAGTTCCACTTCGAGTTCGCTTGAGTGCTCGCTCAGTTGGGCCGAGTACAGATCCTCAATCGGCATTCCGGTGGTAATCTGCGCAGCTACAGCCGACCCGGCCGAGGTGCCGATGACGACGTCCGCACTCCGCAGACTGATCAACAGAGCAGGATCTACATCATCCATCCCGCGGAGAACGCCGAGCTCCCAGGCAATACCGGCCACGCCTCCGCCGGCCAGGACGAGGGCGCGCTTCACTGTGTCGACACCGCTATTGGGTCAATACGCACTGGACTAAATCCTACGCTGGACGAAAGCGCCGCCCTGCTGGGCGCACCCAGACCGCCGATGACCGTCACGCTTCGACGATGTCACCTAGTTTCCAGTTCCGTCGAAATACGGTTGTTAGGCGTTCGCCACGAAGTCCGGCAACCCGCTCGATTACGGCTTCCAGTCGCTTATGGCCTGGACTATGTGCCCCACATCGTCACTAGTCAGGCCATGGTGGGCCGGGAGACTGAGGGCGCGGTCCATGACCCGATCGCACTCCGGCAGCCCATCGTCAGGTTGACGGTGCTCGATGCTCGAAAAGCCTGGTTGACGAAGAATATTTCCCGTCCAGATCATCCGGGTCGGAATGTTCCTCGATTCGAAGTACTCCTGGACGGCTACTCGATCGAGGCCGTCAGCGAGCAAGAAGGGGTACCGCATCCAAGTCGCCTCGACGCCCTCGACAAAGCGCGGGCGAATTACCTTGTCCTCATGTCTGACCATCGCTTCGTCGAAGAGGCTCGCGGTTCGCTGCCGACGCCGGTTGAATTCTTCGACCTTGTCCATCTGAACCAACCCGTAGGCGGCCATTATCTCGGATGGCTCGAAGTTGTATCCCATGTCGTCGAACACGAATATGAGGTCGTAGGGCGTACCGTCCGCCAGAGCGCCGAAGCGATCCTGCGATCCGCGACGACTCCCGAAGAGATACGTCTCCGATCGACGCCCCCATCGACGCCGCACTAGCGTCGCATCGAACCATTCTGGATCATCAACCCCGATCATCCCACCGTTGCCGGCGGCGGTCATCGAATGGGAGCGAGCGAAGCTCGTGACCGAGATGTCCGAGCGCAAGCCTGTCTTTGTTCCGCGCAACAACGCGTGCACAACGTCACAGCTGTCTTCAATCACCAAGAGCCCGTGAGCGTTCGCGATCGCTCGGATGCGATCCCAATCTGGACACCCTCCACACAGGTTCGGGGCGAGGATGGCCTTGGTGCGCGGGCCGATCATAGGTTCGATCTTCTCCGCATCGATTTGGTATGTGTCGGCCTCGACGTCAACGAACACCGGGACGATCCCGGAACGAACGAGCGGGGCGACATCGCTGGAGAATGTCAGTGGTGAGGTGATCACTTCGTCGCCGGGTTCGCAGCCCAATAGATCGACGGCAAGCCACAGGGCCGAGGTGCCGGAGTTCACCATCACTCCATACTCTTTGGCCAGCATTTCGGCACCACGGCGCTCAAACTCGGCGACGCGCGGCCCTAAGTCGAGGGTGCCATTGCGCAGGACGTCGAGAACGGCCTCTATCTCGCGCTCGTCATGGACCGGGCCTGCTTCAGTGATCTGATGAAGTCCTGGATTCATGATTCCTCCTCCATTTGCCTCTCCGCACGGCACGGCATCCGTAGCTCGCACCGAGACCCCGAGCGGGTAGTGATTGCCAGAATGGTCGATCCGTCGCCTCAGACCGTATCTGTCCCCGAGGCCAGTGTCCTCCCACAAGTTGCCGATAAGTCCAGTGGCCTTTCGACCATTGTGTGTCTACAGTCGCGTGCGAAGTCAGAGGTCGGGAAGAGACTTGGGTATCAGGTCGGCAGATGCGTTGCCATCGACTTCGAGCAGCTTTCCTGTAACCCAGGACGCAGCCGGTGACGCGAGGTACAGCACTGCCGCTGCGATGTCCATGGGCACCCCGTTTCGCCGCATCGGCGTGCGCTCCACCATCACTCTCCGCGAATCCTCCGATTGGACATCGAGGTAACGTCGCAGGGCATCGGTCTCAATGGCGCCCGGCAGCACCGCGTTGACGCGGACTCGGGGGGCGAGGTCCATTGCCATCATCCTCGTCAGGTGCGAGATCGCCGCTTTGATGGTGCCATGGGTGAGACCACCACGAGTGGTTCGTGAACCGGCGACGGAACTGATGTTGACAATGGAGCCTCCATCGCGTCGGAGCAGATGGGGAACGGCGAGCCGGCTGAGTTCAAAGGTTGCCGAGACGTTGAAATGGAACGAAGCTTCGAGGTTCTCGATGGTGGTATCGAGGAAAGGGAAGGACTGCGAACCCCCTGCGTTGTTGACGACAACGTCGAGCCCACCGAACGTCGCGACGACCGACTCCACCAAGTCAGGAAGCATCCCAAGGTCGTTCATGTCAGCAGGGAGGACCAAAGCTCGTCGACCACGCCGCCGGATTTCCCCGGCCACCTGGTCGAGGTCCGTGCGAGTTCTCGCCACGATAGCGACATCGGCGCCCGCCTCGGCGAGACCGACCGCAATCCCGGCCCCGATCCCTTTGCCGGCGCCGGTGACAATGGCGACCTTGTCCGTGAGTAGGAATTGCTGCGGCAGCGGCGGCGGGTGGCCTTGACTGGTGGACATCATCCCCTCCCATCAGCTTGTTTGATGCGTTGACGCAGCAAGTTAGTTCGGCTGGCTCCGCCAGGTCAGGCATGCCTCCATGTACCCGCCGCGTCCTGGGGCAATCCGAACGGCGGTGACCACCAAGACGAGCGTTATCTTGAAACTCAGAATGATTCGAAGACCCCGCACCGGACCGGACTCGCCGCTTCCGGGAGGGGGAGGTTCGCTCGCGGGTGAGCTGACTTTCTCATCATGCGGTCCCGGTCGCCCTCACGTGAACCCGCATGGGCGTCCAAATCCTTGAACGTCTATCTTACTTTCGGCAAGCAGGTGGCGCCGTTAAGGTAGGGGGAGGGAACGCGATGACCGACAACGCTGATGTGGTCACGACCGCCGGCACGGTGCGTGGCAGCAGAGAAAAAGCGGGAAAGTCCGGGAGGACCATCAGCGTGTTCCGGGGGGTCCCCTACGCCGCGCCGCCCCTTGGCGCACTGCGTTTCCAGGCC
>Ga0302325_10013016_pt1 | contig 17790 bp, 8 predicted proteins | sample Palsa_T0_2_FD_201948 | JGI IMG/M metagenome (GOLD analysis project Ga0302325, IMG submission 201948) | Peat permafrost microbial communities from Stordalen Mire near Abisko, Sweden - Palsa_T0_2 | ecosystem: Environmental > Terrestrial > Soil > Palsa > Peat permafrost | place: Sweden: Abisko...
TGAGTAAATGTCATGGTGTGGCGGCGGCGAAATCAATCCCACGCCAGGAATCGAGTGGCGTGTCTTCGCAATGACTTCGTCAACTTTGTGGCCCGGCAACTGGCCGCCCTCGCCAGGCTTCGCGCCCTGGGCCATCTTGATCTGCAATTCGTCTGCATTCACAAGATAGTTGGTCGTCACACCAAATCGGCCGCTCGCCACCTGCTTTACAGCGCTGCGGCGCGAGTCGCCGTTGGCGTCCCGTTTAAAGCGCTCTTCGTCCTCGCCACCTTCGCCGGTGTTCGACATGCCACCCAAGCGGTTCATTGCAATGGCCAGCGTTTCGTGCGCTTCTTTGCTGATCGACCCAAAGCTCATCGCTCCGGTCGTAAAGCGCTTCACGATTTCCTTGGCGGGCTCGACCTCTTCCAGAGGAATCGGCTCCTCGGCATACTTGAGTTTGAGCAGTCCGCGCAGCGTGCACAGGTGGCGATTCTGATCGTCAAGCAGATCCGTGTATTCCTGGAAGGTCGCGGCATTATTCTGACGCACAGCATGCTGCAGTTTGCTGATCGTCAGCGGGTTCAGCAGGTGATATTCGCCGCCCTCGCGGTATTGGTAGTGCCCGCCAACCACAAGTTCGGTCTCCGACTCTGTCAGCGGCTGGAACGCATAGCTGTGCTTCATCTGCGCTTCGCGCGCCAATACTTCCAACCCCACGCCTTCAATGCGTGACGCGGTTCCGGCAAAGTAGGCATCTACCAGAGCCTGGTTCAAGCCGACTGCCTCAAACACCTGCGCGCCACGATAGCTTTGTAGCGTGCTGATGCCCATCTTCGAGAATGTTTTGAGCAAGCCCTTGTTGATGGCCTTGATGAAGTTCTTTTCTGCGTGATTGCCGGTGATGTTGTGTGGCAACAGACCTCGCCGTTTCAGATCGTGCAATGACTCGATGGCGAGATATGGATTAATGGCGCTGGCTCCGTAGCCGATCAGCAGAGCGAAGTGCATCACCTCGCGCGGCTCGCCGCTTTCAATGATGAGCGCAACCTGGGTCCGGGTCTTCTCTCGGACGAGGCGATTGTGAACTGCGGCCATCGCCAGCAGGCTGGGAATCGGCGCGTAAGTCGGGTCGACGCCACGGTCGGAGAGAATAAGCAGCGTATAGCCCGACGCCACCGCGTGGGCCGCGCGGTTGCTCAAGTCATCCAGTGAATGCTTGAGTCCGGTTTCGCCATCCGCAGCGCGAAACAGCGCAGGAAGCGTGGTCGCCAATAGATCGCCCGAAGAAACACGCCTAAGTTTTTCAAGGTCGCGATTAGTCAGCAGCGGATGCGGCAGCTTGAGCGTGTGGCAATTGTCCGGTGCCTCGTCAAGAATGTTGCGCTCGGTGCCGATATAGCTGATCAGCGACATCACCAGCTCTTCGCGAATCGGATCCACGGGAGGATTCGTTACCTGCGCAAAAAGCTGTTTGAAATAGTTGAATAGCGGCTGCGGACGATCCGAAAGGCAGGCCAATGGCACATCGGTGCCCATGGACCCCACTGGCTCCTCGCCCTTTGCGCCCATCGGCCCGAGAAGAATGCGCATATCTTCTTCGCTGTAGCCGAATGCCCGTTGCCTTCGGAGCAGCGTCTCAGGATTTGATGCAATGGTGCGCGAAGGTTCCGGCAGTTGCTCCAGAGAGACCTGCTGCTCTTCGAGCCACTTTCCATAAGGCTGGCGCGCCGCTAACTGCTCCTTGATTTCAGCGTCCGAAATAATCCGCTTCTGCACTGTGTCGACCAGAAACATGCGGCCCGGTTGCAGGCGGCCCTTCTTGCGCACGTCCTCCGCCGGCACTTCGAGTACGCCGGCTTCGGAGGCCAGCACTACGAGGTCATCCTTGGTCACGATGTAGCGGCCCGGACGCAGCCCGTTCCGATCCAGCGTCGCGCCAATCACGCGCCCGTCAGTAAATGCGATTGCCGCAGGCCCGTCCCATGGCTCCATCAACGAGGCGTGGTACTCGTAGAAGGCGCGCTTGTCCTCATTCATGTCGGGATTGCCCGACCATGCCTCGGGTATGAGCATCGCCATCACGTGGGGCAGGGAACGCCCCGACTGATACAAGAATTCAACCGCATTATCGAGCGAAGCGGAGTCGCTGCCGCCCGGCACAATCACCGGAAACAGCTTTCCAATCTGATCGCCGTGCAATGGGCTTTCGAGCACCGATTGGCGTGCGTTCATCCAGCTCACATTGCCGCGAATGGTATTGATTTCGCCGTTGTGCGCCACGTAGCGATACGGGTGCGCCAGCTTCCAGCTTGGAAATGTGTTGGTGGAAAATCGCTGGTGAACAAGGCAGAGCGCGCTCGCCACGAGCGGATTGGCTAACTCAAAATAGAACTTCTCGATCTGCGGAGCCAGCATCAGCCCCTTGTAGACAATAGTGCGACACGAAAACGATGGAACAAAAAAGTCGTCTTTCCCCTCAATCTCCGACTCGAAGATCTCGTTTTCAGTCCGGCGCCGCACGCGGTAAAGGAGCCGCTCAAACGCCTCTTCGTCGAGATCCGTCGGGCGACCGACAAACAACTGCTCAATGTAAGGCTGCGAGGCGCGGGCTTCGCGGCCGATCGCATCGCCATTCACCGGTGTGTCGCGCCAGCCGAGAACGGTCAGGCCCTCCTCCTGCGCGATACGCTCAAACACACCCTCGCATTGGAGGCGGCTGCTCTTATCCACCGGCAGAAAACACATGGCCACGCCGTAGGCGCCGGCCTCAGGCAACTGGATGCCCAGTTCGCCGCACTCCCGGGCGAAAAATACATGCGGCACCTGGATCAAGATTCCGGCCCCATCGCCCGTCTCGGGATCGCACCCTGCGGCGCCGCGGTGCGTCAGGTTGATCAGAACTTCGAGGCCCTTGCGGATAATGTCATGGCTTTTTTCGCCGCGAATGCTGGCCACAAGTCCCATCCCGCAGGCGTCGTGCTCCTGGCGCGGATGGTAGAGCCCCTGCGGTTTCGGTATGCGGTGACGGCTGTTCGATCGCCCCATTGGATCCATAGCAACCTTCTTGATCTGCAAAGTAGAGTCGGTCGTATCGCTCAGACTGCGAAATACACAACCGCCTGGGCGCTCCGCACTCGGAATCACCAAAGAAATCTTTCAAGAGGTCCATCAATATGGACCGCACTGCGCCTGGGGTTCGCTGGACTCTTTAATATAAATGAAAAATTATTGATTCGCAGTAGTCATTCAGAAGCTATTTGGAATCAATGGTCATTTGCGAAATTTAAAGCCGGCAAATCAGCAGTTCCCGCTCGTAGATCATCTCCGGCGGCAAATTGTCATGCAGGTTGATGAACAACTCCTCGTGCGCCATCACTTCTTTGCGCCAGGCCGTGCGGTCCACGGCCATCAACTCGTCGAACCTCTCGCGGGAGAATTTCAGGCCGCTCCAATCGATGTCCTCATACCGCGGAACCCAGCCAATCGGCGTCTCCCGTCCCTGCGATCGGCCATGCACGCGCTCGACGATCCAGCGCAACACCCGCATGTTCTCGCTGAAACCCGGCCACAAAAACTTCCCGCCCTCATCCTTCCGGAACCAGTTCACATGAAAGATGCGCGGTGTTACGTCGAGCTGCCGCTGCATCCGGATCCAATGGCGGAAGTAGTCACCCATGTGATAGCCGCAGAAGGGAAGCATCGCCATCGGGTCGCGGCGCACCTGGCCCACCGCACCCGTCGCCGCTGCAGTCGTCTCCGAGCCCATGGTCGCGCCCGCATAGACACCGCTCGACCAGTTGAACGACTGATAGACCAGCGGCAAGGTCGTCGACCGCCGGCCACCGAAAATGATTGCGCTGATCGGCACCCCATCCGGCGACTCCCAGTCCGGATCGATGCTGGGGCATTGCGACGCAGGCGCCGTGAAGCGGCCGTTGGGATGAGCCGCCGTGCGCCCGGTCTCTTTCCCGATCTCCGGTGTCCAGTGCTCGCCGCGCCAATCCAGGCACTCCGCGGGCGGGTTGTCCGTCATGCCTTCCCACCACACCCCCCCATCGGGCGTCAGCGCGACATTGGTGAAAATCGAATTTCGTGCCAGGGTCGCCATCGCCGTAGGATTGGTTCTTGCTCCCGTCCCGGGGGCCACACCAAAGAACCCCGCCTCAGGGTTAATGGCGCGCAGATGCCCCTTGGCATCGGGCCGAATCCACGCAATGTCATCGCCGACTGTCCACACTTTCCAGCCCTTCATCGCCGCAGGCGGAATCAACATGGCGAAGTTGGTCTTCCCGCAGGCCGATGGAAACGCCGCGGCCACGTAGGTCTTCTCGCCCTCGGGGTTTTCGACGCCGAGAATCAGCATGTGCTCGGCCATCCATCCCTCATCGCGCGCGATGTTGCTTGCGATCCGCAGGGCGAAGCACTTCTTGCTCAGCAGAGCATTGCCGCCGTACCCCGAGCCATACGACCAGATCTCGCGGCTCTCGGGAAAATGCACAATGTATTTCGTCTCATTGCAGGGCCACGGCACATCGGGTTCGCCGGGCTTCAGCGGCATCCCAACAGAATGCATGCACGGCACCACGCGCTTCTCATCTTTGTCGATCTCGGCAAATACCTCAGCGCCGATTCGTGCCATCGTACGCATCTGCGCCACCACATAGGCCGAATCGGTGAGCTGCACCCCAATGCCCGACAACGGCGAACCCACAGGCCCCATGCTGAACGGCAGCACATACATGGTGCGCCCCTGCATCGACCCGCGGAATAACTGCTTCAGTCGCTTCCGCATTACATAGGGGTCTTCCCAATTGTTCGTGGGGCCGGCAGCCGTTCGCGAGAAGGAACAGATAAAAGTCCGGTCCTCCACGCGGGCCACGTCGCCGGGAACGGAACGAGCATAAAAACAGCCCGGCCACTTCTTTTGGTTCAGCCGAATGAAAGTCCCCGTATCAATGAGGCGCTCGCAGATCGCATCGTATTCGGCCTTTGAACCGTCGACCCAATGGATGGCCTCGGGCCGGCAAAGATCGGCCATCTTTTCCACCCAGCGAATCAGGTGCTTATTCGTCGTGGGTGGCGTGGTGTTCGAGAGAGGCTCGCTTGCAATCGCGGACTGCTTCATGCGCTGATTTCGTCTCCTGCCGAGGAACTTGCTTGTCTGCGGCGGCGCCGTTTTCCCGCATCGAACGGCGATTTCCATAACGATAACAGCATTTGGCGGGCCGATTGGCCGGCCCTCACCTCAGACTTACATTGGATTCCCTTGCAGGGCGAGGGTTCATTTGGTATCAATGAATCGCCCAAGCGGGAGTGCATGGAATCTATATCAAAACTGCATCGAATCAACTTGCACTTCGACAGGCACACGCTCTTCTTGTCCGTAATTCTCTTGATTTCTGGTTTCCTGACATCGAAACGCGCGTGGCCCCAGACGGCAAAGTCTATCGCGGAATTGCATCGCAGCTTTGCCGATCCGCCAGACTCGAGTCGCATCATGATGCGGTGGTGGTGGTTCGGGCCCGCTGCGACAAACGCCGAAATCACCCGCGAATTGGAGCAGATGAAGGCAGCCGGCATCGGCGGCGTCGAGATCGCCAATCTCTATCCGCTCGCGCTCGACGATCCCCAAACAGGTTTCCACAACACACCGTTTCTGTCTCCGGAACATCTTGCCGCGTTGCGCTTCGCGGCTCAGGAAGCCCGCCGGCTCGGCCTGCGTGTCGATGTGACGTTGTGCAGCGGCTGGCCATTTGGCGGCCCGCATATTCCAGTCACCGAATCCGCAGGCAAACTGCGCGTCGAAACAAGCGTTATTCCGCCTGGTTCAACCTTCGCGCTCGCGCCGCATATCGATACCGGTGAATCGCTAATCACCGCTTTCCTGATTCCTGACTCCGCCTCTGCTGCAGAGTTCGCGCACGCCGAGCCGCTCGCCGACCCAGTCGCGGGCAGATACACATTTCCTGCAGTGCAGCAGCCCCGCAAACTCATCTGCTTCGTCGCAAGTCGCACCGGCATGATGGTGAAGAGGCCGTCCATCGGAGCCGAAGGATTTGTGCTCGATCACTACGACCCGGCCGCAATCGAAAATCACCTGCACGCCGTCGGCGACCGGCTCCTATCAGCCTTTGGCGACCAGCCGCCCTACGCCGTCTTCAGCGACAGCCTTGAGGATTACGGTTCCGATTGGAGTCCGGCGCTGCTTGATGAGTTTCAGCGGCGCCGCGGTTACGACCTTCGCCCGCACCTGCTCTCGCTCGTGATGGACACCGGCCCTGACACAGCGGCGATCCGACACGACTGGGGCCAGACACTCACCGAACTTGCGAATGACAACTATCTCAAGCCCATCCACGCCTGGGCTAAGACTCATCACACGCAATTCCGCTCGCAAACCTACGGCTACCCACCGATGACATTATCTAGTAATCAATTCGAGGACCTACCGGAGGGGGAGGGCAAGGCAACGTCCCAGATGTGGAGAGAATTCTCCGACACCCGATGGGCTGCGTCAGCCGGGCATCTGTTTCACCGCCCTGTGATTTCGTCCGAGACATGGACGTGGCTGCATTCCTCTGCGTTTCGCGCCACGCCGCTGGACATGAAGGTTGAAGCCGACCTCCATTTTCTGCAGGGAATCAACCAACTCGTCGGCCATGGCTGGCCTTATTCGCCGCCGTCCGCCGTTGAACCCGGCTGGCGGATGTATGCGGCCGGAGCCTTCAACGCGCACAATCCCTGGTTTTTCGCGATGCCGGATTTGACGCACTATTTGCAGAGGGTCAGCTTTGCGTTGCGCCAGGGCAAGCCCGCGAACGACGTAGCGATACTGTTGCCGAACGACGATGTCTGGGCGTCGTTCAAGGCGACGGTGCAGAAGCGGTCATCGCCGACTTCGCCAGCGGGCTTCGACGAGTCGGGCTCCAACGTCAGCATCGATGAGTCGATGAAAAAATTCCTCGGCGGCTGGGTCGTCCAACAAATTCTCGACGCTGGCTTCAATCCTGACTTTATCGACGCCGACGCAATCGATAGCGTGGGCATCCCGTACAAGGTACTGGTGCTGCCCAACGTTGACCGGCTGCCGGTGGCGGCCTACGAGAAGATCCTCGCCTTCGCCAGGCGAGGCGGCATCGTATTCGCCACGCGCCGCACGCCCGCAACTGCGCCCGGATGGATGCACGCCGAACGTGACACGAATCGAATCCGGGAAATCTCAGCGTCTCTGTTCGGCAGCAACCGCCGTTCCAAGGCCCGTTTTGTCCAGAACGAGTATGATCTCGGCGCCGCGCTTATTAAGGCTACACAGCCCGACCTGAAGCTCTCACCGCTTCCAATGGGGGTCGGGCTCATTCATCGCAAACTCGTCCATGGCGATCTCTATTTCGTCGCCAACACCTGGAACAAGCCTGCGCATCTTGTGGCACGTTTCCGAAACACCGCCCCCCGCGCCGAAACGTGGGATCCATTCACGGGCAAAGTTACTGGACTGCCTGACCCAAAGCATATCGACCTCGAGCTTGCGCCGTACGAATCGCGGCTGATCTTCTTTTCCAGTGAAGCAAGACTCGCAGCTCCAAGGATTGAACGCCGCGATTCTGTTCTCGCCAACCTTTCGCAGGAGTGGAAGGTCTCTTTCGGCAGCTCCGGGTGGGCCGCCGAAATGACTCAGCTCGCCTCTTGGACCAACAACCCGTCAACGCGTGACTTCTCTGGAGTTGCGACCTACGAGAAAGACATCGACCTTCCTCTCGGCAATCACGCGCCCGGCGCGAGACTTTTCCTCGACTTTGGCAAGGCGACATCTGTCTCCGAATTTTGGAGAGGGAATCCGAGCGCTTACCTCGATGCTCCTGTTCGTGATGCCGCGGAGGTCTTTATCAATGGCGTGCGCGCCGGTGTCGTCTGGCATCCGCCCTATCGGATCGACGTTACGGCGTTTTTCCACTCCGGCTCCAATCGTCTCCGCATTCTTGTCGGCAACACCGCAATCAATGAGCTCGCCGGCCAACCAGCGCCTGACTATAAGGCGCTATCGGCGCGGTATGGCATACGCTTCGTGCCGCAGTTCATGGACGACCTGCATCCACTCCCATCCGGCCTTCTTGGGCCAGTCACGCTTATCGAGTCCACGCCAGTGCAATAGCCAATCTCCGTTTTCCAAATTTTAAGAAAACTCCAAACTCTTCTCTTGCGGCCAAATCGAGCGAGCAGCTAGACTCCTCCCCATGACGAAAATGCGCCGTTCCTCTGTCTTGCTCGCCCCGCTTTTTTTTCTAGCCGCAACATGCAGCCAAGCGCAGGACTGGGCCAAGGCGCGCCTCGATGCTTCCCCGCGTCATCATGAATATGTCTCGCTCAAGCACGACACGCGTACGTTGCAGGCATTCGTCGTCTATCCCGAGGTCAAAGAAAAGGCCCCGGTCGTCATTCTGATCCACGAAATCTTCGGTCTCTCCGATTGGGCCAAAGAGATGGCCGACGAATTGGCGGCTGAGGGCTTCATCGTTGTCGCTCCCGATCTGCTCTCCGGCTTCGGTCCCAATGGCGGCGGATCGAGCGAGTTTCCCAGTCAAGATGCAATCGTCAAAGCGGTCTCCGGTCTCGATCCAGCCGGCGTCCTCGCCGATCTCGACGCTGCCGCCGAATACGCGAAACACATCCCGGCCGCCAACGGCAAAATCGCCGTGGCCGGGTTCTGCTGGGGTGGAGGCAAATCCTTCGCGTTCGCGGCCCATCGCAAAGACCTCTCCGCAGCTTTTGTCTTCTATGGCCCCGGCCCCGCGGACGTCACCACAGTCACCGCGCCGGTGTACGGCTTTTATGGCGGCAACGATGCGCGCATAGGCGCCACTCTCCCCGCAACCACCGACGCGATGAAGGCCGCAGGCAAGTTCTACGAGCCGGTGACCTACGATGGCGCGGGCCACGGATTCATGCGGGCAGGGGAAGACCCAACCAATACCAACCCCGCCAACAAGACCGCGCGCGATCAGGGCTTCGCTCGCCTGGTCAAGTTGCTGCACGAGTTGAAACCCGCCCAGGCCGCGAACTCCAACGCGCCATCGCGATCGGTCGCGAAAGAGGCAGAAAAACTCTGCCACGATCGCACCCAGACCGGATCAGGTTCCTAACGGAATCGGTCCCGTCCTTGCAGACAAATCGTCCAAATCCCGCTTGACGCGGAGAAGCCGTTCTTCCCGCGTCAACAATCCGTCTCGTCCTCGCCGATACCATGGACACTATGGGCCACGCACAAGCCGAATGGAGAAGGGAACTGCGCGCGATGATTGTGCTCGCGGTTCCAGTGGTGTTGAGCGAACTGGGCTGGATGGCCCAGGGCGTGGTCGACAACATCATGGTCGGTCGCCTCGGTCCGGAAGCCATCGGCGCAGTCTCTCTCGGCAACGCCGTCTACTACACCCCGTGTCTCTTCGGAATCGGCCTGCTCCTCGGTCTCGACACACTCGTGTCGCAGGCTTACGGCCGTCGCGATCACGACGAATGTCATCGTTGGCTCGCGCAGGGTGTCTACCTGGCGTTCATCGTTACGCCGCCGTTGATGCTGATCGTCGCTGCCATGAGCTACGGCGTCGCTCGCTTCGGAGTCATTCCCGCCGTTGCAGTCCCAGCCAGCAGCTATCTGCGCATTCTCAATTGGGGAACTCTGCCTCTGCTGCTCTACGGCGGCATTCGCCGCTACCTGCAAGGCGTGGGTCAGGTTCGCGTCATCACCCTCACGTACATTCTGGCCAACCTGCTCAACTGGGGCGGCAATTGGGTCCTGATTTACGGCAAGCTCGGCTTTCCCGCGCTCGGAGTCGATGGCTCGGCCATCTCCACCTGCGTTGCGCGCGTGGCCATGGCTTCGGCACTGCTCGTCTTCGCGTGGCGCTACGAACGCAAGCGGGGACACCCGCTATTTCGCCATTGGGCCGCTCCACAAATGGATCGCCTGCGCAAATTGGCGCGTCTCGGAGCCCCCGCCGCTGGTCAGATCGTTCTAGAAGTTGGCGCATGGAACCTGTCGACATTTTCCGCCAGCTATCTCGACCCCGTCGCCCTGGCCACGCATGCCATCGCCCTCAATTACGCGAGCATCAGCTACATGGTCCCGCTCGGCGTCTCTGCCGCAGCCGCAGTCAGCGTAGGCCACGCCGTAGGAGCAGGCAACCCAGCACGCGCGCGCCGTGCCGGATGGCTCGCCCTGGGGCTGGGCACAAGTTTCATGCTAGTTGCAGGAGCGGTCTTCTTCATCGCGCCTCGATCGCTCATTTCGCTCTACACCAGCGACCCGCGCGTACTTGCCGTCGGCCCCTCACTGCTCTGGATCGCCGCCGCGTTCCAGGTCTTCGACGGAATTCAGACCGTCTGCACGGGCGCGTTGCGCGGCCTCGGCGAAACCCGCGCTCCCATGATCGCCAATTTCATCGGCTACTGGATCCTCGGCCTCCCTCTCGGCCTGACCCTCTGCTTCGTGCTGCATTGGGGAATTTACGGTACCTGGATCGGCCTCACTCTAGCGCTCGTCGTGATTTCCATGGCTCTCCTGGTGCGCTGGCGCAACGATTCGGCTAGGATCGCTCTGACTTCCTGAATTAATTGCACTTGGCGGTCGGCCTCGCCCGCTCCGACCTCGCCATCTTTGCCTTTCTCACAATGCGAAATCTGCACCACAACTTATGCCTTTTTTTGAACGCATCAATAAATCATTGCCGATCCGGTTACCTTGAGCGAAAGCCATGGGTCCCATCGTGGTACGAGCCAACCGATAAGTGACTATAATCACCCAAGTAGAGTAGCGGTTCAGCTCGTACAAGAATTTATTAGAAGGGAATCCCGCCAAATGGCGACAGGAGACCTGGCCCTGGGTCAAGAGCAGGGCACCTTAAGTGTGCGCAAGCGCGTATCGAACGACTTCAGCATTATCGTAGCAACGGTAAACGGTTCCGGCTCGCAATCCGCCAATAGCGTTCTGCTGAAAAGCATCTTCGGAATGGGAGTTCCCGTCAGCGGGAAAAACCTGTTCCCCTCAAACATCGCCGGACTACCCACCTGGTACACCATCCGCGCCAGCAAAGATGGCTACGTGGCGCGCAAGCGTGGTTCGCAAATACTGATCGCGCTTAATCCCGAAACCGCCAAGCAGGACATGCTTGAGATGGACTCGGGCGGCGCAGCCATCTACGAGGAAAGCTTCAACCTCCAACAATATCGCGATGACGTTGCCTGCTACCCAGTGCCGTTCGACAAGATCACGGCTTCGATCTGCCCCGAGCCCAAGCTGCGCAAGTTGGTCCGGAACATGGTCTTCGTGGGCGTCGCTGCGCAGTTGCTTTCCATCGATCTCAGCGTCGTCGAAGCCGGCCTCAAGAAGCAATTCGCGAAAAAGCAGAAGGTTTTTGATCTCAACTTCGGCGCCGTCAAAGCCGGCTTCGACTTTGCTCAGCAGAAGCTGGTGAAGCAGGATCCCTACGTCATCGAGAAGATGAATCAGACCGCGGGCAAAATCATCATCGACGGCAATGCGGCCTGTGGCATGGGCGCTGTCTTCGCGGGTGTCACCGTGGTCGCGTGGTATCCCATTACGCCGTCCACTTCGTTGATTGAAGCTACCACCGACCTGCTGAAAAAATTCCGCGTCACGCCGGAAGGCAAGGCGACCTTCGCTGTGGTTCAAGCCGAAGACGAACTCGCTGCCATCGGCATGGTGCTCGGCTCAGGCTGGGCAGGCGCACGTTCCATGACCTCGACCTCCGGTCCCGGCATCTCGCTGATGGCAGAGTTCTCCGGCCTTGGCTACTTTGCTGAGATCCCGGGCGTCATCTTCGATGTGCAGCGCTCTGGGCCTTCGACGGGCTTGCCCACGCGCACTTCGCAGGCCGACCTGCTCTCCACCGCGTTCCTTTCCCATGGCGACACCAAGCACATCATCTTGCTTCCCGGCTCGGTGAAAGAGTGCTTCGAATTTTCGATGGCAGCATTCGATCTGGCCGAGCGCCTGCAAACGCCGGTCTTCGTTCTCACCGATCTCGACCTCGGCATGAACAACTGGATGTCCGAGCCTTTCCAGTATCCAGACAAGCCGCTCGACCGCGGCAAGGTTCTCACAGCCGAAGATCTGAATCGCCTCGGCGGTTTCGCGCGTTACCGCGACGTCGACGGGGATGCCATTGGCTGGCGCACCCTGCCCGGCACGCGTCATCCCAAGGCCGCTTATTTCACGCGCGGTTCAGGCCACAACGATGCCGCAGCCTACACGGAAAAGCCCGACGAATACCAGGCTGTGATGGATCGCCTGACGCGCAAGTTTGAAAACGCTCGAAAGCTGGTTCCCGCTCCGCTGATAGTCAAAGACAAGTCGTCGAAGATTGGCTTTCTCGCTTACGGGACGACAGACTTCGCACTGCGCGAAAGCATGGATCAGATTAAGAAGGAATACAAGCTCGATGTGGATTACCTCCGCATCCGCGCTTTTCCTTTCGCCCACGAAATTCATGATTTCGTCGCCTCGCACGAGCGCGTTTATGTCGTCGAACAGGATCGCGACGCGCAGTTGGCCAGCCTGCTCAAGCTCGATCTGCCTGCAGATCAGGTTGTAAAACTGCGCAGCATTTTGTTCTACAACGGGCTTCCAATGGACGCCCGCAGCATCACAGACGAATTCGTAACCAAGGAAGGCCTGTAACAAAACCCCTGGCTTTGAGAGCACGGCTTTTCGTTCTTGGGCCGCTAGTTGTTGTACGAAAATGGGTGCCCCAGGTCTCGAATTTGAGACCTGGGAAAGCACGAACTCCACGATTCAGGTTTTGAAAGGGCACGACTTTAGTCTTGCCGATACAGACGGAAAAAGATTCGGGGCTTGAGCCCCTGAGGGAATTATGGCAACCGCAACACCAACTCCAAAGCTCAATCACATCGGCCTTCCGGTTATCGAATATCGCGGCGGCAAATCGACGCTCTGCGCCGGCTGCGGCCACAATGCCATCTCCGAGCGCATCATCGACGCCATGTTTGAGATGGGTGTCGAACCGGAGCGCGTCATGAAGATGAGCGGCATCGGCTGCTCCTCCAAGAGCCCGGCCTACTTCATGAGCCGCTCGCACAGCTTCAACAGCGTACACGGGCGCATGCCCTCGGTCTCGACCGGCGCCATTCTCGCGCAGCACCAGATGCAGATGCTCGGCGTCTCCGGCGACGGCGACACGGCTTCCATCGGCGTCGGCCAGTTCGTCCACCTCCTGCGCCGCAATCTGCCGATGATCTACATCATCGAAGACAACGGCGTCTACGGCCTGACCAAGGGCCAGTTCTCCGCCACCGCCGACATCGGGTCCAAGCTGAAAACCGGCGTCATCAACGAGCTTCCCGCCATCGACACCTGCGCTCTCGCCATCCAACTCGGCGCCACTTTTGTCGGCCGCTCATTCTCCGGCGACAAGAAGCAGCTGCTCGCTATGCTCAAGGCTGCCATCGCCCACAAGGGTACCGTGATGCTCGACGTCATCAGCCCCTGCGTCACCTTCAACGACCACGAAGGCTCGACCAAGAGCTACAAATTCATGCAGGAGAACGACGAGCCCATCAACGAAATCGGCTTCGTCGCCAGCTTCGACGAAATTGACGTCGACTACGACTCCGGCCAGGTCTACGACGTGCAGATGCACGACGGCTCGAACCTGCGCCTGCGCAAGCTGCACGAGGACTACGATCCAACGGACAAGGCCAACGCCGTGCGCACGCTGATGGAAGCCGAGGAGAAGAACGAAGTCCTTACCGGCGTCTTCTATATCAACACCGAGAAGCCGACGTTCATTGACCATCTCAATCTGGTCGACGAACCGCTGGCCACGCTGCCAGAGTCGCTCACCCGCCCGCCGAAATCGGCGCTCGATGCGCTCATGGCCAACCTGCAGTAGGCCATCTTCGAAGGCTCACGAAGAAGCCCCGCGCATGCGGGGCTTTTTCTTTCTGGGCGCAAAAAAGGGTTGCTGAATCAAAGGGCGTTTCCCGGGATCTCGTTGCAGGTGCCTAGACCAGTCATGTAGCCCACTGTAATTATTTTGCCGGGGTGGTCGAATCGGAATTCTTTTTCTTGCCGAAGAGCTTCGAGAGGCCGGTCTTATTGAGGATGGCGGCGCCCTTGCTGCGTAAAGCTGCGGCGTTGCCTTTCACCAGGCCGTTGACATCCGCGGTGATAACGGGGTTCTCCGCTGTGCCGGTGATGTTAATGGGGATACCGGTGGCAGTCGAGGGTTTGTCGGCAGCCGATGTGCTGTTCAACTTTGTGAGGATATTTACGCCGACTTTATTGAGCCCCTTAGCGCTCGTGACTTTGGAGATCAGGTGGAAGTCGAGCGCGCCGGAAGGAGATACGGTGCCGCTGCCGGTAGACTCGCCGAGGGCAGGAAGGACCGAGTAGATATTCGTGCTCTCGCTGCCCGATTTGGTTATGCGCACATCGGCGCGGGCGATATCGATAGCGGTGGTATCCCCGGTCTTGATGCCACCCAGGGCGGCGATGCCAACGATCTTGGAGCCGAGATCGTACCCTACCAACTGCGTATCTTTGATCTCGTAGGACCCCACGATGACGTTGTCTTTTGCCGAGCCCTTGATGTCGAAGTTGGCCGACAGCGTTCCACCCTTGAGGGTGGCGTCGTTGGGGAACCTTACGCCGACGGCAGGCAGAAGCGCCTGAAGGCCGTCGATGGGGACACTTTCGGCCAGCAGCTTGAGATCGAAGACTGGTACGTTTGCGGCGAGTTGATAAGTGCCGTTGATGTGGATAGCGACAGCGCCGGTCTGAAGGGCGAGATCGGACACTTGGCCACTGTTGCCTTTGAGGGAGTGGCCAACCAGATAGTGGATATCGACGGCATGCGGGGCGGCCTTGCCGCCTTTGAGCAGGATGAGGTGCTCGGCGTGAACTTTGCCGTCGCTGGTGACATTCATGCCGTCTGAGACGATGTGGGCGTCGAGGCCGGCGATCATGGAGATTCCTGCCGCGGGGTCGAGGTACCCGGCGACGACGGGGTCCAGGTGCCTGATGGTGAGCTGGGCGTCGAAGGTGGTGGCAGCGGTGTCTTGCGGATTGATAGGCCCGACGGTTCCGGAGACCGCTACCTTGCCGTCACCCGGCAGCGAGGCGCTCACCGTGAAGGGAAAGGCCTCGGCCAGGGAGAAGTGCTCCAATTTCACGTCGAGATGGTCGTAGACCTGGGGATTTCTTTCGAAGGGCAGCTTTTCTATCGTGGCGCTGCCATCTTTGATGGTGATAAGGCCGACGGGGAGATCGGGTACGTTGGCCGGCTGCGTGGTGTTCTGAGAGCCGGCCTCGTGGCTCAGGCCGTGGCTCAGGGTTGAGAAGTTCCAAGTGCCATCCTCGGCGCGCAACAGATGGATTTGGGGAGCATCGATCTCAAAACTCCGCACAATCAGCTGACGGTCGAAAATGAGCGGTTTCATCTGAACGCCGATGCGCAATCGTTTAGCAGTGAAGAATGGAGTCTCGCCGAACTTCGGATCTTCGGCTATGGCAAGATCGTTCGCCACCAGGCTTCCTGTCATGACGGAGAGGCTCAGAGTGCCGAGGGTGACCTTGCGCGAAAGGGCTGCGGTAAGCCGGCTCTCGATCATAGGACGAAAAGTGTTGGCGTCCACGAAGAGGCGAATGGCTGCTGCTGCGAGTATTGGTAGTGCTATGGCTGCAGCCAGACCGATCTTGACCGACTTCTTCATGAATCCTCCGCGTTCAAGAAAGGGGCTACTCCAACTTCATTGCGCGCATTCGCTTCTTCAATGGTCGCAATTCGGTCACGGGCACCATTCATAAAGACTAAACGAGCGTCCACGCCGCAGGTCCGGGGAGCGGGATCGAGCACTAGATTGGGTGCCCCACATCTCGATTCTGAGATGTGGGATAGCACGGACCTCTTTGGCTACGGTACTGCACGAAAACCGACTCGCGCCGCTAGACCTGCTCCCGCAGGGAGCGCGCACGTTAGCCCAGGACGAAGTCCTGGGAACTGAACGCCATTCGAACCCCGAGCCCCGGAGGGGCGGCGCATTCCGGGTCGGGGAGCGAGGGATCTGCTTTTTCTCGGAACTTCAATGCGCATTCTGCGAAGAATTTCTTTCTCTCTGCGCACAATGAAAAGCAGGGTAAGGCAGGTGGCCCACTCATCCCGGTATCACGAGCTGTGCCCCGTTCATCGCGGCGTTATCGCGATGAGCGGGGTCTTGGGTGGAGTGTAGGGACAGACGGGACGGACTCTGCTTTTCCCTGGCGATGCGCCACCGGACATTCTTGCCGGACTCGCCAAAATCCCAGCACCCTCTTGCGCAAAATTACGCCCGCTTGCGGCAAAGTAGGAGTGGGTAAGTCTGCGGCACTCTCTTCGCATCGGCGGTGTGTCGCGCCTTGCCTGGTTTTTCTCGACTTCCGATCCAAATCGAGCTCTAAATCCTTTCCCGAGACGACTCTGCGGATAAGTTGAATGACCAGACGACTTCGGCGACACCGACTGTCGGGGGAGTCAAGAAAACAAGGACTTTGCTCCCAGAGTCCTGGGGGAGGGGTACCCACTCGGACCAGCCGGCGACTCGGTCTGTACAGAAGGTCAAGGGAAGGGGCGAATCAGGAAGGGAAAACGGCGAGAGCGCGAGGACTACCGGGCGGCGGCGACGCGCACGCCCATTTCATTTAATTTGGCTCGCGCCTGCTGCGCTTCCGGAGTCTGCGGATGGCGCTGAATCAGCGAGCGCAATTCGTGTGTACCGGCGTCACGCTTGCTCAGTGCGATCAGCGCGAGCCCCTTATGCAACTGCGCAGTCGCGGCTCTAGGGCTTCCGCTGAACTGCTCCAGCACTACGTCGTATGCCTTCACAGCATCGTCGTAGTCCCGTTGCCGGTAGGCAATCTCGCCAAGATAAAACTGGGCGCTCCCCGCCATCGGATCCATCGGATAGTAGTGAATCACGTCCTGAAATTCGTTTGTGGCCAGCGGATATTTGGCCGCGTTGAAATCGCTCAACGCCGCTTGATAAGCCTGCTCGAGCGGCGGGGCTTGATTGACCGGCGGACCGGAGTTCATCATCGCTCCCGGCCCGTTGGGAGCAGGAGCCGTCCCGTTTGGAATTCCTGGCGAACCGCCCTGTGGAGCGCCTTGCACGTTTTGCAACTGGCTCTGCAAATCCTGAATGGACTTTTCCAGCTTCGCAATGCGCGTCTTCAACTCGTCCACCGAATCATTCAGCGACTGCACCTGGCCGGAACTGGTGTCAAGCTTCCCGTTCAAGGAGTCAACCTGCGTATTCAGCTTCTGCTGCAGCGCTGTCACAGTCCCATTCATCTGCGTGGCCTGGTCCGCCGTTTGTTGTGCCAGGTTCTGCAGCACGGCGAACTTCGTGTCCATCGTGGTCTGCAGACGCTGCACCATATCGAGCAGCTGCTGGATCTGCGTTTGCATCTGAACCGTCTCTTTCGAAACGGCATGTGCGCGAATCGGCGTCATGGTCAAAACCAAAGCCAGCGCCGACGCCGCAAAGAGACTGTTGCGATAAGTGCGTGTGATTTGCATCCTTCACCTATAAGCGGAAAAGCTGCTGCCGACCGATCGTCGGCAACAACCTCCCAAGTTGAATATTAATCGATGCTCGCTCGACGCTGCCGATTGCTGAAAGACGCGCCGGGTCCACTTGTATTAGACGCTCTGTAGTAAGGGTCGGCCCCGCTCATCGCGGAGCCGATCCCAACGACTACTGGTCGAGCGAGAAGCCGGCGCGGCGGTTCTGCTGCCAGCA